>Ga0306920_100000803_pt1 | contig 37969 bp, 31 predicted proteins | sample flu12Cox44000170_FD_204666 | JGI IMG/M metagenome (GOLD analysis project Ga0306920, IMG submission 204666) | Lab enrichment of tropical soil microbial communities from Luquillo Experimental Forest, Puerto Rico - flux4day.12C.oxic.44.000.170 (v2)... | ecosystem: Environmental > Terrestrial >... | reverse complement strand
CGAGCTGGAACAGGGTATGCGTGATCGCGAACAGCAGCCCCACCCGGTCCTGCGTGAATACGTCAACTACGGTGAATTTCTCCGAGGAGCGGTTGTCAACCGTCACTTCAGTCGGCACGCGGCGGACGAATTTTCTTCCCGCCAGCCGGCTGCGTTGGGCGGTTGCCACCAGCGCCACGATGTCCTGCTCGCCGGTCAGCACGCGTTCGAGGTCGCGCTCGACTCTAAGCCATCTGTCCTCTTCCATCGCGAGCGCGCCGGCGCCGTGCAGATGTGATACGTGGAACACGTCGAGTGCGACGCTGTCGGCACGAGTCGTAATCCGGGCGGAGAGAATATTAAGATAGTTAGCGGTCAGCACGCCGGCGATTTTCGAGAAGAGCCCGGGTTCGTCCACGGTGACCACAATAAACTCGCTGAACTCCAAATCGGGGAAATGGCGATGACGGCAGACCAGCCGCCTATGGTCGAGCGCACGCATCGCCTCGAAATGGGCGGCGATATCGGCCTCCGGCACCGTCAGAAAATAACGCTCCGGCATCAACTCGAGAAAGTCGCTGATTTCGCGGAGGCTCGCGTTCGTTTCGCTGAGCTGTTGCCGGACCGCGGTCTTGACCAATGCCAGCCGCCGCTCAGGGTCGACTGCTTCGCGATCGCCCTGCTCCAGCAGCTTGAGCGTTTTCATATACAAGTCGCTCAGCAGCATGTCACGCCAGTTGTTGTAAACACTCGGGGCGACCGCGCGCATATCCGCGAAGGTGAGTAGGTAGAGTGCTTTGAGACGGTCGATTGAGCCGATCTGGCGCGCGAAGTCGTTGACCGTGCGGTCGTCGTTGACATCGCCCTTCTGCGCCACCTGCGACATCATCAGGTGCTGATGGACCAGGAAGGTCACCAGATCGCTTTCTTCGCTGTCGCGGCCGAGCCGCTTGCAGACTTCCGCGGCGAGCAAGGCGCCGCGCTCATGATGGTCGTGGCCGTGACCTTTGCCGATATCGTGGAGCAAAAGCGCAAGAAAGACTATCGGTAGGGGGCCGTACTCGCGCGCGACTTCGGTCAGCAGCGGGTTGCTGTCCTTGAATTCACCAGCGCGCAGCTTTTCCAACTCCCGCACGGCGGCCAGCGAATGCCGGTCGACCGTGTAGATGTGATAAAGGTCATGCAAGACCCGCGCATACAGATTGCCGAATTCCGGAATTATCGCACCGAGCACCCCGGCGCGATGCATCGCTTCGAGTGTGTCGGCGACCCGCTGGCGCGCGCCCAGGATCTTCATCAAGGCTGCCCCGGTCTCCGGTGCCTGGCGCATTTGATCGTCAACTACCGCGAGATGGTCGCGCACCAGCTGATAAGTGTTGCCGGAGAGCTCGACACCATGGGCCTGGCAGTCCGCGAAGATCTCAATCAGGTTGAGCGGCTCGCGCTGGAACAATTGCGCGTCAGTGATACCGAGCACGCGGCTCTGAATAATAACCCCCGGACGAATCTGGCGTCCCGGGATGCGCCGGAAAAAGCGCGACGTAGCCATGTCTTCGGTGACGCGCGCAATCAGCCCTTCCGAGAAGCGCAGGACGGTGCTCGCCTGCTGATAGTACGCGCGCATCAGATGGGCGCTGGCGGCGAGTCCGTCGCCATCGCAGAAGCCGAGGCTCGGTGCGATTTGCTCCTGGAACTCAAAGGTAAGCTGATCGGTATGGCGCCGGCTGGCGAAGTGCAGCGCATTGCGCAACCGCAAGAGAAAATCCTGGGCACCGACGACTTCTCCCAGTTCGGCCTCGGTGATAACCGCCCGCTGCACCAGTTCGAGTAGCGAATGGACCTTGTACTTGACCTTCGCCAGCCATAGTGCGGTGTGAAGATCACGCAGGCCGCCTTCGCCCTCCTTCAACTGCGGTTCGAGCAGGTAAACCGAATCACCGTAATGTTTGTGGCGTTCGCGGCTTTCCTCAAGCTTGGTTTTGAAAAAATTCTGTTGATCGCGGTTGAGGACGTCACTCACCAGCGCCTGCTCGAATTGGGCATAAAGCTCCTCGTCGCCGGCCAGCAGCCGCGCATCCAGAATGGCTGTCTTCTCCTTGAGGTCAGCGGCCGCCATCTTGACGCATTCAGTCGCGTTACGCACCGAGTAACCAATGATCAAGCCGGCATCCCATAAGGCATGCAAGATAGTTTCGGTTACCACTTCCAGGTAGGGGCCGGGCTTATAATCGTACAAAAACAGGAGATCGATATCCGAATAGGGATTCAGTTCGGCGCGGCCGTAGCCACCACGAGCCACCACGGTGAGGCGCTGATGGAGCCGGGAAAATCGTTTTGCATGATCGGCGTCGGCATGACGGAAGATGCCCTTCAACAGGCGGTCCATCGCCGCTGAGAAATCGCGGACGATTTCGAGCCCGCCGGCGCCCGCCAGATGACGTTGACAGAGCTCAGCCCGCACGCCCTCGACATACTCGCGGGCGAAATCGCCGGCGCGAGCTCCGCGCGCCAATTCCTCCGCAATCGCGGGTTCTGTGATGGTTGCTTTCGACTCAGCTGGTAGATTCACAAGTTGCCAATCGCCGCATCGGCGTTGAAATAGTGCATGATGGCTCGGGCAATGCCGTCTGCGAGTGCCTCCTGATAGCCTGGTTGCTGCAGAAACTGCGCTTCTCGCGGATTCGACAGGAAACCGCATTCAATCAGTACCGAGGGCATTTCGGCGCCGACCAGCACGTAAAACGGTCCCATCTTCGCCCCCAACGCGTTCACCCTGACCCCTTGCTTGGCGTCAACACTCGCGGCGGCTTCGGCCTCGATCATCCGCGCGAGGGAAGACGATTCGTGTGCCTTATAGTCCTGGCGTAGGTTCGTGAGAATGTAGTTTAGGTTGGACCGGCCGAGGGCGCCATAGTCCCCGCCGTTTTCAATCGCTGCAAGGCGAATCGTCGCTCGGTCGGTGGTGTTGTTCAGATAGTAGGTCTCGATGCCACTGGTGGTCCAATCCGGGCTCGAGTTCAGATGGACTGAAACGAACAGATCGGCGTGCGCATGGTTGGCAAGTTCAGTGCGCTCCTCCAGGCCCAGGAACCTGTCGTCGTTGCGGGTCAATTCGGCGTCAGTCCCGCGTGCTTCCAACGCTGCCGCCAAGCGCCTGGCGATTGCCAGCGCAACGTTCTTCTCGGCGATCCCGCCGGCGGATTCAGTGCCTGGGTCAAAGCCGCCGTGGCCGGCATCAATCGCCACCAGCAGACGCGGTCGGTCCAGTCCGAGCCACGGAGCGGTTGTTACATGTTGAGCCACAGGCTGGACACTCTGTGCCATCGTCTGCTGCTCGTACGCTAATTGTCCCCTGCTGGCTAGTGGAGGCGCTGCGACCAGATTCGCTGAAAGTGCTGAGCCTGAGTTGGAGAGCGCCGACTCTGCCCCTACCGGCAGGTTGGTTACGGTAACGCTTTCGGGAGGCGTGCGCTTGCGACTATCCCCCCTGATGGTCTGACTGCGGGCGCGCCGTGAAGCCTCATCCATTTGCGTACCTGTCGCCGCGTTGGGGGACCGGCGCTGGCTGCGCTCCATCTCAATCAACAGCGGCTGCGCCAAATCAACAGCCTGGCCCGAGGGGGCAATTCTCACGACCAGTTCGCGCGGCATTTGCGCTACGGCGTAATCGACCCGCCCACGGACGCGGATTACCAGTCGCACCCTTCCGTCATCGAAATCGCGCATGCTCACACTCGCTAACGGAAAAAAGCCCATCTCCGAGGCCGGGCCGACGGATGCGAGCGCTCGCGAATGCTCGAGGTCGAGCCAAAGTTCCTGACCATGACTATGCAGACGCCATCTCGGCGCACTGCCGCGCAGTGAAAAATCGACCTCGACCGCGTGGCCCGCGTGGCGCAGTGAAAACTGCTCGATAGTGGTGGCCAAGGATGTACCCGCAGCCGAGAGAAGCGCTATCGTGACGCCTGAGGTTGCCGCCCAAAGACGGCAGCGTGAAGAAAAACAACCGGGGAAAGGAGGAAGGGCGGCGCTTGTATCCGCTACGCTCGCGCTCTGCATGCTACTTTCGCCTTAGCCCGCTCGGCCGCCTTCCCGCAGGCGGACAAGCATCGCGGCAAGCGTGTTGAGGGCGTCGACCGGCGTCATCCGATCAACATCAAGTGCACGTAGTTCCTCAATTACGCGGCTTTCCAGCGGCGCGAAGAGGTTCATCTGGGCGGCGCCTCGCTCGCCGCCGGGTGAATGCGCCAGTCGCGCCATCCCGGTTTCGTCGAATTCGCCCTGTTCCAGATTGTCAAGGATTTGGCGCGCACGCGCGATGATCGTTGGCGGGAGTCCGGCCAGCCGTGCGACCTCGATCCCGTAACTGCGGCTGGCGGCGCCTTCGACCACGCGCCGCAGAAAGATAACCTCGCCACCCCACTCCCGCACCGCCATACTGAGATTCTTTACCCGTGACCGTTCCGGTGCAAGCTCGGTCAGCTCGTGAAAATGGGTCGCGAAGAGAACTTTGGCGCGAGTCGAATCATGCAAGTATTCGGCCACTGCCCATGCTATTGCGAGCCCATCGAAGGTGCTGGTGCCACGCCCCACCTCATCAAGCAGCAGCAAGCTGCGCTCGGTTAATCCTTGTAACAAACGCGCGCTCTCACGCATTTCGACCATAAAAGTCGATTCGCCCCGGCGCAGCTCATCGCGCGCTCCAATCCGCGTAAGCACGCGATCAACCAATCCGATTCGGGCCTCGGTGGCTGGTACGAAGCTTCCCATTTGGGCCATAACGACAATCAGCGCCGCCTGCCGCAGGTAGGTTGATTTGCCCGCCATGTTCGGCCCTGTGATCAACAGCAGTTGGCGTTCATTGGGATCCGCGCTGAGGTCATTGGGCACGAACTCGCCGGCCTTCATGCCGGTTTCGAGCACCGGATGGCGCCCATCCCGGACCATAATCACCAGACCGGAATCCATCTGCGGCCGCACATAGCCGCGCTGGCGCGCAACCAGCGCCAGCGAGCGGAGTGCATCGAATTCGCCCACTGCGGCGGCAGTTTCGAGAATCGCCGCACTACGAGTGGCGAGTTCGCGCAACACTTTGGCGAAGAGTTGGCTTTCCAGCTCCTTCAATCCGCTTTCCGCACTCAGGATCTTGTGTTCGAGCGCTTTCAAGGCCGCGGTGGTAAAACGCTCCGCGCTGACCAATGTCTGTTTGCGCTCGTAATCGGGCGGCACCCGTTCGAGGTTCGGCTTGGTAACTTCGATGTAGTAACCGAAGACCTGGTTGTAGCGGATCTTGAGCGACGGGATACGCGTGCGCTCGCGCTCGGATGCCTCCAGCCGCGCGATTACACCGCGCGCGTTCAGGGCCAGGCTGCGCAGTTCGTCGACCTCGGCGCTGAACCCGGCCCGAATCGTATTGCCGTCGCGTGGATTTGTGGGTGGCTCGTCGGTGAGAGTCGCGTCAATCTTTGTTACCAGACCCGGCTCCGGCGTGAGCCTCGCTGCCAATGCCTGGACTAGTTCGGAGCGCCCTTGCGCAATCAACCGCTTGAGCGCTGCGGCTGCCTCGAGCGAGCGCGCCAGCTTCAGAACGTCGCGCGGCGATGCGCGCAAGCTGCCGATCCGGCCGCCGAGCCGTTCAAGGTCACCAATTAGCCTGAGCGCCTCGGCCACCGCCCCGCTCAAGTCACTGTCGAACAGTTCCTCCACCGCATCGTGGCGCGCACGAATTGCCTCAAGGTCCATCAGCGGATAAACAATCCAATTGCCAAGTGCGCGCGCACCGACCGGGGTCAGGGTCTCGTCCAACACCGACAGCAACGATCCCTCCCGGGTGCCCTCACTCGACGAGGTCAGCTCCAGGTGTAGACGGCTGGTTTCGTCGACCAGCATGTATTCAGCTGCGCGATAGACTAGCGGCGGCCGGAGATGACCAAGATCGGGACCGAAGTTCAGTTCCAGGTAAGTTAACGCCGCCCCTGCGGCGGCAGCTAATGCGGGTTCCAGGCTGTCGCAGGCTGTGCCGAAACGCCGCACCAGAGCATCACGCGTCGGCTGAACCTCATACTCGGATTCGGCCAGCTCGGTGATGGTTAGCTTGAGATTTTCGAGGATCGGCCGGACCCAAGGGGCACCCTGCGGTATGAGAATCTCGCGTGGCCCGATACGGGCGATTTCCTCTCGCGCGAACGGAATGGCGAGCCGCGTGGCGAGAAATTCTCCGGTGGACACGTCCACTGCGGCCAGCGAGCAGCCGTCACCGTCCGGCGTAAGCGCGAGCAGGAAGTTCTTCTGATCGGCGACCAGCACCATCTCCTCGCCGACCGTGCCCGGTGTAATAACTCGGACGACTTGGCGCGGCATCAGCCCACGAACAGCGGGTTGGCTGTTGTCAGGCGCTGTCCGGCGCGAGCTCTCCTCGCTGCGATAGCCTGACTCGGCGCCGCCTTGCTCACAAATTGCAACCTTGTAGCCGGCTTTCAGAAGTTTGGCGATATAAGGCTCGGCCGAATGGTAGGGGACGCCGCACAGCGGCACGCCATCCTTGGAGCGCGAAGTGAGCTGGATGTCGAGGATACGTGCGCCGATTTCTGCATCCTCGAAAAACATCTCATAAAAATCGCCCAGCCGAAAAAATAGGATCGCGTCAGGCACCTTGTGCTTGACGCCAAGATATTGCGCGATAAGCGGTGTATGCTTAATCGTCACCGTCGCGCCAAGCATAGCCATCCGCATTGCCGCACGCAAAATCACATCCGTGCCTGAATCCACGGGCCACCATCGCGCCAGGATTTGTGGACGGGAAGGGACGCAATCGTCGGTCATCTGATTGTGGATTTTGTCGGTCGGTACTGCTCGCTATGGCACCGTTTCTTTTTGCTTATTCAAACCAAGGCTTGCACGCCTGGTTAGTGCAAGTTATTGGGGGCGTAGCACATCGAAGTACCGTTCGCTAGGAGGCCGCGCTATGGTACCTGAGCTGCGAGCTCCGGTGGTCCTGTTCGACGGAGTCTGCAACCTGTGCAACGCGTGGGTGAGGTTCGTATTTCGGCATGATCCGACCGGCATTTTCCGGTTCGCGGCACAGCAGTCAGCTATTGGCCAAGCGATGATCGAGGAGCGTGTTAGCGGCTCTCCGCAACTGTCTAGTGTCATTCTGATTGCAGGCGACTCTGTCTACACGGAATCTACTGCAGTCCTGGAGATATGCGCGCGGCTCGCTCCACCTTGGTCGTGGATCGCGCTAGCGCGGATAATCCCGCGTCAACTGCGTGATGCTTGTTACCGCTTTGTCGTGCAGCATCGATACCGATGGTTTGGGAGAACTGATAAATGCCAGCTGCCATCGGCGGAGTTGAAATCGAGGTTCATCGGATGATTCCGGAATCCAGGTAGTCTCGCCACGGCTGCTCGGGTGCGGCGCGAGTGGGCTCAATAGTAATGATTATGCATGCCCGTCGATGAACACGCGGCGGCGCGCGAATAGCCAGTTGCCATCGACCTTGCGTAATTCATCTTCATAGCGGCCAATTGCTTCGAGGATCGCCTTGCCATTCTTGCAATGATAATAGGTCAAGTAGCATCCACCAGTTGCGCTATCGCCGTTTACCCGAAATGTCACATTAGTCATCATGTGACGCACCTTGGCGTCACCGTTGGAGTCTTTGTAGATAGCGGTGAATCTCAGCAGTGCCTTATGGCCTGCGTGCCGGCCAAACCGCGGGCTCTCGAAGACGCCGTCCTCGGTGAAGCACTTGACCCACTCTTCGTAGGGTCCGTAATCAATCGTGTAAGCATAGCGTGCATACAGCTCGCGGATCTCTACGCGATCTTCCAAGGTCCCGGTCGATAACATAGTGCAATCTCCCGTCAGATTCTGGTTCAGCACCGGCCTTGAGCCGGCTATAGGCTGAGGCCGCGCCAATCGCTAAATCACTCCGTTCTCCTGCAATCGCGCAATATCGTCCCAGCTATAACCGAGCAATTCAGTAAGAATAGTTTCCGTATGTTCACCCAACTCAGGCGCGCGGCCGCGCGGATTGCCGGGTGTTTCGCTTAAGATTACGGGCACACCGACGAGCCGAGTCAGGCCGATCGTCGGGTGCTCATAATCAACCACGTAGTCGTTGGCAATCACTTGCGGATCGTCGGGCAAGTCCGAGATCTTGTTGACGATCGTGTAAATAAAATCCCCGCCCTCTTTCAGGATCTTAAGCCATTCCGTACGCGACTTCGTCGCGAAGATCTTATCGAGGATCGTTACGAGTTCGCGATGGTTTTTAGTGCGCGCACGCATATCCTTGAAACGCTCATCATCCACCAATTCGGGAATACCCAGGGCGTCGCAGAAATCCTTCCAGTAGCGATCGGTCTGTAGCATGCCGAGGCAGAGCCACGATCCGTCGGCGCAGCGGTAATGGTTCCATAGTGGATTGTATGCGTCATCACGAGGCGCGCGCGGCATTTCCTTGCCTAGAATCGTGCGCATCGAGACGTTGAGGCCCTGGAGCGCAATCATTGAGCCTAGATGCGAGGCATGGAGCTCCTGTCCGATGCCGTGGCGTTCGCGCGCAACCAGCGCAGTCATCACGCCGTAGGCCAGCATGATCGCTCCCATCTGATCGGCGACGCCACCGGTCAGGTAGATCGGATCATCGGCACGCAGACAGGCTATATTCATGAGCCCGGAACGAGCCTGCGCCATGTAGTCAAACGACGGCTCTGCGCTGTCGGGACCATAGGGTCCGTAACCCGTAGAATTCGCATAAATGATTTTCGGATTGCGCGTACGAAGATCGCGGTAGCCGAGCCCGAGCCGTTCAGCTACACCCTTGCGGAAATTCTGCACGAAGACATCGCTTTTTTCGGCGAGCCTGTACACAATCTCCCGTGCCTCGGGCTTGGTCAAATCGAGCACGATACTATGTTTGTGCCGATTGTTGGCCTCGAAATAGTAATTTGTGCCGCTTTTGGCGCTGGCTGAGGCACCGCCCATTGACATCACCGCGCGTCCCGGGTCGCCCTTGCCTCTCTCCTCTATTTTGATGACCTCGGCACCCATATCGGCCAGCATCGCGGTCGCGACAGGGCCCTGCTGCCAGATCGTCCAGTCGATTACCCTGATGCCTTTTAATGCTCCGTTCATGGGGATGGCTATAGCACAAAACTTTGCCCTTGGCTGAGCCTCGCTAATGTCGCAATGGTTGCCCAAATTTTCGAATTTTGGCCGGCACTACGTCCTTAGAGCAGGATTTGCGCTTGGCGGCGCTGATGTCTAATCATATTCGGCAGATGCTCCGATACTTGATTAACTTCGTTTATCCACCGCGATGTGCCGCGTGCGGTGCCCGAATGGGCCTCGATGCAACCGCCAAAATATGTCAACCCTGCTTCGAGCTAATAGAGCGTGTCCCCGAGCCGATATACCAGGTCTGCGGAGTTCCGCTTCAGCTTGCGGACCATGTTCGCTCCGATTGGTGCCGCGCATGTGCCGAATCGCCGCCTCATTTTGCGCGGGCGCGGGCGGTTGCACGCTATCGGCCCGGTATCAGCGAAGATGTTCAGGTCGTCCCCACGATAATTCGGCGGCACAAATATGGGCGCAATCAATCGCTGTCGCTCGCCCTCGCACAGTGTCTCGGCGAAAGCTTGCCGCTGAACGGCGAGGACTATGACCTGGTAATTCCGGTGCCGCTGCATCCTCGGCGCTTGCGATGGCGCGGTTTCAATCAAGCAGCCTTGCTGGGTTTTGCAGTCGCGCGCAAGCTCGACTGTATGCTGGATGTGGTGACGTTAGCCCGCATCCGCGACACTCCGCCTCAAACCTGGCAGGAGAGCGCCCAGCGGCGGCAGAACGTGCGTGGCGCGTTCGCTGTGACCTGCCCGCATCGAATCGCCAATCGAAGCCTGTTGCTAGTCGATGACGTGATGACGACGGGTGCGACGCTTGACGAATGCGCACGTACACTGCTCGCCGCCGGCGCGCGCAGAGTTGACGTTTTCACGTTGGCGCGAGCTGTATGAACCGCAAATTTCTAGACGTTTGGGAGCAGCGCCATTGTAACGGCGAAACCGGCGCAGCCGAGCCCTCGGTTATTGAATTCCTGCCGCTGCTGCCGCGTGGACGCGCGCTCGACATAGCAGCGGGCAGGGGGCGCAACAGTATTACGTTAGCGCGCGGGGGTATTCACGTTGTCGCGGTGGATTGGTCGGCAAACGCCCTGAACTCGTTGGCACTAATCGCGCGCAAGGACGGGCTTCCGATCGAACCTGTTATTGCCGACCTCGAGGAGTCATTGCCGTTTCGGACGCAGAGCTTCGACATCGTGCTCAATGTCAGTTTCCTGGAGCGCGGGTTGTTTCCGTCTCTGAAGCAGGTACTGCGAACGGGCGGCGTGCTGCTATTCGACACGTTTCTAATCGACCAGGCAGCGAGCGGCCATCCCCGCGACCCGCGTTTTCTGTTGGGCCATTATGAGCTCTCCGATCTACTGTCAGACATGGAACTGATCCGTTATCGCGAGGGAATCGTCGACTACGGAGGTGCCAAGCGAGCATGGCGAGCGACCGCACTGGCCCGCCGCACCGCTTGACTCCCTGGTCTGTATCCCGCGCCGGCTAAGATGAAGTGAGGTTGTTCCGGTAATCGGCACGTGGTTGATTGATTTCAAATCCTTATGAGCATTGAGCCCCACTCGCGCCCACCGGTGAAACTTGGCGTCCTTATTTCCGGCGAGGGCAGCAATCTCCAGGCGATCATCGACGAGGTAGAACGAGGGGAACTTGAAGCAGATATCCGCGTGGTGATCTCCAACAAAGCCGGCGCTCATGGACTCGAACGTGCCCGGCGCGCCGGCATCGCCGCGCAGTTCATCGATCATCGCCGCTTTGCTTCGCGAGAAGAATTCGACCGCAATCTGGTTGCTGCGCTGAGCGTCCATGAAATTGAGCTGGTCGCATGCGCCGGGTTTATGCGGCTGTTATCACCGGTGATGGTTCACGCTTTCCCCAACCGCATCATGAATATCCATCCGGCCTTATGCCCCGCTTTTCCGGGTGTCGATGCGCAACGGGCCGCCTGTGACTATGGCGTCCGTTTCAGCGGATGCACCGTGTTCTTCGTCGCCGACGGCGTGGACGATGGACCGATAATCGTGCAAGCAGTCGTCCCGGTATTGCAAAACGATAATGAGCAGAGCCTGGCTGCACGAATCCGAACCGCTGAGCATCGCATTTATCCTTATGCGATCCGGCTGTTCCAGCAAGGGAGACTCGAAGTGCGCGGCCGCAAGGTGTTCGTGGAAGGCTCGGGTCTTGCCGATGAGCAGCTGATGCTCATCAATCCGCCCACGCAGTGAGTCTTTCCGTAATCGTTCCGATGCTCAACGAGGAACGGGCTATCGGCGCGACGCTCGACGCGATTCGCGGCGGTGCGCCGGGGGCCGAGGTAATTGCGGTCGACGGTGGCAGCATCGATCGCAGCGTCAAAGTGGCCGCCACGCGAGGCGCTCGGACTTTGACTGCGGGGCGCGGGCGAGCACGCCAAATGAATGCGGGTGCTGCGGCTGCCCAAGGGGACACGCTGGTATTCGTGCATGCCGACACTGTAGTACCGGCGACTTTCGCTTCCGATATCGTCTCCGCACTTGCGGACCCCACCGTCGTCGGAGGGCGGTTCGATCTGGAACTGGACGAGTCGTCATTCGCATGGCGGCTGTTGGGTGAGCTGATAAGTTTGCGTTCACGGCTGATGCGTAGCGCGACCGGCGATCAGGCGATTTTTGTGCGGCGCGGCATCTTCCTGAATATGGGCGGATTTGCCGAAATCGATTTATGCGAAGACGTCGACTTCGCGCGCCGCCTCAAGCGCCGCGGACGGGTCGCCTGCTTGCGATCGCGCGTTATCACTTCGGCCCGGCGATGGCGCCGGGACGGGCTGCTTTGCACCGTGCTTAAGATGTGGCTGGTGAAGTCGTTGTTTCTAGCCGGGGTCTCGCCCACCAGGTTGCGCCGCTACTACTCCGACATCCGGTGATAGCGCGCCGCCAACCCAGTCCGGCGAGGGTTCGGCGGCTCAAGAGCATTGAAACGGCTTCCGCAGACTGGGAAAATCAGAATCGAGATGTATGTAAGATAAGTGGCCACGGTCGAAGTCTACAGTACGAGTTATTGTCCCTATTGCATACGGGCTAAGGGTCTGCTCGAACGCAAAGGAGTTGAATTCGTCGAGATCGACGTTACCGACGACCCCGTGCTGCGCGCCCAAATGGTGAAACTGGCCGGCGGCCGCCGAACCGTACCGGAAATTTTCATCAACGGCGAGATCATCGGCGGCTGCGACGAGCTCTTCGCGCTTGAGCGAAGCGGCGAACTGGATCGGCTATTGGCTCAATCAGCATGAATCAGCACCGGTCGAACGGCGCCGGTCTCGATGGCGTCCGGCTCAACACCGTCCCGCGCGATTCGAAATCGGCCAAACGATCGCAGGCAACAGACGACGAAATGGAGGCGTACGACCGCGAGCGCTTTCCCGACCGCTTCTACCTGGGCATCGTGGTATTTCTGGATCGGGCGCGCGGCCGTGGCATTGTCCGTTCCTACAGTGGCCGCGAAATTCGCTTCGAATTCCCTTTCGTTAGTGTCGCTGGCGCGCCGCTTGGCGGGCGCGCTCCTGGCATTGACTTGTTGCATCAGGGGGACCGGGTCGGTTTCGACGTTGCGTGGACTTCCAAGGGTCTGCGCGTCACGACGATCAAGCCAATGCGCAAAGAAAGCAGCGAATAGGCGGCCGGAAAACAACGCCGAGCAATTGCTCGCGCTCCGCCGTCGACGGCCCTCGCCCGCTCAGTGTTGTGAGAGGACAAACGGCGGCAATGGCCCGCGTGCTGAGAGTGTGCTCGTCCCGTCCGGTGCAAGCGCCTAATCTTCGAACGACTGTGTCCCCTGGTCCATCCACTCGCTCTAACTGGCAGTAACATTGCCTTTGCAATCGTGCTAGGGATAGTTCCAGCCCGCCGCTTGATGTGTGGGAAATGCGTTGTCAGAGCTGCAGTGCCGAGAACCAGCCAGCCGCGAAATTTTGTGTTGAATGCGGGGCTGGCTTCCACACGCTCTGTGTAAAATGCGGCTTCACGAATCCGCCTGCAGCAAAATTCTGCCAGGAATGCGGTGCCGCTCTTAAGCCTAGCTCGGCAATTCAAACAGCCCGCTCTGGGACCTTTCCCACCGGCCCGGCCGAGCTCACCACAATAGTCCGAGAATTCGACGACATACCGGAAGGGGAGCGCAAGACCGTTACGGCGCTGTTCGCAGACATCAAGGGCTCGATGGAGCTTATGGAGGATCTCGACCCGGAAGATGCCCGAGCGATTGTCGATCCAGCACTCAAGCTGATGATCGACGCGGTCCATCGTTACGGCGGCTTCATCGTGCAGTCGACCGGCGATGGCATCTTTGCGCTTTTCGGAGCACCGGTTGCGCATGAGGATCATCCGCAACGCGCCTTGTTGACGGCGCTGCGGTTGCCGGAACAGCTCGGGCGCTATTCGAGTCAGTTGCGCGGTCAGGGGCGCATGCCTTTACAGGCGCGGGTCGGAGTCAATACGGGCGATGTAGTAGTACGCTCAATTGAGACCGGTGAACGGCACACGGAATATACACCGATTGGGCATTCGACCAGTCTAGCGGCGCGCATCCAGACTTTGGCGCCGGTCGGCTCGATCGCAACGACTGATACCACGCGCAAACTCTGCGAGGGATATTTCACCTTCAAGTCACTCGGCCCGACCATGGTGAAAGGGGTGAGTGAGCCGATCGAGGTGTATGAGTTGACCGGGCTCGGACCCCTCCGTACCAAGTTTCAGCGCGCGGAAGTGCGTGGTCTGACGAAGTTCGTGGGCCGGCAGCGCGAGATGGAAGCTCTCAAGCGCGCTGCCGAACAGGCTCGTGCCGGACACGGCCAGATCGTCGCTGTTATGGCCGACCCGGGCGTTGGCAAGTCGCGCCTGTTCTATGAATTCAAGGCCACTTCTCAATCGGAGTGGACGATGCTGGAGGGTTTCTCCGTCTCCTACGGCAAAGCCTCGGCCTATCTGCCGGTGCTCGAATTGCTGTCGGCATACTTCGAGATCAGCCGAGATGACGATGAGCGCAAACGGCGCGAGCGCATCCTGGGCAAGGTACTCGGGCTGGACCGCAGCCTCGATGATACGCTGCCTTACCTCTATTCGCTGTACGGGCTCGCGGAGACCGGCGATTCACTAGAGCAGATGGAGCCGCGTATCAGGCGCCGCCGAATTCAAGAGGCCATCAAGCGTATCGTACTGCGTGAGAGCCTCAATCAGCCACTGATGGTCATCTTCGAGGACCTGCACTGGATCGACTCCGAAACCCAGGCGCTCCTCGATTTGCTTGTCGAAGCGATTGCTAATGCCAGAATCCTGCTGCTGCTTAACTACCGGCCAGAGTACCGGCATGTATGGGCCAGCCGAACCCATTGCACGGAGCTCAGACTGGACCCTCTCGGCAGAGAGAGTGCCGAAGAGATGTTGTCGGCACTGTTAGGCGATGACAAGGATCTGAGTTCGCTCAAGCGGCAGATTGTCGAGCGTACCCAGGGCACTCCCTTCTTCATGGAAGAGATGGTGCAGGCGTTGTTCGAAGAGGGCGTCCTCCAACGAAATGGCAGCGTGAAGCTGGCCAAGCCCATGCACACAGTCAAGGTTCCCGCCAGTGTTCAGGCCGTGCTTGCCTCGCGCATCGACCGGCTGCCACCCGCGGAAAAAGAATTGCTGCAGACCATGGCCGTGCTGGGACGAGAGTTTCCTCTGAGCCTTGTAGAGCGCGTATGGCAGCACACTCACCCGCGCGTCACAGCGCTTGCGGAACGGCAGGCAAGCGCCGCACCGCTTGCCCTCTCCCGCGGGGCGGGCGAGGGGCAACCCGAGTTGGAGCAGATGCTCAATCAACTTGAGCTCGGCGAATTCATTTTCGAGCAGTCGGCGGCGAGTGATGATCTCGAATATATCTTCAAGCACGCGCTGACTCAGGAAGTCGCCTACAGTTCACTTCTTAGCGAACGCCGCCGCGCCCTACATGACCGGGCAGCGCAGGCAATTGAATATCTCTACGGAGATCAGCTCGAAGACCACTACGGCGATCTAGCCAACCATTATCTACGGGGCAACGATACGTCGAAGGCGACCCGCTATGCGGAATTGGCGGCCGAGCAGGCCATGAGCCGCGGCGCGTATCAGCAAGCCGCGGTTCTTATCGAGGCCGCTCTCAACGTTCTCGAGAAGCTGCCGGAAGGCACCAAACGAAGCCGTGTCGAGCTCGAGCTCCACAGCAAAGAAAGTACGATCGCCTTCGTTCTGCACGGAGCTTCGTCCCGGGAACGCGAGCGCCCAATCAGGCGCATGTGCGAACTGGCAGAACGGGTAGGAGAAGGGGATCAGTTAGTGCACGCGCTCAGTGGTCTGAGCAACCTCTACTACACGCGAGGCAAGTCGGCGCGTGGCCTCGAGCTGGCAGAGCGATGCCTAATGCTGGGCAATACAGTGCGGGATAATGCACTCCTCGTCGACCTGCATTACAACGCCGGAATGGTGGCCTGGCGCTGCGGGAAAATCCTGGAAGCAGCGTCGTATCAGGAGCAAGCCCTGCATCTCGCGCGAATGGTAAAGAATAGTATTTCGCCGGGTTGGGGCATGTTGCACAAAAGCATTATTTCGGCACAACTTGCTCTGGATCTTCTCTACCTCGGCCGATTGAACGCGGCTTTCAAACTAGCCGCAGAGGGAGTGCAATTCGCCCGCGAATCAAAACATATGCTAAGCCTCGGCGCTGCGCTGGCAATCGGCGGCGCGCAGTTCGCTCTTGACCGAAAGGAACCGAATATCGCGCTGACGCATTGCGATGAGGCGATCTCATTATCTGAGGAAACCGGCTTTGCCGAGTGGCTCCCTTGGGGGAGGTTCATTCATGGTTGGGCGCTCTTCGAGTTGGGGCAAGTCGCCCAAGGTTTGCAGGAAATGGAGGCGGGACTTGCCGGCTTCGAGGGCCTAGGCGGTGTTCCACGACTGCAGTATCTGATAGCCGTGCGCGCCGAAGCCATCGCCAGAAGCGGGCGGGTGGATGAGGCGCTCCTAATAATAAACCGGGCCCTGGTTCATATCGAAGAAAATGGCGACACCGCGGAGCAGGCTGAAATGCTGCGGCTCAAGGGCGAAGTGTTGCTCATGCGCTACCCTCCTGCCAGGGCAGAAGCCGAGAAATGTTTCCGCGAAGCGCTCGAGGTCGCTCGTGTCCAGGAAGCTAAATGGTGGGAGCTGCGCTCGTCAGCGAGCCTTGCGCGCCTGCTGCGCCACACCGATCGCCGCGATGAAGCGCACGCGATTCTCGCACCAATCTACCACTGGTTTACCGAAGGTTTCGAGCTTCCCGACCTGAAAGAGGCCAGAGTGTTGCTCGACGAATTAAGGACATAATGTTCTGCAGTAACTGCGGCAGCAATAATCCCGCCGATGCTGCCTTTTGCGAACAATGCGGGCGCAGGCTTGAGCTGTTTTGTCCCGCATGTAAAGCACGTGTCAGTCCAAGCGCCCGCTTCTGCAAAAAGTGCGGAGCCGGCTTAGACCCAGCCTCAGCTCGCTCGAAGCCTGTTGCCACAGGAGGATCCGCTCCATCGGGCATCTCCGCATTAGGCCCACAAACCGCGGCAGACGTGAGCGATGGTGAGCGCAAGACGGTGACCGCGCTCTTCGCCGACATCAAGGGTTCGATGGAACTGATGGAGTCGCTCGACCCCGAGGAGGCGCGCGCCCTCGTTGATCCGGCGCTCAAGCTGATGGTCGACGCTGTGCACAGCTACGAGGGCTACGTTGTGCAGTCCACCGGCGACGTGGTGGTGCGCCCCGTGCACAGCGAGAGCGGACGTGCCGAATACACTCCGATCGGGCATGCAACCAACCTCGCTTCACGGATGCAGGCAGTAGCGCCGAGTGGCTCTGTCGCAATTACTGAGGCCACGCGGCGCCTAGTGGAGGCTTCTTTCAGCTCAAGCAACGTGGTCCGACCCGGGTCAATGGGCTGAGCGAGCCGGTGGTGTTCTACGAAGTGACAGGACTTGGGCCGTTACGCACTCGATTCCAAACCGCGGCGGGGCGAGGATTGGCACGATTCGTCGGTCGCGACCGCGAAATGGAAGCGCTGAAGCACGCTGCTGAGTTGGCCAGCGCAGGACAAGGCCAGATCGTGGCGATCATCGGTGAGCCGGGGGTCGGCAAATCACGGCTTTTCTTTGAGTTCAAGGCAATCGCGCAAAGTGGCCGCCTCATACTGGAGGCGTTTTCCCTTTCGCACGGCAAGGCGACCGCATATCTGCCTGTGCTTGAACTGCTGCGCGACTATTTCCGCATCCTGCCCGAGGACGATGCACGAACCCGCCGCGAAAAGATGGCCGGCAAGATCGTGATGCTCGACCGCGCTTTGGAAGACACCATACCGTATCTGTTTGCGCTGCTCGGTATCGTAGAGGACGACGATTCGCTGGCGCAGATGGATGCACTGGTCAGGCGGCGGCGCACGCACGAGGCAATCAAGCGAATCTTGCTGCGCGAGAGTCTAAACCAGCCACTTATAGTGGTGTTTGAGGACCTGCACTGGATCGATGCCGAGACCGAAGCAGTCCTTGGAGTGCTTGCCGACGCGATTGCCAACGCGCGCATCCTGCTGCTGGTGAATTATCGGCCCGAATACTCTCACGGGTGGGGCAACCGCAGCTATTATACCCAGCTTCGGCTTGATCCATTGCGGCCGGAAAACGCGCAGGAATTGCTGTCGACCCTTATCGGTGACGCAACCGAGCTAAGCGCACTCAAGCGCCTGGTGATCGACAAGACCGAGGGTAACCCATTCTTTATCGAGGAAATTGTACAGGCGCTGTTCGAGCAAGGGGTGCTGATGAGCAACGGCACCGTCAAATTAGCCCGGCCGTTTTCACAGCTCCGCTTGCCGGCCACTGTGCAGGGAGTGTTGTCGTCGCGCATCGACCGCTTGCCCTCGAAGGAAAAGGAGATTCTGCAGACCTTCGCGGTGATTGGCCGGGAATTTTCAATAAGCCTGGCCCGGCGTTTGGCGAATTGCTCAGACGATGAGCTCGATGATGCACTAACAGTGCTGCACGACGGGGAATTCATCAACGAGCTGCCGGGCTCTCAGGATGTCCAATACGCATTCAAGCATGCACTGACGCAGGAGGTTGCCTACAATTCGATCCTGATCGAACGGCGTAAACTGCTGCACGAGCGGGCAGGACAAGCGCTCGAGTCGATCTTCGCAGGGCAACTCGACGATCATCTGAATGAGCTGGCCCGCCACTACAAACGTGCCGATAACATCCGCAAGGCGATTGAGTACTCAGGGCGCGCAGGACTACAGGCGATACAGCGCTGCGCCAATGCTGACGCAATCGGCGTTGTTGGCGACGCGATTGATCTGGTACAGCGGCTGCCGGAAACGCCGGAGCGGATTGAGCGGGAACTCTTTCTCCAACTCACCATGGGGCCTGCGTTGTTTGCGGTTAAGGGCTGGGGTTCGCCCGAAGCAGTGCGAGCATACACCCGTGCGAGCGAACTATGCGAGCGGCTGGACAACCCGCCCGAGCTGTTTCCCACGTTATTCGGGATGTATTTTGCGCGTCTGCTCCGTGGCGAGTTTCGGACTGCCTATGAGGTGGCCGACGAGCTGATGCGCCGGGCGCAGGCTGCCAACGATCCGGCGGTGTTACTGTACGCCCATCACGCTCTCGGACAGGTCTTGTATTACATGGGTAATGTGCGGGCTGGACACACCCATCTCCAGAGAGCGGTTTCCTTATATGATCCGGCGGTTCACTCGAGGCTAACTTCTCGCTACACCGGAATTGACGAGAAGGTTCATTCCCAAGGCGTGGCGGCTTGGAGCCTTTGGCAACTCGGCTACCCCGAGCAGGCGATGACAACAGCAAGGCAGGTGCTCGCCTGGGCGCAAGAGCTGTCTCATCCCTATAGCCTGGTTTTCGCCGAGTACATATTCAGCAACCTTATCGAAGTTCTCACGCAACGCGATGTTCATGCGGCTCAAGAGCGAGCGGAAACTGTAATTGCAATGTGTGAGGAATATGGATTTCCCGACTTCGCAGCTTTTATGACTATCGAGCGCGGCTGGGCGATTGCTCAGCAAGGGCGTGGTGAGGAAGGCGTTATACGGATGCGAGACGCTCTAAAAACGCTGCCGGTTAGGGGAGTTGAGTTGGAGCGTCCTCGGTATCTGTGTTTACTGGCTGAAGCCTGTGTTACCTCCGGTAAACTCGACGACGGCCTCAATGCTTTGAGTGAGGCATTACTCCAGATTGAAGAGCAAGAAAACCGGATATACGAGGCCGAGGTCCGCCGACTCAAAGGCGAGCTGCAACTGCAGCGAGACCTCGATGCCGCACGCGCCTCGCAGTGCTTTCAGTCCGCGATTGAAGTCGCTCGCAGACAAAGCGCGAAATCAATGGAACTGCGGGCGACCACGAGCCTTGCTCGGCTGCTCGCATCCCAAGGCCGCGGCGCCGAAGCGCGCACCATGCTCGCTGAAATCTACGGTTGGTTCACGGAGGGATTCGACACCGCCGATCTGAAGCAGGCCAAGGCATTGCTCGAGCAACTCGAAGTTTAGGAAATGCGCTGCGGCAAATGTTTCTATTCGGCTCGTTTCTCTTTCCAGCGAACTCGATCGACCGCTTCACGCCATCCGGCGACGAGCTGATCACGTTCGCTCATGCTCATTTTGGGTTCGAACACCCGGGCGCCTTTGGCCAATGAAGCTAGCTCGTCAGCGTCGCGCCAAATTCCTGCAGAAATGCCGGCAAGCAGGGCAGCCCCTAATGCGGTGGTCTCAGCCATTCGGGGGCGCCGCACCGGACACTGCAATAGATCGGCCTGAAATTGCACCAGGTAGTCGTTGACAGCCGCGCCTCCGTCGACACGCAGTTCCGCAATGCGGCGGCCGGTATCACTTTCCATTGCCTTGACCACGTCGTGGACTTGGTAGCCAATACTATCCAGGGTCGCGCGCACCACGTCGGCCTTGTTCGTATCGGGGGTAATTCCCACTACCGCGCCACGCGCCCGGCTGTCCCAGTACGGGGCGCCCAGGCCGACAAACGCAGGCACGACATAAAGCCCAGAGCGGTCATGACTCTTTCGCGCCAGCGCCAGCGTATCCGATGATTTGGCGATGAGCCCGAGCTGATCGCGCAGCCATTGCACTGCGGCCCCGGCGACGAAGACTGAACCTTCAAGTGCGAAGGCCGGCTCGCCACTCTTGCCCAGTGCTAGAGTAGTCAGCAAACGGTTTTGCGAATCGACCCGCTCAGTTCCCGTAAACATCAGCAGAAACGCGCCCGTGCCATAGGTAACCTTGGCGTCACCCGCGCTAACGCATCCCTGGCCAAATAGCGCCGACTGCTGATCGCCGATCGCGGCGCCGACCGGAATAGGCTGCGCAGCAATCGTGCCGGGCGCGGTCTCGCACAATGGACCGCGCGAGCCGACGGGCTGCGGCAGCATTACAGGAGGCACGCCCAGCTTGTCGCACATGACCTCATCCCAAGCGCGTGACTCCAGATTAAGCAGCAGGGTCCGCGACGCGTTGGTGAAATCGCTTACAAAGGCGGCGCCGCGCGAGAGCCGATAAATCAACCAGCTCTCGATAGTGCCAAAGCAGACTTCGCCACGCTCGGCGTGGCGGCGGAGTCCGCGTTGGTCATCCAGCAGCCATTTGAGTTTGGTCCCGGAGAAATAAGGATCCACCAGGAGGCCCGTGCGGCGAGTAATCTCGCCTTCCTGTTCGCGCAGCTGTTCGCAAATCTCGGTGCTGCGCCGGCATTGCCACACGATCGCTCTGTGCAACGGGCGCCCATTCTTGCGTTCCCATACCACGAAGGTCTCACGCTGATTGGTGATGCCGATCGATGCGATGGCGGCCGCATCGAGCCGCGCACTCGCAATTGCCCGGCGGCTCAGCCGTACGACCGAGCGGTAAATTTCGTCAGCATCATGCTCGACCCAGCCCGGTCGCGGATAATGCTGATGAATCTCGCCGTAGGCACGCCCTCGGATCCTGCCACGCGCATCCAGCAGCAGCACGGTCGTGCCGGTGGTGCCCTGATCGATCGCCAGCACGTACTCAGGCATCTGCAGATTCAGCGATCATGCGCGAGCATACTTGCTCGTGGCTGACGCGCGTCCTCTCCGCAATTTGGTGAACAAGGAGTCAGGTTCCTCGGATGGCGGAAGCTCAATCGCCATCAGATCGGCACTCGATGCTATGGCCCGTGATACGAGACGGTTGCGTAAAAGGCGTTGCGGCCACTGTGCTCGAAGTTCAGACTAGGGCTCAGAATTCTCATTACGACGGTTTTGACTGCATGCGCGGTCTGGAAGATGAAGCCCTTGGGTAGATTCACCATTACCTCGTGCTCGTCACCGGATATCGGATCAGTGTGCGGCGCCAGTTGCACCTCCAGCACGCCGGGCACTTTGAAGCCACTGTGGCTGCCGTCAATCTTCATCTCGATTGGCACGAACTCGGGGTCAAGCTGATAGCAGAACGTGGGGCCAAACATCTTGAACTCCCCGTTGCCACCGGCACGGCCGTAGGCGATCTCCGCAATCGCTGTCCGCTGCTCGGCCGAGGCGCGCTGGTCGATATAGACTCGCATCGTGCCGCCGCCCTGGTGAATCGCCTTTGGCCAAGAGGCGGTGTAGATGAAATCCAGGCCGTCCAGATGCGTCTGGCCATAATTGCCGCGGCGTATATGAAAGCCAACGAGGGCCTCGCAACAGCCGAAATTGGGGAATCCGCTGAAGTTACAGGAACACCCGAAGTCGCAATTGCATGATTCAAGATAGTCGCACTCTATGCTCCAATTCGGCGTCGGAGCCATCCCCGAATCCCTCCGTTCCGAAAAAAACTTTAGGTTGGATCGATTATCAGCCAATTAGTCCGACTTGTATTCGAACGGGCAAAATTCACCATATTTGCCGCTATGATCGTAGCTAAGCCCCGCCCGGCTGAAGTGCAGGACAGCGGTCGCACAGAGCTCCTGAAGCTTGGCGGTAAATCCCTTGGGCTTCATCAATGTTGCGGGTTCCTCCTCGCCGGTAACCGGGTTGATCATCGGCGCCAACGCCAGTTCGAGGGTTCCAGGAACGGTGACCCGGCTGCGGATACCTTCTAGTTGCATTTCAATCGGCACGTAATGGAAGCCGAGAAACTTGCTCGCCAGGCTGTAAAATATGCTGAAAGGCTGGATGGCAGAGACCATTGCTTCTATCGCCTGGCGTTGCTGTGCGTCCGCGCGTTCATCTACGAGCATAACCAGGGTCACATTGCCCAGGTGAAGCGCGGCTGGACTGTGCGCGGCGAGGCCGAGCCGAAGTCCATCCAGCTTCACCCCGCCGTAGTGACCCTCCTCGATATGCCACATGCCGCCGCCTTCGCAGAAACCTTTGGTCGGGGGCGCCTCGAAATTACATGGACAACCCCAGTCACAGCTGCACCCGCCCACAGAAAAGCCCTTCAGGTGATACGAAACCTGTTCAGCCACGTCCGGGTTCCTCCTTTGCCTCGCTCTGCTTTCACGCTCACGAACGCAATTTAGCGAGAGAATACATAGAAGAGCGTGACGGCGGCAAACGCTAGCCTGATCTGACACTCACAGCATCGCGCTATAGCAATTGGCGAGTGCCGGGGGCTAAGACACCGGTTAGGAAGCGGCGGCCGACAGCGCCTCGATTGTGGCGCGCAGGGATTTCGGATCTTCGGTGGCGCGCACCTTGATATCGCGATTGATACGGCGCATCAGCCCAGCGAGCACGCGGCCTTCGCCAAACTCAATCATCTCCGCGATTCCAGCGCCCGCCAAGATAGCCATCGACTCCTCCCATCGCACCGGGGAGGTTATTTGCTCGAGCAACAGGCTTTTGACACGCTCAGGGTCGCGATTCACCTCCGCGGTTGCGTTCGCGATTACGCCGAAGCGTAGGGGCTTAATCGTCAATTCTTCGAGCACCGGAATCATTCCGTCGCGCGCGGGCCGCATCAGCGGGCAATGAAACGGTGCGCTCACCTTAAGTTCCATTGAGGCGCCGCCACCGCGGCTCTTCGCTAGTTCCAGTGCACGCCGCACGGCCGCCGCGTGCCCGGAAATTACGACTTGACCCGGCGCATTCAGGTTAGCCGGAACTGCCAGTTCGGTAGCGGTCGTAACCTCGGCGCACAGCGCATCGACGGCCGCCCTGTCAAGTCCGAGCAGTGCAGCCATCGTACCCTGACCAGGCGGACACGCCTCCTGCATCAGCCGGCCGCGTTCGCGCACCGCCTTGAGCGCATCCCCGAAGGCGATTGCGCCTGCCGCGACTAGGGCACTGTATTCACCAAGACTGTGGCCCGCGGCGAGCTCAGCTGCGAGGCCGCATTCAGCCTCGAACGCACGAAATGCTGCGATGGAAGTCGCTAGCGTCGCCGGCTGCGTGTTGGCTGTAAGCCGGAGCTCTTCCTCGGGACCTTCGAAGCATAAGCGCGAAAGTGCAAAGCCGAGTGCCGCGTCCGCCTCCTCGAATACCCGGTGGGCGGGCTCGAACTCGCGTGCCAGCGCCGCGCCCATCCCAACCCGCTGCGCTCCCTGGCCTGGAAACAGAAAAGCAATTTCCACTCTTTTCACCGACCTAGCATCTGCCGCAGCTCTGTTGTCGCGGCTCGTTTTGAGCTCTCGATCTGCATCGCACGACACAGCACAGAGATTCCTCGGCTTTAGGAGTTAGCGAACGGCATGACTAGACCGGCTTAGTTGGCCGGCCGCTGTCATCCGTCCGCTCATCGTTTTCACCTTCGTCGGGGTCAGCTGCTGAGGGCAATCCATTCCCAAGCGCATTGGTACCAACCGACGGTTTCCGGCTGATCGTTTCCGAACGAGGTGCACCGGTATTTGTCGGCATGGTTCTGGGCGTTAACGCCACTGGCGGTACAATTTCGCGTTTGCCTTGGAGGACTTCGCGCTGGATGCCAAGCTCTGAGGATACTTCGGGACGTTTGAGCGGATGCGCATCGCGGCCGGGATGCAGGCGTTCACGCATTCGCTCCAGCACCCCTCGGATTCCACGGGCCGACACGGGTTTGGCTCTGAGGTTCGGCGGAGTCGCCGTCAGCACCTCGACGATTTCTGTGTTCACATGGCGTACCAGCGCCTCGTTCGCAGCTGCGCGCACCGCATTTCGGATCGCGCGTGCACTGGATGAGCCGTGACCAATAATCGCCACGCCATTGACCCCGAGCAAGGGTGCTCCGCCATACTCAGCCGGGTCCAGGCGCTGACGAATCCCGCCGATACGACCGCGGAAAAAAAAGAAATAAAGGAGCCGCCGAAGCAGGCCGCTGTCGAAGATCTCGCGCAGATTACCGAGGAGGAACGCAGCGAAGCCCTCCATCGTTTTCAGAGTGACATTGCCGGTGAAACCATCGGTGACCACCACGTCGGCTTTGGCCCGATTGATGTCGCGGCCCTCGACGTAGCCGATATAGTTCACGTGCCGAGCCATCTGCAGCAACGCCCCGGCCGCCGAGCGGGTCAGGTCGGTTCCCTTCGACGCTTCCTCGCCGTTGGATAGAATGCCAACCCGCGGATGGGCCACCTTGTGCACCTGGCGCCAGTACACACTGCCCATTACGGCAAATTGCACCAGGTTGAGGGGCTTGACCTCGGTGTTCGCACCGGCATCAATCAGCAGGCTCAATCCCGCGGTAGTCGGCACCATCGAAGCGATCGCGGGCCGGTCAACTCCCGGCAGATTGCCCAGAATCGCCATTGCGGTTGCCATGACCGCTCCCGAATTACCCGCACTGACAAAGCCGTCGACCTTGCCACGTTTCACGAGGTCCAGGCCGACGTGGATCGACGATTCGGGCTTCGCCAGGACCGACTCGAGCGGCGAGTCGTCCATCGCGACGGTTTCCGGCGCGTGTTCGATCGTGATCGGTAATCCGCCCAGTTCGTATTCGCTCAGTTCACGGGCGATCACTTCGCGGTCGCCGACCAGTACCACTTCGATTTGAAAGTCGCGCGCCGCGGTGACAGCACCTTCAAGCGCGGCCTTGGGTGCTAGGTCGCCACCCATCGCATCAAGCGCGATTTTCAAGGAGTACTCCGTGAAGGCCCCGGCCTGTTTCAGCCTTCTGCAGGTGTGGTGAGTTCGCGGCCGCGGTAGGTTCCGCAATGCCGGCAAACGCGATGAGGCATCGTCGGCTCGCCGCAATTCGGGCACGCAGCTGGATTGACCGGCCTCAATGCATCATGGGAGCGGCGCTTATTGCGCTTGGAGCTCGAGGTGCGGCGCTTGGGTGCTTGCATAAGAAGTTACCTGGACGTTTGCTTGGATCGTGGGCGGCTAGTCCTATTCAGCGGCCGACCTTCAGACTCCGCAACACCGCCAGCCGCGGGTCGAGGCCTCTTATGACACATCCGCAATCGGCTTCGTTCAGATTCGCGCCGCACTGCGGACATAGCCCTCGGCAGTCCTCGCGGCACAGCGGGCGCTGTGCCAGTGCCAGGAGAACCTGCTCTCGGATTAGCGGAGTGAGGTCAATTTCGTCGCTTTGATAGAAGGAAAATTCGAGGTCTTCCGCTTTAAGAGCGAAGTTGTCCCCATCGCTCATCACTTTAGGCGCGAGAACGTAGCGAAAGCGCCGATGGCTGGGCAGGTCGAACTCTTCCGCGCATCGCGAACAGGCTGCCGTGGTGGCTGCATCGAGCGTGCCGTTGACAAAGATTTCGCTCCCTGCCCGATAATACGAAAGTGAAACCCGCAGCGGCCCTTTCACGAAATAATCGTGCAGCGCTCCACGCGCCAGGGTACGGTTGATGTCCTGCTCCGGTTGGGCAAAGGAAACTTCCCGCTCCTCAGCGGTTATATCGTCAACACGGAGCTTCACGGAGGTACACCTGTTCAGGTCAAGACATGCCGCTTGATTATGGCACGTCATCAGCCTTGCTCCAATACGGCTGTGGACGTACTGACACCAATGCGCGGACAATCGGGCCGCAGCAGACAGGCACCGCAGCGTGGAGCGCGAGCGTGGCATACGCGCCGCCCATGCAGTATCAGCCGCATCGAAAATGGCGTCCAATCGCCGGGTGGCAGGAGACTCTGCAGTTCGAGCTCGATCGTATCTGCATCCCGCTTGCGCGTCAGTCCGAGCCGCGACGAGAGGCGGCGTACATGAGTATCAACCACCAGTCCCGGTTGGCTGAACACGTGGCCGAGCAGCACGTTCGCGGTTTTGCGGCCAACGCCGGGCAGCGTTAGTAACTCCTCCATCCGCCTCGGGACCTTACCGCCGAAACGTTCCAGAATTGTGCGAGCCGCCCCCTGCAAAGCTTTGGACTTCTGCCGGAAAAAACCGGTCGATTGAATGAGCCGCTGAATTTCTTGTAGTGGGGCGCTCGCCATTGCCGATATCTCTGGAAGTCTCCGGAACAATTCGGGCGTAGTGCGATTAACCCGCTCATCGGTGCATTGCGCCGACAGGATGGTAGCGACCAGGCATTGCCACGGGGTGGCGAAATCAAGACTGATGCGCGCCTCCGGATAAAGCTGCGCCAGTGTGGCCGCAAGCCGCGCCGACCGGGCAAGCCGCGATCTCTGCGACTCGCGCCATGGTCGCGGCCTGGGCTTGTGCGAAGCCATTCGGGTTTATTCCAACCCGATCCAGTCGGCGGTTGCGACTGAGCGCCATCGCGTCCGAATCGAATCGTATTCGGATTGAGGCAGGGGACCTTCAGCCAGCCGCGCCGCATTTTGCTGCCAACGCCAGCGCTTGGTCGTGCCGGCGATTGCCGTGTGCACCCCTGGCGCGCTTAATGTGAATCGAAGCGCGGTCGCGACAGCTTCCCTGGCGTCGCGGTTCAGAAAGTCGTAGTTCAACTTGCGCAGGCGCGTCCGGTAGGGCCGCGAGTAGGAACCGAGCGACCACCAGCTTCCGGCCAGCCATGCGGCGTTAGCAATTGGCCGTTTGGCGATTATTCCGAGATCGCGCTCGCGCGCCAATGGCAAGATGGTCTCGATCGCCTCCTGGTCTGCAATGCTTAGCGAGATTTGAATGGTATCGAACGCACCACACTGCGCAGCATACAATGCTGCTTTGCCGTCGCCGCTGTAGCCGATATAGCGTAGCTTGCCCTTTTCGCGGGCGCGCCGGAGCGCGCCGGTCAGTTCACCCCGCCGCAATTGCTGCTCACCGCACGAATGAAGCTGCACGACATCGAGGTAATCTGTGCGCAGGCGCTTAAGACTGCGGTCGATACTTGGTTCGATCAATGCTGGCGTCCAATCCTCGAATCTCAACCCCGATGCATGGCCGCACTTGGTAAGAATGCAGTATTCCTTGCGCCGATGACCCACGGCCCGGCCAATCAGCTCTTCGCTATTGCCATAACAAGCGGCCGTGTCGATCACATTAAGCCCGTCGTCGAGCGCGCTCCCGAGTATGCCGGCGGCTGTCTTCAGTGCTATCCGCTTTTGACCGAATTCGGAAGCGCCAAATCCAAGGGCGCTAACCGCGATTCCGGTGCGCCCCAGCCGTCGCCTTTCCATCGGTGCTCTTATCCGCACGTCGAGGACTCCCTTTTAGTATGCGCACCTCGCGGACTCGTTGGCTCGTTCCGCTTCGCTCCATTAGTGGCTGGGCTCCGGTTTGCTCCGCCTGGCCTGTACGCAACGGCCGACCATCGGGCTAGTCACCTGCGCTGCTTGCAAAAGCGGGTTAGTGCCGAGAGTCGCTCGCTGCGTAGATCGCTTTCGAACTCAGCCGCGATTCCCTCGTAGAGACGAGCGGCGCCTTGGTATATTGCGGCGCCCGTACCCTCCTCGCCGGCAAAGTCGGCGATCTGTTCCATCTCTGCCACCCATCGATATGCCTTGGGGAACATCGCAGGGACGAAGCGCTCCAGCCGAACCAGCATGTCCGGCTGCGTGCGGGCCAGTTCCGCCCGCAAAGCGTCGGCCAGATTCTCGCGCGCCGCCGCCGCGATCATCGCTGCGCCTAAAGCTGCGAAGCCTTTGGTTAAACCGGCATACGCGAGTTTCAGCGCTGAAGCCGCGCCAATCGGAGCTTCAAGGACGGCGATATCCAGGCCGTATTGAGCAAGCCCTGCGAACATTTGTGCGTGAGGCCCGGAAGCATAGAAGCGCGGTCCCTTGAGCTGATCGTCAAGCGGCGGCGGTCCCCCGATAATTCCGGCATCAACAAAGCTGCATCGGCTTTCGCTCAGGATGGCTTCGATGCGGCGCACAGTCTTCGGCGCGATCGCATTGCATTCAACGAACATAGGCTTGCCGTCCGCCCGGCTCAGCGGTCCACGAAAGCGCTCAGCCACTGCGCATGCCACGCCCGGCGGCACTATCGAGAGAATAAAATTGGCTTCGTCCACCAGCACCTGGTCGTCATCAACGACTTCCAGTCCAGCATCACCGACGCGCCGGACGCTTTCCTCGCTGCGTCCTTTGAGCTCGGTGAGCACGCGAACGCCCATCGCGCGCAACCGCCGGCCGACTGCGCTGCCCATCTCTCCGGCCCCAATTACAGCGACGCTGATGCGACCGTCCGGGGAAACAGCCATGATTCGCCTCCCGTGCCGATGATCTTGCCTGGAAAAGCCGCAACATCGTGCGATAACCACATTGCCGCCGAAACCGCTGCGAAGAACGAGCTTGCGGTAGAACTGACCTTGAATTACGGGGCGCCGACCGCTTGGCAAGGCAGCGGCATGCGCGGTGAAGAAAATTCTAGTTCAATCTGAACTCATTGTCTCGTTCCGCCACATTGTTTCGCCGAGTTTATAATTGAAATGCATTTGCCTTACGAGGAACCTACATTTTTGCGGGCACGAGTCGTGCCTGATGACAAACCCGCTTGTCGAGGGCCGGAAAAGAACCGCTTCACGTTTTGTAGTGCTTAGGTTCGGCATTCTCGAGGGGGCCAAACCCCAAACGGGGACTTCGGGACAAGTCTGAGAGCGGCCGTGGAGGGGGGACGCTCTCCCCTGTTCTGATGGCTCGCGGGTGGCTTATCCCAGGAACCTCTCCACAAGTCAGCCCCATCAGTCGCCAAGCGCATACGAGTTCGGCCCGCATTTTAGGACCTATCCGCCCAGGCTTTTACACCCAGACCATCGCCGCTCGTGCGAACGCCCTGGAAACCAGGCCGATACTAAGTACCGGTCAACGGTAAGAACCCGGTCGCAATCGATCCGCCTTAGAGTCGGCTCACGAAATTCGCGGCAGACCCGTCCTAAGTCGCAGGTTCGCATTGGCCGACGTCCGGCGCCCTCGCTTTTGATTCGAGCCCGGGTGTGAGAAGCATTCTCGCAAGCCGGGGCCTGTCAGGGTTGTATCTGTATGCCAAACAGCTCAAACGGGGGTATCGTACGAGTACTGGATCAAACCGGCCGCGCGCTCCGGTCTGGCAGACCGGACGCCGGCAATCGCACGCATTGGTATCGTAACGAAGGAGTCTCAAGATGGCACGCTTACAAGATAAGGTCGCGTTTATAACGGGCGCGGGTTCGGGTATTGCGCGCGCGGCCGCACGGCTGTTTGCCCAGGAAGGCGCCCGCGTCGTCATCGCGGAACTAAAGCCCGAACTGGGCCACCTCAGCGAACAGGCGGTTCGCGACCTTGGGGGCGAGGCGGCTTTTGTTGAAACCGATGTTACCAAGGAAGAGAGCGTCAAGAATTCTATTCAGCAGACCATCAAACAGTTCAGTAAACTTGACATCCTGTATAACTGTGCCGGCGGTTCGATCGTGCAGGATGCCCCGGTGACAGAGGTCGATATGTCTGTATGGCAGCACACGATCTCACTCGATTTGCTCGGCACCTTCAATTGCTGCCGCCACGGGATTCCTGAGTTAATCAGGGCCGGCGGCGGCGCCATCGTGAATATGTCATCGGTCGCGGCCTTGCGCGGATTTCCAGCGCATGTTTACGTGGCGGCCAAAGGCGGCATCATTTCACTGACGCGGGCGCTGGCCGGCCAGTATGCAAAGAATGGGATTCGCGCTAATGCGATTTGTCCGGGATTAGTGAAAACCGATCGCGTACTCCAGCGTTTCGGCGATCCTGATGATCCGAATTCCGGCACCCCGCAGGCGCAGGCAATGAAACGCCAATTTCAACGCTATCCATTTTCAATTGGAGAGCCCGAAGATATCGCCCGGATTGCGCTGTTCCTGGCCTCCGACGAAGCCCGCATGATCACGGGCGCGATACTGCCCGCCGACGGCGGCCTGTCAGCCTACTAGCGCAGCGGCGGAGCTCCGCTGCCGAAGCTAGCGGTTGACGCGTTGACTTCCGCAATGCGGCCATGTTAGCGCCTAAAACGAAGCGTCAATCAGGTCTCTTTGCAGCTGACGAGCGGAGCAATCAGATGGCATCGAACGCCGGTAGCGGGAACGTTAACGAACAGGGCTACAAGGTTCTGACGCTGGGCAGTTACTCGTTTTCGCGCGATGAGTATTTCGCCCACATCCAGTGGCCCGGCGGTTCGCATCTGATGCCGGTCGACCGCTTCCTACGGGCGCTGATGCGTGATGTCGCCTGGAACTTCTTTTATGGCATTGTCAATTTCGACGAAGTCTTCGGCACCGTAAATCACTACGGCACGGTTGACGTGTTCGCCGGCTTGTTCAACGCCGGCTACCGCAAGCAGAACAAACATTACGTCGAGAATTTTGACGGTGAACTCGCCCGGACCACGTTCGCCGGGGTGCTCGAGGACTGGACGATCGAGGGCTTCGACCCATTTGCCGCCCCGGAAGAGACCGGGCTAGCGTTCGGGCCCAAGCACGGTAACAATCAGCGCGCAGTGACCCGCAAGCGCGTGGTCGCGCAAAGGATGGTCGGACTGAAGGGCGATACGCCCCTGCGCAGCGACGCGAGCGGGTTTCCGGTCAATCGCCAGTTCGCTGACGTCGCGCAGGACGAGCCTGAGGTACACGCTGAGCCGGGCTTCGAGAGCGAAGTGCACGCCTTCAACTTCTTCGCCTACCTGTCGCGCTCCGACGTCACTTGGAATCCGTCGGTATGCGCCGTCGTGAAAGACGCAATGCTGTGTCCAACTACCGAGGAGTTCGCCTTGCCGGTCATTCACGGCAATGATCGGGTCGAATGGTTTGTACAGTTGAGCGACCAGATTCATTGGGAGATCGCTGACCGCGATAGCGGACTGCCGCGCGCCCGCGCTGTAATGAAGCCGGGGGACGTTTGCGCGATGCCGGCCGATATCCGCCATCAGGGTTTTTCGCCAAAACGTTCGATGTTGCTGGTGTGGGAGAACGGCGATCCCAAGCTGCCTGAATTGTATGCCTCGAGGCAGCTCAAGCCGAACCCCGTCGATTTCTGATCCAAGGCGCGAGCGCAAATAATCGCGCATTTTTTTCACTGCGATTGTTGAGCATTTCAACAGCCGAGGTCCGTGACCGCACTCGCGTTCGGAAATGCCGCGGCTTGCGCAAGCTACCTGCACGCCTCCGCACAATTTGACCAAGACGAATCTACGACTTGATTTATCTGCATAAGTCCGCATATATGTTGAACAACCAAGAGTCCATCCGAACGCGCTGAACACGCCGCAGCCCTTACCTTGAGCTGGCCGCTGAGCGAATATTGTGGCTGCTGGCTTGCTCAATTCCGGTTGATCCCGGAGAAGGAAGCCGTGTCATGACTTCAGCCCCGATAACCGCCTTGAATGGGATCCTCGATGCTGCCGGCCTATCCGCCGCTGCCGCGTCGCAGGTGTATTTTACCGGAGACGATCCGGTCTTTCCGACGCGATACCGGATCGGTGCCGCCGGCGCCGCGGCAATTGCCGCCACGGGCGTCGCAGCAGCGCAACTTGGGGAATTGCGCACTGGCCGCGTGCAGAAGGTGCAGGTCAGCGTGCGCGCCGCGGCGGCTGCGCTGCGCAGCGCGAGATACATGAAACTCGACGGCCCAGCCCAAGCCGATCCGATGGATCCGCTCACCGGCTTCTATCCCGTGGCCGGCGGCCGTTGGGTATATCTCCACTGCAATTTTCCGAACCATCGCGACCGCGCCCTTGCCGTGGTGGGCATTACCTCTGCTACCCAAGACGACCTCGCGGCCGCGGTCACGCGATGGGACGGACCCGCCCTCGAAGATGCGCTTATGAATGCGGGCGGTTGTGCTGCATTAACACGCAGTGAACAGGAATGGACGCTTCATCCGCAGGCGGCGGCGATAAAGTCGCTGCCGTTACTCGAGATTGTTCGTATCGGCGATGCCGCCCCGCAGCCATTACCCGCCGGCACCAGGCCGCTCTCTGCCGTCCGTGTCCTTGATTTGACTCGGGTGCTCGCCGGGCCGACCTGCGCCCGAACCCTCGCGGAACATGGCGCTGACGTGCTGAAGATCACGGCGCCTCAGCTGCCGCATTCGGGCTGGCTGGAGTTTGACACCGGACTCGGCAAGATGTCGGCGTACCTTGACCTCCGCGACTCGAAAGACGCCGCCACATTAAGAGAGCTGGTGCAGAGTGCCGACATATTCTCGCAATCTTACCGTCCCGGGGCGCTGGAGCATCATGGCTTCGGCCCGGGCGAGCTGGCTGCACTGAGGCCCGGAATAATCTGCGTCGAACTGAGCGCCTGGGGGCATGATGGACCTTGGCAAAAGCGGCGCGGCTTTGACACCATTGTGCAAACGGCCACGGGGATGGCGATGGTGTCCGGTGACGGGATCAAACCGCAATTGATGCCGGTCTCGGCGATCGATTACGTCAGCGGCTACCTGATGGCGTTCGGCGCAATGGTGGCATTGGCTCGCCGCGCGTCGGAAGGTGGCAGCTGGCTGGTGCGGGTTTCGCTGGCGCGCACCGGCCGCTGGATCGTCGAGCGCGGCCTGCTGGATCGAGCAGCGCTTTCGGAGGTTCCGAATGATCTCGCGCCCGAAGAAATCAACCAGCTTATCACCGAAACCATAACGCCGGCCGGCAAGCTGCGCCACCTCGCCCCGATCGCACAGATGTCGGAGACCAAAGCATACTGGGCGCGGCCCGCCGTGCCACTCGGCACCCATCCTGCGAAATGGCCATGAACAGGGTTTCTCTCTAATCGGAGCGTTCACCGGGCCCTCAATAGAGGCACGGTTACGATCGGGCGAATAAACATGGAATACCGCTATCTCCTGGTACAAAGTGACGCCGCGATTTGCCGGTTAATCCTCAACCGCCCAGAACGGCTCAATGCGCTCAACGTGCGCATCGGGGTCGAATTGCTGGACGCGCTTGAGCGATGCGACCGTGATGCGGACGTGCGAGTGGTGGTTCTGACCGGTGCCGGACGCGCATTCTGCGCGGGCGACGACCTCCGTGGCATGGCGGAACCGGGAGAACCGGACCGCCGGTTCGCCGATCCGATCAAGCAGTACGTTCAGGGCGAGGGCCGCTGGCCGTTGATAATTGCGCAGATGCGGGCGCTGTCAAAACCGGTGATCGCCATGATCAACGGTCACGCCCATGGCGCCGGCTTCAATCTCGCGTTGGGCTGCGATCTACGTGTGATGGCCGACAGTGCGACGATGTCGATTCCATTTTCAAAGCGCGGTATCGGCACCGGCACCAATCTGTTGCAGCAGTTCGTCGGCATCGGCAAAGCGATGGAATGGGCACTGCTCGCGCCGGCCCTCTCGGCACAAGAGGCAGAACGCTGGGGCCTGGTGAACCGCGTAGTCGCGCTGGACCGGTTGGAGCAAGAAACGATGAGCATCGCGCGCGAACTGGCAGAGGGACCTACACTGGTGCTCGCCTACACCAAGTCGGCAATTGTAAATGGTTGGCAGGTGCCCCCCGAAGTTGGCTACCGTTACCAGGGTCAGGCCGTCACCCAGTCGCAGCAAACCGAGGATTTCGCCGAGGGCATCCGCGCCTTCCGCGAAAAACGCCCACCGCGATTTCGCGGACGCTAGAGCCTTTCGCCTCCATACGTATGTAGCGTCGCGGTCTGCAACCTCGTCGCGAAAGTGTTACTTCATTCCACCAGGGCGGTACGGCTGTGCTAGGTTCGACACAGAGCTGAGATCCCGGAGGTCAGTCTTATGACTGAGTCAGAACAACTTCTAGCGATCGAGCAAATCAAACAGGTCAAGGCCCGCTACTTCCGCTGTATGGACACGAAAGACTGGCCAGGCTTCGAGGCCGTGTTTGCGCCCGACGCGACGGTCGACTATACGCCACCCGGCGGCAACTCGGCCGATTGGTCGGCCTCGGGACGCGCAAATATCATGGCGTTCGTCCGCAAAGTCGTCGACCCCGCGATCACCATTCATCACGGCCATATGCCTGAGGTCGAAGTGACCTCCGCGACTACGGCTCGCGCCATCTTCGCGATGGAGGACCTGATCTGGTGGCCGGAAGGATCGCGTCGAAGGACGCTGCACGGGTGGGGCCATTATCATGAGACTCTTGAGAAGATTGACGGAAGGTGGCTGATCAAGACACTCCGGCTGACGCGCCTGCGTGTCGATCAGACGTGAGCACGACCCTCACCCTAACCCCTCTCCCGCGACAGAGCGGGCGAGCGGCAGCAGGAGAGCCATCGGAGGGAGACGTAAGGTGGACTTTGAAGTGACTTATACCGAAGAGCAGCAGCGTTTTCGTGCTGAGGTGCGGGCCTGGTTCGAGGCCAATGTGCCGCCGGGTATTACCCGTGAACCGGCGTCGACCGCCGAATCGCACGAAAATTATCAGATGAGGCGCGAGTTGGGCCGAAAACTCGGCGCCAAGGGTTGGCTCTTTCCGACCGGGCCCAAGCAGTATGGCGGCGGCGGACTCGACGTCGACCACGCCATTATCCTCGAAGAGGAAGCTGATCGCTTCGATCTCTCGCTGCCGCCGTTCTATGACAGCGGCGCCACTATGGGTGCCCCCACCATCGCGGTATGGGGGACGGAGGAGCAGAAGGAGACGTTTCTCAAGCCCATCTACCGCGGCGACGTGCGCGTATGGCAATTGCTGTCGGAGCCGAGCGCGGGTTCCGATCTGGCCGGCGTCAAGATGCGGGCCATTCGCCAAGGCGACGAATACGTGCTCAACGGCCAGAAAATCTTTATCGGCAGCGCCAATGGCACCGACTGGATGTGGACGCTGGCAGTGACTAACCCGGACGGTGAGCGCCACCAAAACCTGAGCTGGTTTATGGTTGATGCGAACCTGCCAGGGATCACAGTCCAGCCGATGGAATTGCTAGGCAGCGGCGGAGGCGGAGGTGAGCACGGACATAAGAACACCATCTTCTTTGAAGACGTGCGGGTTCCCGCAATCTGCTTGGTCGGTGGCGAAAATAACGGCTGGAAAGTGGCCTCGACCCATCTCGAACTGGAGCACGGCGGAGGCGGTCATGTCGGCCGCAATCGTCTGTGGGAGGGACTACTCAGTTATTGCCAGAAGAATTATCGTGACGGCCAACCGCTCACCTCGCATCAGGACGTCCGCGACCTCCTGGCGGATATCTATATCCGGGGCGAGGTTGGTCGCCTGTTTGGATTGCGTAACTTCTGGTTAACCTATGCCAGGCAGCCGAAGTCATACGAGGGTCCGCAGGCCTCTCTCTATCACAAATACGCGGGACTCTGGATGACGACCGCGATTCTCGAAGCGGTCGGACCGGCTGCACTCACCACTGATTCGCGCTGGGGCTCGGACGAAGGATTCCTCGAGGGACAGCAACGCAATGGAATCGTGGCGGTGCATCCCGGCGGCACTGCCGACATTCAGAAGGTCGAAATGGCGCGCCGAATCGGTATTGGACGGACCATCCGCCAGGCCGCCGGCAAGGTGGCCTGACGCGAGGCCAGGAGAGCCCGGCTATGGATCTGTCGCTAAACGAACACCAGCGGATGCTCGCGCAGAGCGTCCGCAGCTTTATGGAACGCCGCGTGCCGCGCAGTAAAATTGCCGTGCTGCAACGCTCCGAACTTGGCTACGAGCCGGAGACCTGGAAAACCATCGCCGAACTCGGTTGGGTTGGCCTTCTCATCCCCGAGCAATACGGCGGCGGTGGCGCGTCGCTTACCGATGCGGCCGTAGTCTATGAGGAGTTCGGGCGTGGTCCCTTGCCGGGCCCGTTTTTCAGCTCGGGCGTTCTGAGCGCGTTGATACTCCTCGAAGCTGGCACCGAGGAACAGCGCCGCTACGCCCTGCCTGCGATCTCGCGCGGTGAGCAGATCTTCTCGGTCGCAATCACGGAGCCCGCCAGATCATGGGGACCGCAGGGCATCGCTCTCACGGCCGAGCGCCACGGCGATCGCTTCCGGCTTAACGGCGTCAAGTTGTTTGTTAGCGAAGCGGTGGCAGCGACCCATCTCATTGTCGCGGTTCGAAGTGGACCCGAGGTTAATGCCACGAGCCTGCTGTTGATCGACAAAAATACCAAGGGCGTATCGGCGCGTCTCCTCCCTGGCTTCATTGGCTGGCAGGCTGAGGTTTCTTTTGACAATGTTGAGATTCCCGTTGAGAGATTGCTGGCCGCACGCGAGAACGAAGGCTGGGCGGCACTGACGCATGCAATGGAGCGTGCATTGCCGATACTATGCGCGTACCAAGTCGGGAGTTCTCAGGCTATCTTTGAAATGTCGGTGGAGTATAGCCGGGCCCGTGTTCAGTTTGGTGTTCCGATCGGCCGCTTCCAACGTGTTCAGGATCACATCATTCGGCTGGTGAATCATCTTGATGCGGCGCGATGGACCACCTGGGAAGCGATATGGAAACTTGATACGGGCCGGCCCGCCGCGGCCAGTGTGCATCTGGCCAAGGCAGTTACTGCTGAAGCGCATATCGAAGCGTGCAACGCCGCTCATGAAGTTCACGCCGGAATTGGCTCGTCGCTCGAATACGGGCTGGTGCCGCATACCCAGTTATCGCGCACGCTATTCAACTATCTCGGCGATCCGAAATGGCACAAGCGCCAAATGACCATAGCCATGAACTGGTGAGCGCGTGGACCCAGACCTCGCGCTGAATGGTAACTCAAGAGTGTCGTAGGTTGCCGGGTCGCCCCGCAACCGTAATGCATTGTCGCTGCAGTGCCGCTCAGTTGTGAGCAGCCTGAGTTCCAGGTCGAGGCTGATCTCTGAGCAAATGCGGTTAGCGACTCTTCATCGACGCGCTGCTGGAGGGAGTAGATGGCTTGCCGTTGGTGCGGACTGCGTCGGTCCGCATTTTGGCGGCGAGTTCTTCGGCCTGCTGCAGTTGCGTCTCCATTCGCTCAACCCGTTCACGGAGCGCGCGAGCGGATGCGCGTAATTCGCGTAACTCCGTATCGACCAGATGGTTATCGTTGGGCTGGCCCCGACGTTGAGAAGAATGCCGAATCTCGTCTGACACTAGTCGAACGTATGCTTTCAAAAATAACTGCGCGTTCCAGCACTGCGGATGGGCGCAGCGCTCGCGGTTAACCACCCAAACGCGGCGATTCCACCAGCGGATCGGTCGCGAGCACTCATCGCAAGAATTTGTCTTGAAGCGCGCCAGTGCGCCGCGCACGCCCAGATCGAGAGACCGCCAGGCGGCAAGGATATCAATCGCGCCTCTGCCGGCGCCCGCAATTGAATCCTGAGTAGTCATCAAATCAAGGCTCTTGTTGGACAATGCTGTCTCGCGCAGGGGCGAGCTCAAGCGTTTGCTTACCGCGGCCTCAAATCAAATTCCGAGCAATTTAACGCGGCCCGCAGCAAGCCCTGACAATTATCCGACGGCAATAGAAGTAGTCTTGATCCGCGTCACCCCCGATTACGAACGTTAACTCAGGTATTCTGATTGGACGAGGGGGCACCTGGTGAACGATCAAATCGTCGAAGCGCCTGGCTCAGGAACTCAGACATTTCCCGATAAACCA
>Ga0306920_100000802_pt1 | contig 37986 bp, 23 predicted proteins | sample flu12Cox44000170_FD_204666 | JGI IMG/M metagenome (GOLD analysis project Ga0306920, IMG submission 204666) | Lab enrichment of tropical soil microbial communities from Luquillo Experimental Forest, Puerto Rico - flux4day.12C.oxic.44.000.170 (v2)... | ecosystem: Environmental > Terrestrial >... | reverse complement strand
GTCACCATTACCAATGAGGCCACCGGAATCCAGAATATTTCGAAAACCAACAAGACGGGCGACTTTGTTTTCCCGGATGTTCCGGTCGGAAACTACACCGTAGAATATCAGGCACCAGGGTTCAAGAAAGAGGCCCGTCATAACGTCATCCTGGCGCTGAACCAGGCGCTTGCCCTGGACGCAAAGCTTCAACTCGGTACCACGGCGGAAACGGTTGAGGTCACTTCTGAAGCGCCGCTGGTTGACACCACCTCAACCCAGCTGGGAGCTGTGGTGAATTCGCGCTCGATCGTCGGCCTCCCGCTGAACACCCGCGACACATATCAGCTATTGCAGTTGCAGCCCGGTGTAATGTCCAACACCGGGGGAAGCGACTCAATCATCTATGGATCTGACAAACCGGGCGTTGTCTCAGTCAACGGCGGTCGGGGACGAGCCAATAACTTCAACGTGAATGGCGGTGACGCGAATGATTTGTTTGCCAACCTTCCGACCGTACAACCCAACCCGGACAGCATCGAGGAGTTTAAGGTCATTACTAATACCTTTGACGCCGAGTATGGTCGGAACTCGGGTGCGATTGTGAATGTAGTGACGAAGTCAGGCACAAACAACTGGCATGGTAGCGCTTATGAATTCTTCCGTAATAGGGTGTTGAATGCCCAAGGCTACTTTGATATCACTAAGCCTGACTTCCAGCAGAACCAGTTTGGCGGAACTTTGGGCGGCCCGATCAAAAAGGACTCGACATTCTTCTTCATCTCTTATGAAGGACGGCGTATCGCGCAAGGCACCCCGACCCCAGTGATCTCAGTTCCAACTATGGCCCAGCGTAATGGCGATTTCAGCAGCTATCAGCCATTTCAGGGAACATTGACTGATCAGCATGTGGCCGACGTGTTTAACGGCCGCGCAGGTTGCGCGAATGCCATCGCCGGCTTGGGGGGCGTTTCGCCGGCGGCTGGAGTCGCATATTCCTCCATTTTCCCGACAAATCAAATCCCAGTCTCATGCATGGATCCGACGGCCGTCGCCCTCATGCAGCTCTATGTTCCGCTGCCTAACTCTCCGGGAGGCCAATACCAGGCGGTACCAGTCCAAACCATCACCGGCAATGAAGGCTCCGTGAAGCTCGACCACCGGATCACCAACAATCAAAATCTGAGCATTTACTACTACACCGACGACTCGCTCACCAATCAAGCCATTTCGTACTTCCAGCAGGCGGGAGCCAATGTGCCGGGCTTTGGGAGCCTGGTACCCACCCGCATTCAGCAAGTCAACATTGCGCACACCTGGACGCTCAGCAATAGCGTTGTCAACGAGGCGCGTTTTACTTATATGCGGGAGGGGCAGCTTGGATTTCAAGCGCCGGCAGTTACCAATTTAGTGCAGAATTCCTGCGGCAGCTTGGTGCCGCCGAACCAGTGCTTCAGCGATCCCAGTAATCCGAGATTGGGGATAACACCCGGTCTTGGGGCTCACTACGAAGGGGTGCCTTTCATCTCCGTTCCTGGATCTTTTTCGATTGGCAACAACTCGGAAGGGCAATTGCCGCAGGTTGGTAACAGCTTCCAGGCCGCCGACAACATCAGCAAGATTCTTGGTGTTCATAGCATGAAGTTCGGCGTTGACCTGCGGTGGATGCAGTTCAACCAGACGCTGTATTACAACGTGAACGGCCTATACGGGTACAGCAACAGCGACCCTAACAGTCCCAACCTTCCTGACCCCGTCAATGGCACGAATTATCTGCCAGACTACCTGTTAGGCCTGCCCAACAGCTATTCGCAAGGATCGGCGCAGGCCGAACATGTGCGTACCAACTCCGTCTATCTGTTTGCGCAGGACAGCTGGAAGATCAAGCCTAACGTGACATTGAACTACGGTTTGCGATGGGAGCTTGACACGCCGCTGAATGACATTTCGCATCATGTGCAGACCTACCGGCCGGGACAAGCGACAACCGTCTATCCGTGTCAACTCTCGGCTGCCAATGCTGCGGCGCTGGGCGCTACTTCGACTGACTGCGGGCAGGATAGCCCCAATAATGCTTACTTCCCATTGGGCCTGGTTTTCCCGGGAGACAAGAATGTTCCGGGTGGATTGACGCAGACCTACTACAAAGCTTTCGCACCGCGAATTGGAATCGCCTGGAGTCCCAGTGCCAATAGTGGCTGGTTGCAGAAAGTAACGGGCAGTCCCGGTTCCACCAGCATCCGTGCCGGCTATGGCATCTTCTACAACCCGATTGAGCAATTGGTACTTGAACAGTTCGGCGCCGAGCCTCCATTCGGCGGCAGCACGTTTGTTTCAAACTCGATGTTCAACACTCCTTTTGTGCCGCAAGCCTACAACCCGAGCGCCGGCGTGAACTACACGCCGAACCCATTCAACGGGATTCTGAGCCCACCCCCCGGGACCTCGATCGACTGGTCCTCGTTCCGACCGATTCTCCTGTTCGGCGAGTTCCAGCCGCACATGCGGACGCAATATGCAGAGCAGTACAACCTGACTCTGCAGCGTGAGATTGGGCAGAACATCGTCGTGCAAATTGGATACGTGGGTTCCCAGGACCATCGTTTACTGATATCGCATGACACCAACTATGGCAATCCGCAGACGTGCCTTGGGCTCATTAATATCGCGGCCGCTAATCCCAATGCGGTATTTACCTCAAACCCTGCAAGTGGTGGAACTCCCACGACCTGCGGACCATTCGGATCTGACAGTTCCTACTATGTCGCTGCCGGCGCTATTCCTGCAGGCATGTCACTGACTCTTCCCAATGGGCAAGTTGTACAGGGGGGGCCAAGTTCTCCCGCGCTTACGATGGTGGGTATTCGGAGATATTCTTCTCCCAACTGCAACTACTTCACAGGAGCGGGATGCCCTTCCGACGGAGTACCCCTGTTCTCGAATATCTTTGCCCAGGACACAATTGGAAACTCGAACTACAACTCGTTTCAGGCCATGGTGGAAAAGCGCTGGTCGCGGGGATTGCAGTTTCAGCTTGCTTACACATGGAGCAAGTCCCTCGATTATGGCTCTAGTTTCGAAGGGGCGATAAATCCGATTAATCCCGCGCTCAGCTATGCGCTATCGCTGTTCGACGCTCGGCATCGCTTCGTAGCGAGTTACACCTGGGAGCTGCCCATTCCGCAATACGACGGCGTCAAGGGCAAGTTCGCGAATGGCTGGGTGCTTTCCGGCATTACGACGTTTCAGACGGGTTTTCCGATCCGGATATATTCCAGTGCGGATAACGAACTGCTGACCAGCTTTGACTTCGAACCGGTAGGCGCGCCGGAACAACTGGCTCCTCTGCAGCCCCTCAAGCCGCAAACACATGGCAATTATTATTTCAAGCCCGCGACTTTCAGCGAGGACGCGACTTTGTATCCGCAACTTCTGGGCAGCTTCGGAAATGCTCAACGTACGGTGTGCTGCGGACCCGGAATCAACAATTGGGATTTTACTATCCAGAAGAACACACCTGTCAGCGAGCGGGTGACGACACAATTCCGTGCTGAGTTCTTCAACTTGTTCAATCATACGCAGTTTTATAACCCGATCGGAAACAGCTCGAGTCCGCAATTCGGGCAGATTGTCCAGGCCAAACCACCGCGCCTGATCCAGTTCGCGTTCAAGGTTATGTTTTAGCAAGGCGCGTTCTCGCGCTCTGTGTTCGGTGCCCTTAAACTGCCTCTGTGGGCTTCAGTTCAAACATATCGCCTTTATAAGGAGCTTGTATGAACGAATATCTGCGTAAGGAACTCGAAACCTTCGAGAAGCGCACACCTAAATCGGCCGAGGCGCACAAGCACAACCTGCGGCGCATCCCGCTCGGTGTCGCCAGCAACTACCGTGCTTACGATCCGTATCCTATTTTTGTGAAGGAAGCGAAAGGTAGCCGTTTTCGCGATCTCGATGGGAACGAGTACATCGACCATAACTTGTGTTTTGGTGCACTGATGGCCGGCCATTGCCATTCGGCCGTGATGAAGGCCGTGGAAAAGCGCCTGCACACTGGAACTATGTTCGGCATGCCGCACGACATGGAGTGGGAACTGGCCGAAGAAATCTGCGCTCGCTTTCCTATCGAGATGTTGCGTTTCGGAAATAGCGGCACCGAGGCCACCATGCACGCCGTGCGCCTGGCGCGAGCGGCCACGGGTCGCGACAGGATCATCAAGTTCGAAGGTGGTTATCACGGCCTCCACGATGCCGCGCTGGTCAGCGTCAAGCCGAAAGCGAACGAGGTTGGCGACTTTAGCACACCCAACTCCGTTCCTGGCGGGCTCGGTGTACCCAAAGCCAGCATTGCCAACGTCCCAGTTGCAAGCTTCAACGACCTTGATAGCGTCGAGCACCGCTTTATGCAGTTCCCCGACGAAATCGCCGCCATCATCCTCGAGCCAATCATGATGAATGTCGGCATGTGCATGCCCGAACCTGGATTCCTTGAGGGTTTACGGTCGCTATGTGATAAGCGTGGTGCCCTGCTCATCTTCGACGAAGTGAAGACGGGCGCGAAGCTGGGATGGGGTGGGGCTTCCGAGTACTTTGGTGTAAGACCCGACATGATCTGCCTGGCAAAATCGATCGGCGGCGGTCTGCCGCTGGCGGCCTTCGGCGCCGCGAAAGCCGTGATGGACCTCATTTCGCAACACAAGGTTTTTCACGGCGGGACGTACAACACCAATCCGGTTTCGATGACAGCAGGATTGGCAATGTTCCGCGAGGTGCTGACGCGTGATAACTACGCCCATGTCGAAAAGCTCAGCCACAAGCTCATGACTGGCTATCGCAAGACCATCGACGTGGCTGGTATAAGCGCTTACGTCGAGGTAGCCGGAGCGAATGGTGCGCTGATGTTCACGCCACGTCGGGTGCACAACTATCGCGACTGGCTCGGAACCGATAGTGAGCTATGGCAGCAGTATTGGTTTGGCATGGTCAATCGCGGGGTCATGCCGCAGCCGTACTGGTGGGATGAACAGTGGACCATATCGGTACAACATACCGAAGCCGATATTGAACGGCATCTTGAGGCATTCGCGGAAGTCGCGCCGGGACTGGCGGCAAGCCAGAAGGAGCGTTTGGCAGTAGCGGCGCGGTAGCGTACGTATGAAATGACATCTTGGCTCTGGCTATTGGCAATCGTCATTCCGTCCGAGCGGCTGATCGTTGCAGCGGGTTTAGGGGCCCGCTTTCGTTGTCATTCCTCACAGTGTCAGCTAACAGCAAGGTTCCGCCGCGGGCGTAAAGCCTCGGTTCGGAATAAGGACGACAAGGGAATTGCGGATTTACTGGCATGTCTAGTTCCACACAAAGCGAAACCGCACACCTCAAGCGCGTTCTGGGACGTTGGGACCTGGTACTGCTCTTCGTCGTGGCAATCGTGAATCTCAATGTGGTCCCGACGATCGCGGCCAGCGGTGGAGTCACGGTCTGGTTGTGGCTGATTTCCCTTATGCTCTTCTTCTGGCCACAAGGAATTGCGGTTGTGGAGCTCTCACACCGCTATCCCGGAGAAGGTGGCGTCTATCTGTGGACCAAAAAGATCTTCGGTGAGTGGCACGGATTCTTCTCCGGATGGTGCTATTGGACAAACAACATTTTTTATGTGCCCACGGTTGTGCTCATCTTTCTCGGAATAGCAGTGTTTACCGCCGGACCTGAGGCTGCAGACCTGGCTACCAATCAGCTGTTCGCGCTGGCTACGTCGCTGGTCCTTTTTGTGCTCCTGGTCGTGCTAAACGTTCTAGGACTAGGTGTCGGGAAGTGGCTCAACAATCTGGGTGGAATCGGTACGGCAGCCGCTTCCCTCATTCTGATCGGGCTTGGCCTCGTAACGACGAGGCACTACGGCGTAAACATGAGCATGGCGGACCTTCGCATTCCATTTGATCTGGGATCGCTCTCGTCCTTTGGTGTGATCTGTTTTGGACTTGTAGGACTCGAACTGGCCTCCATTATGGGCGACGAGATTCGAGATCCGCTGCACACGGTACCCTTCTCTGTTGCGTGGGGGGGCATAATCTCCGGCATCCTATACGTAGGCGCAACCCTTACGTTGCTTGTCGCCGTACCCAAGTCGGAAATCTCTGCTCTGCAAGGCATCCCCGAGGCAGTCAGCCGCATGTCCACCAAAGTGGGTGTGCCCTGGCTGGTTTCACCATTCGCGCTTGTGCTAAGCATTTCCATCGCTGGAATCGCATCGGCATGGCTATCCGGTTCTGCGCGAATTCCCTTTGTCGCCGGACTTGATTCTTATCTGCCCAGTTCGCTCGGCAAATTGCATCCAAAATTCTCAACGCCCTACATTGCTCTCATCGTGCAAGGTGCGATCTCGATCGCCTTCCTCGCCATGAGCTTCATCGGAGCACAGGTAAGGGAAGCCTTTGAAACCCTGCTGAAACTCGCGGTGGTCCTGCAACTGGTGCCGTTCATCTATATATTTGTGGCCCTCATTCGCCTCGCCAATCACGACTTGGAAGGGAGCGGTTACTACGGCAAGCCGGTGCTAAGGATGGCGGGCTACAGCGGTTTTGTCGTCACCAGCATGGGCATGATTCTGGCGTTCTATCCTTCGCCTCAAATCGCCTCGAAGCTGACTTTCGAACTCAAGATGTGGGTCGGCACGCTTGTTCTCATCGCATTAGCGGCATTCTTTTTCTTCGTGTACGGAAACCGTCATCGCAAAACCGCTCCCGAGGTCAACTTAACCGGAGCATAGTTCTGGAGAAGTCATGAGTTCAACAGCTACTACACAAGCGCAGAAGTACAAGATGTTCGTCAATGGCGAGTGGGTCGTGAGCGCCACCGGCGATATGTTTCCCGTGTACGATCCCTCGACCGAAGAGGTTATCGCCGAGGCCCCCGACTCCAATGCCAAAGACGTTGATCGGGCCGTCGCGGCTGCCAAAGCAGCTTTCGAGAACAGCCCCTGGGGCAGCAGCAGCAGCGCACAGGAACGGGGGCGCATCTTGCTCCGTTTGGCTGACGCAGTGCGCCGGAATGCTGCAGCCCTAGCTGAATTGGAAGCACGGAACAGTGGGAAGCCCATTACAGAAGCAGAGTACGACATCGCTGACGTAGCGACGTGCTTTGAATATTACGGTGGATTGGCGACGAAAATCACCGGCCATGTGAATCCCGTTCCCGACAACGCGCTAAGCCTTTCTTTGAAGGAACCCGTCGGCGTTGCAGGACAAATCATCCCGTGGAACTATCCGCTGTTAATGGCTGCCTGGAAGCTTGCACCTGCACTCGCAGCCGGATGTGCCTGCGTGTTGAAGCCCGCCGAGCAGACACCGCTCACTGTTCTCGAACTCGCTAAGCATTTCGAAGCGTGCGGCGTACCAGCTGGCGTGGTCAACATCATAACCGGCTTTGGCGAAAGTGCAGGGCTGCCCCTGGTACAGCATGCGGATGTCAACAAAATCGCCTTTACCGGCAGCGCCGCAGTCGGCAAGCAGATCGTCAAGATGGCGGCCGATAGTGTGAAGCGCGTCACGCTGGAGCTTGGAGGCAAATCACCCAATATTTTCTTTGCCGATGCAGATTTCGAAGCTGCGATCGATGGCGCGCTTTTCGGCGTCTTCGTGAATCAAGGTGAAGTATGTTCTGCGGGCAGCCGCATCCTGGTTGAAAAGCCGATTTACACCAAGTTCGTGGACGCGATGGCAGCGAAGGCAAAAACGATCAAGCTTGGTCCTCCACTTCAACGCGAAACCAAGATGGGTCCGCTTGTCAGCAAACAGCAGTACGATCGTGTTCGTTCTTATCTAGATGTAGGGAAGAAAGAAGCGAAACTCGCCTCCGGCGGCGATCGCCCCAAGAACATTGGCAAGGGCTACTATGTCGAGCCCACGATCTTCTATGACGTGGACAACAGCGCCCGCATAGCACGCGAGGAGATTTTCGGTCCGGTAGCCGCAGTCATTCCCTTCGACAGCGAAGCCGAGGCCATCAAGATCGCCAACGACTCGCCCTATGGTCTCGCTGCCGCCGTTTGGACTCGCGACATCTTCAAGGCATTCCGCGCAGTAAAAAAAATCCGTGCCGGAATTGTGTGGGTGAATCACATGCAGCCCACCTACGTTGAAGCGCCGTGGGGTGGCTATAAGCAATCCGGTTTCGGTCGCGAGCTTGGTCCTTGGGGCGTCGAGGAGTATCTCGAAACCAAGCAAGTACACGTTAACCTGAACGAACAGCCCATAGGGTGGTACTGAGATGTCTGCCATCCGTCTTAAGACCACTGTGCCTGGCCCTCGCTCACAGGAATTGCACCGCCGCCGCCAGCACGCCGTCCCACGTGGCGTGCACCAATCTACGCCTGTGTACATCGTGCGCAGCGAAGGAGCGCTGCTTGAAGACGTCGACGGAAACGTGTTCATCGATCTGGCCGGTGGCATCGGTTGTCTGAACGCCGGGCATCGCGATCCGGCGGTCGTGGCTGCGATTCATGAACAGGTCGATCGACATATGCACGCTTGCGTGCAGGTGACGCCCTACGAAAACTACATCGCGCTGGCCGAAATGCTGAACCGCATAACGCCAGGCAGTTTCGCCAAGAAAACCTTTTTCATGAACAGCGGTGCTGAAGCCGTGGAGAACGCGGTGAAGGTGGCGCGCGCTTATACGAAGCGTCCGGCAATCGTCTGCTTTGAAGACGCATTTCATGGCCGAACCTTGCTCGGAATGGCCCTCACCAGCAAGACCCACCCATATAAGGCCGGATTCGAGCCATTTCCGGGCGACATCTATCGCATTCCATACGCCTACTGTTATCGCTGCTCTTACGGAAAGACTTATCCCGGGTGCAAAATTCAGTGCGGGACGCGTGCGCTTGAAGACTACTTCCGGCGCTTCGTCGCTGCCGAGAGCGTAGCGGCAATCATCGTCGAGCCAGTGCTTGGGGAGGGAGGCTTCGTTGTTCCTCCTCTGGAGTTTTTTGCTGAACTGCGCGCCACTTGTGACAAGCATGGCATCGTTCTGATCGCTGACGAAGTTCAGACCGGGTTTGCCCGCACGGGTGCCATGTTTGCTTGCGAACGCGTTGGCCTCGAGCCTGACGTCTTGATTACTGCCAAGTCGCTCGGAGGCGGGCTCCCTCTCGCGGCAATAACAGGACGCAGCGAAATCATGGACACACCCGGCCCTGGAGCTCTCGGAGGGACGTTCTCCGGCAATCCAGTAGCCTGTGCCGCAGGGCTCGCAGTCATCGAAACCATCCAGCGAGAGAACTTGTGCGATCGCGCCAACTGTCTCGGAGGCAAGTTTGAAAGCCGAGCGCGCGAGTGGCGGCGTCGCTGGCCCATCGTTGGCGACGTGCGAGGGCTCGGTGCCATGTGTGCATTCGAATTGTCCGATCCAAAAACCGGCCAACCCGCCCATGAGGAGACCAGGCAGATTACCCGGTACTGTTATGCACACGGGGTGATCGTGCTATCGGCCGGCTCATTTGGTAACGTCATTCGCATGTTGATGCCGCTGGTAATAAGCGATGCACAGTTTGAAGAAGCGCTCGATGTGATGGAAGCTGGGCTGTCCGATGCCGTGGGGCATGTTCTGCACGCAGTTCCAAGCGTCGGGTAAGAACAAGCAAAGTCACTCAACTGAGATCCAAAGACGACAGACTCGGCGGACAAGAAAAGAAGCGGCCTAGCACGAGGTTGGCAATGGTTACACTCGCGTCGAGACAAATTACCGATGTCCTGCAATTTCATTGCCGGCGAATGGCGGCAGAAGCTATGCCGCCAGCACACTGACACCGTTGGTCGGATGACACTCTCCGGAGCTCAGGATGTGACTGCTGCGGTGGAAGTGGCTGAGCGCATTGCACGGCAGTGACGATGTACGCCTCCGGTCAGGGAGTGCACATCTTTTCGCACGGAAACAATTGCCCAAAAGATAATCTCCAAGTGCTAGACCTGTGCTTGGCAGCGCAGCAGTCGGTATTGAGGTCAAAGCCGGGGAACAATTTGAGTCGTGCTCGTCACGCCATTCCGGCAAGTGGCGGGGACCCGAGCAGACCTTGTTTAGGCTCGCCGTCAGAGCCCAGCACCTACCAGAGTCGCCCGTGGATGCGGTAATCTGTGGCATCGTCCATGAACCATCTCCGCCAACCTCTTCGCACCACTGCACTTATCCTGGTGGTGAGTAGCCTTTGCCTGCCGGCACACGGCCAGCCACAGGAGTACGCGCTCCGCGGAACTCTTGTTACGCCCACAGAGGTTATCGCAAACGGGACGATCCTGGTGTCGGGCGAGAAAATCCAGGCCGTGGGCAAAGACATTTCGCTTCCAGCCGAGGTCAAGATCGTGGAGACACATGGGTTTATTTACCCAGGATTGATCGATCTTCACGATCACATTACGTGGAATTTTCTGCCGCGATGGAAGCCAGGGCGGAAGTTCGCCAATCGCTACGAATGGCAGCAAATCCCTGAGTACGGCATTGCGCTCAACACTCCTCATGCGCAAATCTTCTCGGAGGGTCTTGCATGCGATGCAAACCAATATGCGGAAGTGAAGGCACTAGTCGGCGGGGCTACAGCAGTGGTTGGCAGTCTTGCGGGCGACAAATGTATTGAGGGCCTGGTTCGGAATCTGGACTTTTATTCAGGCTTATATCCGCCAGGCATGGCCGAGAAACTGCGCAACGAGGTCTTTCCCCTCGAGCTGCCGACTGTCGATGTCGTAAACATCCTGAAGGCTTTCGATGATGGACAATTGACAGCTCTGCTCGTGCACCTGGCAGAGGGCAGGCCGTCGGATGCGAGTTCCAACCGCGAGTTTCGCATGTTGCGAGCACGCGGACTGATTCGCCCGGGGGTTTCGATCATTCACGGTACTGCTCTTCATCAAACCGACTTTCAGGAGATGGCGAAGAATAACGTCGGCCTGATCTGGTCTCCACGAAGCAACCTCGAGCTCTACGGCGACACCACCGACGTTCGCACCGCCAAACAGAGTGGGGTTAAGATCGCGCTCGCTCCGGACTGGAGTCCATCCGGCAGTGACGGCATATTGCAGGAATTGAAGTATGCCGCAGCCTGGAACGCAGGACAGTACCCAAAGATTTTCACTGATGCAGAATTGGTGCAGATGGTTACGCTTGACGCCGCTCAGCTGGCCAAGCTCGACGACAAGATCGGCACACTTCAGTCCGGCCGCTTCGCGGACTTGCTGGTGATTCGTAGCGATGAAATGGACGCTTATCGGGCATTGCTACATGCCGATCCTCTCAATGTCAGGCTTGTAACCGTAGGAGGGAGCCCCGCCTACGGCGATGCTGAGATGATGCGCGATCTTGCTCCCGAATCACAGTTGCAGTCTCTACAGCTCTGTCACACCGCAAGGTTTGTCGATTTGGAAACAGAAAAAGCCCTGCAGGGGACAGCACCCAAAACGTGGAAGCAGACCGTGGATGCGTTGACCCATGCGCTGGATGAATGGGGTCTGACAGCGCCACAAATCACCCCGTGTCTTGGCGAAGCGCAGTAACGGCGCGCACTAGAAACTCAGATTCATGAGCCACTCTCCAATGTCTTGCAATACGTCCCCATTTCACATGCCGGAGTTGATCCGCAGGAAGCGGGATGGCGGCGAGCTTTCGCATGATGAAATCGAGTACCTGATTGGCTCATTCACGCAGGGAACTGTTCCTGACTATCAAGTGGCGGCATGGCTGATGGCTGTTTATCTGCGAGGGCTCAGTCGGCCGGAGACTGCGGACTTGACGGATGCAATGATGCGATCGGGAGAGGTGCTAGACCTCTCAACGATCGACGGGAAAAAGGTCGACAAACACTCTACGGGTGGGGTTGGCGACAAAACGTCGCTCGTGCTCGCACCTCTGGTGGCTGCTGGCGGACTCGTGGTGCCAATGATCAGCGGGCGCGGCCTCGCCCACACCGGTGGCACCCTCGACAAGCTAGAATCGATTCCCGGTTTCTCTGTCCATCTATCGCTGGCAGAATTTCGTGGCGTGTTGCAGCGTTGCGGTTGTTGCATGATCAGCCAGACGGCCGAGATCGCTCCTGCCGACCGTAAGCTTTATTCTTTGCGAAACTTTACGAGCACGGTCGAGAACGCGTCGTTGATCTGCGCTTCGATTATGAGCAAGAAGTTGGCAGAAGGTATCGATGCTTTGGTGCTCGACGTAAAGACCGGCTCGGGCGCATTCATGAAGCACGAAGAAGATGCGATCCATGTTGCCGATCTCATGGTGGAGACTGCCAAGCGCATGGGTGTGCGCGCCACCGCGCTTATCACCGACATGGACCAGCCTCTGGGATCACATGTGGGCAATACGCTGGAAGTAGAGGAAGCCCTGGCGGTCCTACGCGGCGGTGGGGCGGACGATCTGCGAGCACTGTGCCTGGAATTGGCGGCCTGGATGTTCTGTCTTGGTGGGAGGGCACCAACTGTACAATGTGGCAAGCAACTCGCCGAGGATCTTCTTGGTTCGGGAGCGGCGCTCGACAAGTTTCGGCAAATGATCGAGTTGCAGGATGGCGACCCGAGTATCGTTGACGATCCAAAACGGTTACCCCAGTCGCATTCTGCAGTCGATATTAAAGCTTCGCAGGATGGATTCGTAGTTTCGATCGATTGCAGGCATATGGGAATCGCGTGCCTTGCACTCGGTGGCGGCCGAGAGCACATGGGTGATTCCATCGACCACGCGGTTGGATTCGTTCTGCACAAGAAAGTTGGCGACGCTGTGGCTGCAGGAGAAGTGCTCTGCACGGTCCATTACAATTCGGAATCGCGTCTCCATCGCGCGAGGAAGATTGTCGAGGAGAGCTACCGTATCTTGCCCGATGCACCGTCAAAGCACAGACCACTAGTCCGCGGCGTTATTCGGGACGTCCAGCTCCGGTAACAAGTCCAGCACTTGAGCAGTGGCACCGCATTGGCCAACCCTGGATTCTGAATGGAAAGAATAGGCTCAGGTTCCTTGAGTTCTTGCTCCGTGTCCGTTTTCCCTTCGGGTACATGGACGTTTTGCCAAGGCGCAGGCTGGTGGCTTTGAGTGCATAGCGAAACCGAACACCCCAGCAGAACCAAAGTAAAACGAGCGTGAGATCGCATGTTCGCTCGTATTAGCATGCAGTTACAGCCAAACGCATAACGTAGCGAAGGACACACGGCCAACCGTTGGCACATCGCCACGTCACATCAATCCAGATCACCCAGTTTGGAAGGATCAGCTCTTGCGTTGCTTTTTGCGGAGCGCATCCATCATTACGGCGATGCGTTTATGCCGCGTTTCAGGTCGCTTGGCACCTTCAATCTCGCGTACATATTCCTTCTGATGGGTGAAAGAGAGCTTAGACCAAGATTCCGTGGCCGAGGGATCGGAGGCAATGATTTTTTTTATATAGTCGGGCACTTCGACAGCCCGCGCCTCTTCGTCAAGTTCCATCACCACTTCAACAGTGTCTCCCGCCTTGCACTTACCCCCCGCGCGCAGTTGCGCGTTGACCACCATCATGTGCCCGTCGCCCATGTTCATTAGTGAACTACGGAACGGAAAGCCGTTGATGGTGCCCTTGACCGGCACCCGGCCCTTGCGCCGGAAGACCTCGACCACATCGAAGGGCGGCTTCATCGCTGCCACCTCTGAGCCCTCCTGGCCAAGCAGTTTGACAGTGAATTTGTGCTTCTTCATCTCTAGGCCTCCGGAGCAAGGTTTGAATCTTTCCAAGCCACCCCACACTGCAAGAGGCGGGTAGGTGGGGCGTGCACTGCATAAAATTTTACTCGTGCTTGACGTACATCGCCTTCACAGTTGCAATCCAAGTCGCTGCCAGTGTCAAAATATGCACTGGGTTCTGTGAGAGGGTAATGGCTGGCTGGAGCGAGCGAGGCACAGGTTAGAGTCGAGGCGACCAAGGTCCGGCGTGACCACGACAAGGATGCGGCCGCCATCCGAAGGCTGTGAGACGAGGGCCACAGCTGTGTGAAAAACGCAGACGAGTTAGACCACCACAAGTCCGGCATTTTCCGTCGGTGCATGAGATTCGGCTGCAGTCATCAGAACCCACCATTTTCCGCAATCACGCAAAACTTCACAATTGAATGCCGATTTCAACAGAGCGTCTTTGGGTCCCGGTCTCCAGAGAACAGGTTGGACGATTGACTATACTTATGTCGGCTAGGGTCGAACAACGACGCGAGCAACGTGAATATTTCTTTAAAGGAAACGATATGCGGCTCACGGGCACGCTAACCACAGCGCTGGTGATATGTGCGTTGGCACAAGAGAGGCCGGTCGCCACGGTGGAGGAATTTAGGGGAACCTACGAGCAGTTGCAGCCGGCGCAAAAAAAGCTGATTGACGAGTGGTATGCGGACTACAACAAACTGATGGGGGAGAGCCTTCCGCCCTCGGACTATAACCAGCTAGCTCTATCGATCCGGACAACCTTTGAGGCCGTGACCCATGCCTTGCAGACAACCAGCCTTACGGACAAGCCGGGAAAATCGCTGGGCAACGCACTGGGTCTCGTGCAGGCCATTGAGACGATTAACGGCAAGGTGCCCAAGGCGCGAGGCGATCTGCAGTTTCGCATGTATGTGATCCTTAAGCCCAACGCTCTGCCCACGCTGAAGGACTCCCAGCAGTTCTTCCGCGACCACGACAATACGGTCTTCCACCATGGCTACCCGCTGAATTACCGCCAGGACGGTGGTGCCCCGTCCATACAAATCTCGGTCGCAAAAGATGGCCGCCACGCCGACATCGACGTGGACTACCGTTCGTCGAAGTTTCCCGAGGCGCTCTTTAACGGCCATCTTACTGCCGCGAATTCAGACGTGCGGGCGGGCAACAACACGCAGCGACATTTGCAGCGTTGGCAGGGTCTGACCGACTGGTGGCGCAATCTGTTCGGCCTCGCCGACGACAAGGATGAGGCATCGGCTGCAACTGACGCTACTAATGGGGAAGTTCCGCCAATCCCGCGCAAGGGTGCCGGCAAGCCTGAGGACGCCGTGTACGACTACCTGAATTCGTGGCTGGTGGAACAAAAGCCCGAACTGGCGGCGGCGTATCTTTCGTCCCGGTCGTTCGCTTGCCTGGCGGAGTATGGTCCCCAGGCCGGCAGGGAGATCAACGCGGGAACCGCGCCTTATCTGGCGGCTCGGGACATGGCTGCCACCAACAAATTGATGGGTAAGCCCTCGAATTTACAGGCCGCTGTAACAGGCGCACAGATCAATGATCCGACCCTGAAGCTCATCAAGCAGCCTTATGAAGCTCTTTTTGCGTTATATCAGGTGCCCAATGGTGTGGCGCCGGAGTTCGAATGTGATCCCGCGCGTGCGTTCGACGACTACGACGATGCACGGCTCAAGAAGGCATCAGCCAAATACGGACGCTATTACAGTTCGGTCTTCCGATTGAATCCACTGCACGGCAAAGGGGACTCGATTACCATGCTCTGGGCGAAAGACGGCAAATACTGGAAGATCGTCGCCTGGGATGTCGAGCCCGAGGACAGTAACCCTGGAGAGATTCCCGACACGCGGCGCCGCGCTTCAACCGGAGTGCCATCTGAGATTCATGCAAAAGGCGATGCCGCGTTCCTCCGCGCATCGCACGACTTTCTTCACTCGTGGCTGGTGGCCGACGACTTCGCCGGCGCAGAGCTGTATTTTTCTCCTCGCTGTTATGAATGTGTAAGGTCATACCTCTCGCCCGGTGACCAACCGACAGACACGCCTGAACAATACACGGCTTACCTGCGCAAGGTGTTGACCACGATCGGAAAAGATGTCGGTCCCGTCCATCATCTGCGTGACGCGGTCGAACCGGTCAAGCCAGACCATGCCGATCTGAAGCTGGTTGAACATTCGGCAAAGGATGCATATACCCTCATATCTGTTCCGGATTCCCTCGCGGAAGCTTTCTCGTGCACCAAAGTTTCGGCACAGCATCCTTACGATGCGCTGGCTTCCAATGCACAGCCAGAGACCTACGGCAACTATTACGCTATGCTTTTTGCGCTGCGTACTCCCGGCGACCACCCTGCGGCTGTCACCCTTTTGTGGAGCAAGGATGGCGGCCAGTGGAAGATCATTTCATTTGAGGCGGTGTCACCATAGATAGAGGGCCGCTAAACTAAACGACCTCCTTCGACGCTCCAGTCGGTTCGCCGACATATTCGCTCATTCATGCACCTTTCGGATCAGACAGGCCAACAGTCTCGACTTCTCCACCGATTTCGATCTTGCCGCTCCCGGCCGCTCTGATTCTCTTATCGGTCTCAACCAATTTTTCATGAGATTTCGTGGGCCCGAAGGAGCCAAGCAACAGCCGGGGAGAATCATGATGATGGCGAGGTCTCACTTGCTAACGCAAGGAATCACCATTGGAATTCTCAAGCGGAAAGCTAACTTGTTCGAGAACCAGCCAATTACCTGATCGCTGCCCAAGTTGTTCTACGCCGTTCATTCGGCGAATACCCGCTGCGTGCTCAGAACTCAGTAAACCCGAATCAGTGGTCTCGCTACATGCCGATGGTGCACCTGGCTGGGCTGGCGCTGGGGCTCCATGCTCGGCGAGCATCCCTTTGCTGCGGTCCTCCCAACCGGGCCCCTGGCGGGTTTCCGGTCGTGATCCTCCTTTAACTACGCCGGGATCGCTGATACCGCGGTAAGAGAAAAGGCGCTCGACACGGTGAGGAAATCTCTGGAGTTCGAACTCGTGAATACGCGCTGGACAAGACGGGATGGCGGCACACCAGCTTCTTCTTTCCCCCAATAGCCCTGGACCTCCCTGGCGGCAGGGTGGGAACGCACGTCTGGTTTCGGTCGCGACTGCAGCACAACTGGCGGCGGCCTGTTTTTCCGCAGGATGCGGAGTTCCGAGAACAACTGAAGACATCGGTCGCGAGTCGCGAGCCAACTGAACTGGATCCTGGGATTGAATCCCTTCGATTAAACCATGTTGAATGACGTCGGCCGCGACGATCCTCCTTATGCGTACTTCGACTCGTTGGGAATTCACGAACGCCGAGCGGAGTTTCGAACGGGATCACCAGCAGATTCCACCGATGAGAGCGATATCGACTCCCTGCTGCCCTCCCGGCAAACAGTCGCGGACCATGACTGGTGGTGGCGAGAGCCGTGGCTGCCGCACGCCGCCATGGTATCTTCCGGCGATCTCCTTGGGAGGCAATCCGGCCCGCCGATAGGCACAGTGTGACCGGCGCGCAGTAAGATTAACAACGACCAGGGTTGAGGTCCCGGAACGCAGGAATGGAGTGGCTTTTAAGTTCAAAAGCATAGGACTTTGACCTGCGCCTGCAGGCGCACCTACGATCTTGTCCATGATCAGCCCTAGGATTCTGCATTGCTGCATCCACAAGAAGGTTCTCCTCCTCATGCTGACAGCGATTGGGTCGGCTGCTGGCCAGACCCAGACGGCTATCCCCGAACAGCCGGCTACAGTTCTCGTTGACGTGACACCAGGTCACTCCATTAATTCCTTTGACCCCGACAGCGCACTTGGCAGCTCGATCGATGTCTTGTCCCGCAGGGATATCGATAAGGTCTTTACGCCACACATTCTGCAGGAGTCGCTCTCGGCAGGCTGGGGTCCAATCACATATCGCAACAACACCGAACTCCGCATGGCGGCATGGCATTGGACAGAGAATGGTACGTGGAGTGATCCGGCACATCAGAGTGGGTATTTTACCGGCAGCACCGACTTGCGAGAGCCTGTCCGCTACATCCTCGCCTACGCGCTACCCCATCGCGGATTCGCGACCAGCGGCGATCGTCCAGTGCAAGGTCCGAACCTTACTTACTGGAAGAGCAACCCCTACCTGACCAGCAGATTTACTGGCGAAAGTGACTCCCTGCATCCGCAATGGGTCGTGATGGATCTGAAACGCGAAAAGCCAGTGAACGCCGTCCGCATCGTCTGGGCAAGTCCGTACGCCACTACGTACCAGGTCGAGTACTGGACCGGCACGCGCGCATTGGACTTCGATGCTGGTCCACGAGGTCAGTGGAACGTGTTTCCCTCAGGCCGCTTCAACAAGGCACAAGGTGGCAATGCCACGCTGAAGCTCGCGGATCAACCTGTTTCCACGAGATATCTTCGCTTCTTGATGACTGAGTCCTCAAGTACCTGTGATGAACATGGATCGTCAGACATTCGAAACTGTGTCGGGTACGCCATTCAGCAGATCGCGGCTGGCACAGTTGGTCCAGACGGCCTATTCACCGAGGCCGCGAGCAACCCTGCCGACCCCCTCACGACGTATTGCGTTTCGTCAATCGATCCGTGGCATTCAGCTGACGACGTGCGCGATGGCGGAGACTACCAGCACACCGGCTTCGATCTTTTCTTCACCAGCGGAATTACCAACAATCTGCCGGCAATAATTCCGGTCACCATGCTCTACGGCACTCCCGACGACGCAGCTGCTCAGATCACCTATCTCGCAAGACGCGGATACCCGATCGGGCACATAGAAATGGGCGAAGAACCCGATGGCAAGCACACGATGCCCGAGGATTACGGCGCGCTCTACCTGCAGTGGGCTACCGCGATTCACAATGTTGATCCCAAGCTGAAGCTGGGCGGACCCGTGTTCGAGGGAGTCAATGAGGATATCCGGCTGTGGCCGGACGCTCAAGGCCGGACTTCATGGATGGGCCGCTTCATTGCCTACCTAAGATCGTATGGCCGTCTTTCCGATCTCGCGTTCGTTTCGTTTGAACACTACCCGTTCCAGCCTTGCGAGATCACGTGGAAGACGCTGTATAGCGAGCCTCGATTGATGAAACACATCTTGCAGGTGTGGCGAGACGACGGTGTGCCCAAAGACGTGCCGCTGATGGTCACCGAAAATCATCTTGCGGCCGAACTGACCGGACCGATGACGACGATCTTTGCCGCACTCTGGCTAGCGGATAACGTGGGTTCGTTCCTTGAAGGCGGAGGCGCCGCATTCTATCACTCTCCGATTCAGCCACAGGGCATACACAACACTTGCCTCGGATGGGCATCCTGGTCCAACTTTCTGTCGGACGAAGAGTACGCAATCAAGGGATATACGTCGCCGTATTTCGCGGCTCACATGATTAATATGGAGTGGGTGCAACACCGCTCCGGGATGCACTTTATGTTCCCAGCCACAGCCGATCTCAGGGATGCCGATGGCAACGTTCTGGTCACTTCATACGCGGTTCTCCGCCCGGACGGGAACTGGTCATTAATGTTCGTGAATCGGGACGAGGTGCGCTCTCACAGCATTCGAGTAACCTTCGAGGACTCGAAGAGCAAGCGCACGAGTTCGTTCTCAGGCCCGGTCGCATTTGTGACCTTCGGCAGTGAGCAATACGTGTGGATCAATGACGGACGAAACAGCCATGCGGAGCCCGACGGTCCAATCCGTGCGACGGCCGTCGAGGCAAACCCCGCAACAACATACACTCTTCCCAAAGCGTCAATCACGGTTCTTCGGGGAAAACTGGCGGCCAGAATGGAATGAGCGAGTCGGAAGTGTCATCCTGGATTTGCGCCATGCGGAGTCTGGGCACATGGCTAAGGGTGGGAGAAGGCTTGTGCCCATGCGAGCGTGCCAGTCGAACCTGGGTGCCAGCCCGATTGCTGCTAAAACCAGAACGTCGGAGCGGAGCGCTACGTCACCAGCCGTTCAGTCTGCCCGAGCTCCTGGCAGGAGTAAGGGCCACAGTCAGGAGAGTTGGGCGTCCTTCGCTCCCGAGCGATCCATACATGTTTGATGATCGAATTGTCCAGGTTAGGTCGGAGTGTTCACGTTACGCCGCAACGCCGCGCCGCCGCCCGGTTGTTGGCCAACGCGGTGTCGTGTGCGGAGCATTTTTAACGGTCGCGGTTAAAAGTACGAATCATGCTTTGGAAGGCATGCTCGCGGAATGGGAGCGCTGTTGCTATTAAATAAATAATAACCTTTCCATCATATGTACCAAGACCTTGCGACGCCATTCAACAGCGGCTTTTGTCGTTATCGAGCTACTGACGATAAATCGCGCAACCGTATGTTTCAAGGTCGGCTAAGCAAACTGACTTTTCAACATAATTTACCCATCGGAGATCTACCTTTTCAAGTCGCGGCAATGTGGCAAGCCCCCTAGGCAGGGACTTGAGAGGAGTCCCCCGAAGATCGATTTGGCGCAACTCAACAAGCCCACCAATCGTTTCTGGCAACGATTCAATCTTTGTATTCCTCAAATGCAGTTCGCGCAGTCTCGTGAGTTATTGGATCGAGTCTGGTAAAGCGCGCAGAGGATTATCCGACGCTCGCAACTCGACGGTGCTCCCCATCCCGCAAACACATGCGGGCAATTCCTCAAGCTGCTTCTCACTGATATTCAAGTAGCGTAGCCGCTTCAGCCGACTCAACGACGAAGGAAGCGATCTCAATTGATTGTCATGCAAGTATAAAAAGTCTGAGAGTCCTTCGACGCCTCCGAGACCCTCTGGCAAAGAACCAAGAGCATTATGTCCCAGATCAAGCATACGAAGATGCCTGAGACGGCCGATGCTCTCTGAGACCTCGGTAAGGTGATTGTCGGCCAAAACGAGCACTTCGAGATCGGTCCGTTCTACCGCGTCGCCTGATACTTAGAATGGGCGTAATAGCCTTTGCGAGCGTAAACTTTGTAGCCGTGCTCTTGGGTAACGATTTGGATTTGCCGGAATTTTCCATCCCAGTTCTGGTTCTCCGGGTAATACCCGAGGCTGTACTGGTGATGAAGTTCGTCTGAGATTTCATCAAGCGTTATCGTCAATTTATCCATCCCTCTGACTTCGAGCATGCGGCCACCCGTGGCTTCCGCCAGCTTCTTCAGCACCTCTTCTCCATGTTCATCCCTTTGGTAGGTGTGAATTACATCGCAGTGATCAACGTGCGAAGCCTCACGGGGAGGATCGTAGATCTGCAGGACATAAGCGATCACGTCATTCTCCAGCAGCACCTCTAAAGCGTCTTCCAAAGAGGATTCGCTCTTGGAATCTCCTGACATGGCAACGATTACCACCGCTTTTCGTCCTACCTCCTGCTCAAGGTAGCGGAGCGTAGAAACGCGAATGGCGTCGTAGAGATGCGCCTCACGGTGCTTGTTGTAGGGCTGTCCCGTAGGCCCAATGGGCGGAGTTGATCCGGGAAAGGGGCGGGGTGGCGAAGGTGTCTGATCAGGAACGCCAACCGCTGTCCCAGAACTGCGGATCTCATCGACTTTTTCCTGCAACAGGGTAGTGTCGGACGTGGGTACCTGGAGTGTTTCCACGCGCGCGTGATAGCTCATGACAAAGCCGAGATCAGTGGGCCGGACTACATGTTTCATAAATAGGCTGGTGGCCGTGGCCTCTTCGTTGAGAATCCAGGCCATATTCGTGCCCGTATCGAGCAGCACACCAACGTTGAGCACCACATCGCTGTGGTGGGCAAAGAATCTTATGGCCTGCGTTTTCCCATCCTCCAACACGCGGAATTCTCCCTGGTCAAGCTGGCTGGCTAACTGCTTCTTGTTATCCCGTACGGTGAAGTACACGGAAACCAGGTCGACGCTCTTCTCGATGACATTGTTCTGGCCGGCCGCATCCTGCGCAAAACCGGTCGCCGACAAGCCAATGTTGATCGTTGAGAAGGCCATAACCAGGAGTGACACTCCTATGGCGCGACGCATCGGACCCTCCTTCAAGGTTGGAGGTTGATAAGTTGGACGCTGCCATTCAGCTGGGGAGTTCCAGTCGATTTCATCGTATAGGTCCCCATTTGGCCCAAAAGGCGTATCAGTCGCTACGGGTTGTGCCGGGTGGGACATATGCCGCAATGGTCAGTACACCGAGCGCAGAATCAAACGGATCGATCGCTACATCTCCGAATTCTGGAGAATTGAACCCGAATACGAGATCAAAGTTGACTCTAGCGTAGGCATTTTGGGAGTAGTCCTGGAGCCGACGACCGTGATCGGAGCCTCTGCAAGCGCAGCGGAGCGAAGGCGACCCTGCCGCCTGATGCACCAGATGATCTTGTCCCCACGGCCAACCTCTGTGCGTCTATCAGAAGCCGCAAACAACATCAGCCCCATGCAAGCTTAAGCTGCGGCGAAAAATTGCAGCCAAAACGCAGCCACCGGATATTCGCCAGATATTCGACTAGCCCAGCTCCCGTTTGGAATTTCGGCTTGCAAGGAAAGACTTGGTCGTAAACGGAGATTAGTCGGTTTCCAGTGTACACGTGACTTTGAGTTCGTTGCACACGTTCTGAATGCTCTTGACGACGATAGAAGTCGTGCTGGGTTGGGCGGAGTCGAGAGTCGAAGCCACAACCAACTGGGTCAGCTTGTCGCCCAGCGGGTTCGCCTGCAAGCTGGCAGTTTGCATCCCGTTGGTGAAAGCGACCATACGCCTCTTGGGGTTCTGCTCAATCACCTTGACCGCCTCGGCGTGGGCCGTCAGACGCAGCACTGCGGTTTCATACACTTTCTGCGCATTGGCTTCAATGACTACCGTAGCGACGTCGTATCCGCCCTTGCCGTCAGCGCTCCTTTGTTCCATTTGTTGAATGCGCCCCGAGGCCGCCCGGGCAACCATGACCCATTGTGCCTGGGAAGCGACAACCGTGAACAAGAGAAAAGTGCCTGCGAAGCCTATACGACGCGCGGGTCGGTGCATCTACCTCTCCCCTTAAACTGCGAAAATACCATGTCGGCAAGTTTACCCCGAAAATTCAGCTCAAGCAGATGATTTCCGAAGCTTACAGTCGTAGCCAGGGGTAGGGGCGCACTGGCTCATCGTTGGAAGCCAGTTAAGTCCCCGAACGGATCAAGCCCAGGGGCCGTGCTACGACAGAGACACTAAGCGCTATCAAGCGTTTCGTCGCTTGTAAGTAATTTGTTTCAGGCACCCGCGATTAACCCTACATGTCGTTCAACAACGATACGAAGGGCTGGCAAGCGAGGCTACAGTACTCGCGCACTTGGAAGTCTTCATGCCTTTAAGCTGCGTCTCGCCTCACGCAGGAGGTACGGAGCTTTCTTGTTTGCCATCTATGCTGTGCTGTTCAGCGTGGCACAATGGCTCACACGTCGCGCACGGTAGCTCCAACCGCGATCTCTACAGTCGGATCTTGGTTGCTGGTAAACCCCTTACACTACTGAGCGCTCAGGTCAACCGAAGGCCTGTTTTCGCCATCTCCAAGGACGTCGGCTGCCTCAAAGTACACTTGGCTCTTCTTCAGTGCGGCACTTTTTTAATTGCACAGAGGTGGCGGTCGTGCTATTTTGCGCGACGCCTCATATTGGAGGTGGGCATGACATACAAGCTGGACCATCCCGATCACATCCATACGCAACCCTCGCTGGGTCTGCCTACGCGTCGCGGCTTTCTCTCATCGCTCATCTCTGCCGCCGTTCTTGCGCCATGGGCTGTCGGGCAGATGAAGACACAGACTCCATCGGACATGGCGGAACGCTTTCGCCAGATGTCGGAGGAGTTTGAGAACGAGGGACTGGCGGCACCGTTTCGGGGAATCACGACGAATTCTGAGGTCACGCCGGGATTGTTTGAAATCAAACCAAGCGGGATTTCCACTGGACCCGTGAGAAACGCGGTAGAACAGTTCATCGCTACGCTCACGAGCGTGCAGCTGGCGAGAACCATGTTCCCGGTCGACGACATCCAGTGGAGGAAGTGGATGAATCAGCACTTTTACGCGCGCCAGGGAATCAGTTTCGCCGAGATGACCGATGCACAGCGGGATGCGGCGTTCGGTCTTATGCGCGCGTCGCTCAGTGCGAAGGGTTTCGAGCTCACCCGCAACATCATGCGCCTAAACCAAACACTCGCCGAACTGGCCGGAGATCATGACTTCCTGGGTGAGTGGCTGTACTACATCACGATCATGGGCAAGCCCTCGGCGACCGAGCCATGGGGCTGGCAACTGGACGGGCATCACGCCATCATTAACTATTTCGTTCTGGGCGATCAGGTGGTGATGACGCCATTGTTTCTTGGTTCCGAGCCGGTGCGGGCGACGTCCGGTAAATACAAGGATACCGAGGTCCTCCAACAAGAACAGAACGATGGCTTAGAGATGCTGAAAGCACTTTCGGAAGCGCAGCAAAAACAGGCTATCCTAAGCTTCTCGAAAACCGGTAACGACAATTTGGCCGAAGCCTTCAAAGACAACGTGGTTATCGAATATGCGGGATTGAGGACGAACGGTCTAGCGAATCCAGCGCGCCAGCATTTGCGCGATTTAATTCGCTTGTACGTCAGCAATATGGATGAAGGGCACACGCGCGTGAAGATGGACGAAGTGGACCGCCACCTCGATAACACCTGGTTCACGTGGATCGGTGGCACCCAGGCTGACAGTGTCTTCTATTACCGCGTGCAGAGCCCGGTGATCCTGATTGAGTTCGACCATCAGCGACCGGCAAACCTGGCGAAGTTTGCGGAAGATCCCAAAAAGCCCACCCAAGACCACATTCATTGTGTTGTGCGAACGCCGAACGGAAATGACTATGGGAAGGACCTGCTGCGGCAGCATTACCTTGCTCATCCGCACAAAGCTTGAAACCTGTAGTCTTTGGGAATTATAGACAAGCGCGAGTTCTCGCCCGAGGTTTGGACAGATCATCAGGAGCTCATCTCGACTATGCTGCTGGAGCCTGCAGTGTGCGTACCAGCCACGGGATGATTACCTGATTGAAAATCCGTGGATCGGGCCACACTTTCACCTGCCTTCCGAGATGCCCTCCCGCGGGATTGATCCACGCGGTTTTCGGCGTGTCGCCCTTGCTGAGAAGCAGCCAAATATCGGAGATCGGCACCTGGGTGTCGTTGATGCCGGCGAGGATGAGCATCGGCGCCATCGACTGGCCCAGCAACCCTTGTTTGACCAGCGACATTTTCGCCGACATCATCTCTAGTTGGTCGAGATTACTCACGCCGTTGTAGATGGCCATCAAGGCCGGAACCTGGTCGAAGAGATATTCGCGATTGCCGAGCAGCGAGTTGCGAAGGAAATCCGGCTGGAAGAATTCGTCGACAGGCGGCGATTGCGCGCTGGCTCCGCGTAAACGCGACTTTTCGAGGATAGCCATCTTGGTAGCCCAGTAAGCACCCCAGCTGACACCATGGAACGCGACTCGATCTTTATCGATCTCCGGACGCGTAGCAACGTAGTCAAGCACGCGGGACAGAATGCGTTCGGCGTGTTCGTCTACTTTAATGGGCGATTGGCCGGTGCCCGGTCCATCTACGGCGAGGTAGGCGATTCCGAATGGCAGTATCGCGCCGAAGCTCTCGGCGAGGTCTTCTTTGCGACTGTCGAGGCCGTTCACCGCAATGACAAGCGGAACCGCACCTTTCGGATTCTTGGGCAGCCGCAAATAAGCGATGATCTCCTTGCCTTCGAAAGGAATGCGAAGGACTTCCATCGGGGTGTCGTAGAAATGCGCGTGAGCAAGGAACATCTGAATCGCCTTCTCGTAAGACTCCTGCTTCTTTGGCGACGAGGGATAGGGCCATCGTCCGAATGAATAGAGCCTCCAAGCGCGGACGTAATCGGCATTCGCTTTTGCCGGATCAGTTTTCTCCAGCGATTTTGCTTGGTCTTCGTACTTGCTGGCCACCTCCATGAATGCCGTTGCCCACTCGTCGGGATTCCGGCTGTGGATCGACTTGAACGCTTCCTGCACGTCGGCCGGGTCGACGCCTATGAGGGGGTATCCCCCGACCTCGGCGCGATGCGCAGCCTCTGTTTTGATCTCATCGAGGGTACGCTCGGTGCGCTGACACCAACCGGGCGAGTACGACAACACGATCACAGCTAGAAAACCGAAAAATCGAGGGGGAGGGGGCGGCATTAAAGACCTTTCTTCCTACAAGCAGGATGGCGGCTCGCAACGTTCGCAAGCTGGGTGCGGCAGCCATCCTGAGAATTGGATCGAGGTTTTAGAACGTAAACTTCAATCCCAACTGCACCGCGCGGCTTCCTCCTGATCCGATTACCGGGTTGGCGGCAGCAACGTCAGGCGTCGCACAACCACAACCAAATGGCTGCACAGAAGGATCGTTCAGGCCGTAGCCGTTTTGCCCACCATACGGGTTCGCAAAGTTGGGATGGTTCAGTATGTTGAAGAATTCCGCACGGAACTGTGCATTCCAGCGCTCCCCGAGCTTCCAGTTTTTCGCCACCGAGAAATCCCAAGTGCGGAATCCCGTATCGCGGAACATGTTGCGGCTCATGGTGCCAAACTGGCCGAGGGGAGGCGGAATCATGAACGAGCGTCCGACAGCATAGCAACCGAAGCTGCTCAGCGATGCCGTGGCATTGCCGGGAGTACCACCATCCAGAGCCAAGGCTTGTGCGGCACAGGTCGGGTTTGACGTTCCAGGGAAGAACGGAATTCCCACGGGGGTGGAAGTGAAATCCGATGGATTTCCGAAAAAGTCCCAGCGGTTCGGACTGAATGCAGGCGGACTTACCGGCAAAGAACCGGTGCCCGACACATCGGTACCCAGGTCAATCGGACCCCACGGCTGGGGGGTTGCCACGGTAACGATCGAATTGACCTGCCAGCCTTGCAGCATCTGAAGGAAGGATTTCTTGCCGGGCAAGTAGTACGTAATCAAGAGCGTAAATCGCTGGCGGACGTCGAAGTCACTGCTTGCATATTCAGCTCCTGTGTTGTAGGAGTCCACCGGCAAGCCGTATCCGTATCCGAAATCCCAGTTTGCCGCAACGTCGTCCAGCGAATGCGACCAGGTATAACCCGCCACCATGCTTAAGCCGTGGTAGTTCCGGGTGGTGAGTGTTGCTTGCAAGCCGTTGTAGTTGGAGCGATAGATGTTCCCCATCTGGAAGATGTTGCTGAGGTAAGGGAATTTGGTGGCGTACGGCCGGTTGTGCTGCTCGCAGTTCGGATCCGTCGCACACGAAGGCAAAATGTTCGATCCCACCGGAGGTTGGTTGATGTCGCGAATGCCGATCAGGTTTGAGCCGTGGTTCCCGACGTATGCAAGTTCCATCGTCACGGCCGGCCTAAGCTCTCGCTGCAAGCTGACGGCCCAATGCGTCACGAACGGGGTGGTGATCTTCGGATACACACCCATGATTGCACAAGGGCTTCCACCCGTGCCCGGATCTGTGCACGATAAGTTGTTCGGGTTCAGATTTCCGAATACCGGACCAGTGTCCCATTGCCCCGGCGGCGGAGGTGTCAAATTGCCGACTTGGATCGTTCCCGGTCCCGCAGCCCCACTCAGCGTCGCGCCCGTCGGAACGCTTGGTAGCCCGAAGCTGTTGTTGAAGGCCAGAAACGTCTCCCAGTTCACGGTCTCGTACATCAGCCCGGCGCCGCCTCGCAGCACGGTTTTGCCATCACCCCAGAGGTCCCACGCAAACCCGGCACGTGGCGCAAAATTTGCATGGTTTCCTTGGTAGGGGGAGCTAATTTGCTTGCCTACCTGAACCAGGCCAAGGTTGGGATCGAAATTGCCCAACAGGTTGTTCGCATCTTTGATGACGGTGTTCAACTCATAACGCAGCCCGAGATTTAACGTCAGGGTCCGGGCCACTCGCCAATCGTCCTGCAGGAAACCCGCAAAGGACCAGTTATGAATGTCTCTGATTGGATTCCCGGCCAGCACCGACTGGTTCGTGGGCACCCCTGCGAAAAAGTCTTGCAGCGCTGTCGAGGTCGGGAAGGCACCGCCTCCGCCGAAGTTGATGCTGCCCTTTGCATTTCCGAGCGCGCCGCCGTTGAAACCGTCGCGGTGTATCTCGATGCCGAACTTCAGTGCATGGACGCCGCGCGTGTACGAAACGTGGTCCACAAGCTGGAAACGCGTATCGGGTCCTTGCAGTTTCGGCCACTTGAATCCGCCCAGTGTCTGGAACTCGCCGAAAAACCCGATTCGCGGCAATCCGCCGGAAAGAGGTGTGGTAACAACGCCGGTGTTAAGTCCGTAAGCCGTGTCCGGATTCACGTTGTGATCGCCGTTGTAGGTGGGCTGGTTGAGCCGGTTGTACCCGAAGCGGGCCTCATTCACCCAGTTCGAGGACGGGATCCAGATCCAACTTAACCCGGCCACCTGTGCGCGAGTGTGAATCAAAGTAAGCCATTTCTTCTGCAACTCCGGGAAGTCTTCTACCGTTCCGTTGTTGTTCCCGAAGAAGTACATTCCGCCGATGGAGTTGTTACTATTCAATTGCCAATCAACCTTAGCGATAGCGTTATCCACGGAGACAGAGTTGGGGAAGCCATTAATGACAGTAGTGGGTCCCTGCGGGTTGGTGCCATTGTTTGTCGGAAAGCCGCTGCCGTCGCAGGTAACCGGTGGCCCGAGTGTACAGCGCGCAATCTTCATACTGGCGGAACTAATGGGAATACCCATGCCCTGCAGGCCAGTAATTGCGTCGGGAATGCTGTTTGTTGGGTCTCCACCGAGCGAAACCGTCGCTGGACTCTGAATCACGAACGAGTTACCCACCTCGTAGCGCTGTCCCTCATACCCGCCAAAGAAAAACAGTTTATCCTTCACGATCGGGCCTCCGAGGGTGCCTCCAAACTGTTCCAGGTCGTGCGGATTCTTCGGGCCTGACTGAACCGTATTGAAGTAGTTGCGCGCATCCATCGCGGCATCGCGACCGAATGCATACGCCGTGCCGTGGAAATTATTCGTTCCGGACTTCAGTCCGACGTTCGCGATCGCCCCCGGCTTCCAGCCGTACTCGGCGGAAGGATTCTGCTGGAGATTGAATTCCTGAATCGCATCAATAGGCAGGATGGTGGCCGAATCACCCGCGATACCGGCGCCATTAACAATGCTCTGGCCGGAAAATGGCTCGCTGTTGTACAGTCCATCAATCAAGTAGACGTTGTCTTCCGCACGCAAACCGTTCGCGCTCGTCGTGGAGAATCCTCCACCGGGATAGCGCATGACTCCGGGACGCAGTTGCAGCAGGTTCTCATAGTTGCGCCCGTTCAGCGGAACATCATTGATTTGTTCGTTGCTGATCGTTCCTCCCAAGGTGGAACTGGAAGTGTTCACCATTGGCACTTCGCTGGTGACGACCACCTCCTGTCGCACTTCGCCAGTCGGCAGAGAGAAGTTCAGGGACACATCCTGCGCCACTTCGAGTTGCACATTTTGGTGCTCCACGGTCTTAAATCCCTTGGCGTCAGCACGAACCGTGTAGACACTAGGCGGAAGACCAGCGGCGACGAAGGCGCCCGATGTGTCAGTAGTAAGAGTCCTGGTGACGCCCCTCTGCACGTCTGTCACGGTGATCGTGGCGTTTGCGACCGCAGCGCCTGTTTGGTCTTGAACCGTGCCTAAGATGCGTCCGTTGGTGGTTTGGGCAAAGAGTTCGACGGTCGCCACAACGAACAGGGCAATTCCCAGAGCTTTTCTGATTCTCATCTGCGCCCCCTTCCCCAAAAACGACAAACAGTGGTCGGACAGCTATACCACTGGGACAAGTCCTCCGTCAAGTGCAGTCTTCAAGGAAGCGAAAATCCGATTTGACCTAACGGCTGGGTACAGTGGTATTGTGGTCGAACCAGCCGAAGTCCGGCCAAGATGATTCCGAGGTGAGTTAATGGACACTTCTACTGTCACCGCGCTAGTCCCTGAAACGACCTCATCTTCTCTTATCGCCTCGGTAAATCCGGCGACCGGCGAATTGCTGCGCAGTTACGAGGAACTCACGGACTCAGAACTTGAGGGCAAGATTGGTCGTGCAGCTGAGACATTTGCCAGTTACCGAAAGATGCCGTTCGCACAACGCGCAGTGATGATGAATCGCGCCGCCGAAATCCTGGAGAGTGAAAGGGGAAATTTCGCGCGTCTCATGACGCTGGAGATGGGAAAGACCTACAAGTCTGCCGTGGCCGAAGCGGCCAAGTGCGCCACGGCCTGCCGCTATTACGCGGAGAACGCTGAGCGTTTACTCGCCGATGAAGTTATCCAGACCGGCGACCGGCGCAGTTTCGTTCGCTATCTACCGATCGGCCCTGTACTGGCCGTCATGCCGTGGAATTTCCCATTTTGGCAGACAATCCGCTTTGCCGCTCCCGCGCTGATGGCCGGAAATGTTGGCCTGCTGAAGCACGCATCGAATGTTCCGCAATGCGCACTCGCAACCGAAGACCTTTTCCAGCGCGCAGGATTCCCTGAAGGTGTTCTCCAAGCGCTTCTCATCGGAGCCAGGAAAGTGGACGCCGTGCTCAGTGATCCGCGCGTCGTGGCGGCTACGTTGACGGGCAGCGAAGGCGCGGGAATACAGGTCGGAATGGCTGCCGCGAAGCGTATCAAGAAAGTAGTATTGGAACTCGGTGGCAGCGACCCGTTCATCGTGATGCCGAGCGCCGATCTCGATGCCGCGATCGCTACCGGCGTCGAAGCTCGAGTCATCAACAACGGACAATCCTGCATTGCGGCTAAGCGCTTCATTGTCTCGGAATCGATTGCCGATGAATTTCAGCGTCGTTTCGTCGAGCGCATGAAGACTCTTGTCGTCGGTGACCCTTTCGACGAGAAAACCGATGTCGGCCCGCTCGCGAGTGCGGAAGCTGTGAAATCCCTCGATGCCGACGTGAAAAAGAGCATCGCGGCGGGGGCACGACTGCTCGCCGGTGGGCATCCCCTCGATCGTAAGGGCAGCTTCTACGCTCCCACCGTGTTGACCGACGTCCCGGAAAATTCTCCCGCGTACCGGGAGGAGCTGTTCGGTCCCGTCGCTTCCCTGTTTCGCGCTAAGGACATCGATGATGCTATCCGAATCGCGAACGACAGCCGCTTCGGACTCGGGGCCAGCGCCTGGACGAACGATGACGCCGAGCGCGAGCGCTTCATCAACGAACTCGAAGCCGGGATGGTCTTCATCAACAAGATGGTGGCCTCGGATACGCGCATACCCTTTGGTGGGGTCAAGCAGTCAGGCCACGGGCGAGAACTTGGGAGCCATGGGATCCGGGAATTTGTAAATGCAAAGACTGTTCGCATCCAGTAATTTGCCAAGTTCAAAAGCCGCTCGCCAGGCCATCTGGACTACTGGTAAAGTGGTATGACCGTTTTTAGGCTCCCATTTCGTTCATTGGCCTAGGGAGAGGATGCCCTAACATCGAGAGCGCCATGACTCAGGAGCAGACACCAACCGCCGTCGGGCAGTCCCTGTATAAGACGGTCCGCACCTCTCGTTTGTACGAACAGATTGTGCAGCAGATAGAGGAATTGATCCTGAGTGGCGTTCTGAAGCCTGGCGACCAACTCCCGGCGGAGCGGGACCTCGCACAGCGATTTGGAGTGAGCCGAACTGCTGTGCGGGAAGCAGTCAAATGTTTGCGCGAGAAGGGACTACTCGAGGCGTTTTCTGGTAAGGGGACCTTTGTCACGAACAGCACCTCGCAGGCCATTCGCCAGTCGCTGGACTTGATGACGCGCATCGGCCAGCTTGAGGGCCTCACCCACCTGGTAGAACTGCGACAGATTCTCGAGCCAGAAATTGCAGGCCTGGCCGCAACCCGCATGGACGACCAGCTGCTCACTACTATGCGTGAGGCCGTCGCCACAATGGACAACAACCTGCAGGACCCGGACGCCTACATTGAGGCCGATCTCGACTTCCATCTTGCCATGGCCGAAGCCGCGGGCAATCCCCTCGTGTTGTCTTTACTGGATTCCATCGTCGGCTTGCTGCGCGAACAGCGTCTGCGGATTTTTCGCGTTGACGGTGGCCCGGAACGTGGACAGTTTCACCACAAGCGAATTCTTGAGGCAATCGAGCGGCGTAGCCCGGAAGCGGCTCGTGAACTGATGCGGGCTCACTTGCAGCAGGTGCATGAGGATTCCACGGCCGCGCTATGCGCTGAAGAAACCGTGCGTGACCAAACTACGCTTTAAAGGAATAGCCAGGTGGCCAAACTCGGTTTTATCGGGCTCGGCGTTATGGGCAGTCAGATGGTGAACTGTTTGCTCGACAAGGGCTACAGTGTGCTCGGCTACAACCGCACCCCTGCCAAGGCGCAGTGGTTAGTCGACAAGGGCATGCGCTGGGCCAACTCGCCTCGGGCGGTCGCCGAAGGGTCAGATATCACTCTCGCCATGGTGACCAACTCCGCTGCCGTCCAAGCGATCACCGAAGGTCCCGACGGTGCGCTGGCAGGGCTTGGACCGGGCAAGGTTCTGATTGACATGAGTACCATCAGCCCTGCAGCCAGTCGAGATCTGGCAGCAAAAATTCGCGCCACGGGCGCCGACATGGTGGATGCCCCCGTTTCAGGCAGTGTGATCACCCTTCAGCAAGGCAAGCTGTCGGTGATGGTAGGAGGAGCTGCCGAGACCTTCGAGCGCGTGAAGCCTGTATTGCACGATATCGGACCTAAGGTCACCCACGTCGGCGGGAATGGCGTCGCTTTGGCGATGAAGATCGCCGTAAACCTCAGCCTCGCGGTGCAGATGATGGCCTTCTCCGAAGGTGTTTTACTGGCCGAGAAGAGCGGCATCAAGCGCGAGGTCGCAGTAGATGTCCTGACTCACAGCGCCGTCGCTTCTCCCATGATTCAATACCGCGGTCCGTTTGTTCTCCAGCAGCCCGAAGAAGCCTGGTTCGACGTCAACATGATGCAGAAAGATATGCTTCTCGCCATGGAATTGGGCCGCGAGCTTAATGTTCCTGTTCCAACCACCGCAGTGACGAATGAATTCCTCACTGCCGCCCGCGGTATGGGTTGGGAAGCGCTCGACTTTGCCATTGTGTTCGAGGTGCTTGCACGGATGTCGGGAGTCAGCAAATGACGACACTAGCCCGAAATCCCGATTTAGCCGAAATCGGCACCGAAAAACTGATGCGCATGTACCGGCAGATGCAGGCTATACGCCGGTTCGAAGAGCATGTGAACGATCTTTACACGCGAGCTTTAATGCCGGGACTCGCTCACCTCTACATTGGCGAGGAAGCGGTCGCGGTGGGTGTGTGCGAGGCACTCGCGCGCGAGGATTACATCACCAGTACGCATCGCGGGCATGGCCATTGTCTCGCCAAGGGCGCGTTGCCGGATCGGATGTTCGCCGAGCTTCTGGGCAAAGAAGCCGGATATTGCCGCGGCAAAGGCGGCTCAATGCATATCGCCGATCCGGATACCGGCAACCTCGGTGCTAATGCCATCGTTTGCGGCAGCGCCGGCATCGCTACAGGGGCCGCGTTTACCTCGAAGTACCTCGGCACCGGTCGCGTGGCGGTCTGTTTCATCGGCGAAGGCGCTCTCGGCCAAGGGTTGCTGTACGAAGTGATGAATCTCGCGCAGCTCATGAAGCTGCCCGTCATCTACGTTTGCGAGAACAATCTTTACACCGAGTACACGCACTTTACCGAGACCGCCGCCGGCGACGTTCTCAGCCGGGCTACCGCGTTTGGCCTGGAAGCGCTAAGCGTCGACGGTCAGGACGTGCGAGCGGTTTACCACGCGGCAACGCAGCTGGTTCAAAGAGCGCGACGTGGCGACGGCCCCGCTTTCCTGCTGTGCAATACATATCGTTATCACGGTCACCATGTGGGTGACATCAACCGTGAGTACTACCGCTCCAAGGAGGAAGAGCAGATGTGGAAGACCGATCGTGATCCGATTCGGTTGCTGGCCGATTTCCTGCTGCAAAACGAGTTGGTGGCATCGAACCAACTGGAACACCTGGAGTCGGAGGTGAGCGCGGAGATGGAACGTGCAGTCGCGTTTGCCATGGCAGCGCCATACCCCGATCCGGCCGAAGTCTCGGAGGACGTCTATGCCTGAAGTCGCTGCGCGCGAACTCACCTACGCGCAAGCAATTCGAGAAGCATTTGCCGAAGAAATGCGCCGTGATCCGCACGTATGCATTCTGGGGGAAGACGTCGCCGAAGCCGGCACGCCGTTCAAAGTTCTATCAGGCCTGGTAGAAGAATTCGGCAGCAAGCGCGTCATCGATACTCCGATCTCCGAAGCAGGATTTACCGGGATTGCGGTTGGAGCTGCAATGACCGGTTTGCGGCCGGTGGTCGACATCATGTTCGGCGACTTCATCGGGTTAACCATGGACCAGATGGTGAACCAGGCGGCGAAAGTTCATTACATGTCTGGCGGCAAGTGGATGGTCCCGATGGTGATGCGAACCACGCTGGGCGCCACGCGTCGATCCGCCGCGCAGCACTCCCAATCGCTACACGCTTGGTTTAGTCACGTGCCCGGGCTGAAGGTCGCGCTGCCGTCGACCCCGTATGATGCGAAAGGTCTGCTAAAGTCCGCCATTCGCGACGATAACCCCGTCGTCATCTTCGAAGACAAGATGATGTACAAGCTCAAAGGTCATGTGCCGGAAGAAGATTACGTTATTCCCTTCGGGGTTGCTGACGTGAAGCGCGTCGGTCACGACATCACGCTGGTGGCGACCAGCAGCATGGTACAAGTAGCGCTCGGTGCGGCGGCGTTGCTGGCCGACGCTGGCGTCAGTGCCGAGGTCGTGGACCCGCGAACGGTCTGGCCGCTGGACGAGAAGACTCTCGTCGAGTCTGCGATGAAGACCTCTCGCGTGATCGTGCTCGACGAAGGCTACGAACGCTACGGCGTGACCGCGGAACTTGCGTCGGTCATCGCGAGCGGGGCGTTCTACAGTCTCGACGCGCCGGTGAAGCGGTTGGGCGCAATGCACGTGCCAATTCCGTTCTCGCCGCCGCTGGAAGACGTAACCGTTCCGACGGAACCGGCGGTCTTCGAAACGGCGATGCAACTCTGCGGCCGAACCTAAGAATCAGCAGGAGGGAACAATGGCTCTGCCAACATACGGAACGATGGCAGTGGATTGGGAAGACCGTGTGGACTTCGATCGCCTGCGTCGCGAACGGCTCGACAAAGCCAAGGCACTGCTCAAGACGTCTGAAATGGGCGCCCTGCTTTGCTTCGACATGAATAATGTTCGTTACCTGACAGCGACGCACATTGGCACCTGGGCGCAAGATAAGGCCAATCGCTTCACGCTGCTTCCGCAAAATGATGAGCCGATTCTCTGGGACTTCGGTTCTGCCGCCAGGCACCACCAGTTGCACTGTCCGTGGCTCGGTGAACGCTCGCGTCCCGGAATCTCCATGCTGCGCGGCGCGATGACACCAGAAATGGGACGCGCCGAAGATGTTGCGAAGAAGATCCGCCGCGAACTAGAGATGCGCGGGCTGCAGAAGGAACCAATCGGCATTGACATCATTGAGCTGCCAGTGCTTTTTGCGCTGCAGAAAGAGGGCATCCAGGTTGTGGATGGTCAGGCGCTGATGTCGGAGGCGCGGTTGATCAAGACGCAGGACGAGATCACGCTGCTGAACACGTCGGCGATGATGGTCGATGCCGCCTACGATGAACTCTATCGCGCGATGAGGCCGGGAATGCGCGAGAACCAGGCCGTCGGACTTGTCAGCAAAGTTCTTTACGATCTCGGTTCGGAATACGTTGAAGCCGTGAACGCCATCTCCGGCGAGCGCTGCAATCCGCATCCGCACGTATTCTCCGATCGCGTGCTGCGTCCGGGAGACCCGGTGTATTACGACATCCTGCATTCGTACATGGGTTATCGCACCTGTTATTACCGATGCTTCACCATAGGCTACGCGTCGCATGCGATGGTGGATGCCTACAAGCAGTGCCGTGATTATCTCGATGCAGCGATTGAGCTCGTGCGTCCAGGCCGAACCACGGGCGAGATAGCAGCTGTGTGGCCGAAGGCAGAGGAATTCGGTTTTCCGAACGAAGAGGCGGCCTTCGCGCTGCAATACGGTCACGGAATAGGGCTTGCGATCTGGGAGAAACCGGTGATCAGCAAACTGGTTTCGGAAAAGCATCCATGCGAGATCAAGCCCGGTATGGTCTTCGCGCTTGAGACGTTCTGGCCTTCGAAGGACGGGTGGAGCGCGGCGCGCATTGAAGAAGAGATCGTTGTTACACAGACGGGACACGAGGTGATCACAAGATTCCCAGCCGAGAACTTGATGGTCGCAGGCGCACATTATCTCACCGTTAGTGGTCCACTGCCGACGACTCGTGAGAGCGAAGCAGGTCCGGGCCGGAGCGTGCGCGAACTGATCGAATCGAGCGCGCAAACCGAACGCGTAGGTGCTGACGACTGAGGCGATGCCGATCAGCGTTGTCATGCCCGCACTCGAGATGGCCCAGGAGACCGGAAAAGTTGTCTCCTGGCTGAAGAAGGAAGGCGACCACGTCATCAAGGGCGAACCGCTCCTCGAGGTCGAAACCGACAAAGCGGTGATGGAAATCGAAGCGTCGGAGGAGGGCATTCTCGTCGGCATCAGCGCGCAACCGGGAACTGAAGTTCCTGTCGGAAAGACCATTGCATGGATTGTGCAGCCTGGTGAAGCGCTTCCCACGCAACCGGAACCAATCACAACCGGACGTCATGTCACGGGTGACGCGGCTTCCAAGACCCGAGTGACCGACGCAGCGACTCCCGCTACGCCGAAAGCGCTAAGAATCTCGCCCAAGGCGCGGCGCCTGGCGAAAGAGAAGGGCCTTGATCTTACGAAGCTTCAAGGTAGCGGACCTGGAGGTGAAATTCTCGCAGCCGACATTATGGCCACTACTGCTGGTTCACCAGCGCCGATCGCCACTCACGAGCCCGTCAGCACAGTGGCCAAGCTGATGGGCAAGCGTGTCACGGAAGCGTGGACCACCGTTCCCCATTTCTTCATCGTCCGCGAAATCGATGCGGGCGCGCTTAACTCCACCCGCGAACGGTTAGCGCCCGCCATCGAGCACTCACATAAGACTAATCTGACCGTCACCGACCTGCTAGTTGCGATCGTTGCACGCACGCTCGCGCGCCATCCGGAGATAAACGCCAGCTGGATCGACGGCCGCGTGCAATACAATCCCGAGATCAACGTCTCGGTTGCCATGGCGGTCGACGCTGGTGTGGTTGCGCCGGTGATTTTAAAGGCGGATCGGCTCAGCCTGGGTGAAATTGCCACGTTTCGTCGCGACCTAAGCGAGCGAGCACGAGCCGGTAAACTGCGTCCCGTCGATATCACCGGCGGCACATTCACCATCAGTAACCTCGGCATGTTCGATGTGGACGAATTCACAGCCATCATCACGCCGCCGCAAATAGCCGTTCTCGCCGTTGGCCGCATAGGCGATCGTGTCGTCGCCATTAATAGCCAACCAGTTGTCCGTGCCACGATGACGATGACTCTATCCTGTGATCATCGCGTTCTTGATGGGGTGACAGCCGCTTTGTTCATGCGCGACCTCGTGAACGGGATTTCAGCGGGCAATCCGGTCTAAGAGGCGAGCATAAAATTGGCGTGTGGTCCGCAGAACCGATTTGGCCAAACAGCACGTAGCTGGTAATCCTACCTTGAGATTTCCCCTTTAGAACGACAACCGCTGTAGTTCGTCAAATCTGACGCCGTGTGGTTTCACCAGACACCAGGCGGTCTTCAAACCCTCAAACCGCAGGGGGCTTTCAAACTTAGCCACGCCTTTTCCTCAGCGGGCATTGCCCTCACTGTGCTTACCAAACGAACAAATGCACACCGGAGCCGCCTTCCCGAATTCTCCGTGCAGGACGAGCGTTGGTATGTCAACTTCTTCAAATCCTCGGTGAAGTCCGTTTCGGAAAACGCCTTGATGCAGTCACAGACGGCCTTGTTTCCGGCGAACATTCCGTGAAGCCAGAACGAATCTCGCAAGCCCTGCGACACTCTTGCTTTCGCGCGATTGGACTTTCCAGAATTCGGAACGGTCGTTAAACACAGCCTGCCGGATCTGATCGAACGCCTCCGACGGAGTGCCGTTTGGGTTCGCAGCTGTTTTGAGCATCAGGGGCGTCACCGCGCGGATCAAGACTGCCTTCACGACGCTTTGTGCCGTGGCGTGGGATCGAAACAATTGGACGATCGGGTTTCGGGAA
>Ga0306920_100000801_pt1 | contig 38031 bp, 34 predicted proteins | sample flu12Cox44000170_FD_204666 | JGI IMG/M metagenome (GOLD analysis project Ga0306920, IMG submission 204666) | Lab enrichment of tropical soil microbial communities from Luquillo Experimental Forest, Puerto Rico - flux4day.12C.oxic.44.000.170 (v2)... | ecosystem: Environmental > Terrestrial >... | reverse complement strand
TATACGCCGTGAGCCGAAATCGCGAATCGAGCGTCACGGGAAACTTGCGGCGCACTCTCAAAAGAGCGTTGTGCACTTCTTGCGGATTCGTCACGCCAAATCCATAATCCGAGACAGCCAGCGCGTCCGCATGGCTAAGCTTTGCGGCCAAGATGGCCTTAATCTTCTTCCGCGCCGATTCGGGCAGTGGATGATTCGGTTCGTAGTCCACGCGCAAAACCTGCTGACCGACGGTGTGAGCCCAACCGGCGAGGAACCTTGTTTTCATCGGCGTGGTCCAACCCCGCACGCGTAAAATCCCAGACAGTTTCACGCCTTTTTCGCTAAAGGTGTTCAGCAGCCAGTCTCCGGCGGCGTCGTCTCCCACCGCCGTTATTGGAAAGACTTTGGCACCGAGCGCCACGAAATTACTTGCGGCGTTGGCGCCGCCACCCGGCACCAAGTGTGTTTCGCGATGACGCAAGATCAACACGGGCGCTTCGCGAGACACTCTTGTTATGTCTCCGGATTGAAATGCGTCCGCGACAAAATCGGCAAGCAGCACAACGCTCTTTCCCGAGAATCGCTCCACACATTCCGCAAGGGCCATCAGATCCACGGTCGCGGGCGGACTCGCCCCGTTTTTCTCCCGCTTCATCATTCCCATCCTAAAGTGATCCCCAAACTCTCTAACCACGGGACGGAGGCGGTTGCAACCATCGCCGGCGTCACTTTTTTCATGCAACGATGATCCGTGGGACAACGCCGCAAAAAGCATGGGCTGCAGTACGGCTTATCCTGCACGATGCTGCAGCGCGGCGTAACCGGCGAAGTTCCGTGCGGGTCGGTCGGGCCGAAGACAGCAACCACCGGCAACCCGACGGCCGCCGCAACGTGCATGGCGCCCGAGTCATTGCCCAAAAAAAAATGACATTGCGAAAGAAGCGCCGGTAACTCGGCGATAGCACTCTTACCGGTAAGGTCAACGGGTCTCCGTTTCATTTTCGCGGTAATCGCTTCCGAGACACTAATCTCGCCGGACGCGCCGAACAAGATAACCTCGGCATCCCCCCGAGCCTGAAGCCAGTTTGCCCATTCGGCAAAGCGCTCCGGCGGCCAACACTTGGCGGAACCGTAGGACGCGCCCGCTCCAATCGCGATCCGGAGCGCATGGGGAGTTGCCCCAGCTTCGAGCAGTTTCTGCTCGGCTCGTTGCCTGGCCGATTCCGGTATGTTCAAGCTGATGAACGGGTCATCCGGTAAATCCCTGATCCATCCCGCGCGCCGCAGCAGCTCCAGGTAATAGAATTTCTCGTGAGCGGGGACTTCCCCTTGCTTTGGAACCGGGATGGCTTTGGTCAAGAGCAAGCGCCGACCGTCTCTCGCATAGCCAATTCTCTCGGGTACTCCGGCGCGCCAAGCCAACCATGCCGCATCAAAAGCATTCTGCAAAAGCAGCGCGACATCGAAGTTTTTCTGACGTATTTCCCTGGCGAGCCGTTCGCGGCCGCGCCAGCCCCGGTGCTCGCCCTGGGGGTGGTAGAGTAACAATTCGTCGCAGAGTCCCTGGTCCCGATAGAGATCCGCCACATACGGCTTAGCCACGATTCCGATCATTGCATCCGGGAATTTGGCGCGGACCTGGCGAAGGGCGGGCAGCGCGAGGACTGCGTCGCCGACCCAGTTTGTGCTTCGGATAAGAATCCTCATGCGACAGATTTCCTCGCATCCAGTTTTTCGCGGATTGCGCGCAGAAAGGCTTCCTGCTTGTCAATCGCGAGGTCAATGACCGCCACGTAGACGGGCAGGTCTTCGAGTTTTATGCCAGAAAGATTTTGCTCGTCCTTCTCGGTCGTGATAAGGCCGCGTGCACCCACCTCGCGCGCAGCGGCTACCAACTCGCGCGCGTCTCGAGGGTCGTATCGATGATGATCCTCAAACTCGCACTTTCCCGCAATGGCGATCCCCCAATTCTGCAAATCCAGAAAAAACGCGCGGGGATTGCCGATACCGCAAAACGCGTAAAAAGGCCCAGCGCCAATTTGCGCCGCCGAGAAACGCTGGATTGGTTCACCCAGGCGTTTGATACCGACCAAACGCGTGGCAGCCGAAAACACGGGATACTGCCGCAGCTTGTTGATTGCCTCAATCGTGCCCGGCACGGTTTCGGTCCGCGTGAAAAGCAGAAAATCGGCGCGGGCCATTGCCGAGACTGGTTCGCGCAAACGTCCTGTCGGCAACATCATTTCCTTGCCAAGAGAGCGAGCGGCGTCAATCAGCAGAATATCGACGTCGCGCGCGAGTCGTAGATGCTGAAAGCCGTCATCCAGCAAAAACACATCGGCTTGCGATTCAATCTTACGGCCCTGTTCGAACCGGTCCGGTCCTACCCCGAAGGTGACGCGATTGTTGAGACGTAACTTCATGAGCTCGATTTCGTCGCTGGTTCCGCGAACGCCCTTGTAACCGCGGCTCAAAATGCCCACCCTCTGTCCTTGTGCGAGTAAACGCTCCGCGAGCCACATCACCACGGGCGTCTTGCCCGTACCGCCAACCGTGAGGTTTCCCACGCTGATCACCGGCCGGTTCAGTCGTTTTTGTTTGAATATGCCTCGCTCGTAAAGCGATACTCGCAGGCGCATGAGCTGTCCGTAAACCACCGATATCGGCCAGAGCAACATCCTGATAACCGGTGATCGAATCATCGCGCCTTACCGTCACCGAGGTGCCTACCGACTTCCTCCAGAGCGCGGTCGAGCGCCCCCCGGCTGCTTCCGACCAATTGCTGCGCTGCGCTGCCCATCCGTTTCCTTTTTTCGGCGTCCTTCAGCAGGTGGATCCACTCGACGCCGGCATCCTCGGGGCTGCCTACTTGAATCGCTGCGCGCGCCTCCACGAAGCGGGCCGCGATCGCCGCGAAATTTTCCATGGACGGCCCGAAGACCGGGACCTTACCAAACGCGGCGGGCTCGAGGATGTTATGGCCGCCCGCGTCCACGAGCGAGCCTCCGACGAAAACGCCATCGGCCAGGCGATAGAGAGAAGCCAGTTCCCCGATGCTGTCGAGCAACACGACGGTCACATCGTCCGCAATTCCATCCGTGGCCGCCGTGCCTTTCCCGGAGATGCCGGGGCCGGGAACCGGGAACGCCGAACGCTTTACAAATTTCCGGTGCGATTCTTCGATGAACTCCGCGGCTGCGGCGAAACGTTCGGGCTTGCGCGGGGCGAGAACGAGCACTGCTTTTGGGAAGTCGCCCTGCACAACGCCAAATGCAATCAAAGCCAACGGTTCCTCGGTGGCGACGACGCTTCCCGCCACGATCAGCGGCCAGCGGCCACGCGTCTCGCATGCCCTTTTCAGCCAATCGGAAAGCGGCGTGGGTGCGGGCAGCTCCATATCGTATTTCAAATTTCCACTGGCTCTTACGCGTTCTTGCGGGGCGCCAAGCGCGCGGATCCTGTCGGCATCGGTCTCGGTTTGCATGAGAAAGGCCGCGGGTTTTTGCAAGGCGGAAGCCAGGAACGGGCGCAGATAGAATCCGAAGATTCCGAGGTATTTTTGATAACGCGCGAACGATTGATCCGAGACGCGGCCGCTAACAAAGACAACGGGTACGTTTTTCCGGCGCGCCTCGCGCAGGAAGTTCGGCCAGATTTCCGTTTCGAGCACGACCACGATTGCCGGCTTTACCGCAACCAGCACCCGCCGAACACTGAACGCCCAGTCGAGAGGAAAGTAGATGACGGCGTCGGCAAACGGCATGCGTTCCTTCGCCAGCGCTTGGCCGGTCCCCGTTGTCGTCGAGATGATGAGGGGCCTTTGCGGGTACGTTTCCTTCAAGCGCTTGGCCAATGCTACACCCGAAAGGGCCTCGCCAACCGAGACGGCGTGAATCCAGATCGCGCCCGGACGCTCCGCAGGGAGTTTCTGCAACGCGGGCAGCGCAAATCCAAGACGCTCCTTCAGATTGGAAAGATATTTGCCGTGGCGCAAACCTTGAATCAGCCAGTATGGCGCAGTTGCGAAGAGCGCCAGGGCCATCAATGCGCTATAAATAAAATACACTCAGTCAAGACTCCGGTCTGATTCTGGACGGGCGTCGCTGAAATGCCCAGCAGGGCAACCCTAGTTCTTTCCCAGGAATCGAAGGCCTCAGGATGCAAACAGTTTATTATAGCTTCATGCGAATCCGCCTCGCCTCTCTACTCTCCGTGCAACTCGTATTCTCCGCCGCAGCCCAGAACGCGCACCCAGGGACCGCGACGCGCGCCGCGATCGAGGACTCACACGAAGGCATGACGATCGGCGTAGATCCCTGGACACAGTCAAGCCAGTACAAGGAGAAATTTCCAAAGAAATCTCCTTTGGCGGGCGGCGTTGTGGCTCTGCGCGTCAGTTTTCGCAACACTTCTGATCAGAGCATCAAAGTTGATCTGCAGCGGATCCGGCTGCTGGTTGTGCTGGACGAAGAAAACCGCCAGGAACTGGAACCATTAACGGCCGAAGGCGTCGCCGACACGGTGCTGCTCAGCAAGGAAAACGGCAAGGATCCGACCACCAGGCGAAATCCTTTGCCGATTCCGGTGGGCAAACCCCGGCCTTCGCGGGATGCGAACTGGACAAATTTGAAGGACGCATGTCAGAACGCCGGGGTTCCTTCGAGCGTTGTCGCAGCGCGTGGCACGTTAGAAGGTCTGATGTACTTTGACTTAAGGGGCGAAGTCGAGCTATTGAAAAACGCGCACCTTTACATTCCTAACCTTGTCACGATGAACGACAATCATCCGTTGCTCTATTTCGACATTGATCTGGGGCATTCCTCTTCCAATTAGCGACGCCGTTTGGGTTCGTACGAAATCCACAATTCTTTGTTCTTTAATTTGCCCGCTGCGTCGCTCTCGGCTACCATGGAATGTCGATAAAATTGATTTTCTTCGAACGCATGCAAAACCTCCTAGAGCAGCTCAATCCGGAACAACGTCTTGCCGCGGAAACGACCGAAGGGCCAGTGCTGATTCTTGCGGGTGCGGGCACGGGCAAGACACGCGCCGTCACGTTCCGCATGGCGAATCTGATTGCAAAGGGTGCGGCAGCAGAATCGATCCTCGCCGTCACCTTCACGAACAAGGCGGCCGAGGAGATGCAGAACCGGGTTACCGATCTGTTGCTTCGCGCCGGTGTTCCTCCCGCTCGGCCGTGGATCTCGACGTTTCATTCTCTTTGCGCGCGGCTCCTGCGACGGGAGGCAGCTCACGCAGGCCTGGCAAAGGACTTCGCGATTTACGACGATGACGACCAGTTGTCGGCGGTAAAGCTGGCGATGAATAAACTGAGCATCAATGACGAAGCGCTGACTCCCCGCAGTGTTCTGAGCCGCATCAGCTATGCCAAGAACCACGGCCAGTCGCCCGACCAAATGCGCGCCGAGGCGTTTGGGCCGGATACGAGGAAGGTCGCGGATGTTTTCGCGGCCTACGAAGCCTTGTTGAAGCAAAGCAACGCCGTCGATTTTGATGATCTTCTACTCCGTTCAGCGCGCCTGCTACGCGACTCCGCTGCTGTGCGCGAAAAATGGCGGGCCCGTTTCTCTTACATTCACGTGGATGAATACCAGGACACGAACCGGGTGCAGTACGACCTGCTAAAGTTTCTGACCAACGAACGGCGGAATGTGTGTGTCGTTGGCGACGAGGACCAGTCGATTTACCACTGGCGAGGCGCGGACGTTTCGATTCTTCTCAGTTTTTCGCAGGATTATCCGGCTGCGAAGATCATCCGCCTGGAGCGCAATTATCGCTCGACGCAGAATATTCTGGACGCCGCGGGCGCGGTGGTGGCGAATAATACCAACCGTCTCGGAAAAACGCTACGGGCCGTCAAAGATCAAGGCAGCAATCTGCGTTATTTCGAGGCGCGGGACGCACAGGCGGAGGCCGAATTTGTTGCGGGCGAACTCGAGCGTATTCTGAGCGACGAACCCGACCAAACTTGTGCCGTCGAATACCGCACCAACTTTCAATCGCGCTCGTTCGAAGAGGTTTTCCGGCGCCGCGGGCTGCGCTACAAACTCGTCGGCGGCTTCAGTTTCTATAACCGGGCGGAGGTGAAAGACGCGCTTGCCTATGTGCGGCTGGCTCTTCATCCCGAAGATGACATTTCGCTGCTTCGCGTTTTGAATGTGCCTGCGCGGGGGATCGGCAAGACGACGGTGGACGCGCTGCGCGACATTGCCCAGAGAGAAACACTTTCGTTCTGGGATGCGATGGAATCGCTGATGACCAGTCCGGGTTCGAGCCGGGCGGTGGCGCCGCTGCGGGCCTTTCGAGAACTGGTGCTGGGTCTTCGTGAAGCATACTCCACGAAGGAACCGGCCGATTTTCTGCGGTTCGTTCTTGAGGAATCGGGCTACATGACCATGCTGAAAGACCGCAATACGCCGGATGACGTCGCGCGGATTGAAAATCTCGAAGAGCTGGTGCGCGCGGTTGCGGAGAGTATCGAAGGCGGGGAAACGTTCAGCGATTTTCTCGATGCGGCGGCGCTCGTGAGCGATGCCGATTCCTTCGAGGACAAGCCTGGAGTTACGCTGATCACGCTGCACAGCACGAAGGGCCTCGAGTTCGACTACGTTTTTTTGACCGGGCTTGAGGATGGCATTTGCCCGCATAGCCGGTCGATCAGCGAGGAAAAAGGCATTGAGGAAGAGCGCCGGCTCGTCTATGTCGGCATGACTCGCGCGCGCAAGTCGCTGACGCTGACGCGGGCAGTGTACCGCCGGGTTTTCGGCAACGAACAGCAGATGCGAGCATCGCAGCCGTCCCGGTTTCTGGGCGAAATTCCAAGCGAGCTGGTTACTACGGCGCCTGGCTCAATGGCTGAAATAGGCGAATCCCGGCGCTACGAGCCTGACCCCGAATACTCGTACACCGCCGAGGAATTTCTGAGACGGGTTCGAGGAGCGCCCCCGCCAGCGACACGTTCGCCGCAACGGCGAACTCCTTCGCCGAGCCCATCGTTTGGGCGTGCTGCTGTGAGGCGCGGCGCCAATGCAGACCCGCTGCTCGGCCAGAAGGTGCGGCATCCGGAGTATGGCGTCGGGACTGTCGTAGGGGTCGAAGGCGAAGACGATGACCGACGGCTTTCGGTGAGCTTCCCGGGGCGCGGCACGAAGAAGTTCATCGAGCGTTACGCACAATTACAGCAACTCTAGATTTGGCCGCTATTTTGGCGGTGTTTTCGACCTGACCATCACTCAGTCTTACGCGCGGTTGCACCCCGGTGCCAGTCGCGATAGAGTGATTCCCTATCAATCCCACACACCGTGTCCAGCCCAAACCACGGTCTACACGTGCCTGGACGCGATCGGAGAGCATGGGTGGATCCACAACTCTTTCGGTGCAAGAACATTGATCAGCTCATCTTAGACTCAGAAAATCCTGAAAAACGGTTAAAAAAAACGCTGGGCTGGATCAGTCTGACCGCGCTTGGAATCGGAGCGATCATCGGCACCGGAATTTTCGTATTGACGGGCACCGCCGCCGCGGGCGAGGAAGTTTCGGTCCCTTCCCTTCTGAAGGCCCCTGTGCTTGACGTGCTTCTGCACGGGACGCACGCATTGGGCGCCGCCGGCCGGCCGGGAGCCGGTCCCGCGATTGCGGTGTCGTTTTTCCTGGTCGCGATTGTTTGCGGGTTCGCGGGACTCTGCTACGCGGAACTAGCTTCGATGATTCCGATTGCGGGAAGCGCCTACACTTATACATACGCGACGATGGGAGAACTGGTGGCCTGGATCATCGGGTGGGACCTGATTCTCGAATATGCTGTTTCGAACATGGCTGTGGCCGTGGGGTTTTCCGCCTACGTCAACAGCCTGCTGTACTCTTTCGGCCTCCGGCTTCCAGAGACGCTGAGCACACCGGCTTATCAACCGATGATCGGCTGGTTGCCGCACTTCAATCTCGTTGGCTTCCTCATCGTGATGCTTCTGACCGTGCTGCTCATTACGGGGATCAAAGAGTCAGCCACATCGAACAGCATCATGGTCGCCGTCAAGCTTGTGGCAATTTTTGTCTTCGTTGTGTTCGCGTCGAGGTACATCAATCCAATCAACTGGAGCCCGTTCGCTCCGAATGGCTTCCAGGGAATTCTCACGGGCGGAGCCATCGTGTTTTTCAGCTACATCGGCTTTGATTCGGTCTCTACCGCCGCGGAGGAGTGCAGGAATCCGAAAAGAGACTTGCCGCTCGGCATCATGGCGTCGCTGTTCATTTGCGCCACTCTGTACGTGGGCGTTGCGGTGGTGCTCACCGGGATTCAACCCTTTCATATCTTCAAGGGGGATGCAGCGCCAGTGGCCACGGCGTTGCACAACATCGGCCTCGACAAGCTACAGCGTTGGGTCACGATCGGCGCGCTGATGGGCATGATCTCGTCACTCCTGGTTTATCAGTACGGCCAGGCGCGCGTGTGGTTCGCGATGTCACGCGACGGACTGCTGCCGCCGGCGTTTTGCAAGGTCCACCGGCGCTTCCGCACTCCCCATTTTGCGACGTGGATTGCGGGCGTCGTTGTGGGCATTCCCGCCGGAATCTTCGACATCGGCACTCTGGCCGATCTTTCCAACATCGGGACGCTTTTCGCCTTTGTGCTGGTAGCGGCAGCGGTTCTGGTGCTGCGCAAGACGCAACCGGACCGGGCGCGCGGCTTCAAGGTGCCCCTGGTGCCTCTCCTGCCGATTCTGTCGATCGTCACTTGCGTTCTGCTGATGGCAAGTCTTACTCTCGAAAACTGGATTCGTTTTTTTGTATGGATGATCATCGGCCTTGTGATTTACTTTGCCTATAGCCGCCATCGCAGCACACTAAATCCGTCTCCGAGGACCTAAACCACCGAGTATGACCGCACGCCGCAGCCAGTGGAATCTGAGCAGGCCGACCGTCGTCTGCGCACTGACCCTGTGTCTTGGATTGCTTCCGGCTGAGCTTTTTGCCTGGGGCAACAACGCACAGCGGCTGATCATCAGTCACGCGGTGGATACGCTTCCCTACGAGATGAGGCCTTTCTTCGAGGCCAATCGAACTTTCTTGGTCCAGCACGTCAACGACTCTCTGAATCTGATCGACAAAAATCCCAACGAGCGCTTGAACCATTTCATCGAACTCGACAAGTACGGCAAATTCCCTTTCGAAGCCTTGCCGCGAAATTACAAGGCGGCCCTGGCCAAGTACAGCAAATCCAGGATCGATTCGACCGGCCTGCTGCCCTGGCAGATCGGCGTGTACAGCGCGAAGCTGACCGAGGACATGCGGGTTGGGCGCTGGGAAGAAGCAAAGATCGACGCCGCTTTCCTGGCCAATTATGTGGCCGAGTCGCACGATCCGTTCAACACCACGGAAAATTTCGACGGCAAGCTTACCGGCCAAAGCGGCGTAAATGAACGCTTCAATACCGTCCTGATCGACCGTTACGGTTCGTTTTTTCCTTTGAATCCACACGACGCATTTTTCATCACGGATCCTACGGAATTTGCTTTTGACTCTTGCCTGAATGCGCATAGCCTCGTCGAATCCATCCTGCTTGCCGACCGTCACGCCAAGAAGGGCTTGAGCTCCTACACGGATGAGTACTACGATCGCTTCTACAACCTCACCGGGGCCTCGCTGATCCGGCAGCTTTCTGACGCGTCAACCGACGTGGGCTCCTATTGGCTGACGGCGTGGACCAATGCCGGAAAACCGCCGCTGCCACACTGAGCCCCACGTGACCAGCAATTCCGAGCTGAAGAGTTTCTTCCGGAAGCTGCCCAAGGCAGAGCTTCACCTTCACCTGGAAGGCACGCTTGCGCCACATCGTGTGGCGGACCTCGCAAGGAAATATCGTGTCGAATTGAGCCCTGGCGAAATTCAGAGGCGGTACGACTGCCGGGGATTTGCGCAATTTCTGGAACTTTACAAGTGGGCTACCTCGTTCCTGCGCGAACCTGAAGACTATGCGCGCCTGGCGCAGGACGCAGCGGGCGGTCTGAAAAGCGAGGGCGTGGCCTACGCGGAAGTTACGCTGTCGATTGGCGTGATGCTGTTGCGCAGGCAGGATGCGCGAGCCAATTTTCGCGCGATCCGTGAAGTGTTCAGGCGCTGCCACAGGGCTGGGCACGGCCCACGAGCTCAATTCGTGTTTGACGCAGTCCGCCAGTTCGGCCCATCACCGGCTATGGAGGTCGTCGAGCTCGCAGGTAAATTCCGCTCCGAAGACGTGCTGGCCTTCGGCCTTGGCGGTGACGAGTTGTCGGTCCCGCTCGCGGAGTTTCAGCCCGTATACGTAAAAGCCAGAGAAGAAGGCCTGCGGCGGCTGGTTCACGCGGGAGAGACGGGCGGCTCCCAGCAGATACGCGACGCGATCGATCTGCTTGGGGCGGAGCGCATCGGTCACGGGATTGCGGCCATACGCGACCCAAACCTGATGACGCTACTCGCCGAACGCAAAATACCGCTGGAGATCTGCCCGACGAGCAACTTGAGGACGAAAGCCCTCAACATTCAGTTAAATGCGGCCAATCCAAAAATTGTCGACCACCCGCTGCCGAAGCTCTCTCGCGCCGGGGTACCAGTCTCGCTGTCGACGGATGACCCAGCTATGTTTCACACTACGCTGACCGACGAATATTTGCATGGACACCAGATGGGGCTCTCGATAGAGGAGTTGCTGCGAATTAACCGCGGCGCATTCGAACACTCCTTTCTCGCAGACAACGAGCGCCAAACCTATCTCGGTGGTTTGCGGAAATACGCTTTTCAACCAGAACGGTAGGACACGCCAGTCCATCCACAGGTCGATGTGAAGGCCTTCGGAGGAATTGCTATAATGCTCGGCATGAAAGCACATGTTTGGGTAATGCCGAAGCGTACGGTGCTCGACCCACAGGGCCAGACGATTCAACACGCGCTGAGTAGCCTGGGGTACGCGCAAATCTCGGATGTGCGGCAGGGCAAATTTTTTGTTCTGAATCTGAATGGCTGGAGCCATGATGAAGCACAAAAGCACGTTGAGCGCATTTCCAGGGAAGTGCTGGCCAACCCGGTTATCGAGGAATATCGCTTCGAGATCGTCGAGTAGGTGCCAACCTTGACTGCTTCGCCGCGCACTTTACGTTCAATCTCATGCCACGTTCGAATGCTTGTTCTTCTGCTGGCCACTGGCGTCTTATTTTTCGGCGCCGGCTGCAAGAAGACATTTCAGGTCGATGATCCGCAACTGAAACCGATCCAAAGCATGCTGGAGGAGGAATTGCCAGTTGGCACGCCTGAGTCCGCCGTGTCCCAGTTTCTTTCCATGCGCGGCTATCCGACCGAGCCATCGGACAAACCCGGCACAATCGTTGCGATCATCCGGCATATCGACACCGAGAAACTGCAGCCGGTCACGGCCCGGGTCACCTTTTATTTCGACGCAAACGGCAAACTGAATACCTACGAAATCGCGCGCACGATCAATCAGCCCGTTCAGTGATATTGTGGCGTTCTACGGCCTGTTGTTGGGGGAGCCGCGGAAGCTGCACGTTACGCTTCGAGATCAACGCGCGAGGAGGTTGCTTGAATGTGCGGCATTGTCGGCTACATCGGCTCCAAGAAGGTTGTTCCCGTCGTTATCGAAGGCCTGCGCAAACTCGAATATCGCGGGTACGATTCGGCGGGCATCGCCGTGGTCGGGGCGGACGGAAAACTTGAGGTTCGACGGGCCTCCGGAAAACTCCGCAATCTCGAAGAAACCATCCGGAAAACGCCGCTTGACGGAACTTACGGCATCGGCCACACGCGCTGGGCAACGCACGGGCGGCCAACGGAAGAAAACGCTCACCCCCACCGCGATTGCACCGGCCAGTATGTGGTTGTCCACAATGGGATCATCGAAAACTACCTGGAGCTGAAAGAAGGGTTGCAGCGCGAAGATCACAAGTTTGTCACGGAAACCGACACGGAAGTTGTGGCTCACCTCGTCGAGAAATACGCGAAAACCATGCCATTCGAAGAGGCGGTCCGAGCGACTCTCAAGAGCCTTCGCGGCATCTATTCGCTGGTTTTCCTTTCGGCCAAGGACCCGCAGAAACTGGTTGCCGCGCGCATTGGCCCGCCTTCTGTAATTGGCCTGGGAAAGGGAGAGTATTTCGTAGCCAGCGATATTCCCGCGCTGCTGGAACATACGCGCGAGATTTTCTTCCTGTCGGACGGCGACGTTGCCGTGCTCACGCTGAACGGTGTTCAGGTAACGGATGTCGACGGCAAGGCGGTCGAGCGGCCAGCCCACCATGTCTCGTGGGACCCGATCATGGCGGAAAAGGGCGGCTACAAGCATTTCATGCAAAAGGAAATTTTCGAGCAGCCGCGCGCCGTCCGGGATACGTTGCTCGGGCGCATTTCGCAGGATACCGGCAAGGTGTTTCTGGACGAGATGCAAATCAGCGAGCAGCAGTTCCGCGATTTTCAGAACGTACGCATCGTGGCTTGCGGCACCAGCTGGCACGCCGGGCTGGCCGGCAAGTTCATGATCGAGCGTCTGGCGCGCATTCCGGTTGAAGTGGATTATGGCAGCGAGTTCCGCTATCGCGACCCCATTCTGGACGCGAAGACCCTGACCGTGTGCATCAGCCAGTCCGGCGAGACCGCGGATACGCTTGCGGCCCAGCGCGAGGCCAAGCAAAAAGGCTCGCCGACCCTGGCTATTTGCAACGTGATGGGGGCCATGATCACACGCGAGGCCGCGGGAACGATCCTGACGCACGCCGGCCCCGAAATAGGCGTCGCTTCGACCAAGGCCTTCACTTCACAAATCTGCGCGCTGCTGCTTTTGGCTTCCTACCTTGGCCAGATTCGAGGAAGACTCTCGCCCGAAGCCGCCCGGAAGTTAATGCGGGAATTGACGCAAATTCCCCACAAAATGGAGACCATTCTGCAGGGCGAGGAGACCGGACGGTACGAAAGCCTGGCGCGACAGTTTTTCCGCCAAGCGGATTTCCTCTATCTTGGACGCGGGATCCACTACCCGATCGCTTTGGAAGGAGCTCTGAAACTCAAGGAGATCTCGTACATCCACGCGGAAGGATACCCTTCCGGTGAAATGAAGCATGGGCCCAACGCCCTGATTGATGAAAATCTGCCTGTCGTGGTTCTCGCCACGCGTGATGAAACTGACCCGGCGTCGATGACGCTTTACGAAAAGAGCCTGTCAAACATAAAAGAAGTAAAGGCGCGAGACGGCATCGTTATCTCCGTCGTCAGCACCGGTGACCGCCTGGCACGCGAGGCTTCGGACCACTTGATCGAACTGCCCGCCGCGCCGGAATTGCTGTCCGTGATGCTGGAAATCGTGCCGCTGCAATTGCTCGCCTACCACATTGCGGTGCGCCGCGGTTGCGACGTGGACCAGCCGCGCAACCTGGCGAAATCCGTTACCGTTGAGTAGCGGCTGGAAGCGGCCCAGCGGCGTTTTGCACCATGACAGTGGGGCGCACTAGAATCAAGCGTTCCAGGGGGTCCCATGACCGTTAGCTGCCGCAACATTTCCGTTTCCCTCCTTCTTTTCCTCCTTTTTTTCAGCGCTACCCTGCCGCTGGGTGCACAGACTTTGCCCTTACGGGCTGTCGCCATCACGATTGACGACCTTCCTGCTGGGGCGGCAAATTACATGACAGCCGCTGAAATCCAAGAAATGACGGCGAAGCTGCTGGGTACTTTGCGGGAGCAAAAAGTCCCCGCGGTGGGCTTTGTAAATGAACAAAAGCTGTACCGCGCGGGTGAGGTGGACGAGCGCATCGCGGCGTTGAACCTGTGGCTCGACAACGGGTTCGAACTCGGCAATCACACCTATTCGCATCCGTCATTGAACAACGTGCCCGTTCAAACCTGGGAGGAGGAGGTCGTTCGCGGTGAAACCGTGACGCGATGGCTGCTCGCGCAGCACAAAATGCGACTGCGCTATCTCCGTTACCCTTTTCTAGACGAGGGCCGCGACATCAAAACCCGCCGCGACGTTCAGGCCTTTCTCTCGGCTCGCGGTTACCAAGTTGCGCCCGTCACGATGGACGCGTGGGACTGGATGTATGCCGGCGTTTACGAAGATGCCCGCAAACGCGGCGACGCGGCGTTGCAGCAGCGGCTCGTCAGTTCCTATCTCTCCTATACGACGACGGTCTTCGACTATTTCGAGAAGCTTTCGAAAGACCTGGTCGGCTACGAACCGAGGCAGATCCTGTTGCTCCATGCAAACTGGCTTGAGTCCGATCATATCGGAGAGCTCCTCGAGCTACTCCGGAAGCGAGGCTACCAGTTCATCACGCTCGAAACAGCTCTGGAGGATGGCGCGTACAGCCAGCCAGACGAATATGTGGGAGGGGGGACCGGCTATATCGAACACTGGGCGATAACGCGCGGCGCGCCTCCGAAGGGCGAGCCCTCCTTCCCGCAGTGGGTGATCGAACTGTCGAGCGAACTCCACCGCAGCCAGTTGAAATCCGTGGCCCCAGGGCCGCCCATGCCAAGTCCGACGCCCTATTGAGCGTGGTTCCTTTACGGCCGAGGCCTCCCCGGCACTCATTTTCGCTACAATATTGCTATGCGGCGGCCACTTCGGTTTCTTCTGCTCGCTTTCTTTGCTGTTTCCTTTCCCGGCCTGCTCTATTCGCAAACGGCCACCCTGCGCGAAATCCGCGCTGAGGGAATGAAAACTTTCACCGAAGCCCAAGTGGCATCGCTTTCGGGGCTTTCGGTAGGCTCTGAAGTGAGCAAGAAGGCTCTTCAGGACGCGAGCGACCTGCTGGTTCGCAGCGGGCTTTTCGCCAAAGTCACGTACAAGTACGACACTCATAACGACGCCGTTACGCTGACTTTTCAGGTTGAGGAGTCTCCAAGGCTTCGCGTTGTCTACGATAATCTTCCGTGGTATTCCGACTCCGAGTTGAACGACGCGATACGCAAGAACCTGCCCTTTTTCGACGGCACTCTGCCAGAGGGCGGCACCGTCGTGGAGCTGGCCGGAAACTCGCTCGCGGCATTTCTTGCGGCGCATGGGACACAGGCCGAGATCCAGCATTTTGTCCTGGCTGATCCGCTTTCGGATGGTTCGGTGCAACAGTTTCAAGTGGCGGGCCTCTCGCAAAAAATTGCCAGCGTGGAATTCAGCGACCCGAATCTCAAGAGCAATCGCGCCGTGCAACAGCATATGCCGGAGATTGTCGGCAAGCCGTATTCACGGCTGGCAATCGATCTGTTCCTCTCAGAATCGATTCGGCCCATTTACCTTCAGACAGGTAATTTGCGGGCAAGAATCGGGCCGGCCGAGGTCCGCCTCTCGGGCAATCCCAATCAGAAACTCCCGGCGGAGATTCCAGTGTACGTGCCGTGCGAGCCGGGGCCGGTATATCAGTGGAAAGGCGTGGAGTGGACGGGGAACAACGCCGTGTCAACCGAAACCTTGAACGGCGCGCTGGGCATGAAGGCAGGTGACGTGGCCAACGGAATGAACATCGAAGGGGGCTTGGACCGCGTGCGCAACGCCTACGGCCATTTGGGATACCTGGAAGTCGCCGTCAATCAGGTTGCAACATATGATGACAAAGCCCACAGCGTCTCCTACAAAATCTCGATCGTGGAAAGCCGCCAATATCACTACAACGCGATGACTGTCACGGGTATGTCGCTCACCGGAGAGCGCATGATTCGTGATGCCTGGTCGATCAGGCCCGGCGACGTCCTCGACAAGGTCTATTTTGAGCGATTCCTCACGCAACTGGAATCGCACCGCGAAGCCATCTTTCGGGATTTGCCGGTTCACTATGACACGGTGGGCCACTGGCTGCAGACCGACCCCGCCAAGGGCACCGTGGATGTACTGCTGGATTTCAAATGAACGGCAATAGCGTCGCTCCTTGGGAATATCTGCAAGTCGCGGCCTTGCGTTATACTCGGTGAGAAATGAAGCCTCTCGTCCAAATTCAGAATGGCGAAGCGTCAGCGGCAAGCGCGGAAGACAAGGAGAGCTTGCTGCTTGCAAGATTGGCGGAATTGCCTTCGTTGATCGTTGCTCTCTCTGGGGGAATTGACTCGGCCTATCTTGCTTGGGCGGCTCACCATGTTCTGGGCGACCGCGCGCTCTGCGTTACCGCCATTTCCGCCAGCTATTCGGCGTTTGACCGGGAACAGGTCGAGCTTCTGCTGCGGGCCACCGGCCTCCGCCACGAATTTATTGAGACGCATGAACTGGACAACCCCGCTTACCGGGCCAACCATTCCGACCGCTGCTATTTCTGCAAGGATGAGCTGTTCTCCGCACTGGACGTGATGGCTTCCAACAGACGAATCGCAGCGGTGGCTTACGGGGTGAACGCCGACGACACTCACGATTTCCGGCCAGGCCAGCGCGCCGCCGCTGAGCACCGCGTTCTCACGCCGCTGCTCGACGTGGGTCTTCATAAGGTGGAGATTCGTTTTCTGGCACACCGTGCCGGCGTGCCTTCCTGGGATCGGCCGGCTTCGGCGTGCCTGGCCTCGCGCTTACCCTACGGCACCGAAGTCACGACGGAGCGCCTCGCGCTTGTTGAGAAGGGAGAAGCCGCGCTTCGCAGCCTCGGATTCCGGCAGTTCCGTGTGCGGCTACACGACAAGCTCGCCCGAATCGAACTGGCTCGCGATGAACTGCCTCGCGCCCTGACGCCGGAAATGGCTGCGGCCATGGCAGCCGCGCTCAAAGCAGCCGGCTTCGCGTACGTGGCGCTGGACCTGGAAGGTTACCGTCAGGGCTCACTCAACGAAGCGCTTGCCAAGTCCGTGGGAACATAATTGGCTGAGGTTGCGTACCTTATGTCAGGAGGGCATAGAGGGCCCAATGCGTAAGCCAATCCAGCCAGTAGAAAAGTCGGCTTTACCGGGAATCCTGCTGCTTTGCGCGGTAGCCATCGCTCCCCTGCGCGCGGCAGCCGCCGACAATACCTTTGAGCGTGCTCTTTCCGTCTCCGGCCCTGTGCGGCTCGAACTGAACAACGGCTCGGGGAATGTCGACATAAAAGGCACACCAGACGGAAAAGTGCACATTTTCGGGAAAGTCACGCAAGGGTGGTCGCTGTTTGGCAGTTCCGAGAAGAACGTCCAGGAAGTCATCGCCAATCCCCCGATTGAACAGCATGCCGACGTCATCCGCATCGGGAAGAACTCTTCGTGGACCAAAAATGTTTCGATCGAATACACCATCGAGACTCCGCGGGACACCGAAATTGACGCGGGGGTCGCGTCGGGCGGGATTACCATCGACAACGTCCGCGGACCGGTGAAGGCATCTTCCGCTTCGGGTTACCTGCACGTATATCGTGTGGAACGCGACGCCACGGTATCGGCCGCGAGCGGCGCGATTGATGTCTCGGGGGTCGGTGGAGTTCTGCGGGTGTCGAGCGCTTCGGGCGACGTGGTGCTTGCCGACGTCAAAGGCGACCTGAAGGCGAACGCCGCCTCCGGGTCTATCCGTATCAGCAAGCCGGGCGACAAGGTGGATGCTTCCGCGGCGAGCGGTGCGATCGAAATCAACGGCGCGACGAATGATTTGAAAGTTCACGCCATCTCGGGAAGCGTTAACGTGAGCGGGGATCCTTCCGCCAATCGGCTTTGGGAATTGAAGACCGTCTCCGGCTCGGTCGAGATTCGTGTGCCGACAAGTGCCAGCTTTCTGCTGTCGGCCGAAGCTACTTCGGGGAACATTCGCACGAACCTGCCGGTGATCCTGGAAGAGCAGTCGAAGCACTCCTTGCGGGCCCACGTGGGGTCTTCCTCGGGCCGCATTGAAGTGCACACGGTCTCCGGTGAGATCAACGTGCGCGGGTCGTGACCCGCGGTGCGCAATTACGCTAGTCCACGTTGCTAGTGAGCACTTCAAGCGCGCTCTCAACCTGCAATTCGCGGCGCGACCCGGTACAATGAGGGAGTGCCACTGACCCGCCCAGCTCCTGCCGTTCTGCTCAGTACGCTTGTGGTCTGGCTGCTTTTCCCGTCTTTGGCGCCGGCACAGGAAACGCAGGGTGCCCCCGGCGTTCCGACAACAGGAGCACCAGGAAAAGTGCCCCAGGTCACTCCGACGGAGCAACTGGAACTGCGGCGGGCAATCGACGACGCTGCGAACGATCGAAGCGCTCTCCTTCGAAACCTCGAGGCTTTCCTGAAGAAGTATCCCGAGTCGACGCAGCGCCCCCAAATATATCGCGCTATCGTCGAGGCAAGCCTGCAACTGCGCGATTTCCAGCGCGCGCTTGATTATTCGGAGCGCCTGGTCGCTCTGAAGCCGGATGACGCTTCCAATATGATCCTGACCATCCAGCTTATTGAGCGCTACGGCGACGAGCCGTCGTGGCGGCGGGGCATCTCCTATTGCACCCGCGTCCTGGGCTATGTCGAAAGCAGTTCTCTTTCCGGGAAGTCTCCCCGTGTGTCCGCCGAGGACTGGGCCACGGAAAAAAAACGCGATCAGTCGTCCATTCTTTTGACGCGCGGCCACCTTTACCAGAAGCTCAACGGGCTGGATAACGCACAGAAAGACTACCAGGCGAGTTACGCCTTGTATCCGACTTCGCTGGCCGCTGAACGGCTGGGAGAACTTGCCGAACTCCGTAAAGACCTGAACGGCGCGATACACGAATACGCCGTGGCGTTTGCCCTTTCTGACGGCACGGGGGGTGGTTCCACTCGTGTCGAGCTTCGGAAGAAAATAGGCAACGTATGGCGCATCGCCCACGGTTCTGAGGACGGCCTGGGCCAGTACATGCTTCGGGCGTTCGACGACGCCTCGAACGACGTGACGCCGGCCAAACCGCCGCGCAATCAAGGCGGGAAAGATACATACGACTTCATTTTAAGGAGAGTGGCCAGCGGTTCTGCAATACCGCTCGCAGAAGCGCGCGGCAAGATTCTGGTGTTGAACTTTTGGGCCACGTGGTGCGGACCATGCCGCGCCATGGAACCTTACTTCGAGAGAATCGCCCAGCGGTATGCCGGGCGCAACGACGTACTGTTTTACGCGCTGAATTGCGACGATGATGAGTCGCTTGTGGCGCCTTACCTAGAAGATGAGAAGCCGAAGACCACGGCACTGTTCGCCGACGGGCTGGACAGGTTCCTGCAGGTGTACTCCTTCCCAACGACCCTGATCATCGATCGCACCGGGAAAATTGCGTTCCGGACGGAAGGATTTGATTCCGAGTCCGTCGAGAAGTTGCTGACGGAAGCGATTGAACGAACCATTCAGACCGCATCGGCGTCTTCGCCTGCGTCCGTAGCCTCGAAGCCTTAGTTCCCTGTCGCTTGGGTGCGTGAATATTTTTCAGCGACACCTTTGGCCGCCAGCACGGTGTTCACGTGAATCCGTACCGTGTCTTCGACCCGCATGGCATAGCCACCGGCGAAGGTGGTCGCCACGGGCACCTTGCGCTGGCGGGCTTCTTCGAATACGCTGGCGTCGCGGATCCGCAATCCCTCGAGCGTCAGTGCCAAGCCGCCCAACTGGTCTTCGCTGTACGGGTCAGCGCCTCCCACGTAGAAAAGCATGTCCGGCTCAAAGTCAGCGAGGCTCTTCCTGACAGCAGGCAGCAGCGCGCCGAGGTACTCTTCGTCCCCGACGCCGTCCTCCAAGTCCAGGTCGAGTGTCGACGGAGGCTTGTGGGCTGGATAGTTGTTCTCCTGATGAATCGAGAGCGTGAACACCGAAGGATCTTTGGCGAAGATCGCAGCGGTTCCATTGCCCTGGTGCACATCCGTGTCAACAACCATCGCCTTGCGAATCGAGCCATCAGCCTGCAAGCTCCGGATCGCCACCGCAACATCGTGGATCGCGCAGAATCCTTCGCCATGGCCCGGGTAAGCATGGTGGAAGCCCCCGCCCAGATTGCTGCCGAACCCGTCTTTCGCCGCTGCCTTTGCCGCTAAAATCGTTCCCCCCGCAGCCAGCCAGAAAGCTTCGACCAATTCCGGAGAATACGGAACTTCCAGCTTCATGATGTCGCTGAGCGATAGAGTGGCGGTCTTGAGCTTCTTCACCCATTCCGCCGTATGGACGCGCAAGATGTCCGCATCACCTGCCGGTTCGGGGCGAAGGAAGTCTTCCTGCGAGGCAATTCCGTCGGCGATCAGCTTCTCGAAGACCAGCCGGTATTTTTGTGAGGGGAAGACGTGTGCGCCGAGATTGAGATCGTAGCCTTCGTGGTACACCAGCTTAAACGGCAGCATTTCTACCCCTGAGGGCTTGCACAACTCCAAATCCGTCGTTCCGAACCAAGCCAGCGAAGCGAGAAATCCCTTTTTTCCAGCGTTGAACCGAGGAGCGATTCCTCACTTCGCTCGGAAAGACCATGATTCCTCTTCACAGTCTGCTTCGCGGGTTGCGCGCAACAGCAGCGGTTAGTTCTCTCGTTCAAGAATGAAATCCGGGAGTGTGACCAGGGCGCGGCCATACTCCGACGCGGTTGTGCCGTTGAGGCAGGCTTTCGCGCGTCTCGCGTAATCATGAGCCAGGCCGCGGGTGCGGTCCAGGGCACCGGAATCGCGGACCAGGGCCACGAGGGTTTCCGGCTGCACGGAATGAAATTCCTTCTCCTCGAGGACGCGAGCCACCAGTTCACGCGCTTCGCCGTGACCGTTTTGCATCGCGTAAATCAGGGGCAGCGTGACCTTGCCTTCTTTCAAATCGCTTAGCACCGGCTTTCCGAGTTGCTCGCTGGAGCCCGTGAAATCGAGCAGGTCGTCGACGAGTTGAAACGCCAGACCGGCATAGCGGCCGTAGTCCGCAAGAGCATCTTCGTACGCATCGTCCATTCCGCCGAGCACCGCGCCCAATCGCGCGCAGCCGCTGAAAAGGCACGCGGTCTTGTACGTCGCCAACTGCAGGGCGTCTTCCTCGGTCACATCCAGGCGGCCGATCTTCGCGAGCTGAACCAGTTCCCCTTCGACCATTTTCTGCGTCAGGTCGATCAGGATATCCAGCACGTGAAAATTGCGCTCTTCAAGAGCAATCTGGAAGGACTGCATATACAGCCAGTCGCCCGCAAGCACACTGCGGTGATTGCCCCAGCGCGAGTTTGCCGAAGGACGCCCGCGACGTGTGTCAGCGCTATCTATGACGTCGTCGTGAATCAGTGTCGCGCTATGGAGCAGTTCCACAACGGTGGCCAGCTTGATGGCGCTTCGCGGGGTTTCATGTCTGCCCGACGCGTAGCCATGACACAGCAGCAACAGTGCGGGCCGTAGCCGTTTTCCGCCTCCGCCTAGCAGGTAGCTGGTAATTTCCGAGACAGGCTGGAAGGCCAAGGCGCTCTGGTGGGATAGCTCCTGCTCCACCTTAAACAGGTCTTCGCGGACCAGCTCAAAAATCTCTTTGACCGTCAATAAGGCTATGGCCGTCCTCCTGTACCCGCCCGTCACTTCAGCGGGGTTCCGCTGCCGGGGACACACTCGGGCGGTAGAGCTGAAAAAAGCGCCGGAAATTGTCTGATGTCAAGGCCGCCATTTCTTCGGTTCCTAAGTCTCTCACAATCGCAAGGGACTTGGCCACCTCTGCTACATAAGCGGGTTCATTCCGCTTGCCCCGGTGTGCCTGTGGCGCAAGATATGGAGAATCCGTCTCGATCAAAAGCTTTTCGGCCGGCAAAGCCTTCGCAACGTCGCGAAGGTTCTGCGCTTTCGGATAGGTCGAATTGCCCGCAAAGGAGATAAGGAAGCCCATGTCCAAACCTCGTTTTGCATGTTCCACCGTGCTGCCGAAGCAGTGCAGGATTCCTCCGAGGCCTGTGGGTTTCCAGGCCTCCTCCAGAATTCTCAGACAATCGTCCCACGCCTCCCGGCAATGAATTACAAGGGGCAGTTTCGCAGTGCGGGCCAGTTCCATCTGGTCGTGAAACACCCGCTGTTGCAGCTCCCTGGGCGAGTGATCGTAGAAATAATCGAGGCCAATCTCACCCCACGCGATGACTTTCGGATGACGAGCCAACGTCGCTAGGGTCTCGAGGTGGGTCGGGGTCACTTCTTTTGCTTCATGGGGATGGATCCCGACGCTAGTGTAGATCCACTGATATTGCTCGGCGAAAGGCAGTGCAGCATCGAGTTTTTCCGGACCGGGGCCGGTACCGATGGCCAGCAACGTGTTGACACCCGCCGCGCGTGCCCGTTCAAGCATGGCTTCGCGGTCTTCGGCAAATTGCGGGAAGTCAATATGCGCGTGTGAGTCGACGAGGTCCATGGAGCCGTCTTACTTCAGCCGCGCCCCGACTTCCACGTCTTCGTGGAAGCCTGCGAGCACGGGGCGGCCGTCGCGACCCACGGATGCGGCAACAATCATTCCGTTCGATTCGACGCCGCGTAACTTGCGGGGCGCCAGGTTCGTGACGACGACGACTTTTCGCCCCACCAACGATTCGGGCTCATAGAATTGCGCGATTCCCGCACAGATCTGGCGAATCTCGGACCCGATATCCACGGTGAGCTTCAAAAGCTTGTCGGCGCCGACGATGCGTTCCGCGGTTTTCACCTGGCCGACGCGCATTTCGACTTTCGCGAAGTCTTCGATGCCGATTTTCTCGGCTGCCCCCGCGGAAGGTGCAGCTGCGGCCGCCGCTCCAGATCCGGGCGCGCTCGCCACCGGCTTAGCCGCCGGCTCGGGTGTGGGATTCAATTCCTCGTTTGCCATTGCCTCTATCCTCTCTACTGCCTCTGATTTCTCGATACGGGGGAAAAGCGCCTGGGACTTTCCTAACGAAGTCCCTGGAACAAGTTGCCCCCAGCGCAATCCGTCCAACTCGACAGCCGCCACCGAGGTTTTCTGGCCGAGCAATGTCCAGACCTTTGCGGTGCTTTCGGGAAGCACGGGATGCGCCAGGGCGGTGACAATGCGCAGCAGTTCCGCGGTGGTCCAGAGCACCGTCGCCTTGCGCGACTGCTCTGCCTCAGAATTTCCGAACGCCCAGGGCTGCTCGCTAGTCAGGTACTTGTCCGCGGCCGCAATCACGCCCCAGATCGTTTCCAGGGCGCGCCCGAACTCCATCTTTTCATATCGCTCCAGCACTTCGCCGACGGCCTCGCGCGCTTCCTTGGCCAGGGCGTCATCCTGTGGCTTTCGTTCTCCGGCCTTCGGTACTTTGCCCTCGAAGTTCTTCTCGATCATGGCCGCGGTGCGGCTGGCCAGATTGCCCAAGCCGTTCGCCAGATCGCTGTTGTAGCGCGTCACCAGGGCGTCGTAGCTGAAATTTCCGTCTTGGCCAAACACCACTTCACGAAGCAGAAAATAGCGAAGCGCGTCCATACCCAGCACGTTGACGATCGGGCGCGGCAGCACCACGTTCCCCTTGGACTTGCTCATTTTCGCAGCGTCCATCAGGAACCAGCCGTGTGCCCAGACTTGCTTCGGCAGCGGCAGCATCGCCGCCATCAAGAATGCCGGCCAATACACGGTGTGAAAACGGATGATATCCTTGCCTACGAGGTGCAGGTCCGCCGGCCACATCCCGCGCTTTTCATACTCCGGGCCGCCCACGGCGCTCAAATAGGCGGTCAGCGCGTCGAACCAGACATAGAAGACATGCGGCTCTTCTCCTGGCACGGGGATGCCCCAGCGGACTGTCGTCCGAGTGATGCTCAGGTCCTTCAGGCCGCCTTCGACAAAGCTGAGGACTTCGTTGCGGCGGGATTCGGGCTGAATGAAGTTCGGAAACTTGCGGTAAAAGTCCAGCAGTGGCTTTTGAAATGCCGATAGTTTGAAGAAGTAGTTTTCTTCGGTCAGCGTTTCCGTCGGGCGGCCGCAGTCCGGGCAATGGTCGCCGGGTTTCGCGTCGGGCACGAAGGCGTTGTCATAGATGCAGTATTGCCCCGTGTAGTGGCCCTTGTAGACGTAGCCATTCTCTTTGCATAGTTTGAACAGCCATTGCACGGTGCGCACGTGCCGAAGATCGGTCGTCCGCACAAATTCGTCCGCGGTCAGACTCAATTCGTCCCACAGCGCCCGCCAGGCATCGGCCATACGTGCCACAAACTCGGATTCCGGGACACCCGCGTTCTTTGCCGCTCGCTCCACGTTTACGCCGTGTTCGTCCGTGCCCGTGGTCATCACCACGTCGTAGCCGCGCATTTTCTTGTAACGCCGCACCACGTCCGCCACGACAGTCGTATAGGTGTGCCCGATGTGAGGCAGGCCATTCGTGTAGTAAATGGGCGTTGTTAAGTAGAATTTTTCTTTTTTCTCCGCCATTTCAGCTTCGTCCGTTCTTCGCTGGACCCTGGCGCATCGCTTCTTCCATTACTTCCCGCAACGCGACCTTTTTTTCTTCCGCAAGTTTACGGCAGTCCTCGTATTCCGGCGAAACTTGCAGCACCCGCCCGTTTACGCGCGCGATCTTCATGCGCACTTCGCCGAATCGCGTATGAACACTTTGCCACTCGCGGGGCAAGATCCGGCGCTCGGCGGTATAGCTGCGCAGTCCGAAGGTTGTGGTCTCGGCAAAGACCAAGTCCGTCAGCGTTTTTGTATGTTCCGGCTTGCACAGCAGCGTGAGCAGGGTGCCGGGCCTGCCTTTCTTCATTTGCACAGGTGTCGTGAACACGTCCAGAGCGCCAGCGGCGAGCGCCTTCTCGACGAAATAGCCGTAGACCTGAGGGTTCAAGTCGTCCAGGTTGGCTTCGATCACGCGGATTTCCTCGTCGAACTGCGGCTCGGAACGCTCGAGGCTCTCGCCGACCATAATCCGCAAGACATTCGGACGGCCGTCGAGGTCCGCGGTTCCGGCGCCATACCCGATCGACTCGACGCGCAGAGGAGGCTGTGGGCCAAACGAGTGGCACAGCGTCGCGACAATCGCCGCCCCTGTCGGTGTGACCAGTTCTTTTTGCACTCCATTCGAATAAGTCGGCTTGCCGAGCAGCAATCGAGCCGTTGCGGGAGCGGGCACTGGGAGGACGCCGTGCGCCATTTTCGCCGTGCCACCGCCCACGTTCAGTGGGGAGCACGCAAATTCTTCAATGCCGAAAGCCGAGAATGCGATGCAAGCTCCGACGATGTCCACGATGGCATCTACCGCACCCACCTCGTGAAAATGCACCTTCTCGAGCGGAACATCATGCACCGCGGCTTCGGCCTCACCCAGGCGGCGAAAAATCGCAGCCGCGCGCTCCTTCACGTGCAGAGACAATCTCGACTTCTCAAGCATACCGAGTACGGTGCTCAAGGGCCGGTGTGTTTGCGTGTCCTCCGTGCGCACCGACACGTACGTTGCGGCCATGCCGTTTTTCCATACTCTTTGGGCGGAAATCTCCCAGCCCGGCACTTCCAGACCGTTCAGTTCCGCGCGAAGATGCTCCAGCGGACACCCGGCATCGAGCAACGCCCCAAGCGTCATGTCGCCGCTAACACCGCTAAAGCAATCAAAATAAGCTGCTTTCATTGGCCGGTTTCCAGGAAGTCGCTCTTCGATACTAACGGCAGCCACTAATCCCGTCAAACGCATGCACTTGCGCCCATGGTCGCGGTTGCTGGCGAACACAAGAGGTGTAACTTCGCCAACAAAAAGGTGCGCTTGTGACTTCAATCGCTGCTTCGCGATGCTTCCGGCCCGGAGTAGTAGCCGTCGCGCGCCTGAGCCTTCAGGTCCTTGTTGTGTGTGGAGAGATGAATCTTGTGATATCCCGGCTGCAGATCCTTCTCCGGCGTGTATCCAAGGCTGTACTGGTTGCGCAGTTCTTCCTCAATATCAGCGTAGATTTTCTCGACCGACTCCTTCTTCGACACCTCGAAAAGACGGCCACCCGTCTGCTTTGCGATCTGCTCGAGGATTTTCTTTCCGTCGGGACGCTCCTGTTGTGGCGGATATGTTCCACCATGTCCGCCGTAAGGACCCATCCCATGCCCTCCGTAATGGCCGTATGCTTCTTCATCGGAGAACAAGATGGAATACACAACGGTGTCGGCCCGCTGAGCAGTTTCGATGGCTTGCGTGGTCCACGCCATCGGAGAGGATGATGAGCGCCTTTCTCCCTTGCTGCTTGCTCATCAAATCGTCGGAGGCAAGGTAGACCGCATCGTAGAGCAGCGTTCCGCCGCCCCTCCTGCCGCCACCGCCGCTTCCCCCGCCGCCTCGCTGGTGTGTGCCCCGGCCACCCTGGCTATCCATTTGCGGAGTTTCGAGTTGCTGCAAGGCGGCCTGCAACTTGGGCCGCGAGGAAGTGAAGTCTTGTAGCAGAGTCACGTCCCGGTCGAAGTTAATCACGGCCGCGACATCTTTGTCGGCGCGCAGGAGATTATCGAGGAAAGCATAGCTGGCGCTGCGTTCCTGCTCGAGGACGCGGCGCTGGCTAAGGCTCGTGTCTACCAGCAGGCCAAGTCGGAGAGGCACATCTTTTTCGCGCGCGAAATAGTTGATGACCTGAGGCCGGCCATCTTCGTCGAGCACGAAGTCGTCCTTTGTAAGGTCGGGCGCGATCTTGCCGTGCTTGTCGCGCACGGTGGCGAGCACGCTCACCGTTTTCACTTCGACGGCAATCTTAGGCTGCTCTTGGCACAGAAGGTCGCCGCCGAAAAACGCGAGGACAGCGGCGAGAAGGGGTTTTCGGCAACGATGCGCGCGTGGCATCGAACGGCCCACCAATTTGGGCTTCATTCTTCTCCTCAGGAATGCGGCTGCCCCCATTCATCGGCCACACAACCAGCGATTCCGTTCGGCAATTGGACGCTTGCTTGGCTAATTTGGTTTGCTGGAAAGCGGTTGCGTCTGCCGCGGCCCGAATGGCGCCACCTCATGTGTGTCGAACCGATGCTGTTATACTGAGCGATTGCGGGCCATACGCTGAACCATTTGAGGAACCGTGTACCTGACTCTGATCCGGCGCTTGCGCCAAGCCATCGCTGGTCATATCCGCGAGAAATATGGCATCGATCTATCGATCGTTCTCGAGCGGCCGCCCAAACTCGAACTGGGAGAAGCCGCTTCTCCGGCATGCTTCGAGCTTGCCAAGCGTTTGAAGAAAGCTCCCCGGGCGATTGCGCAGGAAATCGCCTGTTCACTTCCAAAGATTGAGGGAATTGCGCGGGTGGAAGTTGCGGGCGGCGGGTATTTGAACGCTTACTTTGACCGTGCCGCGTTCTGGGAAACAGTCGTGGGTCCGCAATCGGGTGTCCCCGAATTGCCGGCGGACGTGCCACACAAAGTCATCGTCGAGCACACCAGCATTAACCCAAACAAAGCCGCGCACATCGGGCACCTGCGCAACGCTGTCCTTGGCGATACCATGGTGCGCCTGTTGCGAGACACCGGGCACGACGTCGCCGTGCAGAACTACATCGACAACACCGGCGTGCAAGTAGCGGATGTGGTCATCGCTTTTCAGCAGATGGAGAAAAAATCGCTCGCTGAAGTCCGCAAACTGGCCGGCGAATCTCACTTTGACTATCTCTGCTGGGATCTTTACGCCAAGGCCACGCAATTCCTCGAAGAAGACAAGGCGCGCGCGGCAAAGATGCGCGGCGAAACGCTGAAGGCAATCGAGGAAGGCAAAGGTGAAACCGCCGAAATGGCTGCGGTGATCGCGGACGCCATGGTCAGCTATCACTTGCGTACGATGGCTCGGCTAGACATTTGCTATGAATTGCTCGCCCGCGAGAGCGAGATTTTGCATCTCCATTTCTGGGATGCGGCGTTTGCAAAGCTCAAGGCCAGCGGAGCCATTCAACTTGCGACTACGGGAAAAAATGCCGGTTGCTGGATTATGCCGTGGGGTAAGGACGTTAAGGACCCAAAGGCAGTAGAGGAAACGGCGGAAACTAGCGAGGACGCATCCGACGAGGAGTCGACTCCTGCTACAGAGGATCAAGCCAAGATTATCGTGCGATCGAACGGCACCGTGACATATGTTGGCAAGGACATCGCCTACCAACTGTGGAAGTTTGGTCTGCTTGGCAAAGATTTTCATTACCACAAGTGGCCGGATCCGCCAGACTCGAAGGTCGTTTGGTGCACCACCAGCGGCGCAGGTGAGCCAAACGCGCCCCATTTCGGCGGGGCTGAAGCCGTTTTTAACGTGATCGACACGCGGCAAGCCTATTTGCAGGACCTTGTGGCCGAAGGCCTTCGTGCTCTTGGCCACACGACGGAAGCGGAGAACTCCATTCACTTCGACTACCAGATCGTCGCACTCACTCCCCGTTGCGCCGCCGAGATGGGATACGAACTTTCGGCCGAAGAAGCCGCGAAGCCTTACGTGGAAGTCAGCGGCAGGAAAGGCCTCGGAGTCAAGGCGGACGAGCTAATCACCAGGATGTTGCAGGCGGCCAAGGCGCGGGTGCTGCAGAAACAGTCGGACATGGCGAGTGCGGAACTTGCCAGGACCGCGAACGCTCTTGCCGTCGGTGCGCTGCGCTTTTTTCTTCTGAAGTACACGCGCAATACGATCATTGCTTTCGATTTTGATGACGCTTTGAAGGCGGAAGGCGAAACCGGGCCGTATTGCCAGTATGCGGTTGTGCGCATTCGCGGCATTCGCCGCAAGGGAGCGGAGTCAAGCACGTCGCACGCCGGTCTCGGCAGGGAGTCTTTGAAAAAGCTTCTGAACGGACCCGAGGGCACCGAGTTTTGGGACTTGCTCCTGCTGAACGGTTCTCTGGATTACGCTGTGGATGCCGCTATCGGCGCCCAGGAACCGGCCTTTGTCACGAAATACGCTTTCCAGCTTGCGCAGGCGTTTAACAACTTCTACCACAAACACCACATTCTGTCGGAAACCGACGAACAGAAGCGCGCGTTCCTCCTCGCGCTCACCGAACTTGTGGAGCGTCAGCTAATCAAATCTCTGCGGCTCCTGGGTATCGAAACCCCCGACAAGATGTAACGCCACGATTCCTTCACAAAGACATGACGAGATGGACCAGGGTGCGCAGGGCGACGCCGGTCGGGCCCTTCGCGAGCCATGGCTTCGTCTCGTCGTTCCAGGCGGTTCCAGCGATGTCCAGGTGGATCCACGGCGTGTCGCCGGCGAATTCGCGGATGAACCACGCGCCCGTAATGGACCCGCCGCCCTTGCCGCTGCCAATGTTCTGAATGTCCGCGAACGAGCCCTTGATGAACTCGCGGTATTCGTCATCCATCGGCAACTGCCACATCTTCTCGCCGGCGGCCTTGGCGCTCGCCAGAAGCTTGTCGGTCCATGCCTGATCAGAACCAAACACGCCGACGTTTACATTTGCGAGCGCCACAACGATGGCGCCGGTCAAGGTCGCTGCGTCCACCAGGTGCGTCGCGCCTAGCAGCTTCGCGTAGTGCACGCCATCCGCAAGGATAAGCCGTCCCTCGGCGTCGGTGTTTAGCACCTCTATGGTCTTACCAGACATGGCGGTTTGGATGTCGCCAGGCTTCTGTGCCCTGCCCCCCGGCATATTTTCGGTTGAAGGCACAACGCAGATGACCTTCACGTTTGGTTTCAAAGCCGCGAGCGCGCGCATGATTCCGATCATCGTGGCGCCCCCAGCCATGTCGTACTTCATTTTTTCCATGCCGTCGGCCGGCTTGATCGAGATTCCACCCGTGTCGAACGTTACCGCCTTCCCCACGAGACCAATCACAGGCGCTCCCGGTTTCGGATTTGCGGGGGTGTACGTAATCACAATCATGCGCGGCGGCTCGACGCTCCCTTGAGCGACGCTGAGCAGCGCCCCCATCTTCAGATCCGCGATCTTGTTCTCGTCGAGAATTTCCACTTCCAGGCCCGCCTCCTTGGCCATGGCCAGCGCTTTTTCCGCCAGAATCCGAGGCGTCAGCTTGTTCGAAGGTTCGTTCACCAGGTCGCGCGCGAAGTTCTGCGCATCAGCAATAATCCGGCCGCGCGCGATTCCCTTTTCGCCTGCCGCTTTTTGGTCGTCGCTATAACCGCCAATCGCCAAATTCTCGATATGTTTATTGTTTTTCTTTTCTGTTTTGTACTTATCCGTTTCAAAATCAGCAGCGATTGCGCCTTCCGTGATCGCTTGGGCATTCTCTTCCGTGGCGCCGCCCTCGCGAACGGCAAACACGAAATTGTGCACCGAGCGTGATTTCAGGTAGCGCAGGGCCACACCTGCAGCCTTTCGCAGCGTCACGGTGTTGAATTGCTCGCGCTTCCCCGCCCCAATCAGGAGCAGGCGGGCCGCCTTGAGACCCGCGGGCGCATGGACAAGCGTAGTTTCGAGCGCCTTACCGGTTGCTTCTCCACCTCTAATCAGCTTAGCGAGCAGGCCGCCGGTCAACTTGTCGAGCTCGCCGATTCGGCCCTGAGAGGCGTCTCCATCCTCGAATAGGTAGGTAACCAGCGCTTCGGTCTCCAATGCCTCAAACGGCGTCGTATCAAGAGTTATCTTCATGATGAGTCTATCGCCTCCGGTTGCGATACATGGCTTGTTCCGCTTCCCTGCGGGCTTCCTTGGTGCGCTCATCCTGGCGGCGGTCCCACGCTTTCTTGCCCTGAGCCAGAGCGATTTCGACTTTGGCAATGCCATCGCGGAAGTAAATCCGCAAAGGAATGACGGTCAATCCTTTCGATTCGGTGCGTCCTGAAAGTTTGTGAATCTCGCGTTTGTGAAGCAGGAGCTTACGATCGCCAAGCGGTTCGTGGTTCCAGGGCCCGCCCGGCATATATTGCGCGATATGGGCGTTCACCAGGTAGGCGCCACTGGGCTTGAAGTCCACGAAAGCGTCGCGAATATTCGCCTTGCCTTCGCGTAGCGCTTTGACTTCCGTGCCGTGCAACACCAATCCCGCTTCGAGCCTCTCAAGTATATGGTAATGGAAGGAGGCCGAGCGGTTCTGCGCGACAATTTGCTCGCGCGCTCCTTTGGCAAGCTTAGCCCTCTCGGTCTTTTTATTTGGCTTAGCCACAATCTTCCATTTTACCTGATGCCGCGTCTAAACAAATGGAAACGAAAAACAGGGTTGGGGCTCCGGCCCTCCTCGTCAAGACATACGATGTCGGCGCAGTTGGTGGCTGTGCCCGGCGCATCCGCGATACAACGCCACAGGCACCTGGAACCTCAAAGTTCAGAAAGGGATGCAGGCTAATGAGTTTGCCTTCTAAGGGTGTGGCTTGCCCGGTTGACAAGCGCGATGCTAGACTCCAAGGGATAGGAAAGACGGAGTTTGGCTTAGATCTAGTTCCCGGAGTCTTCATGCGCCGCTGGAGTCACGTACTCGTCTGGCTGGTAATCGCGGTTTTTGCTGCTGGCTGCCCCAAGAAGGGCAACCAGGACTATCACGCCGGCGAAAAAGCCCTGGAAGTCCACGATTACGACGCTGCGGTCGATTACTACCTCAAGGCGCTTCAGGCCGAACCCAACAACGCAGCCTACCGGATCAAGCTGAACCAGGCACGCTTTGAGGCCGGCCAGCTTCACATTCACCAGGGCCTGAAGCTCCGTGACAAGGGCGATCTCCAGGGGGCCGTCTCGGAATTCCAGCGCGCCTCGGTCCTCGATCCCTCGAGCATTATCGCGGATCAAGAGCTGAAAAAGACGTTGGACTTGATCGCCGAGCGCGCACGCACCGCGCAGGAACAAGAGCAACAGCCGGTAATCGAGAACGGCCAGCCGACGCTGGCTACCCAACCTCCCGAGCTAAAACCGCTATCCCGTGCCCCAATCAATCTGAAGATGTCCAACGACGTCAAAGTCGTGTTCGACACCATCGCCAAGCTCGCGGGTTTGACCGTCATTTACGACCCTGACCTACAGGCCCGGCGCATCACAACGGAATTGACCAACGTTACGCTGGAGCAGGCGCTCGATATCGCCAGCCTCGAAAGCAAGTCGTTCTGGAAGCCAATCACGGAAACCATCATTATGGTGATTCCCGATCAGACCCAGAAGCGTCGCGACTATGAAGAGCAGGTTGTGCGCACTTTTTATCTGAGCAACGTCGCGATTCCTCAGGACCTCACTGAAATCACAACCGGGCTCCGCCAGTTGCTCGACCTCAAACGCATTCAGCAGATCAATTCGCAAAATGCCATCGTCGTGCGGGCCACCCCCGACCAGCTCGCCTTGGTCGACAAGATCATCCGCGACATCGACAAGGCCAAGCCTGAAGTCATTATTCAAGTGGAAGTGCTCGAAGCGAGGACCGACAAAATGCGGAACCTCGGCATCTTGCCGGGCCAGAGCGCAACCATTGCAATCAACCCAAACTGCACCACTTCCTCTTCTTCGAGCAGCAGCTCGTCGAATTCGAGTTGCTCCGCTCCTGGAACCGTCACCCTTCAACAGCTGACGCACCTGAATCAGAGTGACGTCGTGCTGACCCTCCCGAGCGCTACCGCGAACTTCCTGCTGACCGATTCGACCACGAAAATCATTGAGAATCCCGAGATTCGCGCCATCGATGGCCAGCAAGCCAAGCTGAACATTGGCGACCGCGTCCCTGTCGCAACCGGAAGCTTCCAGGCCGGCGTCGGTGTGGGTTCGACAGCCGGCGCGGGCTTCGTCAACCCGCTCGTCAACACGCAGTTCCAGTACATCGATGTGGGCGTCAACGTGGAAGTCACCCCTCACGTGCATCCGAACCGCGATGTCAGCATGAAAGTGCAGATCGAAGTTTCCTCCGTTACGGGCCAGGCCACCATCGGTGGCATTCAACAGCCGATCATCAGCCAGCGCAAGATTGCGCACGAGATCCGGCTGAAAGAAGGCGAGGTCAGCATCCTCGCCGGTTTGATCGATCACATCGACACCAAGACTTTGAATGGCTGGCCTGGCCTCGCCAAGATTCCGATCATTCATTATTTGTTCGCGGAGGATTCGACCGACCGCCAGGATAACGAAGATTTGATCGTGCTGATTCCCCGGATCGTTCGCATGCCGGAATGGACTCGCGCGAATCTGCGCGGCCTGTATTCGGGCACGGAAACCCTGCCGGCCGTGAAGCGCGAGTTGGATGTGAAGGCACCCTCGTATAATCCAGCTCCGGCGCCGCAGCCAAACGGGCCCGGTGCCGCCTCATTGCCGCCATCGGTGACCCCAGCCGTTAGCACGAACCCGGTGCCGCCGCCCGCGAATGGAACGGCTCCGGCCGTAGCACCACCGCCGGCGCAATCTTCCGGGCCGAGAATGCGTTTTGAGCCTGCGGCGCTTAATCTCAGTCCCGGGCAGACGGCAACCATCGGCATTGTCGTCGAGAACGTCACCGACCTTTTCTCGGTTCCAATGCTGTTGCAATACAACCCCGCGATCATCAGCATCGAAGAAGTACGGCACGGCGGTTTTCTGTCGGGAGGCACTCAGGAAATCGCGATTGTTCAGCGTGTCGACAAGGAGCATGGCCAGGCTATTATTTCAACCACACGCCAGCCCAACACACCCGGAGTCAATGGCAACGGAACACTGTTGGGCGTCGTGATTAAGGCTCTGGCGCCGGGGACAAGCAATTTTTCCATCGTCCAGGTGAACGCCAAGGATTCTCAGCAGAAACCGATTCCGTTCGTTACCGGAGAAGCAGTGCTGCACGTGCAATGAGTCCTGGAGGACTTGATCGGGAAATGAGCAGATTGTCCACCAAGCGTCGCTATCCCCGGGAAGCAGGGATGACCCTGCTTGAACTCATCATTGCGACGACGATTTTGCTGATTCTCTCTTCGGCGGCTTTGCCGATTGCGCGATTCACGATTGTCCGCGAACGTGAAAAGGAGTTGCGACACGATTTGCGGGATATGCGCAATGCCATTGACCGTTACAAGGACTACTCCGACCGCGGTATGCTCCGCACGGAAGTGGGCAGCGAGGGGTATCCTCCCGATCTCGACACCCTGGTGAAAGGAGTTGCCTTGGGCGGTGGCGGAGCCAACGGAAAAAATGTGCGCTTCCTCCGTCGCGTACCTGTTGACCCGATGACGGGCCAGGCGGATTGGGGAATGCGGTCAATTCAAGACGATCCAGACTCGCAAAGCTGGGGTGGAAAAAATGTTTTTGATGTTTACTCCAAGTCCCAAGGCACGGCCTTGGACGGAACAAAATATTCGGATTGGTGATGACGTGCTGAATCTTGCTTCCACGTTGTGCTGCAATCGCCGGTTAGCCCGCCGGCAGAAGCGCATTTCCTTGCGCCTGGAGACCGGCTTTACCCTCATCGAGCTGATGATCGTTATTTCCATCATTATCATTTTGATTGGCATGGCCGCAGGCCTGTATGGGCGCACGATCCTTCACGCCCGCGAGGCTGTGCTCAAGAAAGACCTGATGACGATGCGTGAAGCCATCGATAACTATACGATGGACAAACAGCAGGCACCTCAATCGCTCGAGGATCTCGTGCAGGCTGGCTACCTCCGCCAGGTTCCGGTTGACCCGATCACCCAGCAGCCCGACTGGGCTCTTCATACCGGCGACACGGTGCTTACTCCCGAACAGACCGGCACAGGCGTTGACGATGTGCATGCCGGCACCGATACCATCAGTAGCGACGGTACTCCGTACAGCTCCTGGTGAGTTCTTCTCTGAAAGAAAATTGATTTTCCTGTTTCCCGAATTTGACGGACCGCGCAGTGTCCGCTATAGTGGAAGTGCGGGGTGGAGCAGCCTGGTAGCTCGTCGGGCTCATAACCCGAAGGTCGTTGGTTCAAATCCAACCCCCGCAACCAATTTCTAGTTCAGATACAACGGCTTAGGAGCCTCCACTCCTGAGCCGTTTTCTTTCAGGGTCCAACTGGGGTCCAAAACTCCCCAAACTGCCTTGCCAAGTTGTGCTGCGATCCGCTTTCCATCCTCGCTAATCACATGAGTATAGATTGTCTCCGTGACTGGCGATCCGTCATCGTGACCGAGTCTCTGTTGACGCAATTTCTGGGATGCTCCGAAACTGTTCATCAGAGTTGCATTCGCATGACGGAAGGCGTGGAAGCCATTACCGCGTGGCACCTGGATGCCGAGCGCCCGAAGCAAGGGTTTGAACTTTCGCGCGAGTAACGTGTTCTGATCCCACGGCGTTCCGTTGCGAGTGGCAAAGAGAAACCGACGTTGGTTCGGATGCCAAGACTCCAGGAATGTCCTCAGGTGCCTGCAGGCCTGAGGCGAAAGCTCGACGACCCGGATTGACTCGTCTGTTTTCGGATCGCCTAGTTTTCCGCGCCATGCTTTCTGCCGCACTTGAAGCATTCCACGTTCTGGGTCTATGTCATCGACCGCCAGCCCACACAACTCGCCCGCTCGCAGGCCGGTTTCCGCCGCAAGTCCATACCATGTGCGATGCGGCTCTTTAGCCTTGGCAAGAATGAGTTGGATTTCCCGTTGAGAGAAGAAGAATCGCTGCACTCGCTTTACGTCCGGGAGTACAACGCCTTCCATGAGGTTGTGAGAGACGTAGCCCCACGCTTTCGCTGTGGTCCACATGCTCTGGAGCGTGATGCAAATATTCTTGGTGGTTTTCGCGCTCACCGCAGAAGCGGAAACGAATTGTTGAACCATCTCGGGATTGAGGTCCTTCATCGAGTACTCACCAAAAAACGGAACAAGATGCTTCCAAATGTGAGTTCGATAGTTAATTGCCGTGGAATCCCCATATTGACTCAACACTTTCGATTCCCAGTTCTGGGCGAAGTCTGCGAACTTGGCCGCTGGCATTGGCCTGTAACTGATCTTATTGACGTGTGCTATGTGTGCGTCGAGAGCCCGTTGCGCCAGGCGCTTTGTTGGATAATCTTTGAGACTTCCGATTATCCCGTGCCGCCGCGGGCGTCGCCGAACGCCGTTTACGATTACATCCTCACGCCATCTCCCATGCCAACCGTCCTGCTCCAACCACAACTGTCCTTTCTGATACCGCTTTCGTGCCATCGAGTTCCTTTCGCCCGATGACTCGATTGCCCTTAGCAGCGACAGTTTATCAAAATCCAGACTCATGTGGCGGTCCGTCAGAACTGAAAAGAAAACGTATTAGAATTTAGTGTGACTCCTCCGTCCGTTTTCACTGCTGGCGATCTGCTTCGTCCGCAAAAGTCGAGAAATTCCCTCTGGAATGTTGAGGGCCCGAAACAGCGTTTAATTGCCGCTGTGCTTTTTCGACAGTATAGCGAGCGTAGTTGGCGTGTTTTTCGTCGCCGCGATAGTCGGTAATGCGGCGGATGACTTCTTCGGGATCGTCACCACGCGCTAAGGCACGTTTTGCGTAGGCCCAGTCGTGCTCGGATTGGCTCAATGCGCTGCCCTGAGCTGAATACTTGGGGGCAAGTTCCTCATGCTGATGACGGAGAGCATCCGGTGAGTCGACCTGCAGCTTGAAATCACGGAGCTGGTAAGTCTGGGTTGACTCGGCGCGGGCCTGCACATAGAAATCTGTTTCGTACTTCTTGTTGGCGAATCCGGGAAGGCGCAGTACGCGTGTTGAATCCGTAGCTGCCGGGTCACCATCGAATTCTCTGACCATCGCCTGATTTAGGGCTTCAGCCTCCTGGATGGTTATTCCTTCCACTTTCCAAACTATTTGGAATTTTTCCGGCGATGTATTCAGGACGTAGTTCGGACGTGGGGCGAGGTCGCTGTTCTCTAGCGCCTCAAGAGAAGCAATCCCACCGTGATCGAGGTCAAGGTAAACATGACTGATCTTTTCGATGTCATCTTTGGTGCGCGTCGAAGCATGATGCTGCAGGGCGTTCATTCCCACATAGATGTCGGCTCCATTTGCGTTTTTGTGCCGGAGCCACGATTGGAATTCCGGGCTGGAGGCCTTTTGGGCAGTGGTGATCCTTTGTGTAGTCTCACCGAGCTGCCGGTTGAGAACCAGTATGGCGACGCGGTCTGTCGGTTTGAAGTTGTCGAGAATGTATTCCGACGCTGATGGGAGCGAGAGCGTGGGTTTTTCAGGAGCGTTCATGGTTGCTCCTGGCGGCTCTGGTAGATTACGCCGAAGTCGTACTCGTCCAGATCGGGATCGTAGCGATTGATTTCGACCACCTCGGAAACAAAGCGCCTGCCTGGTCGCCGTTCGAGTTGCACAACTACGTTCAGCGAATCCCCGATGTTGTTCTTAATAGCACGATACGGCAGGTCAACTCCGCTTTGGAGAACGCAACTGGTGAATCGTGCGAGGCCCTGCTTGGCTGACGTCGCATGGACGGTCGAGAGACTTCCTGAATGACCCGTGTTGAGGAGCTGCAAAAGATCGAATGCCTCACCGCCGCGAATTTCACCGAGGATGATCCTGTCAGGGCGATGGCGGAGCGCTGCTTTCAAGAGGTCACGGATGCTCACAGCCGGCAATCCGTTCTGTGGTTGCCGGCTTCAAAGCGGACAAGATTGTCCTGGTCCATCTGAATTTCGGAGGTGTCTTCGATGAGGAGAATTCGTTCGTCGTGGGGAATGAATTTCCCAAGGATATTAAGGAGCGTTGTTTTCCCCGTTCCTGTGCCACCAGCAATAAGAATGTTCTTCCGCCCGAGAACATAGGTCTCAAGCTGGTTCGCCAGCCATCTCTCCAGTGTTCCAGCTTTGATGAGGTCTTCGATACCGAAATGCCTGGCGTTGAACTTGCGGATGGTCAGCGTGACGCCGTTCAAGCTGCAGGGCGGAATGACGGCCGCAACCCGGCTTCCATCCGGCAAGCGCGAATCGAGGATCGGTTTGGACTCAGAAATATCGTCACCTAGGCGGCGAGCTATGTTCTTCACTGCTACCGTCAGCGATTTTTCTCCTATCGCGAGACCGCGGACCTCTTCGACAAACCCAGCCTTCTCGACAAACACACGATGCGGTCCATTCACCATAACCTCGCTGATCGTGTCGTCGAGGATGAGGTGCTCGATTGGTTTGAGAAATGGCAGTATCGTTTCGAATCCGTTCATTAGAGTTCTCCATCGGCGAGCTGCCGAAAGTAGGATTTGTTGGCGTCGTTGTAATAAGGCTTCAAGTAGCAGAACATAGGCGGCATCGGTGTAGGCGACTCGTGGATTTTGCAACCGGAAGATCCTTGGGAGATAACTGGCTATGTCCACAACGTGGTCTTCACCTGTGGTGCCGTTCCGGAGTCCGATGGAACCGTGAAGATCTACTGG
>Ga0306920_100000800_pt1 | contig 38036 bp, 42 predicted proteins | sample flu12Cox44000170_FD_204666 | JGI IMG/M metagenome (GOLD analysis project Ga0306920, IMG submission 204666) | Lab enrichment of tropical soil microbial communities from Luquillo Experimental Forest, Puerto Rico - flux4day.12C.oxic.44.000.170 (v2)... | ecosystem: Environmental > Terrestrial >... | reverse complement strand
CCGTTTGTCAGCCGAATCATCCGACATTTATAGCCGATCGACTCCGCCTAGCAATTTTGAGATAGGTTCTAATCTCTTGTAAACAAGGCTTTTTTACTGCCTCTTCGACTCCTTCCCTTACATACGTACCCCGTGCCTTGCGTGCTGCAGGGTTGGATATCGAAGCGGGTGGGATCGGCGTTGAGTTCAACGTGACGGGAGGAGCCAGCCGCGGGCGCAAGCATTGGGCTATGTGCTGTCAACGAGCCAGCGAAGCGGGATGTCGTTTTTGTACGCGCGCGGGAAGACGAGCGGCAAATGGGTACCCTGACCGAAGCTGGGCTGCGTGGCGCTGGCAAGCAGGTGTATCTGGTGAAATAAACGTTGGCCGGGTGATTGGAAATTTGAACCGAAAGGATCATTCACCCGACTAACCTTGGGAGAATGGGCGGCGGGACATGAGCGAGCGTAAGATTACCCAGCTGTTTGGATTGATCTTGGGCGTCCTATTCGCGTGCACCCTGGTCCTGAACGCCTTTGCTTTCTAACCACACGCGAGCATCCAGGCTGGGGCAAGCATGACGGGCTTCGCCTTCTTCTGCGGTGTCCTTGTTCCCACACAGGGGTTGAAGCGACTAAGAAGGTGAATCGAGAACCGATGAAAACTCACCTTATAGCAAACAATGACAAACCCTAAGGACCTCGCGCGCTTGCTTGACGCGGACTGGCCGCGCTGCGAGCCGATAACTCTTACCCGGACGCTCGCCGCATGTTTGAATGCTTGCTGGCTTACGCCAGGCGCGAAGGCGGTGCTGGCTTGAATTGACCGGCCGGCGGCCTCGGCGTGGTCGTTGGCGGCGGGCTCAACAGGCAAGGCATTCCGGGTTTTCTTTCATTCCCGCACAACGAAAAATGTATGCTGAGTTAGTAAGCTCGCGGTCACCAGCACAGCCGTGACCATAGTGATTTGGCCGTTCTCACTCCTAGCGCCCAATTTGCGTGCCGGAGCATTTCGCGGCCCCGATTGGGCTTGCGGCCTGTTAACGCAAGTGAGCCAACGAGAGGTCCTTGCCGATTCAAGCTGCCGAAGACGATCGCCCCATCGCTAAGCGCGCGGCCGAGATCCCTTGATCGAGGCGCTCAATCTCGTTCCAGATTTCCTTGAAGATCTCATTTCGAACAATCTTCTCGATGCCCCGTCCGGGGGCGTAATCAGGATGGAATTGCTTTGCCAAATAGCGCTTGAGCGAAGCATACCTGACGTCAGTGACGTTGTGGCAGGCACCATTGTTGCTGATTTTGGTAGTAGCTTCGCGCAACTGCGCCTCTGCCATCAAGGCACGGATCTTCCAGCTCTCCCGCTGCTGCTCGCTCCTGCGCAATCGTTCGATCTCCTTCGCCATCTGCTTATTCTTGACGAAATCAAGTTGATGAAGGTCGTCGAGGTCATGCAAGAAGAGCGTCATGTCCCCTGCCTTCTTGGTCAGGATCAAGCTGTCCTTCTCTTCTGCTACGCTATAATGATGCATAAGCTCATTGAGAGCGCGGTTCGCAATCGTATCGCGCTCAACATCGCACAATCTAAGTGCCATGCAACCCTCCCCCTTACGAGCACGATTCCAGGTAATTGAGTGCCGCAAATGCGGCAAAGATTGGGTCCGCAGGCGTGCCGATGGCCTACGAATCTCCCTTCTTTGGCTGGATTTGCCGTTGCTGATGGCAAGCGGGCGACGTTGGAAGGCGCCGGTATTCCGTTGATGCGGCAATATGCCGATGCTGGTCTCGACATGAACATGCGCAGTTCGATGACGCCAGCGTGTCGGTCGAGGCGGGGCTAATGGAGATGGCAGATAGGATGCGTGGCGGTCGCTGGAAGGTTTTTAAAGGCCAGAATGATGCATGGCTCGAAGAATACCGACTCTATCACCGCGACGAAAACGGCCGCGTTGTGGCGGAAAGCGATGACGCAATTTCAGCAAGCCGATATGGTCTAATGATGCGTCGCCATGCCCGCGTGGCCGGATGGAAAAGTCGGTTCTATCGGCGGCTCGGATATCAACCCTTGGGGATTGTGTAGATTATCAAAATCGGGGCAGCCGCACCGTGAATACCGAGCCCTTGCCCGGCTCGCTCGCAACCGTCACATCGCCGCCCATCATGCGCGCGAGCTTGCGGGTGATGGCGAGGCCCAGCCCCGTGCCGCCAAAGCGCTGAGCGGTCGTGGCATCGGCTTGGCTGAACTCCTCGAAAAGCTTTGCCTGCTGCTCTGCTGTCATTGATCAGCCCCCGCTGGGTGATCGAGGTGGAATGTTAGTTTAAGGCTGGAGAATTAACCGGGGAGCAGAGCAAATCCCCTGCTCCCCGTTTTGCATTTCAAGCCGCCTTCTTCGCCTTCCGAACCTGCGCGGATTTCGCGGCCGCTGCTAACTGCTCGTCGAGTTCGCCGTTGCGAACAGCAGTGATCAGCGTATCGATCAGCGCCGGAAGCTTGTCCAACGAAGCTACCGCGATGCCAGCCTTGCCCTTCTCGAACTCGATGGTCTTTTGGCTGGCGCGAACAAAGAACACGAACGTCCCATTTCCGGTCATGCGCCACCACGGCATGACGCGATGCTGCGTTTCCACGACGTTTTTCACGCCGTCTTTTTTGACCGATGTGCGGATGGTCCGTTTGTAATTCGGATCGGCGACAAGTCGCTTCTGTTCTTCTAGTCGCTCGATGACCCGCTGGCGGCGATCCAAAGTCGGATTTGCGCCGGGCTGCGGCAACGTCGTGAACGTCAACGATTTGAGGATTGCCATTGAAGCCTCCATTGAATATTGCGGAGGCTACATGAGTATACAACTTCAGGTTGTCATGTACAGCATTTTCTATGAGGGTGGCCCTGATCACGAGGAAATAGCGGGGGCCAAAAGAAAAGCCCCAGCGAACGGGGCTCAAGGTGGATCCCTGAGGCTCATGAAGTCTCCGGCCTCACCCACGGTCAATAAAATCAGTTTCGGTACTGGGCTCTTTTGAATAAGGCGGCCATCGAACATACCAGGAAGCGTTATCTACCTGACATGTCGGGTTTCTGACTTTCGCGAAACGTCTCTCGAACGAAAGGTGTTAGATAACGTACTTATTCGAAGCCTCAAACGCTTCAAGCACGTCCACAACGTCATCAATCTCCCAAAGCCGCTTAGTTATACCTGCCGCCATTGCTGGCGTTATTCGCAAGGGAACTTTGACAAGTTCCGGCGTCGCCTCAGCCGGCTGGGACCCCGGGGGTCTTTTTCTTGGCCCTGGCGTGACAAGAAAAAACCAACGAGCGACCAACGCTATGGGCGGGCAGTGCGGAAAAGCCCCGGTCCGATACTCACACTATGGGGCCGGGGCCAGTTGGCTTTCTCGCCTTGAGGCGACAGGCGGCTCAGCACGGGGGCGATTGGTCGAGCCGACTTCCATCGCCGCCAATGCAACGCGGGGGTGGCGCCGGTGTTCCGTCCGCGACCGTAAAAGAAAGCCGAGCGCGAGGAGCGGCGACCAAAGACCCTTCTTCTTCGTTTTTTCGATAGCGATCCTCAGCCCTGCCGCCCTATTCCAACCCAGACGGCGCTGTCTCAATAATACCCGTACCGCAGCCCATAGCCGTAGCCACCGTAGCCGTAGCGGGGAACACCGTAGTAGCCGTAATACGGAGCAGCATAGCCACCATAGTAGCCACGACGGTAGGCACGTCGGTTCACCCGCCGGTTCACTCGGCGCCAGTGCCCTAAAATGGCCTGCGCCTGATTGACGCTCAGCTCTACACCACGCGGCGTTACTTGCGGTGAGATCGGGATCGTCGCGAGAATCGCGGCGGCGAACAGCAGACCGATGACTGACCAAGCCTTCATGACTAATCTCCTCGGTACTAAGTTGCCCGTACCCTGCTGAACGCTGGCTGAACAGCGCAAGTTCCACCGATCCATATTGTTTGCCTGCACCTCGGATTGGAACGACGTCTGCCCCATTTTCTAAGTGGTATCTGGGAAGGGACGGGGGCAATCCATGAGACAGATCATCTTTCTATCATCTATGGTGTGCTGCTAGAGATGCGGTGTCACTCCCTGACCGCATCAACGCACCGACGGGGGTGTGAATTTTTCCCCGATTTTCGCAATACCCTGGATACGACGGGATAAACCGATTGGGTCCCAACCCAGGGGCATGTCAAACAAAGTTGTTCCGCTGAAATTTTTTTTCTGCTGCCGATAAATATCGAAAATCACATTGCAACACCTTGGAGACATGGATCACGCAACACTGAGCAATGCCTTGCGCGAAAGATCTGCGGCAGAAGCGGCCACGCTATTCCGTGTCTCCAGCCGCACGATTTATCGCTGGTGCAAGCAATACGGAATTCGTCGACGAGTTTACCGATGTCCAAATGCGGAGCTGCTCCGCCGATTGGAAGAGAACCGTGTTTTTCAGAAGGAGATTGCTCGCGCGTTTGGTGTGTCTCGTTGGACAATCTGGCGCTGGTGCGTGAGCTTCGGAATTGCTCACCACACCACTGGTCGTTTTCGGAAAGGCACGAAGGGAAATCTGCCCGATGTTCACGAGGAAATGCCGTTCGGAATTGGGGTGCTGTTGGAGGAGACGTTCAATTTTTGAACGAAACAATTCCCTCCTGTATCTCCTCATATTGCAGCGGGTCATCTTTTGATGGAAATACGGTTCGCGTATTACCGTTGCGGAAACGCACGGTAAAGAATCGCGGAACTCCGCCGCTGCCATGCTCGAGAGGTACTCCTGCTGGTGCCAGTAGGATCTCTGAAGCCAGAGATCTGATGCGCGCAGAGATCTGAGAGCGAACCTTATAGATCTCATCTCGGCGACTGTTTTGAAGGTCGTGTATCAGGGACTTGAGCTCGTCTTTGCTCCAGGCGCTTTCGGCTACGTCTAAATCTAAGCGCTCTGTCTCTTTGGTTTTCAAAAGGGTATCCAGTTCTGCCCGTCGCGTTTCGAGCTCGTCCAACTTTCCAGCAACAAAATCTGTTGACACCTCAGCTTTCTCCATTACGTCGAGGAAGAGGTCCATTCGCTTCTTGATAGTGGAGAGCTCGCCGCGCAATGACTCAATAGCTTGATCGAGTTCCTTCTTCTCATGGTCGTCGCTATTGAGAATGTGCTCAAGATCGACCTCTTCAACGAACCTTAAAAAAGTGGCTTCGAAGTCCTTGTATCGCCAACGAGTGGCATCGGAATCGCAGCTCATACCCCTCCGGGCCCCATCGCAGACGAGAAAAGTTCCTCCTTTGGGAGGCGCACCTTTATTTTCAAATGCCATAGGGGAGAGGCAGTTGAAGCATGTGGTCATGCCCGAGAACAGGTTCGTGAAGTACATGCCTTTTCGGCCACGCCCAGCGACGCGCCGCTCAGCGCGCGCGGATTGAGCCCGGTAAAACAAGTCTTCTTCGACAATCGCGGGAAAATAATTTGCGATTGGATCTCCAACAGGCACACGCTTGCCATCGGGTAACCGCTTGTGAGGTTGAAATTCCCCGATCACCGCTCGATTGGTCAGAATCTTTGACACGTACCCATTCTGCCATCCGTTCGATCCTCCAAAGCTATTGATGCCGCGCCTATTGAGTCTGCGCGTAATGGTGTAAGTACCGATCCCGGAGACCGTATCTTCAAAAATTGACCGCACCACTTTCACGCGGTCCGGAATTTCCTCGTACCGCTTACGGTCGGGGCTTAGCTTGAGCCAAGCCGGACATTTTGCTGTCAATGGCTGAGTGTCTGCTTGCGCGCGCTTGTTAGCCCAAGCGGCAGCGACGCGTTGGCTCTTGGTCACCGATTCTTCATGGGCTCGGCTCATGATCACGAGTGACGTAATAAGGTCGGTTACATCCGTTTTCTCGGGCGCGTAAGTGCGATCATGGCCGAGCGTCACGATGGTGATGCCGGCTTCGATAATGCTCAGGAAAAGCGCCAATGACTTCCGGACTTCTTGACGGCTCAGTCGGTCAAGCGACTCGATAAGGAGAAACGATCCGCGTTCAATTCTGCCCTCAGTCACAGCCCGAAGAAACTTTCCGAGCGCACCTTCTTTTATGTTCGCACCCTTGAATGCCGAAATTCCGATGTCCTCGAGCTGCGCGTGATCCGCCAGCTCAAGATTGTGCTCGCGGGCGTAGGCGGTCGATTTTTCCAGCTGGCGGCGTCGACTGTCACCTCTCAACTGGAGGTCAGTCGACATGCGAATGTACGAGTAAGCGAGTGGTCGGGTTGACATACCCTTGATATAATGTGGGAATCAAACCCCGGCGAGGACCGCGATTGCGACCGAGCGTGCGAGCAGCGCATAGGCATTGAGTTCGCTCAGAAATGTGGCGCGTCCTCGGCTTTGTCGCCGCCCGGCGGATTACAGATGAATCCGAGTCATTTGAGCGCCTCGTGCAGCCGATGGATGCCATAGGCAAGCGAGCCTCCAACGACCCCCGTCCAGAGCAAATCGAGTCCGACCTGCCATGCAGCCATGAGCGGACCGAGCACGATCCCGATTGCAAGCGCTAGCCAGTCCGACGTCAGCCGGCAATTGCGCGTGGTCGAGATCAGGAAGGACACCGGCGTGAGGAAGAGCAGACCCGCGCTTAAAAGCGGCGGCAGCGATCCCGCGAGATAGTAGCCGATCAATGTGCCCGAATGCGCGGCGCACATAAAGCCGATGCCGAGCCCATTCACAAACGGAATGCGCTCCTGGCGCGAGATCGCCGGCAATAGGCGCAGCGCCTCGATCCAAACACTCACTGCGGTGAGATGGGCCGGCAGGATGAGCGTCGCATAGGACGTCTTCGGCCGCTTGATCAATGGCGGCAGCGACATCACCATCGGCAGCAGGCGCGCGCTGCTCACGCCAACCGCCAACGCAGTCGCGAGCGGTGCGCCGCCGGTGGCGAGCGCCGACACGAGGATCACCTGCGCTGGTGCCGCCCAAACCAATACGGTCGAGGCCATGGCCCACCACAGGCCAAAGCCGAAATCATGCGTCAGCGCGGCGATGCCGATATAAGTTCCGATCACGACGTAGGCCAGCGCCGATAGCCATGCCGCGCGAAAGCCAGCCAGGAACGAAGCGGCTCCCGAGCGATGCCACAGATTCGTAGGAGTCGCTGGCGACATCGGCTGACGAACCTATTTCGCGCCCCCGCCGCGTGCGCGCTCAGAGCTGTTCCGCCGTTCCGTCGCCCTGCACGATCGCGACGTAACGCTGGATCGAACGTTTGAGAGCGTCCTTGCCGCCGCGCGGAATCACCCGGTCGAAGAACGCCCCATAGATCGTTTCGAAGGAAAACGGCTCCAGCATCGCGCCGATGCGAGCGACCGCCGGCGCCGACAGCGGAATGAGGTTGGGATAGCTGCGCATGAAGCTCACGTAATTGCGATCGGGGATCAACTGCACGATATCGCCGCTCAAGAGCGCGCCGCGCCCCCCTGCACCTCCCATCCAATGCAGCACCGTGCCGCCGGCGAAATGACCGCCGCAGCGGACGAGCGTGACCCCGCGCGCGATCGGCAGCGTGTCGCCCTCCCACAGCTTGATCGTGGGGTCGGGTCGCATGATCCATCGCCGGTCGGCGGCGTGCAGATGGATGGGAATGCCGCCGAAGGCGCGGCTCCATTCCACCATCGTGCTGTAATAATGCGGGTGCGATATGGCGATGGCGGAAAGGCCGCCCACTCCTTTCACCAGCTCAATGGTCGCGGCATCGATGAACGAGATGCAATCCCACAGGATGTTGCCCTCTCCTGCGCGCAGGATCAGCGCGCGCTGGCCGATGGCAAATTTCGGCACAGTGCCGACTCCGATCAGGCCGGGTTCGTACTGCTGATAGCAGTTGAAGTGGCCCCGCGTGAGCTTATCGAGCGTGGTCCAGCGCTGCCCCCCGGCGGGTACGAATTGACGCTCGTCCTCGCAGACCGGGCAGGACGGCGGAGGCGCGTCCGACGGCGTGAATTGGCTGCCGCAGGTTTCGCAGATGAAGGCCGGCATCACACGACCGCACAGGTTGGTCCGATGCGTTGTGTGCTCCGGCGTGCCGACTGAAACACAACGCGCCGCCGCGTGCCCCGCAGCGTTTGCACAGTGATCTTACGTTTCCATACCGCGGCGAATCAACGCTGCTATGACCGCGATACAACGCCCGCACGGGACAGCTCGGCCGTTGTCGAAGCGTCGGAACGTTCGCGGAAGCGATGGTGAACGGGCTGCGCCTGGCCTATCTCGGCGGCGCGTCGGTCGAGCTTGCGGGCAGCCTCATTGCGCTTGTCTTCATCCCGGACGATGCGCTCGAGCACGGGAAACGTTGAGCCCGACGTGCCGCCGACGAGCACTGCCAAACGACGCTGGCCTAACCTGCTACACCTTGACCAGCGGCACCTTCGGCACGGAGCCGCGCGGAGAGGAGCCGCCGCCCTTCGGACCGGACGGCTTGCGGCGGGGGCTGCGCCGTTTAGGCTTCGCCTCGGGGATCTTTTCGGGCTTCGGCGTGACCGGTCCGTCGAGGTACTCGAAACCGAGTTTTTCGGCGTCGCTCTCGTCCTTGACGATGATGACCCGCACATGGCCGCCGGCCTTAAGCTTGCCGAACAGCACTTCGTCGGCGAGCGGCTTCTTGATGGTCTCTTGAATGAGCCGCGCCATCGGCCGCGCGCCCATCTGCTCGTCATAGCCGTGCTTGATGAGCCAGTTGCTCGCTCCCTCCGACAGCTCGATGGTAACGTCGCGATCGCCGAGCTGCGCCTCAAGCTGCAACACGAACTTCTCGACCACCTTGGCGATAATCTCGGGCGTGAGATGCGCGAAGGTGATGATGGCATCGAGCCGATTGCGAAATTCAGGAGCAAACAGGCGGTTGATGGCCTCGAGGTCGTCGCCTTCGCGCTTGATGCGGGTGAACCCGTACGCCTGCCTCGCCAGGTCGGCCGCGCCGGCATTCGTCGTCATGATCAAAATGACGTTGCGGAAGTCGACCTGCTTGCCATTGTGGTCAGTGAGCTTGCCGTGATCCATGATCTGCAGCAGCACATTGAACAGATCAGGATGCGCTTTCTCGATTTCGTCGAGCAGCAAGACGCAATGCGGATGTTGGTCGACGCCGTCGGTGAGCAAGCCGCCCTGATCGAACCCCACGTAACCGGGCGGAGCGCCGATCAGCCGCGAGACGGTGTGGCGCTCCATGTATTCGGACATGTCGAAGCGGATCATCTCCACGCCCAGCGCAGTCGCGAGCTGCTTCGCCACCTCGGTCTTGCCGACGCCGGTCGGGCCCGAGAACAAATAGCAGCCGATCGGCTTCTCCGGCTCGCGCAAGCCAGCGCGCGCGAGCTTGATCGAGGCCGAGAGCGCATTGATCGCCTTGTCCTGGCCGTAGACCACCTGCTTGAGCGTCTGATCGAGATGCTGCAGCACCACCGCATCATCCTTGGACACGGTCTTGGGCGGAATCCGCGCCATCGTCGCGATCGTGGTCTCGATTTCCTTGATGCCGATGGTCTTCTTGCGGCGACTCTCCGGCAACAACATCTGCGCCGCCCCGGACTCGTCGATCACGTCGATCGCCTTATCGGGGAGCCGGCGGTCGTGGATGTAGCGCGCGGATAATTCGACCGCCGCCTTGATGGCCTCGGAGGTGTATTTGAGCTTGTGGTAATCCTCGAAGTAAGGCTTGAGCCCCTTGAGAATCTCGATCGTGTCCGGAACCGTCGGCTCGTTGACGTCGATCTTCTGGAACCGACGCACCAGCGCGCGATCCTTTTCGAAATATTGCCGGTATTCCTTGTAGGTGGTCGAGCCGATGCAGCGCAACGTGCCGGAGGCGAGCGCTGGTTTGAGCAAATTCGAGGCGTCCATGGCCCCGCCGGAGGTCGCGCCCGCGCCGATCACGGTGTGGATCTCGTCGATGAACATGATGGCGCCGGGATAGGCCTCAAGCTCCTTGATCACCTGCTTGAGCCGCTCCTCGAAATCGCCGCGATAGCGCGTGCCGGCGAGCAGCGTACCCATATCGAGCGCAAACACCGTCGCGTTCCTGAGCACGTCTGGCACTTCGCCGTGCACGATGCGCCGTGCCAGGCCCTCGGCGATTGCGGTCTTGCCGACGCCGGCATCGCCGACGAACAGCGGGTTGTTCTTCTGCCGGCGGCACAGCACCTGGATGGTGCGGTTGATCTCCGAGTCGCGTCCGATGAGCGGATCGATTCTGCCCTCGCGCGCCTTCTTGTTGAGGTTGATGCAATAGGCCTCGAGCGCGTCGCCTTTCTTCTTGCCCTCATCACCGGTTTTGGTGTCGGTATCCTCGTCGGCGCCGCGGACCGGGCGCGCCTCAGACATGCCCGGCCGCTTGGCGATGCCATGGCTGATGTAATTCACGGCATCGTAGCGCGTCATGTCCTGCTCCTGCAGGAAGTACGCGGCGTGACTCTCGCGCTCGGCGAAGATCGCAACCAGCACATTGGCGCCGGTCACTTCCTCCCGGCCCGACGACTGCACGTGAATAACGGCGCGCTGGATCACGCGCTGGAAGCCAGCGGTGGGTTTCGAATCCTCGTTGCCGTCGCTGACCAGATTTTCGAGCTCACTTTCGAGATAAGCAGTGAGGCTGCGCCGCAGCTTGTCGAGGTCAACGTTGCACGCCCGCATCACGGCGGCGGCGTCCTGGTCGTCGATCAGCGCCAGCAGGAGATGTTCGAGTGTGGCGTATTCGTGATGGCGCTCGTTGGCCAGCGCCAGAGCGCGATGCAGAGACTGCTCGAGATTGCGCGAAAACGTCGGCATGTCAGCTCTCGTGATAACGCATTATATGGGCTCGGCGTTCCTGCTTTTCCATCGTCGCTACTTCTTTTCCATCACGCACTGCAGAGGATGCTGGTGTTTGCGCGCAAAGTCCATGACCTGCGTCACCTTGGTCTCGGCCACCTCATAGGTATAGATCCCGCACTCGCCGATGCCGTGCTGATGCACGTGCATCATGATGCGATGCGCGGCGCCGTGATCCTTGTTGAAGAACCGTTCGAGCACGTGAACCACGAATTCCATCGGCGTGTAGTCGTCGTTCAACAGCAGCACGCGGTAGAGACTGGGCCGCTTGGTCTGCGGCTTGGTTTTGGTGATGACCGCCGTGCCGGGCGCCCCCGCCCCTCGCCGCTTGTGATTGTCCTCATCCGCCAGACGCGGGGAATTCGGACGCTTGACGGCACTTGCGGTCATTTCAGTCGATCGTCGATTCATGGGGTACTTTACGGGTCCGGACGTGGCGGCTTTGGGGCGCAAAAACGCAGGCATCGATGGATCATAATAAGGACGGCGCGGGCCCGGTTCCAGATCGTGCATGTCCTCGAATCGTCGGCGATTCTGCCGCATTCGGCGATTCTGACGGATTTCGTTTTGCAAATCCCGTGCCGTGCCATCTATTCCGCTTTAATCGACCGACTTAATTGCGGACAATTCGGGGCGATTTCATCGGAAATCTGCGGATTCCTCGCGCACCGCTTCAGGCCAGCGTCGGTGGCCCTCAGGGGGCCGCGGAACGCGCTTTAGGCCTGGGCCGCGTTGGGCAACCCTGCAACGCAAGGGCATGAAAAAGCCCGGCTCAGGCGGCCGGGCTTTTTGCTATGCGCGGAAGCGCGCGTTACTTCACCGAGGCAACCTTGCCGAACTGGGTCTCGAACGGCTTATAAGCCTCTCTGGCAAGGTCGGCGTAGAGTTCGCCGAGCTTCGTCGCCTCCGCCACGAAGGTCTCGTAGGCGCTCTTCGCATAGTCGCTCTGAACCTCGATGGCCTTTTCCAGCGACTTTGCGCCGATGAGCTTCTCGGTCGCGGCGGCGCTTTGCTCGAACACCTTCTTCGAGTAGTCCGCAATTTCGATCGTGATCGCCTGCAGGCTCTTCGAGAGCGCACCCAGCGATTTCACCGTCGCATCCATATTGTCCTTTCCGAACTTCTGCATGTCCTCGATATTCTTGACCATGTCGCATCTCCCGGCGGCGTCGCCGATTGTCAAACACCCCGTCTCCAGCCCATCGGGCCGGATTGATCTGGATATATTGCGCTGCACAAAAAAGTCAAGGGATCCTTTTGCAATGCAATATCGAGCTGGCCGGCGGCGCTTAATGGTTTTGCAAGCTGCCTAACCTAGGCTTGTCGGGTGCTGTCGGGGGCAGCAAGGCCGTTCGCGCCTAGCGGGAAATCAGCCGCGCGAGGAGGCAAAAAAGGTCGGAAAAAGTTCAGAAAACCGCCCTTTTTGACTCGTCCAATCGCGTTACCTCGGCACGACAGGGGTGTCAGCGCTTCGCATGGAGCGCGAAGGGGAACGAGGACGGGGGAAATACCATGCTGCGGATCCGGACCGGAGCCCGTGAGGGGCTTCGTTGGGGTTTGTTCGGTTTAATCGCTGCTGTTCTCACGCTTTCAAACAGTCCAACACACGCGGCGCCCTACGCGGATATTGTCGTCGACGCCAACTCCGGCGCCGTGCTGCACGCGACCAATCCTGACGCGCGCCGCCATCCCGCATCCCTGACCAAGATCATGACGCTCTATCTGCTCTTCGAGCAGCTCGAAGCCGGCAAGCTCAAGCTCGACAGCGCGCTCAAAGTATCCGCGGAGGCCGCCGGGCAATCGCCCACCAAGCTCGGTCTCAAGCCCGGAAGCACCCTTGTCGTCGAAGATGCGATCAAGGGCATGGTCACGCGTTCGGCCAACGACGCCGCCGTCGTCGTCGCCGAGGCGATCGCAGGCAGCGAGAGCGACTTCGCCAAGCTGATGACGCACAAGGCGCAGGCGCTCGGCATGAACGCTACGGTTTACAAGAACGCCTCCGGCCTGCCTGATGACAACCAAGTGACGACCGCGCGCGATCAAGCCATTCTCGGACGGGCCGTCCAGGAACGCTTCCCGCGCTACTACAAATATTTCTCGATCCGCTCGTTCACCTTCCGCGGCCAGTCGATCTCCAACCACAACCATTTGCTCGGAAAGGTCGAGGGCGTCGATGGCATCAAGACGGGATATATCGGCGCATCCGGGTTCAACCTGGTGACGTCGGTGCACCGCGGCAATCGTTATCTCGTCGCCGTGGTCATGGGGGGCAGCAGCGGAGCGAGCCGTGACGAACGCATGCGCGAACTCATCAGCGAGAAGATCGCGCTCGCATCGACCAAGCGTACGGCGCCGACGATCGCCGAGGGAGCCGCGCGGCCGGCCGGCAATCCCGAGCGAGTGATCATGGCCAAGGCCGATTCCAAGCCTGAGCCAATGGTCGTGAGCAAAGCCGAGCCTGCGTCCGAGCCGAAGCCGAAGGCTGCGGAGAAGGTCGAAGCGCGACTGGAACCGAAGGCCGAGGCCAAGCCAGGGCCGCGGTTTGCCGTCGCCAGCGCAATCAGCGTGCCGGCGCACTTCAGTCCGTCTGCTGCGCCAGCCGAGCCCGCTCGATCAGAGGCGATCCCCACACCGACGCTGACGCAGGCGGGCGTCATCGTCGGCTCGACCGAACCGATTCATCCGGTGCTGGTCAAGACCCTGACTGTGAGAGCGGGAATGAAGACGGCCTCGCTCGTCCCGCTGCAGGTCGCATCGCCCGCCGCCGAACCTCACCCTGCCCCATCCACCGCGGCAGCGGCCACTGCTGCGCCGGCGAAGCCCGAAGCTCTCGCGCCGTCGTCGCCAATGCCGACCGCGAAGCCGGACAGCGCTGCGCCATCGCCGGCATCAATGACGCTCAAATCTGAGCCTGCGGCCCCACCGGCGACTCCTGTCGCGGTGGCGAAGTCCGAGCCTGAGCCCGCGCCGGCATCCCCGGCTGCAACGCCGAAAGCCGAACCAGCGCCGCCCGGACCGGCCGCGGTAAGAGCGGAACCTCCCGCGCCGGCAGTTGCCGCAAAACCTGAACCTGCCGCTGCGATGAAAACCGACGCCGCGGCGAGCGCGCCGGCGACCTCGGCAAATCCCGAGCCGTCGGCACCGGCGGCTGCCGCGGCGCCACCCAAGCCCGCCGTAGCGGCAGCAAAGGCCGCACCACCCCTACCGGCCGCAAGGCCTGCCTCACCGGCGCCGGCCGCAAAAACGGCTGCGGCTGCGACGAAACACCGTCCGGGTTGGATGATCCAGGTTGGCGCCTACCCCGCCGAGCAAGCGGCCAAGCAGCGCCTCTCCAGCGTCCAGAGCAAAGCTTCGAAAATCCTCACAGGTGCAGAAGCCTTCACCGAAACGGTCGATAAGGGCGGCACGACCCTCTATCGCGCGCGCTTCGCCGGGCTCGATAAGGACAAAGCGGAAGCCGCTTGCAAATATCTCAAGAAAAATGACGTCGACTGCGTGACCATCAAGAACTGATGGTCGACTGAGAATGGGACGCCGCGTCGCACAGGAGCCGCTCATGTCGCAAGTAAAGGAATTCAGCGATGGCGGCGCAAAAGTACGTCCTTGGCTTCATTGACGCGAGCCGCAAGATACGTCGACCCCCCTTGGTCGGGATGCAGTTTCTTCATGAGGGTGCGGTGGGCGCGCCCGATCTCCTCCGCGCTCGCCCCCGGCTGCACGCCAAGGATTTGATAAGCCTCCTCCTCCGTCATTTTGCCGCTGCTCCATCCCCGGCGGTCCGTCCCCGTATCCGCGTAACCCTGCGCGCGTTCACGCCAGCGGGGCTCCCGGCGGTCGAGATACGCCATCAATAGCGCGCGGCTTTCCGCGTCGATCTCGGTGAGAAAGCCGGTGAGCGTCGCGATGTCGAGCGCGTCGAGCGTAGCGCCTTCATGCCGTCCTGCAAGCACGCGCCCGTGCATCGCGCCGGTGTCGTGATCGAGCTCCATCTCCACGAAAGCCGAGCGCACCCGCGACACCTGGCCGGCGCTCTTCTGCGTGCGCGCCGTGAGCCCTGGCATGCTCCACGGCAGCCAACCGAGCAAGCCGAGACCGGTGAGGCCGAGCGGGATGGCGATATCGAGCCGCCCCCGCACGCCGAGCACGCCGGCCACGGCGAGCGCCCCCAGTCCACCCCCTGTCTTCAAAACCACGGCAGCGGTTTGCGGTTTGACCTTGGTGAAAGCATTGAGCGCCCATAGCAGCAGCGCCAGCACCACGAGACCGAAAATGACCGTGGCCATCACGATCTCATCTGCTCGAGCAGCTTGATGGCGCCGCTCTGGCGTCGCGCCGAGAGGTCGGCCAGCGCGCGCATGCCGCCGGCGGCATACGCTGCGGCCGCGCGCAACAGTTCGGCCAGCTGATGGGCTGCGCCGGGATCAAATCGGCAATAGGCCCCTCGCGTCAGGCGCGCGATTTCGCGAAATGCTTGCTCCGTGATGGGGTCGAAGCCCTCCTGGAACATGAAGGCGGGCACCCCGAGCAGCCCGAGTTCGCCCGCCGCATGACAGAGATCATCGAGCTTTTCTTCCATGGCGTCGCCGACGAAGACCAGGGCCTGAACCTTTGTCGCTTGGGATTCGCGCTTGGCGTGGGTGATGATCTTGCCGATCTGGGTGTGACCGCCGCGGCAATCGATCCGCTCCATTAGAGCTGCGAGTCGCTCCGCCTGCGACACCCAGCGCGAAGCCCGACATTCGCCGAGACCGCGGTAGTACACGAGCTGCACATCGAGCCCGCCGATAGCCGCCGCCTCGCGGAACATGTCCGCCTGCAGGCGGCAAGCTGTGTCCCACATGGGTTGCCGACTCATGGTCGCATCGAGCGCGAAGATGAGCCGCCCCCGCCGCCCGGATTCAACGCTCGGGGCTAAATCCTTCACACGGGCAATAAACGCGTCGATCTCCGCACGCGTGGCGGTTGCGGCCGGCGCGCGGCCGCGATCGGTCGGTGGCCGGTCGTGACGATCAGTGGCCATGGCAGCAAAGTGTTTTCCGCCCACTAAGGTGGCCATATCCGGGCTGCGGTGCAATGCCCCACCGCGTCGCGGGAGGCACCGCGGCGAAGGTGAGACGCCGCATGGCCTCCCACCCGCGCCTTTGGTAATTTGTGCGCAGCGCTGCGGTTCCAAGCAAACGAACTTTGCCCAAATGGCCATTCGAGTCGTGCGTACGGTGTCGGCACTGCGCCGCGCCGTCAGTCGGTGGCGAGCGGCCGGCGAGCGCATCGCGCTGGTACCGACCATGGGCGCGCTCCATACCGGTCACCTCTCGCTGGTGCGCGCGGCGCAGCGGCGCGCACGGCGCGTCATCGTCTCGATCTTCGTCAACCCGGCACAGTTTGCGCCGCATGAGGATTTTGCCAGCTATCCGCGAAGCCTCGGTGCCGATCTCAGCGCGCTCGCCGACATGAGAGTAGACCTCGTTTGGGCGCCAACCGTAGCGGTCATGTACCCGCCCGGCTTCGCCACCCGCATCGTAGCCGAGGGTCCGGCGACAGCCGGTCTTGAGGACAAGTTTCGCCCGCATTTCTTTTCCGGCGTTGCCACGGTGGTGGCAAAACTCCTGATCCAATGCACTCCCGATTTCGCGATGTTCGGCGAGAAGGATTACCAGCAGCTCAAGATGGTGACGCGGCTGCCGAAGGATCTTGATCTGCCGGTCAAGATCGTCGGGGTTGCAACCGTACGCGAACGCGACGGCCTCGCGCTATCCTCGCGCAATAGCTATCTCTCGCCGAGCGAACGTGCGGCGGCGCCCACGCTTTACCGAGTGCTCAAGGATTGCGCTGGCAAAATCGCACGCGGCGAACTCCCCGCGCGCGTCCTCGATGAAGGCAGCGCCGCCATCGAGCGCGCCGGCTTCGCCCTCGATTATCTCGAAGCGCGCCACGCCGAAACGCTCAAGCCCATCGAGTCGGTCAAGGACGGTCCGATCCGCCTTCTGGTCGCCGCGCGTATTGGCAAAACGCGTCTCATCGACAACGTCGCGGTGTGATCAAATCCGCCAGCGCAGCACGCGGGCGGCGAATTCGGGCACGGTTAGCGCGTCGAGGATCACACTGGTATCGATAGAGACTAAGCACGCTCCAGCGATCGAGATAATCGCCCCTGCCGTGACCAGCGGTCCGAATACCTCGTGGTCGGGGTTGAGCCATTTCGAAAAGGTCAGCCGAAAGACCAGCGACAATTGCAGCAAAGGCGCGACCAGCATAATCGGTGCTACCGCGACGGCCGCATAGAATAAGCCCTGCGCGAGAGCGACAAACACGCCCGAGTTAACGAACCATAAGACGTTCTCGCGCTTGAGCGCGATGACGTTCTGCCGCAAAGGCGGCCACAGTAACGCCATGGCGACTACTGCGGTCGCCGCAGCATAGGCGATCAAGCCGCCCAATATCCCGCTTGTAGGACCGGTATGTTCTAGCGCGGAGCGCGCCATGATCGGCGTTGAGCCATAGGCAAGCGCCGCGAGCGAGGCAAACACGTATCCTGCAACGTGGCGCGGCGCGAATACGGCCGCCGCGACGCCGTACGGCGGCAGCGAACGGTTGCCGTTGAGGCTGGCATCGAGCAATACCGGCGTGGCGCGTGAACCGGTGGGCTGGCGCTGCGTGATGAGGGTTCCGGCCAGCATCAACAGACCGCCGATCATCTGCAGGACGGTGCAAGGTTCGCGGAGAATGATCACCGCAAGGACAAGCGCAACGATCACTTGCAACTGGACGACCGGTGCCGTGAGATTCGATCCCGCCTCCTGATTAGCGCGGTAGTTGCAGTATCGGCCGAGTAGGAAATGCGTGACGCCGACGGCAGCCATCCAGGCGGCCGCCGTGGGCGGGAATTGCGCCAGCCGACCCATTTGACCCGTCGCGACCGCGGCCAGCAGAAAACCTGCGACCCCAATCGGGATGGTGATCGCCATGGCTTGGCCGGGAGTGCCGGTCAGCACACCACGACGAGCGGCGGCATTGTTCAAAGCAAAAGTCAGCGCGGACAAAATGGCCAGGATCGCGCCCAGCATTCGGCTCTCTTATTGCGCCATACGTGGCCGGCGCTCCCACAGTGGGCGGCGCGGAGTCCACCCTACCCATACCTGCATGCTAGTTCGTTACGATACGCCAGACGCGCCCTACTTTTTGATTTTCAGCGGGTCTTTCACGTCATCGAACTTGGCAAATTCCGTGTTCCACAGCTCGCCGTTGATCTTCTCGACCTTGCGGATGTAGATGGGCTGCACGATGTCGCGCGTGTCCGGATCAATCGACATCATTCCACGCGGGCTCTCCCAGCGCATGCCCTTCATCGCTGCGAGAAGGGTGTCGCCGTCGGTCTTGCCTCCCGTCTTCTTCAGCGCCTCGTAAATGAGGTGCATGCCGTCGTAACCTCCGACCGATACGAAGTTCGGACGGAAGTTGTTCGCTTTCTTGAAGTCCTCGACGTATTTCTTGTTGAGTGCCGAGTCGTGCGAAGCGGAATAGTCATGCGCGGTCACCATGCCCAGCATCTGATCGCCCATGTTGTTGAGCTCGTCATCGTCGGTGAGATCTCCCGGCCCGATGATCCTGATGCCCGAACTAGCGAGGCCGCGCTCGGCGAACTGCTTGGCAAAAATGCCGGCCTGGGTGCCAGGAAAATAAATGAAGGCGGTATCGGGATTGATGTCGCGGATGCGCTGCAGGAACGGAGCAAAGTCCGGGTTGGCGAGCGGGATGCGAATTGATTCGATGATTTGGCCGCCGAGCTCGGTGAAGCGCTGCTTGAAGGCAGTTTCCGCCTCGGTGCCCGGCGCCCACTCGTTGACCAGCGTCACGACGCGCTTGCTGCCGTTCTTGGCGGCCCACTCGCCCATGATCCAGGACGATTGGGCGAGAATGAAGCTGGTGCGTACGAAATAAGGTGACCCAGTGGTTGTGACCGACGCGCCGGAGATCATGACGACGGTCGCGATCTTCGCCTGGGTCACGAGTTGGCCATAGGCGAGCACGGTTGGCGTGATCCCGCCGCCGATGATGTGCACTCTGTCGTTGACGATCATCTCCTGCACGAGACGCCGCGCATTGTCGGCCACGCCGGCATCATCCCTGAGGATGATTTCGATCTTCTTGCCGGCGACCGTGTTACCGTGGTGCTGCATATAGAGCCGCGCGCCCGCTGAGGCCTGCCGCCCTGCAGCAGCAAACCCGGCGCCGGTCATGGCGAAGCTCATGCCGATCTTGACCACCTCTTGCGCCGCGGCGCCTCCGGCGAGCGCGAGCGTGGCGGCGGCCGCGATAGCAATCGTGAATGGTCTGCGTTGCATGCCTTCCTCCGGCCTAGTGGCGCTAGATTGTGCGATTGTTTACTAGCACAGGGCCGACGGCCCGACGACGCCCCGCGACGCTTCGCAACTCCCGCTCAGAGCAGGCCGAGCCCCCTCAACTCGCGCCGTAGCGCCTCCGGCATCTTTTTTGCGCCCGGCGCGACACGGTCGAGGTCGCCGGGCGCGTCTTTGGGCGTGAGATAGCGCCAGCCCTGGAATGCGCGCCACGGGCGCGGCTCGACCAGCACAAGCTTCGGCTGCAGCACGATGTGGCAACGGCCGATCCCCTCCTTGTCGACGAATGGACGCACATCCACGATCCGCTGGCGGCACATGATCTCGCCGCGGATCACCCAATAGAGCGAACCGCCGTCGCGCAGTTCGTCCGCGCGCTTGGGCACCATGCGCGTCCTGTGCATGTGCTCGCTCGAGAGCCTGCGTCTTTTGCGCTCCCTAAGCTTCTCACGGATCCAATCCTCGAGATCCTTGACGGAATCGCAACCGACACAAAGTTTGATGAGATGAAGAGCCACTGTGGATCTTGCCAGGTATGGTGAGATCATAGCGAGCCGCGCACGCGTTGCCATGCGCGCAGCAAGCTTATCCTCAGAAGATGGATCTGGTTATTGGGCCGGAGCAAGTGGCATCGGTCCCGGGCGGGCGGGAGGAGCGCTCGGCGGCTGACGCGCTTGCGAGTCCGCCTGCGGTGGCCGTCGCGGTGGCGTTGGCGGCACGGACGCGGCGGCGCCGGTCGTATCTTGGGGCTGCCGCTGCGTAGCAGGCGGTTCGGCAGTCATGATATTCACCGGCGGGATCGAGGATGCGGAAGGGAAGTAGAGGTTGTTCGGCACTTTCGCCGCCGCTCCGGGGAGTGGCGAAGGTACAGTGCTCGCCACCCCGCGAGTGCCGGCCGCCGGCCAGCTCGCCGAATAAGTTTTGACGCGCGCATCGAACGCCCGCTCCGCCAGATGGCTCTTGATCCGACTGGGATCTCGCAGCCAGCCGAAGGCGCTGCATTGATCCGGCGCGCAGCCGTCGCGGACCGCCAGCACATGCGCCGCGATTCCGAACCGATCGGCTTCGACCGCGCGACGCAGCGCGAGCATGGCAGGGTTTGCTAGGCGGTCCCCAAACTCGCGGGCGGAAGCCAAGAGTGAAAGCTGCGCGGCAACATAGGACACGGCGGCAGCGGTTGCTTCCGGGGTGGCGAAGAGCGCTTTCTCGCACGCGCCCGCCAACGCCTCACCCGCGATCGCGTCGAGGCATCCAAGCGCCGAGCCTGGCGCGAATGCGCGTGCGGCCAGTTCGAATGCGCGCGTGTCGAGCGCGCGCTGTTCGGCGGCACGGTCGCGGGCAACAACGTAATCCCGCCCCCACCACCAGCCCGCCAGGACGATGATCAGCAGGAGGGCGAGCATTGAGGCGCTTCTCCCCTCGGGACCGGCCCGCAAGAGGGTGAGCACGCAAAGGAGGAGGACGAATGCCGCGCCGGCCACGACCACCCACACCGGCAGCGACACCAGGCCGGCCGAATCGAGGGCTGTCGCCCAATGCTCAATCCGATCGAGCATGAATCAACCACTCCACGGATAGTATGGCTCAGCGGGGCTGCGCCTGCCACCCCGCCCGGCTGTGGACGGGGTTCGTGATCAACGCGTCGCGCACCACCAAGCACGCGGCACACTCGCAAATTTGCGCCGCCCCCCGGGGGGCGTAAACAAAATAGCGGCCTTGAGCGCGCTTTCGCGCGCGCAAGGCCGGTTTCCTATTTGCTGAACGCGTTCCGGTTAGGAACGCCGAACCAATTCAGCGCGAGTATTCGAGTTGACTTTCCCTCGCCACGCGCTCGAACGCCTCATTCGGGTTCTTGATGCGGTACTGGTAATCGGAGCCGTCGGAGGGAAGCAGCTTTACGACCTGATAGGTGCTGTTGGCGACCATGTGACCAATCGGACGCGACGTGAAGTAGACGTTTTGACCGATTTGAAACTTGTGTTCTTGCAACGCAGTTCTCCTGACCTCGAACGATACGGAATTCGCTCTTTTCGAGCAGTGGTTCCCCCGGGTCGGCAATATAGCAGCGAAATTGCCCCATTGCCTCGAAAATTCCGTTATTTGTTCCGCTCGGTCTCGCCCCCTCGTAGCCATTGGAATTTCGGCCAAACTCAATAGCTTATGCGGAGATATTGAATTGATCTTGGACCGGCGTCATGGCGGGCATGCTGCCGCAGCAGGTAGTCAGATTTCCGAGAGAAGGGTCCGTCGCGGGAAGTCCACGCCGGGTCCATCTGACCGGACCACCGCCCGAAACACAATGGCGCCCCCTTCATGGGCTACCTCGCTTCTGCGAGGCGGGCACGGGGGGCACCATGCGCTTCATCCTCGGCATTCTCATCGGCTGCGCGCTCACGATCGGCGGCGCCTATACCGTCGATACGGTTTCGACCGCCACTGCCAAGCCGGTGATGGTGAACTGGGATGTGGTGGCCAAGAATCTGGACGCCGTCACCACTCTTGCACGCGCAGGCTGGAAAAAGATTGCCGGCTGATTGGGCCCGCGACTGCAAGCACGGCGCGCTTTCTCGCCTCGGTGCTTGAAAACCCGCCTTAGGCCCGCACTTCCTGCCGCTGGAACACGATATAGGCGATCACGAAGAGCAGGATCGAGCCGGCCACGAGGCCCACGATCTGCGGCCAAACGATCAGTACGCTTTGCAATAGCGGGATCGGCGCGCCGGGAATCGAGCCTCGCTCGATCAGCGCCAATCCCAGGCCGGCGAGCATCGATTGCTGGGTCGAGCGCACCGATGGGTCGAGCACGATCGCCACGATCTCGTTGTACAGCACCACCGGCGACAGTCGCGCAAATGCCTGCTGTGTCTCGAGGAGGCCCAGGATGTCGCCGGAGCCGCTGACCGCGTTGGCGATGTAGGGCGCGAACGAAGGCCAAAGAAACGTCACGAACAGCCATACCCCGAGCGACACTAGCACCGCCGCGGCCGCGGAGCGAAACACAATCGAGAACAGCAGCGCCAGCGCGAACCAGAAGGCGCCGTAGACGATCGTAATCAACAGTAGAATCAGCGCCCTCGCCATTTCTTCGGCATTCGGTGGGATGCCAAGTCCCCACAGCCCTAGCCCTATCACCAGCAGCCACAGCACGATGAAAGTGACGGTCAGAGTGAACAGCCCAGCAGCGAACTTCCCAAACAGGAGAGCATCGCGATAGATCGGCTGCGACAGGATGCGCGAGAGCGTGCGCCGATTGTGCTCACCGCTTACGGCGTCGAAGCCGAGCCCAATCGCCAAGAGCGGCACCAAGAAAGCTGACAGCAGTAGTGGCAACGTCAGCGGGCTGCTGCGGGTAAACAGCAAGAGAAACAAGAACGGATCTTCGGCGGTGGTCTCCTTGATCGGGGCGAGGCCGAGGCTGACCACCACGATCGCGGTCGCGGTCACCAGCACGACCAGCACCACCACCAGGATGCTGCTGAAGTGATCGGCAATCTCCTTCAGCGTTACTACTCCGAAGCCGTGCAGGGCGGAACCTTCACGCCGCATGGCGCTCTCCTTCGTGGGTCTTGAAGTAGCCGGTGTAGATCGCCTCGAGGCTCGGCTCCTCGACCGAGAGCCGCAGCAAACGACCGCCCACCCCCACCACCGCCGCCGCCGCTTCCGGCCGCACGTCGTGATCGGAGGTGAGCCGCCAGCGGCCGCGCCCCGCCGGCTCAACCTGCTGCACGCCCGGCACCGCGGCGAGCCGCTCAGCCAGCCCCGGCCCCTCCGCTTCCACCTCCACCCGGAAACCGCCGCCCAGCACCTGGCGGCCAAGCTCGGGGACCGTGCCGATCAGGGCGATATTGCCCCGGGCGAACAGCGCGACGCGATCGCACACGCTCTGCACGCGGTCGAGCAGGTGCGACGACAACAGCACGCTCACGCCATGGTCTTTGAGGTCGCGGATGATGTTGAGCAGTTCCAGCGTCGCCTGCGGATCGAGCCCGGAGGTCGGCTCGTCGAGGATCGCGATCTCCGCTTGCTTGATCAGGATTTCGGCAAGTCCCAACCGCTGGCGCATGCCGCGCGAGAAGGTCGCGACCCGCTCTTCAGTCACGTCGGCAAGACCGACATGGCCGAGCGCGGAACGGATCTTCTGCTCGCGCTCGCCCCGCTCCAGGCCCATCAGCCGCGCGGTGTAGCGCAGGTTCTCCGCGGCGGTGAGTTTGTCGTAGAAGCCGACCTGGTCGGGCAGATAGCCGACCCGGCGTTTCACCGCCAACGGCTCGCGCACGGGATCGTGGCCGAGCACGCGCGCCTGCCCGTCGGAAATTTCACTCAGGCCCAGCAGCATCAAAATGGTGGTGGTCTTGCCGGCACCATTGGGACCGAGCAAGCCGAAGATCTCCCCCTGCGCCACGGAAAACGAGATGCCGTTGACGACGGCTACGCCGTTGTAGCGCTTGGTGAGGTTTGTCGCCTCGATGACGTTCATCGCCGGCCGAACCATATGACGGAGCCGATCATAATAAGCAGCGCGCCGCCAATCAGGGCGATGCCAACGAAGCCCCACAGCGTGGAGGTCGTGACCGCAACGCGGAAGGTCTGGGCTGCGGATTCACCGCGAGCGGAGGCGCGCACCGTGGTGACATAGTCCCCGGCCACCGCCTTGGGGGCGGGCGTGATGAGCGCCTGCACCTCTTTGTTTTCGTTGGGGGCGATACGGTCGACGGTTTTTGGTTCGAAGCTGACCTTCCAGCCGGTTGGAGCCGAGCCCGACAGCTCGATCTGTTCGGCCGCCGCCGTGCCGGAATTGGTGAGGATCACCGGGACCGACGTCTCCTGGCCGGCGGAAGCCTTGGCGCTGAGGACGCCTTCGCGGCCGGCGATATCGATCTTCGGCTGACCCGTGATGTCGAGGACAAGGTCGGACGTTGCGGTGGCGTCATCGGCGGATACTTTCGCCGTCACCTTGTATTTGCCGGCTGCGACCGTGTTCGGCGGACGTACCTTGAGTTTCACGTCCTTCGACTGGCCGGCATCGAGCGGAAGGGCGTTGAGCTCCTGGCTACCATACTGCTCGGTGAACGTGGCATCGAAGTTCTGCGGCGCCTGCGCGGCCAAGCTCACCAGCACCTTCTTGGGGCTGTCATTCTTGATGGAGAGCTGGAACTCGAAGCTCGATTTGGAAGTGCCGCGCAGCTCGGGGAGTTGAGGATTGAGCGTGAGCTTGGCCGGCAGATCGGTGGCGAGCTTTACCTCGATGGGAAGCGTCGCGTTGCTGGTCGCGCCCTGTGCGCTCACCGTCAGGTTCGTCGTGCCGATCGGGGCATCCTTAGGCACATCGAGGCGCAACTCGAGCGGCACGCTGGAATTGGTCGCGGGCAGCGCCGCCGCCACCGGCTGGCCGCCACCGATCAGGGTCGCGGTCCAGCCCGACGGAACCCCGCCAACCCCCAGCGTCAGGCGCTCCGGCGGAAGGCCGTAATTCTGCAGCTTGAGATTGATCGACGAAGTAGTGCCTGGGCGCAGGGTGACCGCAGGGTAATCGGTGAGAAGGAATAGTCCCTTGATGTCGCTCTTGGCTTCTTCGGCTGTTGCTGCGGTGCAGAAGGCAACCGAAAGCACAGCCGTGAACAGAGCGATAAGACGATATCGCATGATTGCAAACTCCAGGCGGTAAGGCAGGTAATTCCGCTACTTAGAGGACCCTCCCGGCGGACCGGAAGGAATGAGGTGCTACAGGATCGGCGTGGTTTTCTTTCGTCCCCGCGCCGGAATCAATACACATCCTTGAGATTTTTTTGGCGCGATGTCGCAGCCGCGAGGGCAGCTGCTCATACCCGCACGACGGTCGGCCAGTCCACCTCGTCTTCTGGCAGCACCCAGGGTTCCGCGAGCGCCGCCGCCCGCCATTCGCCCCAAGCGGGCAGCGCCATAACCGCGTCCATGTAGCCGCGAGCCATGGCCCCCACCTCCACCGCATAGGTATGAAATCGGGACACCACCGGCGCATACATCGCGTCCGCGGCAGAGAAGCTGCCGAACAGAAAAGCGCCATCCGTCCCATAGTGCGTGCGACAATCGGTCCATATCGCCTCGATGCGGCGGACATTGGCGTGGGCCTCGGGGGTGAGTTGCCGCGGCATGACCGGCCGCCGCATGTTCATGGGCAGATGCCGGCGCAGTGGAACAAATCCCGCATGCATCTCAGACGCGATCGCGCGGGCGAGCGCGCGAGCCGCCGGATCAGCGGGCCAGAGGGGGACGGAAGGATATTTCTCGGCGAGATACTCGAGAATGGCCAGCGACTCCCACACGTAAACATTGCCGTCGGCGAGCGCCGGTACCTTCCCAGTGCCCGACACTTTGCTCACCCGCGCCTTGAAATCCTTGGCATCGAGCGAAATCACCTCCTCTTCGAACGCGATGCCCGCAACCTTCAGGGCGATCCACGGGCGCAGCGACCACGAGGAGTAATTCTTGTTGCCGATGATGAGCTTCACCCACCAGCCTCATGCCGTCGTTTGCAGCATCCAGATGGTGGGCGGAGGCAGCGGTCGCGGTCAAGCGGGCCGCCCGGAGGCCCTTCTAATGCCTGTCACGCGGACAAGTCGTGATCGGCTCTCCGGACCCTTGCGCCGGCGCTCGAAAGAAGTCGCGATGACCGGGGTCGATTGCGCCCTTACCGTATCGCGAGATCAGGTGATTCCCAGCATCACGGCGGTCATTGCCGCACCTACAACGGCAACCGTCGCGGCCAACACTGTCAAGGCGGCGGCAAACCACCGCAGCAGGCGGTCACGGCGGGCGCGTGGGACCATCACTTCCGGCAAAGTTGAGGGAATCGCTGGCCGCATCTCGGCGCGCATCGTCGATGGCTCCTTTACAACCGGCGCAGCAAATCCGCGCCAGATTCAAATAGCGTTAGGAGTCGAACCTGATGGCCGGCGAAGCGGTTGCGCAACGACGCGGTCACAGAGTCGCGTCGGCCACGCACCCAGTTTGTCCGCGAGCAGTGAATGGCGGGCAAAGGAGCCGTACGGCGACGCCAAATTTTATGGGTTGTCTTGTGTCGGCCCGGGAAACAACGCCGAACTCCGCCCCGTCACCCAATAGACGGCAAGCCCGACCCATTCGCGCACCGCGGTATCACTTCGGCGCAACCCATCGCCCACGGTCGCAAACGGACGTAGTACGTCATTGATTCCCCGCGTCCGCCAGTCCACCGGGTAAGCTTCGACCGGAAAGCCCGCTTTGCGGAAAACGCCGATCGCCCGCGGCAGATGATGGGCTGATGTCACCAGCAGCCAGCGCTCGCCGGGTCTGGGGTGGGCGAGGGCCTTGGAAAAAACGGCGTTCTCGACCGTGTTGCGGGAGCGGTCTTCCAACATGATGCGCTCGCGCGGGATGCCGAGGTCTTCGAGCAAACGCAGCGCGAACGCCGCCTCCGCGCCCTCGTCGTAGATCAGCGCACCGCTGCCACCCGAAAAGAGAATGCGAGCCGCGGGATAGCGCCGCGCCAGTTCGGCCGCCACGGTCAGCCGTTCCGCCGCCTCGTTGAGCGCCACGTCGTCGCGGGCAGCCGAAACATCGGGCGAGATGGCTCCGCCCAGCACGATAATGCCGTCAGGCGCCCCGCGGGTTGCGTCCCAGCGGGGGAAGCGCTCCTCAAGCGGTATGATCAATGCATTGCCCGCGGGGGAAAGGCCGAGGATCGCGAGCACGATGAGGCTTGCGAAGGCGAGCACCCGTCCAGCCCGCGCGAACCGCGTCAGCAGCAGCAACAGCCCGAGAACGCCGATGGAAATAACGAGGTTGGATGGGATGGCGAAGAAGCCGAGGATCTTGGAAAGAGGAAAGAACATCGCCGTGAACGGTCACACCGCATCCGGCCGATGACAATTCATGGATTTGCGCCAATGCGCAACTGCGCCCGCGCGTAACGATCCGATCACGTCTTCTTCCAGGCGGCGTAGCGCGCCTTCGTCTCCTCGTTCATGGGATAGAGGCCAGGCAGTCTGGCCCCACGCTCGACCTCGCTGACGATGAAGCTCTCCATGCGCTCGTGCTCGGCGCCCTCCTCGGCGACAAAAGCGAGGAGGTCCTGTGGGATTACCACCGCCCCGTCGTCGTCGCAGACGATGACGTCGCCAGGAAAGACTGCGCAGCCGCCGCAGCCGATCGGCTCCTGCCATCCGACGAAAGTCAGAGCGTTGACGGAAGCCGGCGCAGCGGTGCCTGCGGACCAAACCGGGAGCTTGGAGGCAAGCACGCCCGCCTTGTCGCGCACGACCCCATCGGTCACCAGTGCCGCGACATTGCGCTTCATCATGCGCATGGTGAGGATGTCGCCGAAAATGCCGGCCGAGGTGACGCCCATCGCATCGGCTACCGCGACACAACCTTCCGGCATTTCTTCAATGGCGCCGCGGGTGGACACCGGCTTCGCCCAGCTTTCCGGAGTCGCGAGGTCCTCCCGCACCGGCACGAAACGCAGCGTGAAGGCAGGGCCTACGATGCGCCCCGCACCGGGAACGAGTGGCTGCGGCCCGTTCATCCAGCAGCGGCGGATCCCTTTTTTCAGCAGCATCGTGGTGATAGTCGCGGTGGTGATCGCCCGCAAAGTCTCGTAAAGGGCGGCGCTCATGAGCACACCTCTCGGGAATATCTCGGCAACGCGGCCTCAAACAGGGGCCATGCCGAGGCGGGCATCGCGCCGGCGCAGCCAGGCCACGCACGGGACGGAGATCAGCACCATCCAAGCCTTGCCGATGATCTGACCGAGCAGGAATTCGAGCGAGCCGAAAGCGAGCCACAGAAAGACGACCGAGTCGACGACGAGGCCAACGACACCCGACGCGACGACGGCAATGATCAGCCCGCGGCGCGCGAGCGGGGTGTAGACCGCCAGATCGGCGAATTCCGAAAGCAGGAATGCCGCCGCCGACGCGAGGACGAGCGCGGGCGGCGCCAGCAAGGCCGAAAGGACGGCGCCGGCGAGAATTGCCAGCGACGAGGCCGTCACCCCGAGCCGGCGCTGGACCAGGTCGCGCAGCACGAGCGCAGCGCCGGCCATGGTCACGCCCGAGGGCGCCATCAGCCCCGCCCCGACCGGAACGAGGCAAGGTCCCGCTGGCTGGCACACCGTGCCGACGTGCCCGATCATCCAGTTCGCCGCTGGAATGGTGAGCGCGAAGAGCGCGACAAAGATGATGCCTTCGTCGCGCCGTCTTCTCTCGGTCGTCGTCATCGCGTCGACACCCACTTGGCGAATCCATCGGCACGCAAACGGCAGGCCGGGCATGTTCCGCAGCCGTAGCCCCAGGCGTGCCGTTGCGAGCGCTGGCCGCGATAGCAGGTGTGGGTCTCTTCGACCAGCAGGTCGACAAACGCGTCGCCCCCGATCTTGTGCGCAAGAGCGAAAGTCTGCGCCTTGTCGATCCACATCAATGGCGTGTGGATCAGGAAGCGGCGCTCCATCCCGAGATTGAGTGCGAGCTGCATGCATTTGATGGTGTCGTCGCGGCAATCGGGATAACCGGAGAAGTCGGTCTCGCACATGCCGGCGACGAGATGCTTCACGCCGCGCCGATAGGCGAGCGCTCCGGCGAAGGCGAGGAAAACAAGATTGCGGCCAGGAACGAACGTCGTCGGCAGCCCGCTCGCGCCGACCTCGATCGCCACCTCACGCGTGAGCGCGGTGTCGGAAATAGCCGCGAGCGCCCCGAGGTGAAGAACGTGATCTTCGCCGAGCTTTTGGGCCCATACCGGATCGAGCGCCGTCATGCGCCGGCGTACGCGCTGCCGCGCCTCGAGCTCGGCGCGATGGCGTTGCTCATAATCGAAGCCGAGCGTCTCGACACGAGCGAAACGCTCGAGCGCCCACGCCAAGCAGACCGTCGAATCCTGCCCGCCCGAAAACAGGACAAGCGCGGCGTCGGGATCCGTTGAGCTCACGACCATGACTTCAGAGGCTCGACAAGCGAATGGGATAGCGAGCCAGCCGAACGCACCATGTCTTATTCCTTAGCGCTATCCGCCGCTCGCCTTCCCGGCTGGTAGCCGAGCTTGCGCGCAAGCGTGGCCAGCTCGCAGCCCTCGCAGTAACGGCGATCCTTAAAGTCGATCCAATTATGGGCATAGATGTTTTCGGCCGGGATGTCGTAGCGCTCCTGCAGAAACCGCACCAATGCCAACCAAGCTTGTGCCTGCTCCCGCGTCGGTGGCTTAGCGACGTCGGGATAATTGCCGACGAATTCCACCCCGATCGAATTGGTCTTGATCACGCTGTGATAGGTCTTTGAATTGTCGATGTACTTGTTGTCGTTCCGATTGGCGCCATCGCCGTGGGTCGGAATCGCGGTCTCGGCGGTCGACCAATAGACGGTGCCGTCGGTTTCAACCCAGACCATCACGCCGCGCTTGGTGGGATTTTTCGCCTGCGCCAAGGCCGAGCTCTTGGCCGAGCCGGGCGGACCTTCGGTCTGGTGCACGATGATGTTTCGCCATTTGACGGCCTCGGCCGGCAATCCGAGCGGATGGAGATAAACGATGGTGAGACCGGGGATCTGCGGCTCGCCCGATTGCCGCGCGAGCTCGCGAAAATTTTCCGGAAGCTCGACGTGATGCACGGTGGCCTCATCGGCTTCTGCCTGAGCCGGTGCGATGGCGTCCGGCCGCGGGCGCGGCAGTGCGATCTGCTGGCGTGTTGAAGGAGCAGCGTGAGTCGATTGAGCCTGAGCAGAATTTACCAGTGCGCAATTTCCGAAAGCCAAGGCGGAAGACAGCGCGGCGAGCGTCGCGAGGGCAGCAACGTCCGGAGCCATAACTTTCAATCCCATTGCGGCGATCCTGAATAGGCATAGTCGACGATGCGCCCGTCGTGGCTCGCGAGCCGCGCGATCTCCGCCATCTCGGGTTCGGAAAGCTCGAAGTCGAAGACCGCGAGATTTTCCGCCAGCCGTTCGAGACGGCTGGTGCGCGGGATGACCGCGATAGCCTCCTGCACCAAAAAACGCAGCCTCACTTGTGCAGCGGTTTTCCCGTGCGTCTTGCCGATGCGCGCGAGCACCTTGTGCCCGGTCACGCCGCCACGGGCGATAGGGCTATAGGCCACGATGGCCATGCCGTACTTCCGGCAGGCCGCGATAACCTTCGACTGGTCGATGAAGGGATGCACTTCGATCTGATTGCAGACCAGTGGCTCGTCCGTAAGCTTCACGGCCTCTTGGACGAGCGCGACGGTGAAATTCGATACCCCGATGTGACGAGCAAGCCCCGCGCGCTTGACTTTGCAGAGCGCGCCGAGTGTGTCGCGCAGCGGAATCTGCGGATTAGGCCAGTGCAGCAAGAGCAGGTCGACCTGCGAAAGCCGCAAGCGAGCCAGGCTCTCCTGCGCGGAACGCTCGAGATCGCGCGGAGCAAAGTGTGACGGCCATATCTTCGTGGTGATGAAGACATCGTCGCGTCTTATGCCGGCGGCGCGCAGCCCCTCACCCACTTCGCGTTCGTTGTCGTAAAGCTCGGCGGTATCGATGTGACGGTAGCCGAGCCGCAGCGCGTGCTCGACCATACGCGCGCACGTCCGCCCGCGCAGCTCCCAGGTGCCCAGCCCAATGAGCGGGATGCGTGCGCCATGTGCCTCGACGACATGCGCCGTAACTGCCATCAGCACCTCGAAGTCATTTCGTTTGCTCCCGTTCAATTGTCCCATTGTGGCGCGTGCGGCGGGTCGACGACACGCAGGTGGGTCTGCTTGAGGCGGGCAATCTCAGTCATCTCTGCATCGCTCAACTTGAAATCGAATACGGTGAGGTTGGTGGCGAGATGGTCGGGTTTGGCCGTGCGCGGGATCGGAGTGATCCCTTGCTGCACGAGATAGCGCAGCGCGATTTGCGCGGCCGTCTTACCATGGGCCTTACCGGTTCGCGCGAGCAGCTCGTTTTCGGGCACCTTGCCGCGGGCAAGCGGACAATAAGCCGTGACCGCCAACCCATACTTGCGGCACGCCGCGAGCACCTTGTCCTGATCGATGAAAGGATGAACCTCGATTTGGTTCGCCACCAGCGGTTCGCTTGCAAGCTTCACCGCGTCTTGCAGCAACGACGTGGTGAAATTCGCGACGCCAATGTGCTTTGTGCGGCCGTCACGCTTGGCCTTGCAGAGAGCGTCGAGCGTCTCTTTGAGCGGCACGCTCGGATTTGGCCAATGAACGAGGAGAAGATCGACCCAGGAGAGCTCCAGCTTTTTCAGGCTTTGGTCAAGCGAGCGCTGGAAATCGAGGGTGGCAAGCTGATCGTACCAAACCTTGGTGGTCACGAAAACATCCTCGCGCGCAAGGCCTGCGGCGCGCAGCCCGCGGCGTAGTCCCTCCCCCACCTCGCTCTCGTTGCGATAGCGCTCGGCGGTATCGATGTGGCGATAGCCGAGACGAAGCGCGGTTTCGACAGCTTCCACGCAAACCGCATCCATCAGCGTCATGGTTCCAAGCCCGATCGCGGGGATCTTTGCGCCGTTGGCTTGGACGAAATTCATCGCGCGCTCCTTACATTCCAATGACGCTCGAACCCGCCGAGGCTAGGTAGGCTGACATCGTGATCGACCGCGGCTCGCCTGTTGGATGCCGCGTTTTGCGGGCGGAAGGTCCGAATTTGTGTCGGTGACACAGCTTTCCGCACGTGTCTGCACCTTAGAACAATTCAATAATACAGCACTTGCACCATGGCCTGCGAAGCCTTTCATATCGTCTGAGGATCTTGGCGGGACGGCGCTATATGGTTCGCGGATCGATATGGGCGGTGGTGCTGGCGGCGCTCAGCGTGGCGAGCGTGCAGGCCCTCGCGCAGGAGTTCAACCTCGTCATTCGTAACCATAAGTTCGAGCCACAGGAAATCCGCGTGCCCGCGGGCAAACGCGTCTCGATTTATGTCAGTAACGAGGATGGGACTCCCGAGGAGTTCGAGAGCCCCGCGCTGAAGGTCGAGAAGGTCATTCCGGGCAAGTCAAAAGGGCTCGTGCGTATCGGACCGCTCGCGCCAGGCCGCTACGAGTTCTTCGGCGACTTCCACGCCGACACTGCCAAAGGCACCGTGATCGCGGAATAGCGGGATGTTTGGCGCACTCATCATCGTCTTCCGCGAAGTGATCGAAGCCGGCCTGATTATCGGTATCGTGCTCGCGGCTACCCGCGGCGTGACCGGACGCGGCCGCTGGGTTGCAACCGGGGTGCTCGCGGGCACGCTCGGGGCCGGCATAGTTGCCTTATTTGCGGAAGCGATCGCCAACGCGTTCGAAGGGGCAGGTCAGGAACTGTTCAATGCGAGCGTCCTGGGCGCGGCCGTGGTGATGCTGATGTGGCACGCGGCATGGATGTCGCGCCACGGCCGCGAGATTGCGGTGGAGATGGCGGCGGTTGGCGCAGCAGTAACCGCCGGAAGGCGGCCGATGACGGCACTTTGCGTCGTGGTTGGACTTGCCGTGCTGCGCGAAGGCGCCGAGGTCGTGCTGTTTCTCTACGGCATCCTCGCCGGCGGCGCGTCGGGCTCTTCGCTATTCGTCGGCGGCATGCTCGGACTGGCTGCCGGAGCGGCCTTTACGGCACTGACCTATTATGGACTCGTCAGCATTCCCACGCGACACATCTTCGCGGTGACGACGGTGCTGATTGCGTTGCTGGCTGCCGGCATGGCGGCGCAGGCGGTGCAGTATCTCGACGCCGCCGGGGCGATCAACGTGCTGGGTGGCCAATTGTGGGATAGCTCGCCCTGGCTGCCGCAGGGCGGCATTATCGGTCGCATCCTACGCGCGCTGATCGGCTACACCGATCGCCCGACCGAACTGCAGCTCATCACCTATTTGGCGACGCTCGTGGCCATGGCCGCGCTCACATGGCTCGCGGCACCCCCGCGCGCGGCGCACGCGCGCACGGTGTAGCCTGGAGCCGCGCGAACGCTGCGCAAAACGCGCGCGTCACTGCGGCTTTATCGTGCTGAGAACCGCGAAAGCGACGTCGGGAGCCTCGTCGATCACCTTGAGCAATGCGCGGGCCGGTCCGCGCGGCGAACGCTTGCCCTGTTCCCAATTGCGCACCGTTTCAATCGGCACTCCGATGCGTGCGGCGAATTGCGCCTGGGTGAGCTTGGTACGCGCGCGCACACCTCGCGCATAGGCGGCGTCTGCCGCCGCGCCACGCGCGGCCCTCGCCGCCGCAAGCCAGCCACCTGCCGGCCGGCCATAGCGCATTTGCTCGGCAATCTCCCGCAACGGACTCGGAAGAGCCCGTTCGCTTCCGTCGGGAAGAATCTCGACGATCCGGCCGTCGGCCTTCAATCTGACGCGCATCATGGCGGCCACAGGCCTACGTGATTCCCTCTGATTGGCCAAGAGGTTACACGTCGCCGATCGCGGATTGGGACTATGCTTTAGGTAAGTCGTTCACTGCACACTGGGCCATTGACCCAGAAAGCGCGATTGGCACCACACAGCCGGAACCCAAGGACATTACGCCTTGTCATTTGAGGCCGAACCACAGCGTAGCGATGCCGAGAAATGAAAAGAAGCCGACGACATCGGTCACCGTCGTCACGAAAACCCCCGACGAGATCGCCGGATCGGCGCGGAAATGACGAAGGACGAGCGGCACCAGAATCCCACCGAGCGCCCCCGCCACGAGGTTGCAGATCATCGCCAGCCCGATCACCAGCCCCAGATCGGGGATCTTGAACCACGCCGCCGCCGCAACCCCGGTGATGACCGCGAAAGCCACGCCATTGACCAGCCCCACGAGCACTTCGCGCAGGATCAGGCGCACGGCGTTGGCGTCCGACAATTCGCGCGTCGCAAGCGCGCGCACGGCCACCGTCATCGTTTGTGTCGCAGCATTGCCGCCCTGACTCGCCACGATCGGCGCCAACACCGCCAACGCCACCATCTTTTGCAGCTGACCCTCGAACAGACCCAGCACGGAAGAAGCCAGAAAAGCAGTGGCAAGATTGACCAGCAGCCAGTTGAAGCGGCCGCGGGCGACGGACAGCACCGGATCCGAAAGCTCCTCCTCACGCCCGACGCCACCGAGCGCCAGGATATCCTCTTCAGCCTCTTCCTCGATTACATCGACAATGTCGTCGAACGTGATTACCCCCACCAACCTATCGTTCGCATCGACCACGGGGGTAGAAACGAGGTCATAGCGCTCGAACAACCGAGCGACGTCTTCCTGGTCGTCGCTCACCCGCACCGGGTGCATTTCCTCGTCGATAAGTTCCTCGATCGGCACTGGCCGCTTCGTCCGCAATAGCCGATCGAGAGCCACCGTTCCCCGCAGGCGACCGCCGGAATCGCTGGTATAGATCTCCCAAAACCGATCCGGCAGATCCGGAGTCTCGCGCAGGTAATCAATCGTCCGCCCTACGGTCCACCTCGGTGGCACCGCGATGAATTCCGTCTGCATGCGCCGTCCGGCGGAATTTTCCGGATAGACCAGGCTGCGCGCCAACGCGACGCGCTCGGGTGCCGGAAGGCGCTCGAGAATCTGGGTCTGCTCGTCCGTCGGCAGATCCGCGAGAATTGCCACCGCGTCGTCCGACTCGAGCGCGCGCACCCCCTCCGCCACCGCCTCACCAGGCAGTTCTTTGAGGATTTCTTCCCGCACCGCGGCGTCAACCTTGGTCAGCGCGGAAAAATCAAAGTCCTGCCCGAGCAGCTTGATCAGGCGAGCACGCAGATCCGGCTCCAGCGCCTCGACCAGATCGCCAAGGTCGGCCTGGTGCAGGTCGCCGACCAACTCGCGCAGTGCCGCGGCGTCCGCCGCAGTGATCGCTTGTGCAACGCGCGCCACGAATTCTGCGCGCAGCGCGCCTTCTTCATCGCGCAGCGGTACCGCGGGCGCAGCCGTCGTTGTTTGCTTTTCCTCGAGCATGTCAGGCCTTGGCGCGAAGGAATGCGTTGGGCTTCTACGCTCGGTGTCCTAAGCTGGCAATCGCCGTCAGGGTCAGCACACCGCAATGGCCGCAGTTTTCGAGCGCTATGCCCTCCGGCCCGCGCGGTCTCCGCGGGAATGGGCCGCCTATCACGCCATCCGCCGCGACGCGATTTTCGCCGCCCTGCTGCCGGGCCAACCCTATGACGAACAGGATGCGGACGAATTCGTGCCTGATCACTGTCCGCACGTACTTCTGCGCGACGACGAAGTCGTGGGCGTGGTGCGCATCGACCTTATCGGCAAGAAGCAAGCCGGTCTCCGCCTCGTCGCCATCAGGGGCGATCTCCAACGGCGAGGCCACGGCCGTATCCTGCTCAGACTTGCGGAAGAAGCCGCGCATGCTCTCGGCAGAACCGAGATCGTCATTAACGCACATCCGACGTCGCTGGGCTTCTATCTCACCAACGGTTATCGCGAGGGCGAATGGAGCGACGTCCGACCGCTGCCGGCAACCCTCATTCGGGTCGGAAAGCGGCTGCCGTAACAGAGGGCTGCCGTGGTCCCCGGGCGGGCCGGCGAGTTCCAGCAGCGTGTCGCCGCCGTCACAGGCGCCCTAAATCGTCCCCAATCCACGCCATTAAGGGGTCATTAAATTGCCTCCCCGTAGTGTTTCGGTAGAGTGAGGGCGAGACTCACTTTCGGCCGAGGCGTCCCTTCAGGATTGGTCCAAATTCGGGGTAAAACGGGGCCATGCGCCGCACCGTTGCCGCATATTTTCTGCTCGCCTCCTTGATCGGCACCGGGACCGCGAGTGCGGAGGAATGTCCTGCCAACGCGCTCGGGGTCAGTCGCACCATCGTGGTAGACCCCCGCGAGCACCCGCTCGTCGGCAGCATGCAATACAACGAATCGCTGCCGCTCAAAGACCACGAGGTGGTGCTCACGTTCGACGACGGTCCGCTGCCACCCTACACCACCCGCATCCTCGAGACGCTGGCGGCGGAATGCGTGAAGGCCACCTTTTTCATGGTGGGCCGCATGGCTCAGGGTTATCCCGCGATCGTTCGGCGGGTCTACAACGAAGGCCACACGATCGCCAATCACAGCCAGAGCCATCCCTTCACCTTCCACAAGATGTCCGTGGAGCACGCTGCGCGGGAAATCGAGGGCGGCTTTGCCTCGCTGCGCACCGCGCTCGGGGATCCCAACGCGGTCGCGCCGTTCTTCCGCATTCCGGGCCTACTGCGCCAGACTCCGGTCGAGCAATACCTCGCTGACCACAACGACATGACCTGGAGCGTGGATTTTCTCGCCGACGATTGGACCCACATCAACAACCGCGAAGTCGCGCGGCGCGCCATCAATCGCATCGAGGCGCGCGGCAAAGGCATATTGCTACTGCACGACATCCAACCCGCCACCGCGCTCGCGCTTCCCGAGATTCTCAAAGAGCTGAAGGCTCGCGGCTTCAAGATCGTGCACGTGGTGCCCGCGACGCCCGATCGGCCCAAGACCGTAGCCGAGCCCGAGCTGTGGGCCACACGGCGGGCACCGGAGCCGAAGATCTGGCCGCGGGTCCTGCCAACGGACGTCGAAAGCCCCGAGCCGGTTCTCGCCGCGCCCAGCCCGGCAAGCTTCGGCATCGAGTCTTTCGGCCCGGTCATCAAGGTGGCGATGGCGCAGACGTTCGAACGGCAGACCGACGCGCCGCCGGTATGGCCGGCCCCGGTTGCCTATACGGTATCGCCCGCCACTGAAGTCTTGCCGATTCCCGGCGCCCACAACTTCAGATATTCGCGCGTGTTCCGATTGGGTGCACCGGACAAGCCCAAGGTCACGACGAAGAAATCTCCCGTGCGCACGGCGCGACCGCGAGACCCGAGATACAGCAGCTGGTTCGGTCCGTGGCCTGCCTCGAGGACCTCGCGCACGGTCGGCCATCAGCTGACGGTGGCGCGGCCGCCCGTCAACTTGGCTGCGCCGCAAGTGCGCTGACCAATTCGAAGACCAGCCGATCTGAAGAAGGTCTCAAAGCAAGACGCGCCGAGCTTTGGAGCCCGGCGCGTTGCCGCTTCATTTGAATTGATGAGGGAATGCTAGATCGATATTGGAAACTCTCTCACCCGCAGCGCCAGCGACGGCAATAACCGCGCCAGCCGCGCCACGTGCACCAGCAGCGCGCCTGGGTTACCGATCCCATATCGGCCGCGGCTTGACCGATGACCGCCACGTTCGCCGGCGCCGATACGGTCGGTACCGCGGTCACCAGCGAAAGCCCGCCTGCAACAATAGCTCCGATCACGATTGAACGCATTGCGTCCTCCTTGCGTCACCCACGGGGCGGACCTTAACGGGTCAGTATAAATTAATAAACTGGCTTCTGCCGAGCGGGTTGATGCGGATGATATCGCGGCTGCAACGGAAGACGGCGCCGCCGCGCTGCGGGCTTGATGCCCACGCCACGCACGCGAAACGGCCGGTCATTGCCGGTAACCGACGTAAAGTGGTGCGGTCGAGAGAGGTGCCACCCGCTCGAACCGCAAAACACTTAGGTCAAAGTGCGGGGCATATCGTCCCTTTGAAACTCAAAGCCAATCTTCGCTGCCCCGCACCGTCTACTCACGCCTGCACAAGGAGGCATAGCCGATGACACACAATGCTGAATTGACGGTGACCCCGCCCACCACTGAACCCGCCCGCTCAGCCGCAGCCGAACGCATGCGCCTGCACCGTGAACGCCGCCGGATGGGGTTGCGCTGTCTGACAATCCAGGTGTTCGAAACTGAAATTGATAGGCTTATCCGCAACGGCTTCTTAAATTGGGAAATGCGTAACGATCAGATCGCTATCAGAGATGCTTTGCATAATTTTTTGGACGAAACATTGAATTAGAGCGCCGACAGTCAGTTGCTCAACGATCTTATTCGGTAACGCGCAACAGGG
>Ga0306920_100000799_pt1 | contig 38052 bp, 40 predicted proteins | sample flu12Cox44000170_FD_204666 | JGI IMG/M metagenome (GOLD analysis project Ga0306920, IMG submission 204666) | Lab enrichment of tropical soil microbial communities from Luquillo Experimental Forest, Puerto Rico - flux4day.12C.oxic.44.000.170 (v2)... | ecosystem: Environmental > Terrestrial >... | reverse complement strand
TCGAGGATCTCCGACTCCAGCACTTTTCGAGGATCCCTCAGGCGGGGTTTTACGACGGGTGTTCGCGGGTCCTCCCTAGCGGATCGGCATGCCACTCAAGGTATTCCCCGCAAGAATTCCGGAGCCTACCGGAAGGTCCTACGTGACCCTGCGGAAATCCCGCGGCGAACTTCTATGTCGCCCGAGCGGCGCACCTGCCTATGAGAACGAGCAATCTATCAGGTGCTTGCACCAGCTTGCATCGTCCAACTGCTTACATGTCAGGCGCTGAATTGTTTGACCGTAGCTTGCCGAGAATGCGGCTCGACTAAGTCCGAGTCGTTGCATAAACGGTCGTATACGGCAGAACAATGTACTCTACAAAAATACTAACATTCGCCTTGTTAATATTCTGCGGTTAATCTATTGCATAATCCCATAAGCATACTTACCCTTTGTGCAAAGGCGCCAATGTATGAATCTCGGCTATTCAAGGGTAAGCACTACTGACCAGGGGAAGAACGGGCACAGTCTTGACGCTCAGCAAGCAGCGCTCAAAGCGGCCGGGTGCGAACGTATTTTTGCCGACACAGCATCGGGCAGAACAACCGACAGACCGGAACTCAAACACCTCCTGGATCAACTTCGTAAAGACGACGTTCTGGTCGTCTGCAAGTTGGATCGGCTTAGCCGTTCGCTGCTCGATGTGCTGAATCTAATGGACAAACTTGCCAAGCAGGGCATCGGTTTTCGCAGTCTCAGCGAGAATGTCGACACCACCACCGCATCAGGGCGCGCGATGATGCACATGGTTATGGTGTTTGCGCAATTCGAACGCGACATGCTCAGCGAGCGAACCAGAGAAGGGCTACAGGAAGCGCGACGCAAGGGCAAAGTCAGCGGCCGGCCGTTCAAGCTACCCGAGCATCAACGCTGCGACATCGTTAGGCAAGTCCGCTCCGGTGAGAAAAGCGCTGCTGATGCTGCCCGCTACTTCGGGATTTCTCAGTCTGCGGTATCGAGGCTACTGGCAAAGGCCACCGCGAAGGAAATAAAGGCCGATGCCTAGCCGCGGGGGACGCGAACCGATCCGATCATGCAGCATCCGTGCTCCAGAGGCTTACGAGATGGCTTGAGTGCCGAGTCGTAGCCCAGACCACTGCCGATAGTGTTCCCGTCTGCGACAACCCAAACCACAATCTAGTAACTGGACTACTTAAGTCGAACTGGCAGGCGGGGGAGGCCAGGGAAGGGCGAAGTACTCAAATCCGGCGTCCACCTCGCGGTACACAGGGACGAAACTTTCCTTGCTCGATCCCTCGAAAGCGTCGCGATTCCATGCAACGGCCATGCGAACTCTAGTGCCTACCGGCCCGAGAATTTCCAGACCCACACAGAGCCTCATGTGAGTTTCCGCTGAAGCACGCCCATCTGCGTCGGCATCCGTTTGGCTGGTGTTCATCTCTTTGGCTCTCTGCTCGAGGGCCGCCTGGGCGAGTTCCTGCCCCCGGCGCGTAAATTCTTCGACCTGACAGCGCAGCTCCCGAAGCTCCCTCTGCGCATCTTGATAGCGCTTCTCGAGCTCAGCGCGCTGGTATTCCTCGTAGCGCAAGCTCACCGAAAACTCAGTATCGCGCGCCTCTTCTTCCTTTGTGGGCCGCTGGTCGCGCCAGACGCGATACGCGCTTTGGAAACCTCGTAGCACACAGGCGGGAAGCGTCGTGTCGGCGGCACATTTGAGAAACGCGCGCTCGTACCATGCGCCCTGGGCTTTCCGGTCGCCGTTGTGTGGGTAACCGCGAAACAACGCGCGGAACCGCCGCTCGTTGGCCCGGACTTCTCGCGCCACCAAGGCGCGCTCCTGCCTTACCTGGTTGGCCCTGACCAGTCCGCGTGCCGCGATTTCGCGGAAGCGCTCGGGATTTTCCTGGCGCCATCGGTGCAACGCGCTCGCACCCATAAGCTATTTCCTCCTGTGAGTTGATTTCTATGCAAATGCGGCCGTCTGTGTGAGCTTTTCGAGGCCATGCTTTAGGGACGTTGGGTTTTCTCTCAGCCCACAAGCATGAGCAGGGGTTTAACTTCAGTTCGGATCCGAAATCTCCGATCCGAATCTCTGATCATTTCGACTCGACTTCAGAGGTGCCGGCCGCAGGCACGGAAACGCCGCTTTCTGCACCGTTTGAGCCCAAAGCCCCACTGGCCCCCGGTTCGAGGCCGAAAGGCGCCGCCAAGGCCGAATTGGCGGAGTTGAGGCCGAGCATCACTGTTGCTTAACGCCCTATTGGTTGTTCGGATCGACGAGCTTGCCGTCTCTCGCGGCGACGCCGAATGATTTCCTTGGCGTTCCGTTTCCAATATTTCTGCGAAGCTATACGGGAGGCAGCTCGCCCGCGATGCTTGTCACAATACTCCGCCTTGCCCCGAGTTACGGCCTTATCCTGGCGCTGAAAAAGAACCCCGCATTCTGAGCAGAACCCGGTGCCACCGTAACCTCCCACGGCTGCGGCTAGCTGAAGACCGAGCGCCGAAACCAGCGAATTAAAGGAGCCGAGTTGAAGCTTCCCAACCTGGGCAGCCGACTGGAACGTCTCCAGAGTGCATGGGGTTCCTAACCAGCGTGAAAGACCAATCCAGAGATGCTCAGCAGGGTGTTTGCGGCGGCGCGGTATCAATTGAAGATCGTATACCACGTCGGACGCGACACCTGGCACGCCATAGATGGCCATGAACCAATCCTCCGGCGACGGCTGCTCGTCTTGCCTCCAAAGCGCTGCGCACCGCATGAGACCGTAAGCCATTCGGGCGAACCGCCGGTAAGCATCAATCGGCTCTCTCCATTCTATAATTGGCTCGCTCCGTGTACCCCTCGGTAACGCATAAATCTCGATTATCTGACGCGGGGAAGTTTCCGCAAGTCGCGTCACGCTCCTGATGACCACCTGTCCGGCCAACGTCCCACCCTCCTCCTTGCAATATTGCAATGGCCCCCAACGTCGCACAAAGTCGCGCACGTCGGTATCTGACCCATCCCTGAGGCGGGCAAAGCGCTCAAGCAGCTCCTTGCCAACCGGTTTGGAAGTCAAGCCGTCCATCGGCCAAACGACCTGGTCACCTTCAATACGTGCGGTCTGGGGTACCAGCAGCGCTCGCAGCGCAACCGGGCGGCCCAGCTCCCCATCTCCGGGCCTACCCAACTTGCTCACGATCAAGGTGTCGTCGTCATTGATTAGTCTCATTGGTCTCATGATAGAAGTTGCGCCAAAACAGTCAAGCTGATGTGAGTATGTAATTAGGCTCGGATCGCAGGAGTTGATTATTCAATGGCCAAGAACGAATCGGAACGGCGAGAAGGGCGAATCGCAATGACGGTGCACCTGCGACCAGCGGAGTATGAAGAACTCCGAAAGCTGCGTTTTTCTCGAGGCCGCTCTGGGCAAGACGTGTTGGCAGAAGCTGTCAATCTTGTGCTGCGGCGCCACCGAGACGCAGCCGTGAGGCAAGAGAACGGGGAATGACCGGAAACGGCGACGGCGCCCGCCGACCCAACGGAACGCCGTCCAATGACCTACTCCGATTATACGGACAGGCGCACGGCAAGGCGCCAGGCGATCGCGCCGGTCAGATAATCCGGATCGCAACAGTACCTGAAGCAGGTGCTCGGCGGAGGAGAAATGGTGCAGTGAATATCGTTAAAAGTGCGACGGCGCTCGGTTCGACTACCGAACGCCGCCTACCTGACTCGCTAATACCTTCGACAACGCGGATTGACCAGATCCGCGTCAGCTCAGGCCCCTCAATGTCAGAAATGCCGTTCTGTTAAGGAGCCTCGCCGAGCTATGTATAACCCTACCTTCAACTTCCATCCTGCTGCAAGTGACGGTGTTGCACGCCTGGATTACGATGCCCATGGTCGCGATTACGCCGTTGCCGACAATATTGCGTTAGCACGCTGGCTACGACAGCTTTCCCGCGCTGAGCTGCAGTATTTGCACCGACACCTGCTTGCCCAATCCTCATGCCGGAGGCCAGCTTGAGCGTCGAGGCGAGTCGAACGGTGTGGGAGCATTCGACACAGAAGGGTGAAGCCCTCCTCGTATTACTCGCTATTGCCGACCAAGCGGACACAACTGGCCGTAACGCGTATCCAAGTGCTGAGAAACTCGCACGCAAAGCCCGCATTCACAGACAATCAGTGTGGCGAATCATCGAACGGCTTAAAGCCGCTGGTGAACTCGCCATCGATCGTAAAGGCGGAGGCCGCGGGCGTAGCAACCACTATCGCATAACGCTGCCTATGGGCGAGAAAAACAGTCACCTTGCCTACACTGTAGAAACTCTTGATTCACAAAACAGTCACCCCGCGGAGACTATTTGGCCTGACAATAGTCACTCTGCGGAGACTGTTACTATCGCAGAAAACAGTCACCCTGAATCCAAAACAGTCACTCTGGATCCACAAAACAGTCACCCTGGCTATACGGGATCCATCCTTGATCCATCCATAAGATCTATACGTAAGAGATCGAAGCGAACGGCAGAAGATCCAAATGCCAGCTTCTGGGATATGAAGCCGGCTTCTCCAGAAGGGACCGCTAACGCGGTCCAGACACATGCGAGGATCAAATCCAAAAAGAAGCTTAACGCCATACCCTCAGGTGTTCAGGCGTTAAGCCCCTCCATAAGTCAGGGGTCGAGCCAAAGATCGGATTCCCACGCCGATAATCAGGCATTGAACGTCTGGATCAAACAAACACTACTTTCCGCTTACCCAAGGCATCGACTCAGCAACGTAGCGGGGGCGTATCGCTTTCTTAGACAAAACCAGCCCGATCAGGCCGCGCGCGAGGCCATTATGGCGCGGCTGGACAAATGGCGGAGCTGTGACGAGTGGACTCGAGATGGGGGGCAATACGTCCCCGACATCGCCAAGTTTCTATCCGCACTGAAGTATCAGGGAGATCCGCCGGATTATCGACCTTCGGTAACCGAATCACGTCCGAGTAAGGAGCGAATCTGGCATTGATCATTGCTGAAGCGGAAAAACGGGTGTTGGGCGCGGTAATCGCCAATAACCAGATACTCGACCTAGTGGTGGACCTTGTTCGCCCTGACGATTTCTCCGTCGACGCACATCGGCTGTTGTTCGGCGCGCAGTGTACGTTGCGTGAAGCAAATCAGCCAATAACCGCCAATACCCTGGCCGACCAACTTCGCGGATTTCGCGCCCAGGTGACTGACGACGCTCTACGGGATTTGGTTGCAGTCTCCGCAAATCGGTCCGAGGCCCTCGCAGATGCCGGAATCGTCCTCCGAGATTCTCTGCGTCGGCAGTTGGTTACATTGGGTACCGGGTTGGCCGTTCGAGCCAATCAACCCCCGGAGGAAACCCAATCACCTGCTGACTATCTCGCGCAGCTCATCGCGAATCACGAATCGGCTATTGCCGAGCTGGCGTTGCGCCAGGAAAGAAAACCCGAGCGGCCGTTTGCGGATGTCGCCGAGGACTTGTTGGCGAGCGTCAAACGTCAGGAAGCACGTGGACTGGCTACTGGTTTTAAATCGATCGACGAATACTTCGGAGGCTACATCGCTGGACACCTCAGCGTGCTGGCCGCTAGGTCTTCTCGCGGCAAAACTGCTCTCGCTGTAAATATCGCGCGCAACAACTTGAAACTGTTACATCCAATTCTCTTTATCACGCTCGAGATGACGTACGACTCCGAGATGGTTGAAAGATTCATCGCGGCTGAAGGATGCGTGAATTTCCTCAAGGCCCGGTCCTATGGCTATCAGCCGGATGAGGAAGAAAGAGCTATCGAAGCCGCTGCACACATCGCGAAATGGCCGCTGCGAATTCGCTACAGGCCGCTGCTGAAACCTCGCGAACTCCGTCTCGAATGCCGAAGGGCGGCTCAAGAAATTGGACCGCTCAAGCTCGTCATCGTCGATTATCTCGGCTTGATGCGAGGAGATCGGCACGAAAACCAGCGTTATGTCGAGATCGGCAATATCGTTGTTCAGCTTAAGGCACTGGCGGGGGAATTCGGATTTCCGATTTTGCTTCTCGCCCAAATCAATCGAGAAGCGGTGCGTGACGGCGCTGAAGATTCCCCACCAACCTTAGCGCAGCTCAGGGATACCGGCACGCTGGAAGAGCACGCTGATGATGTCTCGGTGCTGTGGCACAAACCGCAGCATGAACAACAGTCCAACAGCGACTGGACCGCTGTACAGCTCATTATCAGGAAGCAAAGGAATGGCCCGCGTGATGCCCAATGTGAACTGAAATTCCGGCAAGGATGGGGACGTTTCGAAGACGGTGATGAGGATTGGCTATGACCGGACACCTGCATAGCATTCTCATCGACCTGCATTCAGCTCATCTCTGGGGTTTTCCAATCGCATTTAAGCCCAAGCCCGACGGTCGCTGCGAAAAAATACCAATAGTTCCCTGGAAGCATCTGCAGGCAGGTCCTCCAATGGATGAGGAAATCGCCGATTGGTGCGCTCGGTTTACAGACGCTTGTGCCGGAATCCCGAGCGGCCCAGGGCCTAGCACCTTTGTCGTGGATACCGACTCGACAGAAGGAGCCGAATATCTTGAAAAGCGAGGCGTACCGCCTACATGGCGCGTGCGCACGCCACGCGGCTGGCACGATTATTTTAAGTGGCCCGGCTTCCTTGTTCGTAATTCAGTAAAGCAGCTCGGCCCATTCGATATCCGAGGACTTGGCGGATATTCAGCAGCGCCTGGCTCCCGGTATCGGCTTAGTTCAGGTCAGTTTGCTGAGTATCGCTGGGAATCCGATTACGGCCCACATGATCTGCCTCTGGCTGAGGGCCCGTCCTGGCTCCTTGACGAGTTGTACCAGAGGTTTCTGATGGAACAACGACGGGCAGCGGCCGCGATCAACACGCCACCCATCAACTACCCCGGTCGGATGAGCGCTTGGGGTCGGCGGGCTTTTGAGCAAAATTTGCGCGAGCTCGTCGCTACCCCCTCAGGCAAACGCAACGTGGCGTTGTTCAACGTAGCTCGGAGATTCGGGCAATTAGCAGCCGGTGGAGAACTTGATGGTGATACTGCACTCGAACCTGTGTACGTGATCGCTGAGGCGTGGGGCAACGTCAAGCATAGTCGGTCAACCATAGATCGGGCATTCGAGTTCGGATGGGCTCGCCCACGATCAGCACCTGATAGGAGGAACAATCCCTGAGCAGGATCTCACAGGTCGGTGAGCCTCGTGCGGCTACTTCTAAGGACGTCCTCAGGACGGTCTGTGCAAGCGATGCGGAGGCAGCTGGCGTGAACCATTACACGGATCACCGCGAGCAACGTGAGCAACAGCGCGGTCAGATGCGGATGGTCTCTGCTTCGAATCACCGTATTACTACCAAAGACGAGCTGGTCGTTTGCACCGACCATTGTGATTCTGACCGACAGTCGAAAAGAGGACCGCCTCGTGCTCGGTGTCCACGAAGGCGTAACCTCCAGTGGTACGAACGCACACTGCTACCGCGACCCAGAAGATCCGACCGCAGATTTATGGCGTGACTGACAATAAGGAAGACAGAATGGATCAAACGGAATACGAGATGCTAACGACCGCGCTCATCGATTGGCGCAACCGGGGTATCGAGCCGAGGGTCGACGAAGCCGGCAGATTACATCTTTCGCCCCGCCGGCTGCTTCAGCCTGGCGAAATTCCACTCATTGAAGCACATCGCGACGCCATAATCGCCATTCTGAGAGGCGCTCAGCCCGGAGCTGATGAGCAACACCAGCAGGCGCCTGTAACGTGGCCAGAGCCCGAGCCCCAACCTGAGCCCACTACCGAAGCGCTCTCCAATGAGCAAAGCGAACCAGCTATCGAAGAGAGCAGCCAAGCCACCACTATCATCGCCGACGAAGCGACCGACACCATTGCTCGCCAACAGCGGCCGACGCCACGGCCGAACGTACTTCCAGACATTATCACCCAGATCGACGCCCTAGCTCGCGACCTCCGATCCGTAGACGAGGAACTCCGGGCAATCAACCCGATGACTATTCTGAAGTGCGGAACCCACCCCGACGCCGCGCTTACCAAGGTCAGTATTCCGCAAGGCGAGTGCCCACATCGCCATCCAGTACGAGTTCGAGTAGTGCGGCGACTGGAAGTTATCGACGAGCAAGCTACTATCGCGCACCGATCACTGAACCGCTCTCGGACCCGATTAGAGCAGCTTCGTCTGCAACTCAGCACAAAGGAGTAACCCAACTAATGCCATTCGAAAATCGCCCTGGACAAGGCGCACTGTTCAAGAATCGCGACCACGAAAAAAATCCCCGGTCGCCGAACCTCAAGGGGGATGCCCTCCTTGAGCTTGCTGACGGCAGTACCGTCGAACTCGACATCGCGGCGTGGACTAAAGAGAGCGAGCGCGCCGATAAGTGGTTGTCGCTCGCCATCCGCCTGAAGCCGGAGCGCCCCATCCGGCAGCCCTTCGACGGCCCTGGTGGCCGCGAGCGCTTCAACGACGACGTGAACCAGTACGGCACCCGCGTCGGTGGACCCTCCACACAGCAGGGAGACGACGAGGACGTGCCCTTTTAGTGCCCAGGGACTGGGGGACCCGCAATAACCGTGACCACCGCCGACCTCATAGCCGCGATCGCCGACTTGGACCCGGCCGATGTTCCGGCGGTGCTCGCTGCGGTCGCTGCACGGCTCGCACAACCGAGCCCAGCGCCATTGCCGCTGAACCCTGAATGCGATGTCTCGCAACTGTTAACGGTCCCACAGGCCGCAGCTCTGCTCGGCTACCGTCCATCCTACCTTTACGAGATGCTCCGCCGGGGCGACCTTCCAGCAGTTCGTGATAGGAAATTCGTTCGCATCCGCCAATCAGCCATCAACGATTACATTTCCGCGCACGAGCAGCGCGGACCGCTTCCGATCCAGGTTAGCGATATGCTATATTCCAAATGTGACCGGAAGGGCTTTGAGGCGTCGGCGCAAAGCGCTCGGACTCACCCAAGCCGCGCTTGCCGACAAGATCGGAGTACACCGGATAACCATCGCGAAATGGGAAGCCAACACCATCGCGATTCCTAAACCGATCGCGCTCCTAATCGAACTGCTCGCAAAAGACAAAAAGCAAGCAGGGGAATCATCACAGAATCGTGGCTGATGTCTGGAAACGCAACGGCGGCACGAACAAGCGCAAATCCAAACCCTGGGTCGTCGATTATGTGGGCGCCGATGGTAAACGCCATCGTCTGGCGGCAGAAACCAAGGAACAGGCTCAAGCGCTCTTGGTCGAGAAAACCCGCGAAGCACGAGCCATCGGCCCGACCGCCCAAAACCCCGATCTGACCGTCGCTGTCTACGTGGAAAAAAATTGGCTGCCTCTGATCGAAACCAACCTGAAACACGCCACGGTAAAGCTCTATCGTTATGCACTCCAGACTCATATCCTTCCCGCCTTCGGTAGCATAAAGCTCCACGATCTCACTCGGGCTCACGTCAAATTTTTTCTGACCGAGAAGCGTCAAGCCGGCACACTTTCAAAGACGACAATCCGCCTTATTCGCGCGGTGCTCTCTTCGATGCTGGCCGAAGCGGTTGACGATGGCTTGGCTGTCACCAACCCCGCGATTGCAGTCGGCCGCAGCCGTGGCCGCAAACAGGCCGACAGCATAAACCAGATCGAACGCGATAAAAGTATTCGACCTCTGACCGAAGCCGAAGTCTCTGCCCTGCTCGATGCCGCGCCTGACCATGAAGCGTGCGTCCTGCTTATACTTCTTGCCCGTGGTGGTCTCCGTCCCGGTGAAGCCATTGGATTGCGATGGAGCGATCTCAATTTCACCAACCGCGAGATTCTCGTCGAACGAAATTTCTATGATGGCCATCTCGGTACGACCAAAACCGGCAGACGCCGCCGCGTCGATATGAGCCGGGGGCTAGCAGCGGCACTAACAGCGCTCTACGTTCAACGTGAAGATGAAAAGCTCCAAGGACGCTGGACCGAGATCCCGGATTGGATTTTCTGCCAGTACGATGGACAGCCACTCCGCCAGGAACATGTTCGTTATAGGTTCGACCGCGCCCTGAGACGAGCCGGCTTAAGTGGCCACGTTCCCTATGATCTCCGCCACACCTTTGCAACCATGCTGCTCGCCAAAGGCGCACCGCTAACCTACGTTGCCAATCAACTAGGTCACGGTAAACCAACCACAACGCTCCAGTACTACGCACACTGGCTTCCATCCGGCGACAAATCCTTCGTGGATTCACTCGACGGACCCTGGCCAGAAAACAGCCTTGGCACCACTTTTGGCACCACTCTGAAAAAAGTCGCGCATCTCCAAGGGAATCGCGCCGATTCCAACCTTAACATTTATTAATTAGAGTAGCCTGTCGGGGCTTGGTATCATTCCCGTATGCTGGGTCGGCGCGGTTGGCTGATACTTGCCGCATGCTACGTAGCACCCTTGTTGGCGGCCGCCTCTAGCCGTGAGGCGATCGCTGCAAAACCAATCACGCTGGATGAAGCAATCGCGCGTGCTCTACAGGTTGCTCCATCGCTGGAGTCGGCTGCGGCGCAAAATGACCTCGGCCGTGCTCGTATCGAGGAAATGCGCGCGCCGCTGTTCCCCTCGGTTTCGGGCAATGGTGAATACGACCAGCCTTCCGGTTACGACAAGACGATCAGCAATGGCGGACTCACGCAGGCGCAACTTGCACTTACCTATACTGCGTTCGACGGCGGCAGACGCAGCGCTGAGCTTCGCGCAGCGCGTTATGGGGCGATGGCGGCCGAGCTTGGCGTCAGGGCTGCGCAAGCGCAGGTTGTCTTTGATACCACCGTCGCATACTTCGATCTGTTGCGTGAGAGCGAGACCCAGGCGGAATTGGCCAGCAGCGTCAGCCGTCTCGCGAAATACGTCAATATCGTCGAAGCGCTGCAGCAGAGCGGGCGCGCGATTGCCAACGACGTTCTGACGCTGCGGGTGGCGCGCGATGCGGCCGACCTGTCGCTCGCGGCGGCCCGCCAAGCCCAGGCGCAGGCGTCAATCCTGCTCGGTTCGATGATGGGTGATTTTGGCGATAGCAATCTCATGGCTGCCGAAATTTCCGGATTGCCGCTGCCACCAACCGGCGATTTCACGCAAAATCCGGCTTATCAGGCAGCGGTCCGCCAGCTAGAGGCGGCTAAACTGGCGATTGATGCTGCGCGGGCCGAACGAGTACCGAACCTTAATCTGACATTGACCACCGGCTGGCAGGGGGTGAACCCTCCCAAGACCTTCGGCCATCACTTCGGCGCGTCCTACGGCGGCGCTGTTGCGGTACCGATCTTCCAAGGCGGGCTCGTCCGCTCTCACATTGATCAAGCATTAGCCGCTGAACGTGCCGCGCTGGCGCAGCAAAAGCAGATCGAATTGCAAGTTAAGCGCGACCTGGCAACGGCAAAAGTCCGCTTTCACGGCGCGCTCGATCAGCTCGCGATTTTGCGCCGCTCACAAGAGAGTGCCAGCGACGCATTCGCGCTGGATTGGACGCGCTTTCTGGGCGGTGGAAACGTCACCATACTGGAAGTCACCAATGCCTACCAGCAGGCGGAGAATCTGCGGATCGTGCGTTACGATCAAGAATTCAATGCGCGCCAGGCCGCGGCTCAGGCGCGGATGATCCTCGGCCTCGGGCAATGAACGCCGAAGCGCTCGCTAACAGAAAAAGAGTTGGGCTTAACGTCATGGCGGTCGTTGCGCTGATGCTCGCCGGATGTCATTGGGGTCCTTCGCGCGGCGAAGAAAATGCCGCCCAGCCGGCCGTGATCATGATGGCAGTCAGCGGCGCCAGAGTTGCTGTGAAGCCGATGCGCAGCGAATTGCGGTTGCTGGGCGAAACCGCGGCGCGGCGCCATATTTTGTTGCGCGCCCCGGCCGCCGGACGCGTCAGCGGCTTTAACATTCAGACCGGCGATCGCGTCAGGCGCGGCGAAGTTGTCGCCCATATTTTCAGCCGCGAGGTGGAAGCCGCCGAAAATGGGCTTGCGATCGCGCGCCAGATAGATCCCGCCGAGGCCTCCAGCATGACCGAATCTGTTAAGCGCTATGCCCATGGCGCCGGCGTTCCGGTGACGATACCCGAAGACGCGATTGTTGCTCAGCGAATAGTAAGTCCCGGCCAGTTGGTTGGCGATCTGGAGCAGTTGGCAGATTTGATCGACCCGCGAAGTATTTTCGTGAATGCGGCGGTCCCGGTTGACGATCTCGCTGCAATTCGCCCTGGGATGGAAGCCTTAGTGACTTCGCCGCTGTACCCTGGTCTCGACTTTCCTGCGCGGGTCGCCGCCATTTCACCCTCGTTCAGCCAGGGCGGAGCTACTTCACCTGCGCGCCTCGAATTCTTAGACCGTGAACGCATTTATGAGTCGGGCGCACCTGTCGAAGTGACTATCACGACCAAGTCTGAGCCAAGTGCAATCGTGATTCCTGCTGCCGCGCTTTTCGAAGATGCGGCCGATCATCGCTTCTACGTCTTCGTGGCCGCTGAGGATGGCCGAATGCATCGCGAGACAGTAACTGTCGGTATTCGAAGCCCAACCGAAGTTCAGATTACTTCCGGAGTTCAAGACGGCGAGATAGTGATTACCTCAGGCGGGTACGCGTTATCTGATGGCGTTAAGGTCAAAGTGAGCTTGCAAGCAAATGGCTCTTGAACCTTCGCAGGCCATGCAGCCGCGGTGTCGGGGCACGGGCCGGCCAGTTTGCTTCGGTCAGCCTATGTTCGATTGCCGAAAGGGCTGAGGGACCGTGTGAGCCGACGGAATTCATTGCTCGCGCTATGCGCAGTAATCGCCGGGTCGATTCTGGGCATCGCGCTCGCCCAGTCAATTCCCAGTGCCGTTTTTCCCCAGATCCAGTTCCATCGCGCGATCATTCTCGCCGATAGCGGCGATTTGCCCCCCGCCCAGATGCTGGTGGCAGTGACGCGCCCCCTGGAGCAAGCCGCGTATGGTGCCATGAACGTGAACGAGGTGAGATCGACCACGACTCGCGGTAGTTCAGAAATCGACGTAAGCTTTGCCGAACGCAGCGATCCGGTCGCGAGCTTCGAATTGCTCAATAGCGCGATCAGTGAAGTTCGAGGAAAGCTGCCAGCGGGCACCGATGTAGAAGCCCGCCTGCTGACTACTGGGACTTTCCCGATCCTGGATATCAGCTTGAGTTCGCCCGACCGCAGTTTGCCAGAACTTACCGATATCGCCCAGTACGATCTGGTGCCGACGCTGCACAGGATTTCAGGGGTGTACCGCGTCGAGACTGTGGGAGCCAAATATCGCGAGTTCAACGTCTGGCTCGACCCCGCAAAAATGTTGCAGCATGGGCTCGCAGCCGGCGATGTCGTTAACGGGCTCGCTAATGCAAATGTGATCGAGTCAGCCGGGCGCGTGCTGGACAAGCACCGGATGCTGCTGACTGTAGTGACCGCCGATCTGCACGATGCAGATCAGCTGGCGGCAGTTGCAGTGGCCAGGGTTGGCGGTCAACCAATATATATCCGCGATATTGCCCGCGTCGAACTGGGTATTAGCGAGGACTATATTCGCACCGCTTGTGAAAACGGGCCCGCCGTACTAGTCAACATCTCGCAGCAGCCGGACGGCGACACCGTGCAAATTTCGGCCGAGGCTCATGCGATCGTGGAGCGATTCAGAAACCGCTATCCCGACGTGCGTTTCTCATTCTCCTACGATCAAGCTTTGCTGGTCGTCGATTCGTTCAGGAGCGTTCGCGACGCGATTGTACTGGGGCTGGTACTGGCGGTGGCAGTGGTTTTCGTCTTCACCTGGAGCGTGTTGAGCGCAATCGCCGCCGCGATCATTGTGCCCTGCACGATCGCCGCCACCTTCGTGGTGATGGAGGCGGCAGGAATGACTTTTAACATGATGACGTTGGGGGGACTGGCCGCTGGGATCGGGCTCTTTATTGACGACGCGATTGTCATGATTGAAGCGATCCATCGCGCCCACGAGCGCGGGGCGGGTGGGGAAGCATGTGTTGCTGGGGCGTTGCAGGAGCTGACCCGACCGCTAATCGCTTCCACGGCAACCGTAATAGTAGTATTCGCGCCACTGGTTTTGCTCTCCGGCGTGACCGGAGTTTTTTTCCGTGCGCTGGCACTGACTCTCGGTGCCGGCCTTTTTGTTTCCTTGCTGCTGGCGCTGTTCTTTAATCCGACGCTGGAACTCCTCATCCAAGAGTTCCGCCGGCCGCCACATGCGGCGGGCCGCCTCTTCACCATTCTGCAGAGCATCTATTTGGCTTCGCTCCGCCTTTTTATCCGCGTCCCAGCTCTCGCGTTGGCCGGGGCCGGCGCTTCACTCGCCCTCGCATATGGATTGTACGAGATGATCGGAACCGACTACCTGCCTGCCTTGGACGAAGGCGCCTTTGTGCTTGATTATATAACCCCGCCCGAGAGTACTTTGGACGATACCCAGTCGCTGCTTGGACAAGTGCAGGATATCCTGAAGACCACGCCCGAGGTCGCAGCGTTCTCGCGGCGCACTGGCACTCAGCTTGGGTTTTTCCTGACGGAGTCCAACCGCGGCGATTTTTCGGTGCGTCTCACGAGCAAGCGCAGCCGCGACATCAACCAGGTGATAGAGTCTGTGCGTCAGCGCATTCTCTCGGCCGTGCCACACGTAGAGATCGAGTTTTCGCAGGTGCTCCAGGATCTTATCGGTGATCTCTCGGGTACGCCCGAGCCAATAGTGGTCGACATCTTCGGCGCCGAGCAAAATGCAATCGAGGCGACGGCTCGCAAAATCGCCACCCTCATCAAGTCCATCGATGGCCTGGTAGACGTCAAGGACGGGATTGTCCTTAGCAATCCAGAAGAACAGGTTTTGATCGACGAAAGCGGCGCCGAACGCTACGGACTAAATGCCGACGAGATTCGAGCGGCGCTGAGGTCTGTAGTCGAGGGGACCGTTGCCGCCCAATTGCGTGTAGGCGACCGGCTCTACGCCGTCCGCGTGCGTTACCCGGCAGAATATCGCGAGCGGCTGGACCTGCTTCCCACCCTGGTTTTGAGAACTCCGGACGGCGGCGAGCTCCCGCTCTCATCGGTCGCATCATTGCGATGGCTGGGTGAGGCGGCCCAGCTCAATCGGGAACGATTGCGGCCTGTGGTTCGGGTCACGGCGAGAGTGGAAGGGACAGATTTAGGTACGGCTATCAACCGGGTTCAAGCAAGGCTGCGCTCCGTGACGTTGCCGCCGGGGGTGACGCTTGAATACAGCGGGCTTTACGCCGAACAGCAAAAGGCCTTCCATCAACTGGAGCTGGTTCTGCTTGCGAGTCTCGTCGGGATGTTTCTAATCCTCGTATGGGAATTCGGGCGGCTAACCCCGTCCATCGCCGTGCTGCTCGCCGCATTCTCATGTCTGCTGGGGAGTTTTCTCGCGCTTGACTTAACCGGCATTACACTCAACATCTCATCCTTCATGGGCATCATCATGGTGGCCGGAATCACCGCCAAAAACGGGATTCTGCTGCTTGATCATGCCGAACGCGAAGTTGGCGCCGGCGTGGAACCCGGGAGCGCTTTGATGAGCGCCGCCCGCATTCGCCTGCGCCCGATCCTGATGACGACGATGGCAACCGCTGCCGGACTGCTTCCGCTGGCACTCGCCTTGGGAGCCGGCGCTCGCGTCCAGCAACCGTTAGGAGTCGCAGTAATCGGTGGCCTCGCTCTGGCGATCGTGCTGTCCACCCCGCTCGCGGGGGGCATATATTTGCTGGGCACGAAACCGAAAAACGCTAGCGGTAAGGCTGACGGCGACTGGTAATAACGCATACCCCTTACTTTGCTCGCGGGTTCCATCGCAGAATCGGATGGCGGGCGGCGGTGACTTCATCAACCCGTCCAAGATGCAACGTGTGGGGAGCCGTGTGCACGGTTTGGGGCTGGTCCAAAGCCTCGTCGTAAATTTGCCGCATCACCTCTACGAAATGGTCGAGAGTCTCGCGGCTTTCGGTTTCACCCGGTTCGATCATCAGTGCGCCGTGAACCACCAGCGGGAAATAGATGGTGGGCGGATGCATCCCGAAGTCGAGCAGCCGTTTGGCCAGGTCCAGTGTAGTTACATGTGCACGCTCTTCCAGGTCATGCGTCAGTACACATTCATGCATCGAGGGCTCGGGCGAGGCGCTCGGAAAACGGTCTTCCAGTCGCTTGCGCAGGTAGTTCGCGTTCAGAATCGCGCGCCGGCTCACATCTGCGAGTCCGTCCTGGCCTAATGCCAGAATATAGGCGTACGCCCGAACCAGCATCCCGAAATTAGCATAGAAGGTGCGCAAACGTCCGATTGAATCGGGGCGATCGTACGCAAACTGCAAGGTCCCGCCGGCACTACAAATCCGCGGCAGCGGCAGGAAAGGCTCGAGGTGTTGCTTGACCGCGATCGGGCCGGCGCCCGGACCACCACCACCGTGCGGGGTCGAGAAAGTCTTATGCAGGTTGAGCTGGACGATATCCGCCCCCATCTGCCCAGGCTTCGCTATCCCCATCAGCGCGTTCATGTTGGCGCCGTCGAGATAGAGCATCGCGCCACGCTCATGCAGCGCTGCGGCGATTTCCTCGATCTCCGGTTCAAAGATTCCCATTGTGTTGGGATTCGTCACCATCAGCGCGGCAACGTCATCATCCAGTAATCGGCGAATCTCGTCTGCTTCAAGATAACCGCGCCGGTTCGATTTGGCGACGATCGCGCTAAATCCGGCCAAGGTGCAGCTTGCCGGATTGGTGCCGTGAGCTGTATCAGGGATGATGACCTTGCGGCAGACACGGCCTCGCTTGCGATGAAGCGCGCGCACAATGAGCAAGCCCGCCAGTTCGCCCTGGGCGCCAGCCGCAGGATGCAGCGAGACCGCGTCCATCCCGGTTATCTCGGCCAGTGCCCGCTCCAATTGCACCATCAGTTCAAGCGCGCCCTGTGCCAGTCGAGGCGGTGTCAAGGGATGCAAATCGGCGAAACCGCGAAGCGCGGCGACCTCGTCGTTGACCACCGGATTGTATTTCATCGTACATGAGCCAAGCGGATAGAACTGCAGTGCCTGCCCGAAATTCATTTGCGAAAGGCGCAGAAAGTGCCTGACTACCTGCGGCTCACTCAGTTCCGGGAAGTCCGCGATATCCGCGCGGCAAAGTTCCTCGCCGAGGATCTGCAATGCGCGGCGCTCGCCCTCATCGCCGTCAGGCAGGTCGATGCCGGATCGTCCCGCTGACGTCTCCTCGAAAATCAACGGCACTTCACCGTAATGCCCCTTCGGCTTAATCGCCGGTCGATGTGCAGCTATCACAGCCGCAGCCCTTTCGGCGACCTTTTCGGGCTTCGCCATCAACTCCCTCCCGCCAGCGCCTCGCACAACAAGTCAATTTCGCCGGGCGAATTCATTTCCGTCGCGGAAATCAAGAGCCCATCGGAAACTTCGGGATAGTTCCGCGCCATTAGCTCACCGGCAATTACTCCCCTTTTTTCCGCCTGCGCCAGCGCCTTAAGTGGATCCGGCAGCGAAGCTACAAACTCGTTAAAAAACATACCGCTGAAGCGGCGGCGAATTCCGGCGGCCTCAAGTTTTTCAGCGGCCAGATGCGCTAGTTCGACGTTGCGGGCCGCGAGTTTGCGCAACCCTTGCCGCCCAAGCAGCGCGAGGTACACAGTTGCAGCGAGGGCACATAAGGAATGGTTAGTGCATATGTTCGAGGTCGCGCGCTCGCGCCTGATATGCTGCTCACGAGTCGCGAGGGTCAGGCAGTAGGCTCGCTGGCCACGCGCGTCAACGGTCTCGCCGACCAGGCGGCCCGGCATTTGGCGGACATACGCCAGGCGCGTGGCGATGAAGCCAAGCCCGGGACCGCCGAATTGTGGAGCCATCCCGAAGCTCTGGCCCTCGCCGACGGCGATGTCGACTCCCAACTCGGAGGGTGCTTTGAGCAATCCGAGGGCCAATGCCTCGGCAGTTGCAGAAATCAAAATGCCGCCCGCGCGATGCACGGTTTGAGCGATGCGGCCGAGCGGTTCGATAACGCCGAATGTGTTTGGATAACCAACGACCGCGCAGAGCAGGTGGTCGTCAACCAGCCTTTCGAGCGCTTCAAGGTCGGCCGCTCCTGTTACAGGATCATATAGAAGCTCGACGAGTTGGATGTCTGGTTGCACTCCCAGATAGGTACGAATCGTCGCACGGTAATCGGGCCATAGCGTGCGTGCGAGCAGTACGGTTGTGCGCTTTGGTGCGAGTCGGCGCGCCATCAGTGCCGCTTCGGCGCTTGCCGAAGCACCGTCATACATGCTCGCATTCGCGACATCGAGTCCGGTGAGCTGCGCGATCAACGTTTGGAATTCAAAAATAGCTTGAGTAGTGCCCTGGCTAGCCTCCGGCTGGTACGGGGTATAGCCGGTGGCAAACTCGGCGCGCGCGCTTATCGCGCGCACGGCCGCCGGCACGTAATGGCGATAGCAGCCGCCGCCGAGGAAGTTAGCGAATTGGTCCACTCCACGATTTCGCGCGGCCAGTGCGGACAACTCGGCGACCACCTGCGGTTCGCCAAGTCCCCGGGGCAAGTTTATTTCTGCGCTCGCGCGCAACCCGGCCGGCACGTGCGCGATGAGTTCATCGATACTGGAAACCCCAAGGACCTCGAGCATCGCCGCAACGTCCGCCTCGGTATGTGGCATGAACCGCATTTGTCGATTGTCCCCGGCAGTTGGCATTGTCCGCGATTGGCGGCGGGCAGGAAAGTAGCGTCCTTGAATTTCCTGCCGAGCGGCGGCTTCAGGGAGCGTCGAGGTCGCCGGGCCGCTGCTGCATCAAATTGACTCCCGCGCTCTAGGAGGGTTGCCTGCCGAGGTTCAAGGAGAATAGCGATGCTGAGCAAATGGGGCGAGCTGGTGTGTCATCAACTGCCCACCACGATGGATCATGTAAATACCGCAAATCCCGAATGGACCGAGGGTCCCTACCTCAGCATCTACAACGTCCGCGAGTAGGACACGATTTTCGGTTTCGGCGTCGGCCAATATCCCAACAAAAACGCGCAGGACGGGTTCGCGAACTTATGGCATCCGGGCAGGCAGTACAATTTCCGCGCGCCGCGGACACTCCGGCCCAATATCGACGATGTAAAGATCGGTCCGCTCTCGCTCGAATTGCTTGAAGGACTCAAACGGTTTCGGCTCAAACTCGAAAATCCCCTCGAGCATTCGACGAACTGGTCCAACTTCTAACCTTTTTCAGAAGCTCTCAGTGTTCCAATGAATTGCGTTCGGTGGATAGTAAATCATCGAAGCAGAGGCAGCCTTGTTCGTCCTCTCGCCATCTGTCGGCAACCGTTCCCCCGGGCGTCCGTGTACTACCAACCCCATTAGCTCATGATGCACGTAGTTCGAATCATTGCTGCCTCTCCCCTCTCGACTGAGGCGCTACGTTACGTAAGAGCTTAAAGGCGACGCTTGTTAACAGGGTTTACGTCTTTAATGATAATGCAGATGAGAATAGCAAGAAATGATACATATGACCATCGTTCAACTTCTTTGGAATAGCCTGAAACCAGATGAACGGATCGACAATCAACTGAGCGGAGTCGATTTTGCGGTTGCCCCAGTGTAGGGTACGAGACGAGACTCGCAACCCCAGCGGCATCCTCGTATTGAAAAGAAGGAGCGGCGAAAATGCGTTTGCGGCGGTGCGAACTATCAACCCCCGGCAGCAATGAGAAAATGATCGAGAAAGCCCTCGGCACCAATGCAGACGTGGTGTTCCTCGATCTGGAAGATGCAGTCGCACCCAACCAGAAGGTGGAGGCGCGCAGCAAGGTCATCGATGCGCTGCGCATGCTCGATTGGGGGAAAAAAACACGTGCCTACCGTATGAATAATATCGAAACCGAGTACGCCTACCAGGATGTGATCGAGGTGGTCGAGCGGGCGGGCGAGTACTTGGACCTTATAATCATCCCGAAAGTCAAGATGGCTCGCGACGTTTTCTGGGTCGACACGCTGTTGACGCAGATCGAAACCCGGCTGAAGCTTAAGCGCCGTATCGCGCTGGAAGTCTTGATCGAGGAAGTGCAGGCGCTGACCAATGTCGAAGAAATTGCACGCTCCTCGCCCCGGCTCGAAGCGATCATTTTCGGCCCCGGCGATTTCAGTGCGTCGCAAGGTGTGCGAATGACGACGATCGGTGGCACTGTGTCGACTTATCCCGGCGATATCTGGCATTACGCCCGGAGCAAGATAGTCGTAGCAGCACGCGCGGCCGGCATCGATGCCGTCGACGGACCCTATGCCGATTTCCGCAACCCGGAGGGCTACCGCGAAGAAGCTATACGCTCAGCGACAATGGGCTTCGCCGGCAAATGGGCGATTCATCCCAGCCAAATCGAGATAGCAAACGAGATTTACTCTCCCACCAAGGAGGAGGTCGATCGCGCGCGTCGGCTGGAAGCTGCCTATGCCAAGGCGGAGGCGGAAGGACTGGGTGCGGTCACCTTTGACGGGGTGATGATTGACGCCGCCTCGGTGCGCATCATCCGCAACACGATCGAGAAGGCGAATCTTATCGGGATATGACGCCCACAATCTCTTCACCATCCGAATAGACGGCCCAGAATAAACGAAATCACCAGCAACAAACCTAGTTCGAACTGTAGCTGACCTGAGCGGTTCATGGCGCGATTGTGGCTCTCGGCATCCGCACCGGGAGATACCAGGCGAATCTGGTCGATCGCTCGGGGCGCAGCGATGATGACCGCAAGCGCCGGCCAAGGGAGGATTCTCGCGAACACGCCAACAATCGTGGCGAGGTAGGCGCCGACATCCGAACAAATGAGTTCCACGATCGCGGCCTTGCGTCCAATCAGAACGGCGAACGTCCGTTTGCCGTACGTGCGGTCGTTTTCGATATCACGCAGATTGTTCGCCTGAAGCACGCCCGAGCAAAGAAAGCCCATCGGCAGCGATGCCACCAGGGCCGCCGGCGAAAAACTGAGTGCCTGCACGTAATAGGCGCCGAGCACATAGCCGGGACCCATCAGGGTAAACACCATCAGATCACCTAAACCGCGGTAGGCCAGTTGCAACGGCGCTCCGGTGTAGAAGTAGGCGCCGGCAACACCAACGAGTCCAAGCACCAACACCGGCCAGCCGCAGACCGCCACGAGAATCAGGCCGAGCGTGGATCCAACTGCGAGTGCTACGATTCCGCCCCACCATACCTGTTCCGGGCGCAGCAGCCCTCGCTGAATTACGAGGCCGGGGCCAAAGCTCTCAGGCGCATTCCAGTCGGCCGAATCAGTGCCATTGACGAAGTCATAGTAGTCATTGACCATGTTGGCGCCGGCCTGTAATGCGACCGCACCGAGGGCCGCAGTCGTGTACGTCCACGGCGAGAAGAACCCATTGCGCAACGCCGCTGCGGTTCCGACCGAGACGCTCATGAAAGGCATCGCCAGAGTCCATGCGCGGCTCGCCTGCATCCAGGTCGCAATCAGCCCGGGCCGCGTGGCTCCGACAGGAACCGATACAATATTTGGTTCATCCATAAATGCTGCCTGCGTAGCTGCGTCTTGGCGGCACGGCGTTCACTTCGGCTTATTTCTCCAGCTCCTTCCCTCCCTCTTCAGGCGCCAACAGGGTTCGGACCAATGGTTGGATCGCGAACCAGCACCCCCTGCAAATAAAGCTGGCGGATTTGCTCATCCGGCATGCTCAGATACTGGTGTAGCACGCGCTCATTGTCCTCGCCGAGCCGCGCCGCGCGTACCTCGAGGCGATCGGGCCAGGCCGAGAATTTCACTGGGACGCCGGGAATCGCAACTTTCCCGAGCAAGGGATCATCGACCCAGCGCACGGTCTTGCGCTCGTTCAGATGCGGATGTTTGAGCGCCTCATTCACCGTCAATACTGGCGCACACGGCACGCGCTCCTTGTCCAGTGCTGCAATCGCGTCGTCGCGAGTCGGGAAGCCCGCGAGCCAATCCTCGATTATCTTCTGCAACTCGGCATTGTTGTCGCGCCGGCCGCGTGCACTCTTGAAGCGCGGGTCGGTTGCAAGCTCGGACTTGCCCATCGCACGCGCAAGCTGGACCCATTGATGGGAGGTCGGCACGCACAGGTACACGTACTGCGAGCCGCGATAATGGTAAATGCCGGTCGGACCGCCGCTCGGATGCTGAGAACCGCCGCGCGTCGGTTGATATTTGTCGCCGCGCAAGGAGACTCGCGGAACTGAGTCTTCGTGCATATGGAAGTAAGTGTCGATCAGGGAAGCGTCGAGATATTGTCCCTCGCCGGTACGTTCACGATGGAGCAAGGCAAAGCCGATCGCCATTGCCGCGGCGACACCGGCCGAAATGTCCCCAACAGCCATTGTCGTCACCGCCGGCGCCCGATCGGGCTCGCCGATACCATCGGTAATCCCCGCATAAGCTTGGCCGATGTAATCGTAGCCCGCTTTGCCGGACAGCGGTCCCGTCTGGCCGCCCATCGAAATTGAGCACATTATTATTCTGGGATTGAGCTGCTTGACGTCGTCGTAACCGAAGCCCATGCGTTTGATGACGCCGGGGGCAAAATTTTCGACCACTACGTCAAATTTGGGAACCATCGCCCGCACCACTTCCTGGGCGCCGGCCTTTTTCATGTCAATCGCAAAGCTGAGCTTGCTGTGGTCGTGTTGCAGATAATAGCTACTGACAGTGGTGTTTTTATGTTCGGCTTGTTGCGGCTTGAGGCCCCCGGCCCGTACGCGGTCACCGTCAGGCGCCAATTCCAGCTTGACTACCTCGGCGCCCATCTCGCCCAGGAGCCTGGTGCAAGTTGGGCCGGCGACAAATTGCGTGAAATCCAGCACACGATATCCCTCAAGCATTCGTGACGAGCTCGACATCAATCAAACCTCCCTTCGGAACCTCGAAGCCGCGTCTTAACCGCGCCTGCGAGGAAAGTACAGAATGTGCCGGGGGTTGTCCAATCGGGAACTGCCAAATGCTTGCAGTCGCGGCGGGTCTCGCGATGCTGGGCGTTATCGCTGCCCGAATGGTTCAAAATCCCTGGCGTGAAGGCTACTGCAAACTGGTAGTGTAGGCTTCGAGTCGATAGCCGTCGGGATCGATTACGAATGCGGCGTAATAGTCATCTCCATAGTCTTTGCGCAGCCCCGGCTTACCGTTCTCGCGCCCGCCCGCCGCTATTGCCGCCCGGTGGAAAGCGTTAACATCCGCCCGGTGCGCCGCGTCGAAACAGAAATGCAGTCCCGACTCGGTGTTGGCAGGCACCGGATGTTGCGCGGCAACCACGCAAAATTCTGGTGACGTGGTGCCGTAGCAGACATATTCGGCGCTCTCGAATACGCACTTGTAGCCGAGCGGTTCGAGTGCTGCATCATAAAAACGCCGCGCCTTCGCGAGGTCCCTGACTCCAATCGAAACGTGATTGAGCATTTTTATCATGACTCCTTTGCGCGTGAGCTGATACTCACGCATGTTGCGCTGACTATCTCGGACGTCGCTTTTAGCGGCGTTCGGACATATTTTTCCGTAAGCGCTCTTTGCTCTCCGCCGGCCAGACCTCGTCAATTTTGTAGTCCGCCTCGAATGAAGGCACATCGTCGGGCAGCGGCAACCACGGCAGTTTACTGCGGGTGAAGATGTGAACGTCAGGTTTGACCTGCTCCGGCTGGTCAAGAGTACCGGCCCGAACGAATAAGGCATCGCCCGGCGCCACATGGTAAAAGCTCCACAGGTAAGTACCGCATTGCTCGCAGAAAAATACGTCCTGGGGCTTGCCACTGCCGGCGCTTAGCCTGAAGGACTTCGGCGTGCCGCTGGCTTCAACAAATTTTCTCTCAATCCAAAGGTTGATCACGAAGGCGCTGCCCGTGATCCGCTGACAATCGCGGCAATGACAGGCATGAACGATCAGCGGGCGCTCGGTCAGTTTATAGCGGATGGCCCCGCATGCACATCCACCGGCTAAGGTTGCGTTGCTCATAACTCGCTCCTGTGAAAAGTTTGGATATATGGCAGGCGTTCGGTGCCCGCACGCTTTTATTCCATAGAACCCTTTTTAGCAATTGCCGCGTCCGGACACTTGGCAAAAATTGCTTTCTGCGCTGACATTCAACCGCGACCCGCTGTCCCTGGCCCTCGCCCGTAAGGCGCAGGCGGGTTCGTCGGGTGCATCCGAAGCCCGGCCAGTCGCGAAGGGAGAGGGATGGCAAGTGCTCGACATCGTGTGTATCTATGGGCCGGGCGATCGTCCCTTTGAAGAGCGTTTCCGGACCACGTCGATCTCGCTCGTGCTGGCGGGAAGTTTTGTTTATCGCGGTGAGCATGGCTCGTCGTTCATGTCTTCCGGCACCCTAATGCTCGGCAACGGCGGGCTTGCATACGAGTGCTCGCATAAGCACAATGACGGCGATCACTGTCTGGCCTTTCAATTCGACAAAGATTTGTTCGAGCGCGTGGCGCATGACCTGAGAGCCGCACCTAAGTTGACCATCGACCGGCTGCCGCCGCTCCGCGTCCTCGCACCGCTGTGCGCACGTGCCTGGATGATGGCTACGACCACTGGCGAAGCCCGTCTTTCCGATGCCATCGAAGAGATCGCACTCGAGTTGGCAGGGTTAGTCATTCAGACTGCAGGTCTATCTGCGCCGACAGCCACCAACGCAGCGCGCGACACGCAGAGAATCGCAAGAGTTTTGCAGCGACTCGAAACCACCAGCGCGGAACCAGTTGCGCTTGCCGAGCTCGCACGCTGGGTCGGTCTCAGCCGCTACCATTTTCTTCGCACTTTCAAGCGCATGACCGGTATTACTCCGCATCAATGGGTCTTGCGCATGCGTCTGCGGAATGCGGCCGAACGGCTCGTCGCTAGCCGAGAGCCCGTCACTGAGATTGCCCTGGATGTCGGTTTTGAGGATCTGTCGAACTTCATCCGGAGCTTCCGCGCCGAATTTGGTGTCTCGCCTAGCCGATATCGCGCCGCTGGGGCGCGGGCGGCCGGTCTCACCGAACGTCGAAATCTCGCTTCGAGCGACGCAGTCCGCTAAACATATAGCCTGATGCTAAAGCTCAATCGCCGGATAGCCGCAATCAAACACTCAGCCACGCTAGCGGCCGACGCACGCGCCACGGAGATGCGGGCGGCGGGAATCGACGTGATGCCGTTAGCCGCGGGCGAACCAGACTTTGACACCCCCGAGCGGATCAAGGAAGCGGCCCGTTGCGCGCTTGCCGAAGGACGCACCCACTACACCCCAGTAAGCGGCATCGCTGAGTTGAAAGCTGCTATCCAGCACAAGCTCAAACGCGACAACGGGCTTGATTACGATTCCAAGGAGATTCTCGCCTCGGCCGGCGGCAAACAAGCTGAATCTAATATAATCAATGCGCTCTTCGACGAGGGAGACGAGGTCATAATCCCTACCCCCGCATGGGTCAGCTTTTCCGCGATGGTGAGCTTGTCCGGGGCCTCGTCTGTCCTCGTGCGATGTCCGGAGGAACAAGGATTTTTGCTCGATCCCGACCGTCTCCGCCGGGCGCTTACACCACGGACACGGGGGATAATCCTGGTCTCACCATCCAACCCGACCGGAGCGGTATACTCTGCAGCTCATTTATCTGAATTGGCCAAAGTCCTGCTCGAGACGGATATCTGGGTAATGTCGGACGATGTTTATGAACACATCGTGTACGACGGCTCGGTACCGCACATTTTTCAAATCGAGCCCAGGCTTAAATCGCGTGGCATCGTGTTCAATTCGTTGTCGAAGGCTTATGCTATGACTGGATGGCGGATTGGATTCGCCGCCGGTCCGAGCGAAGCGATTGCCGCGGCCGCGCGCCTGCAAAGTCAAAACAGCGGTAACCCGAATTCGATTACACAGGTGGCCGCCATCGAGGCTTTGACAGGGCCACAGGACGAGGTAGGGAGAATGGTCGAGGAGTTCCGCGCGCGCCGGGAATTGGTGGTGCAACGCGTGCGTCGGCTCCCAGGCTTTCATTTGCCCAATGTGCCGCAAGGCGCATTTTATGCCTTTCCAAACATTAGGGGCGTGCTCGGTACGAGTTTGCGCGGCAGAACAATCACCGACGGCGATACGTTCGCTGACGTGGCACTGCACGAAGCCCACGTTGCCTTAGTAGGCGGCAATGACTTCGGTGCGCCAGAACACGTCCGGCTGAGCTACGCGACATCGCGCGAGAACCTCAGCGAGGCGTTCGATCGGCTCGAGCATCTCCTTGCACAACCCCATCGCCGAGATGAGCCGCCCCTGGCCACCGCGCGGCGCTGAGCGACGGCGATAGCTTCATCAATCAAAGATCGCTTGAGGGCCACGCCTCCTCGAGTTCTCTGGCAATCGATCTCATTGGTGAATGCACCGACGATTGACCGGCCGGAACCAACTTTCGTATCAGTTGACGGAAGATATTAACTGCAGGCGGTTGCCTGCCCCGAAGTCGAGCCATATCGAGCTCGGGTTCTATCACGCGATGGACCCGAGTAACAATCCGCGTTGTCCAGATAACGTCTCGCACCGCCACCACTTCCTCCTCCACTGAGTTAAGCTGTGATGTTATATCGTTTTGCTCCGACAATCAAAAAGTTCGTCAAAATTCGGCAAAATAGTTTATTGGAATCGACGCTCAAGCCGTATGGCAACGGTGGTCTAATTCAAGGCCGATCCCCGGTCGGCTTGAGTAGATCACGCAGGTAAAGTATTCTAGGCTATTCGAGCACCGCGCGTTGGCCAGCGCCCCAAGGAGGAGGTATGCGCAAAGTCCTGATTCTGGCTCTCGTGTCAATGTTCTTTGCGGCTATGGCGTGCAAGCAGCAAGGGACTGCCACAGCTCCCGAGGCGTCTTCGTCCGAGGCAGCCAGTCCCGCTGGCGAGGCAAGCCCAATGGGTGGCGGGGGTGGTATGGCTAGTCCTGCGGGAGGCGAAGCAAGTCCCGCCGCATCGCCCTCTTGATTGTGATCGGTTCAAGCTGCCGCTTGGAGCTAGTAGCTCCGAGCGGCAGCGTTGTCTCCGTGGCCCCGCGCTAGAGCTCACCGATGTCTGCGATGCTGGTGGGTTGTTGTGGGGTGCGGTGCAGCCTGCCGGAATTGTGAACTAACCGCGCTGCCAAGATTTGACAATCGTTGGGCGCGCCAGTTACGCTTGGCCGTGTCCCCCCTCGTTCGATTGCCTAAACAAGGTCCGCGACCGTGAACTCGGCGATCGCGGTGATACCGGCGCGCTTCGGCTCGACTCGCCTTCCCGGAAAGGCCTTGGCCAAAATTGGGGGCGTTCCCATGATCGTGCGAGTCTGGCAGCAGACTCGTAAGGCCCGGTCGTTGCATCGAGTGCTGATCGCGACCGACGATGAACGCATAGCCGGCGCGGTACGCGCCGCCGGCGGTGAAGTAGAAATGACCGCCAGTTCACATCCCAGTGGCACTGATCGCATCGCAGAGGTGGCGCGCCGGGTACCGGCAGATGTTTATGTTAATGTGCAGGGAGATCAGCCCTTCATTGCGCCGCAAGACATCGACGCGGTGGTCAAGATAATGACTGCCGAGCCCTCGCTTTCCATGGCGACGCTGAGTGCCCCGATCGTCGATTTGGACGAATGGCGCAATCCAAACAAGGTCAAAATCGTCTGTGATAATCAGGGCTACGCTCTATATTTCTCCCGCAGCCCGATTCCGTTTTTCCGTGACGGCGCCGCCGTGCCGCGCGGCGCCCTTCGGCATGTTGCAGTGTACGGCTACCGCGGTGACTTTCTGTTGAGTTTCGGGGCGCTGGCACCGGGTCGTTTGGAGCAAACAGAAAAATTGGAGCAGTTGCGAGCGATGGAGCATGGATACCAAATCAGGGTAGTCGCCTCGGTAGCGCCATCACTCGAAGTCGACACGCCGGAAGATCTGACGCGGGCCAACATCGAGGCAGCTGGTTAGCGAATCGACGGGGTAGCGCGTAAGCCGAAAGGCCATAGACCTGTGCGGAAGCCGGCGTGGTCAGGAGTGCTTGGCATGCTCATTTTGAAAGTGGAGGAAGTGTAAGGGGAGGAAAAAGGTGGAGCGCGGAAAGACCAAATTCATTTTCGTAACGGGCGGCGTGGTTTCATCGCTGGGAAAAGGTCTCGCGGCCGCTTCGCTCGGAACGCTGCTCGAATCGCGTGGGCTCAAAGTCACCCTGCTCAAAATGGACCCGTACATCAACGTCGATCCTGGGACAATGTCGCCGCTTCAGCATGGTGAGGTGTTTGTAACCGATGACGGTGCCGAAACAGATCTTGACCTTGGCCACTACGAGCGTTTCGTACGGACCACCACCAGTCGGCGCAACAACTGCACCACCGGCCAAATCTACGATACGGTCATTGAAAAGGAGCGGCGCGGCGACTACCTCGGCGCCACGGTGCAGGTGATTCCTCACATCACGGACGAGATCAAACGTCGAATCCTGCTCGCGGCCGAGGGCAACGATCTTTGCATTGTTGAAGTTGGCGGCACTGTGGGTGATATCGAGAGCTTGCCGTTTCTGGAAGCAATTAGGGAATTCCGCTGGGACCTCGGGCGCGAAAATGTTTTGTATATTCATCTCACGCTGGTGCCATTCATTCCCGCGGCCGGCGAGCTCAAGACCAAACCTACTCAACACAGCGTCAAGGAACTCACCGGCCTCGGGATTCAGCCCGACATCTTGTTGTGCCGGTGCGATCGGCCTTTAGAAAAAAAATTCCGGAGCAAGATCGCGCACTTCTGCAACGTTGAAGAAAATTGTGTGATCGCGGCGCAGGATGTCGAGACCATCTACGAGGTCCCGCTCAAATTCCTCGACGAGGAGCTCGACCAACGCGTGGTCGAAAAACTAAATATCTGGACCGGCCAACCGAATCTGGGTCAATGGCGGCGGCTGGTGAAGACTGCACAGAATCCCCGCGTTTCTATTAACGTGGCGGTCGTCGGCAAATATGTGAACCTGGTCGACTCATACAAAAGCCTGCATGAAGCAATAGCTCACGGAGCGATTGCGAACGAGGCCCGGGTCCACATTGACTACGTCGATGCGGAGGAGTTGGAAAAAGGCAATCCAGCACGATTGGCCAATGCGCACGCTATCATAATTCCGGGCGGTTTCGGTGAGCGTGGCATCGAAGGCAAAGTGCGCGCTGTGCGCTACGCGCGCGAGAACTTTATCCCAATCCTGGGGATTTGCCTCGGGCTGCAAATGATGGTGATCGAGTACGCACGTAATGCGCTGGGAATCAAGCGCGCGAATTCACGTGAAGTCGACCCGAATACACCAGATGCCGTGATCGATTTTATCGAAGGTCAGCGCGATATAGACAAAAAAGGCGCGACCATGAGGTTGGGGGCATATCCGTGTGTAATTCGGCCGGGGTCGTTGGCGGCTTCGCTATACCGCCGCAGCCGCATCACAGAACGCCACCGCCATCGACTGGAGGTAAACAATAAGTATCGTGCGGCGCTGGAGAAAGCGGGCTTGAAAGCGACCGGCACCTCGCCCGACGATACACTGGTCGAGATCATGGAGTTGCCGAGCCATCCGTGGTTTCTGGGTTGCCAATATCATCCGGAGCTTAAGTCGCGTCCCCTCGAATGCCATCCGTTGTTCCGGGGCTTAATTCGGGCTGCGGTAGCGCGGCGAGGGGAGGTTACACCGAATCAGACCAAGGTGCGCGCGTTGCGGACAGCCTCATGAATGTGGCGAGAGTCGATGCTGGAAATGTGGTGTTCGGCGGGCCCGGCCTTGCTATAATTGCGGGTCCGTGCGTGATCGAGAGCGCGGAGTCCTCCCTGCGGCACGCGGCGCGGCTGGCTCAGATCGCGCGCGAAGTCGGTCTAGCGCTGGTATTCAAGTCATCGTTCGACAAGGCCAATCGCACGAGCCATTCTGCGTTTCGCGGCCCTGGGTTAGAGGCCGGAATTCGTGTGCTCGAACGGGTCAAACGCGAGACCGGATTGCCTGTTCTTACCGATGTTCATGAGCCACAGCAAGCATCGTACGCAGCTGAGGTCGCCGACATTCTTCAGGTTCCGGCGTTGCTCTCTCGCCAGACAGACCTGGTAAGCGCAGTCGCTGCCACTGGACGTGTGGTAAACCTCAAGAAGGGCCAGTTTCTCGCCCCGTGGGAAATGAAGGCAGTTGTGGCCAAGGCAGAGGCTGTCGGCAGCCGGCGGATTTTACTAACCGAGCGCGGTTTTTCTTTCGGCTATAACAACCTCGTCAGCGATATGCGTTCTCTGGTCATCATGCGTAGCCTCGGCTACCCAGTGGTGTACGACGCTACCCACTCTGTGCAGCTTCCCGGCGCGGCCGGAGAACGGTCAGGCGGTCAACGCGAGTTTGTCGCCCCTCTGGCGCGCGCCGCGGCGGCCGTGGGTGTCGACGCCATCTTTATGGAAGTGCACGAAGATCCGGACCGTGCGTTGAGCGACGGACCGAATTCGTTTCCGCTAGATCAGCTGCCCGGATTGCTGCGGGATCTGCGGCGAATCGATGAAGTCGCACGTGCGGCTGAGACTCGCCTGGGATAGAGTTGCCGGCGGAATCGTGCTGGGCGCATTTCAACGATCCGGCGGTGACAGGGATCGCAGTCGACTCTTGCACGACTGTTTGCGATTCTAACCTTAGTTCGTTCGGACGCCGGTCTGAACTTCTGGTTTACAGTTAAAACCATGGTTGCTAGCCTTCATTGGGGTGTGAGCTGCGATGAGTCCACGGCGCATATCCAGACTGCTGGCACTCTTCGGAACAGTAGCTCTGATGGTTATCGTCGTGATTACGCTAATAGTTGTGCGCCAGCGCTCGGCCCAGCACAAGTTGCGCTCCGTGGCCGCGATCGTCCCCGGCGCCCTGCTACATGCTCGCAATTTCAACTGGACACAGATGCGTGGCGATCAGAGCCAATGGGTGCTCAAGGCCAGCGATGCCAGTTACTCGAATGACAAGACCAGCATTCTTCTGCTCCGGCCGCAGCTTTCCATGACAGCGCAAGACGGGAAGCACTTGTCGCTGACCGCATCGCAGGCAGTGCTGACGATTCATGGGAATCATATCAGCAGGGCGGAGATGAGCGGCGGCCTGACAGTCGAGTACGGCGATTTCGTGCTGATAACTGACACGGCGACCTTTCTGCCCGATGACGACCAACTCCATGCTCCCGGGACAGTCAAAATCGACGGCCCCGGCCTTGACGTTGCTGGTGTCGGACTTAACGGCCATCCCAAAGAGCAAACTTTCGAGTTGCTGAAGCAGGTAAAGACCGTAATCGAGGAAAAACGACGTTCCGCAGGTGCGAAAGCGTCTTGAGGATTTGGTGCGCGCTGACCCTTTCGATTTTCCTGTGGTAGCGCTCGCTTGGATCAACGGGGGCAAGTGATTGTGTAATCCCGCCGCAGACAAGACACCATGCCGGGGCCGTCACCCGCGGAGGTGGGCCGCAGCCGCGATAGGAGCCGCGGCCGTGCTCGCGATGGTGGTCGGTATCGATCGCGAAATGTCGCGGGCGCAAGTTTCGAGAGGATCCCTAGCGCCCGACGGGAACGGTCTTCCGGCTCAATTGAGATCCAAAGGAAAGAAAAAGGCACAGGAAACCGCGGCGGACGAAATAGAACGCGCGCCCGCGGACGATCGCCGAGATAAAACCGCGTCAGGCGACTCGAAAAGCGAAGCTAACCAGACGCCATTTGCCTCCTTTACCAGCGCCAATCGAGGTCCAATCAGCATACAATCAGATTCGTTGGCACTGGATTACAAGCAGAACGCAGTTCGGTTCAGCGGTCACGTTCATGCGACTCAAGCCGACGGTGCGCTCACCAGCAACACGCTCAACGTTGTGTATGGCAAGGATTTCCACGAGGTGAAGGACATGGCCGCCGACGGCAATGTGCGCATCAGCCAGGGCGTGCGATGGTGCACCAGTGATCACGCGGTTATGGATCAGCGGCAGCATACCGTCATTCTCACCGGCGCCCCAATCTGCCATGACGCTCGCGACCAGATTGCCGGCACTAGGATTACGGTCCATCTGGACAGCGGGAAAAGCGATGTCGAAGGTGCCAAAGCCGTGATCTTCCCTCAGCCGTCCAAAACTCGCGATAATGAAGCATTGGCCGATCAAGCAAAGTGAGTACAACCAAAAGCGATGGCTCTCGAAGTAAAACTCGGACACGACCTCCAGTTGCGGCAACAACTTGTGATGACGCCGCAGCTACAACAGGCAATCAAGATCCTGCAATTCTCATTGCCCGAGCTCGAAGCAGCGGTGCAGAAGGAGCTGGACGCTAATCCGTGCCTCGAACCGCTTGACCAAAGCGTCGCCGAGACGGCTGCAAATGCAGTCGAGGCTGAGGATGCTGGTCTTCCGGCCGATGGCGAGCCTCTGCCTCCGGAGCCAGAGCCAGATGCCGCCGAGCCGGAATCGGAATGGGAGCGGGTCGCAAGCGAAACGCCGGCGCCAACCATTGCAACTGAAGGTGCTGATGCAGCAGCCGAAATGCGGGAGCCGAGCCTGGAAAAACTCGACTGGCGTGAATACCTCGAAACCCATTCTAACAACTGGCAGGACGGCGAAGTCCCCAACGACGACGATGAACGGCGACAGGCGCTGGAGAATACACTCACGCGCAAGACTTCGCTCGAAGACCATCTGATGTGGCAGTTGCAGATGTCGAGCCTGCACCATGATGAGCAGTGCATCGGTGCGACCATCATCTATAACCTTAGTGATGATGGTTATCTTGAGACCCCGCTTGCCGAGCTAGCTGCTCAGCTCGAGACCAGCGTCGAACGGGTAGAATCCGTGCTGAAGCGGGTCCAGCGTTTTGATCCGCCTGGAGTAGCGGCGCGCGATTTGCGCGAATGCCTGCTGACGCAACTGCAAAATCTGGGCATGGAAGAATCGCTCGGAGCCCGCATCGTCGGGCAGCATCTGGATCTGCTCGAAAAGCATCGTTATACCGAGATCGCCAAAGCACTAGGTATTGGGCTGGATATGGTGAAGGAGGCGGCCCGCAGCATCCAATCGCTCGAGCCTAAACCCGGGCGCGATTACGGCGGTGCCGAACCTGCTTACATCGTGCCCGACGTGTATATCCAAAAGATTGATGAGGACTTCGTTGTCACCTTGAACGAAAGCGCGGTCCCACGCTTGCGCCTGACGAACTACTATCAGCGCGTGCTCAACGACAGCGAGGTTGGGACCGACACGAAAGAATACTTGCAGGAAAGATTGCGTTCTGCGCGCTGGCTGGTGAAATCGATCTACCAGCGCCTGCAGACGATTTACAAAGTTGCTACTTCGATCGTCAAGTTCCAGCGCCCGTTCTTCGAACACGGCGTCGGTCACCTCAGACCGCTGGTATTGAAGGATGTGGCCGAGGACATCGGCATGCACGAATCGACTATAAGTCGTGCAACCGCCAACAAATACGCACATACCCCTCAAGGAATTTTCGAGCTGAAGTTTTTCTTCACCTCCGGTGTTAAAGCTGCTGATGGCGAGGATGTAAGCGCGGAGACCGTCAAGGAGAAGATTAGGACCTTGGTCGCCGGTGAGGGCCAGGACAATCCGCTCTCTGATCAGGCCATCGCAGACATTCTGCATAACGACCAGATCAATATCGCTCGGCGCACGGTAGCCAAGTATCGACAGGCATTGGGTATACTGCCCTCTAGCCGCCGCAAGAAACTGGCTTGAACGCGGATGCCTAGCCGGCTGTGGAGAGTGCGGCCTATGAAGTAAGGATTGGACAAGCGTCGCATCATGAGCATCTGCTGCAATGGACGCATTGAAAGGGAAGGACGTTCTATGCGAAGCAAGGCTAGTCCAGGAAAGAGGAGTCGGGCGACTATGCGCAGGAGCCGCCGGTCGTCGGTCAAAGCCCGCGTTCCCGCTCCCGAGCTTGCGGTAACCTTTCGGCATGTCGAACCGACCGAAGCGATCCGAGCGTATGCGGTGCGTAAACTCTCGCATCTCGCGAAGTTCTTGAAACGTCCTTGCCTGATCCACCTGATTCTCACGGTCGACAAATATCGGCATCGTGGTGAGGTTACGGTTAAATCCGGTTACCTCGCCGTCACCGCTCAGGAAGAAACCAAAGATCTTTATTCAGTAATTGACCTGCTGGCCGATAAGGTCGAACGGCAGCTCAAAAATCATCGCGGTAAGACCAGCGCGAAGAGGTTGCGTGCACCCTCCGCAGGCGAGCTGATGCGCAATGAGCAAATGGCGCGGGAAACTGATTCAACCCGCATCTGACCCATGAAAATCACTGAGATTCTTAACGCCGATATGGTGGTGCCGGACGTGGGCGGAACCACCAAACCACAGGTACTGCGCGAGTTGGCACGGCCGCTGGCCGCCAAGTATCGCGATCTTGACCTAGCCGCGATTACTGCGGTGTTGGCGGAGCGCGAGCGCCTTGGCTCGACCGCAATCGGCGATGGCATTGCCATTCCGCATGGCAAGATGCCCGGCGTCAAGCAAATTCTGGGTATTTTCGGCCGTCATCTCCGCGGCGTCGATTTTGAATCGCTGGACGGCAGACCGACCCATCTGTTCTTCGTCCTTGTCGCGCCGGAGGACTCTACCAGCCTGCATCTGAAAGCACTGGCGCGGGTTTCGCGCCTGTTCAAAGACGGCTCGTTCCGCGAGCGGTTGATGAATGCGAAGGATGCTGATGAAATTTTTCGCCTCATCGTTGAAGAGGACGCGCGCTACTAAACAGCATCAACCTAAACAGCATCAACAAAGAGCAACTCGATTTCTTCCAAACTTGAATTGAGACGCAGCTTCGATGGTGGTCGTAGACGAGACGGACGCAGCCGGTTTCACGTGTTTATCGTGACCGGCGTGTCTGGCTCTGGTCGTGGCTCGGCGATGCGCGTGCTGGAAGATCTGGGGTTTTACTGCGTCGATAACCTGCCGGTTGCGTTGGCGCGATCAGTCGTTCGTCTCTCGCGCGAGCACGATCCGAAAATTGCTGGTGTGGCGCTCGGTATCGATGCGCGCGAGCGGTTGTTCTTCCCTCAATGGCCGCAAGCGTTCGCGGAACTCGAGCGCGACGGCTTCAAGCCCGAGGTGATTTTTCTCAACGCCTCCGACGACGTCCTGGCGCGCCGCTATTCAGAAAGCCGCCGACCTCACCCCTTGGCTCAAAGCGGTATGAGCATCGCCGAAGGCATTCGACGCGAGCGCCTTGCCCTCGCGGAAATGCGCGAACGGGCGACGCTGGTTATCGATACCAGCACGACCACCATTCATGAACTCCGCGAGATCATAACCGCGACGGTGATCGCCGCCGGGACCGGTGATCGCATGACCATCGCACTGGTTTCTTTTGGCTATAAGTACGGGAACCCGGTGGGACTCGATCTGATTCTCGATGTGCGTTTTATTCCGAACCCGTTCTTCGTGCCCGGCCTGCGGGACCTGAGCGGGACCGATCGGCGTGTACACGAATACGTGATGGCACAACCTGAAGCCCGCCGCTTCGTCCTGGAGGTCACCCGACTGCTGAAGTTCCTGGTACCGCTCTACCGGCGCGAGGGCAAGAGTTACCTGACTGTCGGTCTCGGATGTACTGGTGGTCGCCATCGTTCTCCGGTGCTGGCTCGCGAACTGCGCGATGCGCTCGCGCAGGAAGAGATCGAGGTCGAAGTCCGAGACCATGATCTGGCGCGTGATTATCAGTAGTTGGCCGGTTCTCTGCTCAACGTCGGAGCACGTGAGGTGCCCTCGTTTTGTTGTGCGTGACTCAAAGTGATTTCACCGGGGCAAACCTGCTCGATACCACACGGTCAAGATCCTTCTCCGAACAGATACAGCGCGTCCGGGCCGAGTTTAGACCTGATTTTCAGTCAAACGTTCGTCTTACCACGGCAATAGTAGGGGGACGTAGCCAAAAGACCTGCCGGATGACAGGGCCGCTTCTGCCTTCTTGTTTGCAGTCTACATGCTCCCTATTATCGGTACAGAAATGGCTGCGGTAGGCTCTCTTCCGAGCGACTCGAACGCGCCGAATCGCCGTCAAGGCGCGATCATCAATATATTGCGAATGGCCATTCTGGTCATTTTGATTGGCTTCACCGCATTCATCGTAATAGCTCGTCGCGAGTGGTTTGACGACCCTAAAGTGCTCAAGGGTGAAGTCGTATCATGGGGCGCCTGGGGGCCGATAATTTACATGTTACTATATGCGATAGGGCCTTCCTTCATGATTCCCGGTGCAGTGATGACGGTTGCTGCTGGATTGGCTTTCGGCGTCTGGTGGGGCTCGCTATGGTCGCTTATCGGCGCGGACACGGGCGCGATAGTGGCCTTCGGAGCGGGAAGGTTTCTGGGAAGGTCGTTTGTCGAACGCACGATGGGCGTTCGACTGCGGGGGATACTGAAACGGCTCGAGCGTAACGGGTTTTACTTAACCCTCTACCTGCGGCTGGTGCCGGTTATTCCCTACAATGCGTTCAACTTGCTCGCAGGCGCGTCGCCCATAAGGTTCAGAGATTATTTTTGGGCGAGCGTCATTGGGATGTTCCCTGGCACGGTGCTGTTCGCATTCCTGGGCGACTCCCTGTGGAAGCCTGGGTCGCCACGCTTCTTCATTGCAGTGGGGCTAATCGGGTGCTGCTTCGCTGTCGTCGAAATCTACCGCCGCTGGAAAGCCGCACCACTTGACTAGCGGCCGTCTTCAGTAGTGGCGGCCTGATGGAAGTGCGGGGTTCGACTCGCGATCGGCTTGTGTCTCGACAATGCACATTATGAAGTCGTGATCTGAGAAGCGCGGAGAAAATAAAGACATCCGAGCCGGCACCACCGCCGCCGAACCAGTAACAGGTTTGAGGCCGCGGAGAGCCAGCCAGTCGAGCTTCGGGCGAAGAATCGGTGGAACGAGTCGGCTGGGAGTGAAGGTCGCCGTTCCGGCTACGTTCGCACCGGCAGTATCGAAGCCGGCCTCCAGGAGGCGTTGAAACAGTGGCTCCCATCTTTGGGGACTCCGAAATCTACGGGGCTGCATTAAGGAGAGCGCTATAACCTTGATAAGTGAAGTCGGCGAGCTGAGGTCGGCGGTGGTGGTATTGAGATCACCTCCGACTATCGCTGGCCCCTCTGCGGGGAAACCTTCCAGATATTGTTTTATCTGCAGCTCCCGGCCCCTGGGATTCCATCTGCTGTTGAGATGCGTCACGCCCACTGCTAGCGGCCGCCGATTCATCAGCACTTTCGCTACAAGCCCGGCGGGGGCCCCCAGTTGCCACAGGATGCCTCGCCGGGTCGAGGTCCTCGCCAGCGGCAAGACGCGCACATCAGTTAACGGCCGATTGCTCAGGATGGCATTGCCAACCGACGCAACTGGCTCGCCTGCCGGAGACGAGAGGCCGAACTCCCCAACGTACGCAAAGCTCATCCCGAGATCGGCGGCCAGTTCGGCAACGGTTTCGCGGCGGCCCGACCTACGCAGCCGCCAATCCATTTCGCTTAACAGGATAATGTCCGGATGATTCAACGGGGGACGGCGCAATCGTATGGAGATTTTGTCCAACGAACGGCCGCTGCAGGCGTTGAATGCGACAACTTTAAGCCGCCTTCCCTCTGCGCTGGCCGGCCGATTCACCACTATCGGTCCCCACGCATGCGCAGTATGAACGGCGCCGAGGGCGACAGCCGATTCCTCCATCGCGGAGCCCTGTTCAGCTACTCGTCCGTCACCGGTGGCACGTCGATGCGACGCTAACGAGCATGGAGTTCGGCCTCTAGCTCCTTCAAGGAAGTGATCGGCGCCGAGCACGTCCGCTCATGGCAAACGTAGGCGGTGATTTGTCCAGCAATCTGCTTTTTGCCGACCGCGGCTTCTGGAAGCAACGCAACGCCAGCCCTGTTGGGGTCGACGGCAAATATCGCGCGATTCGGTACATACGTCTGTCCGAGCCGCTTCAACCATTCGAGCATCTGCCTGGCCCCGGATTCGGCGATAATCACGACTTCG
>Ga0306920_100000798_pt1 | contig 38052 bp, 38 predicted proteins | sample flu12Cox44000170_FD_204666 | JGI IMG/M metagenome (GOLD analysis project Ga0306920, IMG submission 204666) | Lab enrichment of tropical soil microbial communities from Luquillo Experimental Forest, Puerto Rico - flux4day.12C.oxic.44.000.170 (v2)... | ecosystem: Environmental > Terrestrial >... | reverse complement strand
CGGGGGCCCTTCCAGGGTACCTACGAGCACTCGGCGCGGGCCATTGGAACCTAGGTCCATACGAGCGTGGCTCTGTCAACTGCCGTGGACGAAAGGGTGAAAATCGGCGCCGAAGGCGCCGGGTGAGGGGGCTACCCGCGTTAAATGCGACTGCCCCACCCTGAAGACGTGAGAAAGTACCTCGTCAGCGATCTCGACGCACCCTACAAGGTGCGCATGACCATCACCGCAGAAAACAAGTCGGCCGTGCAAATTGCCGCTTTGCGCAGCGCCGCCGCCGTGCGCGAGCGCTGCGCGATGGTGCATCGCTTCGTCGCGGACGGGCATTCGTCTCATTTCACGCTCGACGAAGCCAGGTTGGAGGACGTCGCGGACTACGTGGCGCAGGTGACGCGCGAAGCCTATCCCGGTCTCGACATTCCCTATCACAGCCGCTGGCGACATTTTTCCGTGGGCGGCCGCGATCGCTGGCGCGAGCTGGCCGCAAGCGTGCGCGCGCACCCGATGGAGCGCGCGCGCATGGCCATCGATCTCGTGACGGTGAGCGTCCTCCTGGATGCGGGCGCAGGCGATGCCTGGCGCTATCGCGAGCCGGCGACCGGGCTTTCCTTTTCCCGCTCCGAGGGGCTTGCGGTTGCGAGCCTCGACATGTTTCGCGGGGGCGCCTTCTCTTGCGCGCCCGAGCGGCCGTATCAGGTGGACGATGCCGCGCTCGCGGAGATCGACGCTGCAAAGCTCGCGCACCATTTTGGGGTCAATGACGCCAACCCGCTCGTTGGACTGGACGGGCGCGCGGCGCTGCTGCGCCGGCTCGGCCGCGCGCTCGCGGAGCGTGGAGAGCTGTTCGGGTGCGCGCCGGCGCGGCCCGGCAACCTGGTCGATTATTTTGCGAGCATCGCCGGGGGCGAGACCATCCCGGCTGCGGACGTGCTGGCGACGCTCCTCGAAAGCCTTGCGGCGATCTGGCCCTCGGGACTGGTGCTTGACGGCTTTGCGATCGGCGATGCCGGCCGGCATCGCGCCGTGCGAACGGGCGACGCAACCTCGGGCATCGTGCCGTTCCACAAGCTCTCGCAATGGCTGACCTTCTCGCTCATCGAGCCGCTCGCAGCGGCCGGAGTCGAGGTCGGAGGGATCGAAGAGCTCACCGCGCTGCCGGAATATCGCAACGGCGGCCTTCTCATCGATATCGGCGCCATTTGCCCGCGCGGCGGGATCGACCGCCAGCGCCGTCACGAGGTTGGGGGCGAGCTCGTCGTCGAGTGGCGCGCGCTCACCGTCGGGCTGATGGACCGGCTGCTCCCGTTGGTGCGAGATCGGCTTGGACTAGGTGCGGAGCTCACGCTGCCGCGCATGCTCCAGGGCGGGACCTGGAGCGCAGGGCGCAAGATCGCGCGCGAGCTGCGTCCGCCGGACGGCCCTCCCCCGCTCCTGGTTGCCGCCGACGGCACGGTTTTCTGAAAACAGAGGACAGAGGACAGATGACGGCAGGGCGTTGCCTATCGGTCCTCCGTCGTCTGCTTAAAAAGTGTTCACCGGCGTACGTTCACGCGCAATAAGGGCTACGCTAAGCTTGGCGCCCCGTATCCGCCGGCACATGCAACGCTCAATCCATGGAGTTTCCATGCGCACCGCATTGACCCGACGCGCTTCTCTCGCCCTGCCGCTCGGCTTCGCGGCGATGTCGATTGCACCGACGACGCGCGCGGCGGCGGACGACAAGGTGCTCAAGGTCGGAACGCTCAAGCTCATCCACGGCATCTCCGCCTATTTCTACGAGAAGTTCGTCCCGCCCGGCCATACGGTCGAGGTCTACCCGTTCGAGAGCCCGACCGACGGCAAGAATGCGGTGCTCACCGGCACCGTCGACACCTGCATCCACGGCATCGCCGCATTCCTGCTCGGCGCCGCCGCCGGCGAGCCGGTCATGATCGTGGCCAACGCCAACAACAAAGGGATGGCGGTGATCGCCGGCGTCAACACCGACATCAGGTCGATCAAGGACCTCAAGGGCAAGCGCGTCGCCATCTGGCCAGGCTCGACGCAGGAGGCGGTGATTCTCGAGCGGCTGCGGATGGAGGGCATGTCGATCAAGGACATCCAGCCCATCCGGCTGCAGTTTTCCGACCATCCGGCGGCGCTCGCGCGCGGCGACATCGACGCCTATGTAGGAGCGGAGCCCGCGCCCGGCATCAGCCTTGCCAACGGTACCGGACGCCTCGTCGAATATCCCTATTCGACGCCGATCGGATCCCTCAACATGATTCTTTCCGCCAGCGAGAAGGCGGTGAAGGAGAACCCCGAGCGCATCAGGACGATCGTCGACATGCACCGCAAAGCGGTCGACTACGCCATGGCCGATCCCGCGCAGATCGTCGAGATGGCGATGGCCAGGCTCGGCCAGCAGAAGAAATCGATCGAGCTCGCGGTGCCCAACGTGGAGCTCGCCTGGAAGCTCGATGACGTGTTCATGCAACGCGCCCGCGCCTATACCCGGCTGATGTTCGAGAACAAGCAAATCCGCCAGATGCCCGACCTCGACCAGCGCGTCACCACGCAGTTCATGTAGCACCAGAAATGGAATGCGCAGAAACGGCGCAACAGACTCGTTAATACCTCCCCTTGCAGGGGAGGTCGACCGCCGTCGCGAAGCGACGGCGGTCGGGTGGGGTCTAAGACGCGCGAAATCGCCTGCCTCAAGACCCCACCCGGCTCCCCCGGCTCAATGCCGGGGTCGCCGAACTCCCCCTACGGGGGAGGTATGAAGGGGATTGCCTTGAGCGAGCAGGTCACAACGCTTGCGCCAGCAACGCCTTCGGTAGCGGAAGCGCCGGCGACGGCGCGACGGCGCGCGCGCGCGATCGGGAACGTCCGCAGCATCGCGCTCGGTGCGGGCTTTCCCCTCCTGCTCATTCTTCTGTGGGACCGCGCGGTTGCCATCACCGGCACGCGGCTCATCCCGAACCCGCGCGAAGTCGGCGTGATGATGTACGACTTTTCGTTCGGCGGCATCTACGACGACGCGTTCAGCGGCACCATCCTCACTCACGTGTGGAAGTCGATGACGCGCGTCTATGGCGGCTTCATTCTCGCCGCGCTGATCGCCATTCCGCTCGGCCTGATGATCGGCCGCATCAAGCTGCTGCGCGCGCTGCTCGATCCGACCATCAACCTCCTGCGCCCGATCCCGGTCACGGCATGGCTGCCGCTCTCCATGATCTTCTTCGGGCTGGGGCCGAATGCCGCGATCTTTCTGGTGTTTCTCGGCGCCTTCTATCCCATCCTGCTCAACACCATCTTCGGCGTGCGCTCGGTCGACGTGCGCCTGTTCGAGGCCGCCGCCATGCTCGGCTGCGCGGGCTCCGGGATGTTCCGGCAGGTGGTGCTGCCGGCCTCGCTGCCCGCGATCTTCAGCGGGCTTCGCATCGCGCACGGCTTTGCCTGGATCCTTATTGTCGTGGGCGAGATGACCGGCGTTCCGACCGGGCTGGGCTCCGTGATCATGGACGGCCGCACGCTCTCGCGCACCGACCTCGTGATCACAGGGATGATCGTGATTGGCGTATGCGGCTTCGTGACCGACCGCATTATTGTGGCAATCAGCAATCGGCTGTTGCAATGGAGCCCGCAGCACCATGCCTGAGGCAAAACGCGCGCACATCGCCATCCGCGGCGTGAGCAAACGATTTGCCGTCGGTGACGGCGAGGTCGAAGCGCTCGGCCGCATCGATGCCACCATCGCGCAGGGCGAGCTCGTCTGCCTGATCGGCGCTTCCGGCTGCGGCAAGTCCACCATGCTGCGCATCATTGCGGGCTTTGAGGAGCCGAGCACCGGCGAGGTCCTCGTCGACGGCAAGCGCATCACAGCCCCCGGCAGCGACCGCGGCATGGTGTTCCAGGACTATGCGCTGTTCCCCTGGATGACGGTGCGCCAGAACATCGGCTTCGGCCCGCGCCAGCGCCGGCTGCCGCGCCGCGAGGTCGACGAGATCGCGAACGAGTTCGTGAAGCTGGTCGGGCTCGAGCGCTCGGCCAATCGCTACCCGAACCAGCTCTCGGGCGGCATGAAGCAGCGCGTCGCCATCGCGCGCGTGCTCGCCAACAACGCCAGCATCCTGCTGATGGACGAGCCGTTCGGCGCGCTCGATGCGCTCACCCGCGAGCAGCTTCAGGGTGAGCTGCTCGCGATCTGGGCGCGCAGCCGCGTCACCGTTGTGTTCGTCACCCACTCGGTCGAGGAGGCGGCGCTGCTTGGCGACCGCGTGCTCGTCATGAGCGCCGGGCCCGGCCGCATCGAAGCCGACATCGCGATCACGCTGGCGCGCCCCCGCGATGTCTCCTCGCCCGAGTTCAACGCCGTGCGCCGCGAGCTTGCGCGACGGCTTACCAGCCACATGGCGCCGCGACGCGATTTCGCGGCGGCAGATGTCGCCTGATGGTCGAAGGATTGCAGCATCCGGGTGCCGGGGCGGCGCTCTACCGCGGCATGGATCGCGCCGCCCTCGATGCCGCCTACAACAACAGCGAGGCGGTTGCGGAGAGCCCGCAATGGCTCGCGCGCTGGCGCGTGCGCAGCGCCGTCCTGCGCGGGGCCGCATTACAGGCGGGGCGGCTCGATCTTCCCTACGGCATCCGGCCGCGCGCGCGCTTCGACTATTTTCCCGCTGGTGCCAGCAAGCCGCCGCTGTTCGTGTTCATCCACGGCGGCTACTGGCAGCGCAACGACAAGGATATGTTCACCTTCGTCGCGGATGGGCCGCGCGCCCATGGCATCGATGTCGCCGTCGTCGGCTATACGCTGGCGCCTGACGCACGCCTCACGGAGATCGTGGAGGAGATCGGCACGGCGCTGAGCTACCTTTCCGAGCATGCCGGCGATTTCACGTTCGATCGCAACCGGCTGTTCGTCGGTGGCTGGTCGGCGGGCGGGCATCTCACCGCAATGGCGGCGCGGCATCCGGCCTGCCGCGGCGGCATTCCCATCAGCGGCATTTTCGATCTCACCCCGATTGCGCTCAACTATCTCAACGAGAAGCTCCGCCTCGATGCCTCGGAGGTCGCAAACTTGAGCCCGCTGCACCTGCTCGCCGACCGCATGGCGCCGCTGCGCATGTTCGTGGGCGCAAACGAGCTGCCCGAGCTCAAGCGGCAGTCCTCAACCTATGCCGAGGCAGCGCGCCAGCGCGGCCTGCCTGTCGCGCTTACCACGCTGCCGGGACACCATCATTTCTCGATCCTCGACGAGCTCGGCCGCCCCGAGGGGGCAATTACGCGCGCGCTGCGGGAGATGGTCGACGAGGCCGCACGTCGCTAACGCAAATTCAGGACGTACGCGTGCAGGCATGCCTAGCGCATCGATTTCGAATCATATCCCGCGTCATTCCGGGTCGAGGCCCGAAGGGCCGAGAGCCCGGAATCTAGTAATCAATGGAGTAGGCTACTGGATTCCGGGTTCGCCGCTTCGCGGCGCCCCGGAATGACAAGCTTCATGGAATCGATCTACTAATCCACCGACGCACCGCTTGCCTTGATCGGGCCGCTCCAGCGCTCGATCTCCTTCGCGACGAACTGCCCGAAATATTCCGGGCTTCTGCGCTCCGGCGTTGCGATCTCTTCTCCCAACGCCTCGAAGCGCTCGCGAACGGACGGCATGTCGAGCGCGGTGCCCAGCGCGTGGTTGAGGCGGTGCACGATCGGCTCGGGCACCCCCTTGGGCAGGAACAGTCCCTGCCAGGTGCTCACGTCGAAATCGAGACCCTGCTCACGCGCGGTCGGCACGTCGGGAAGGACGGCCGAACGCCTGCTCCCGGTGGTGGCGATCGCCTTGACGGATTTGCCCTCGATCTGCGGCATGGATGTCGAAACCGAATCGCACAGGTAATCGATGCGTCCGGCGATGAGGTCCTGCATAGCGGGGCCGAGCCCGCGATAGGGAACCATGGTCACATCGACGCCGAGGACGGCGTTGAACAGGATGCAGCTGACATGGGATGCAGAGCCTGAGCCGGCGGAGCCCCAGCGCATGGTAGCCTGGTTCGCCTTCGCATAGGCGATGAACTCGGGCAGCGAGCTCGCCGGGAAATTCCGCGGCGTGATCAGGACGCGCGGGGCTTCCACCACCAGGCCGAGCGGCGTGAAGTCGGCAAGCGTGTTGTAGGGCGGCTTCTTGTAGAGCGCCTGGCTCCAGGCATGGGTGCCGCTGTTGCCGAGCACGAACTGGGTTCCGTCGGGCGCAGCCTTGGCGACGCGGAGCGAGCCCACCGTACCTCCCGCCCCGCTCGGATTCTCGACCACGACCTGAGCCGCGAGCGCGTCGCTGAGCCCCTGCGCCAGGATGCGGCCGGCAACGTCGCTCGGTCCGCCAGGCGCAAACGGGACGACGAGGGTGAGCGCGCGGCCCGGCCAGCTCTGCGCGAAGGCGGGCGCGGCGAAGGCAACCATCACGAGCGTCGCCAGCAATGCGCGTTGCGAAGATCGATTTGCTGCAGCCTTCATCCGCCTTGCCTCCTGCAGATCTCGGTAGCCCGGATCGAGCGCTGGCGCGCGAAATCCGGGAGCAGGGCCAAACCGCCAGCCCGTTCCCGCATTTCGCTCACGCTCAATGCGGGCTACAATGCAAGCCCGCGCAAGGAGGATGCCATGAAGGAGCTGATCAAGCAGTACCTCGATCATGGAATTTCGCGAAGGGGGCTCATGGCCGGGCTCAGCACGCTGGGCATGAGCGCGGTCGCCGCCAAGTCGGTGGCGCAATCGCTGGCGCCGTTCGGCCAGGCGGCGGCAGCCCCCGCCGCGGCCGCGGTGCGCGAGATCAAGGGAACCGGCGGTGCCTTGTTCGTGCAGCAGCTCAAGGCAGCAGGCGTGCAGCATATCTTCTTCAATCCATCGACCGGCGATTATCCGATTTTCGATGCGCTCGTGGACGAGCCCGGCATCCAGCTGATCAAGGGCATCCAGGAAGGCGCCGTGGTCGCCATGGCAGACGGCTACGCACGCGTTTCCGGCAAGCCGGGCGTGGTGATCGTCGCCAATGTCGGGCTGCCCAATGCCATGACGCAGATGGTCAACAGCTGGAAGGATCAGATCCCGATCGTGGTTGCGGTCGCTTCGGTGGAGCAGGCTGCGCTGGGCGGAGACCTTTTCCAGGAGCCGGACCACTGCGAGGTCATGACCCAGCCCATCACCAAGTGGTACTGGGCGGCGAAGACCCCGGGGTCCATCCCGGATACGGTGCGCCGCGGCATGAAATTCGCCTCCACGTCGCCGTGCGGCCCGGTGTTCCTTTCGCTTCCCACCGACACGCTGCGCGAGGAGGCAACTGCGAGCATCTGGGAGCAGGCCAAGTTCGACGTGCCGATGCGCATCCGTCCGGACAAGAACGATATCGAAAAAGCCGCACGCATGCTGCTCGAAGCGAGGAACCCGCTGCTGAGCGTCGGCGACGAGGCCACCTGGTGCCGTGCCGGCAGCGAGGTGGTCGAGCTTGCCGAGCTGCTCGGCCTGCCGGTGACTGGACAGATGGGCTCGCTCGGCTTCTGGTCGCGCCCGTTCCCGACGCGGCATCCGCTGTTCATCGGGACGCAGGTGCGCGACATGCGCTACCCCGGCAAGCCCGACGTGCTGCTCAATCTCGGCAATCGCTACGGCGAGCGCGCGGCAGCGGGCACCACCCTCATCTCGATCCGGCTCGACCCGGCAAGCCTTGCGCGCGGCGCGCCGGTCGACCTCGGCATGGTGGCGGACATCAGGCTCGCTGCCGCGGATCTCACCGCGGCGATCCGCTCAATCGCAACCGAGGCGCGCCTCAAGGCGATGGCGCAGGAGCGCACCGAGCGCACGCGCGCCTACTCGAACGAGATGCGCGAATTCCGCGAGCGCATCGCACACGAGAACGCCGAGCGCACGCCGGTTGCTCTCGAGCGCATCGGGCTCGAGCTCGAAACCGCGCTCGACCGCGATACGTGCTATGTCTGCGACGTCGATTCCGGCAAGACCATGGACCCGCTGCTGTCGTTCGGCGGCAACGACAAGCAGTACATCGGCACCGGACCCAACGTCCTGGGATGGGGCATGGCGGCGGCGTTCGGAGCAAAGCTTGCGCGCCCCGACCTGCCGGTGGTCTCTGTCGTGGGCGACGGCAGCTTCTGCTTCAGCGGCCCGCAGCCGCTGTGGACGCAGGCGCGCTACCAGGCCCCGGTCCTCAACATCGTGCTCAACAATCACAGCTACAACAACGAACGCAACCGCATCTGGCACTACGGCGGAAGACAGTTCCAGACCGGCCGCGACATGACCTGCTATCTCGGCAGCCCCGATATCGATTACGCCAAGGCGGCGCAGGCCTTCGGCGTCGAGGGCGAAGTCGTGAAAGAGCCCGCGAAGCTCAAGGATGCCCTTGAGCGCGGCAAGCGGGCAGTGGCCGATGGGCGGCCCTATCTGCTCGACATCCATACCTGGCGCGACGGGGTGGGTGCCGTCTCGACCTGGCACCCGCCTTATTCTGTGGCGCAGGCACGCTCGCGCAGGGTGTGATGAAACGCCTTGCTCTCGCGGGCGCGGTTACCGCGCTGCTGCTTGCGCCCGCCACGGCGCTCCGGGCGCAAGGCCCCGCCTTGCCGGCAGGCGAAGGCCGCGACCTCGTCGCGACCGCCTGCTCGCAATGCCATAGCCTCGGCGTCATCCTGGCCGGGCACGACGGGCCGGTCGGATGGAAGCGCCATGTCTACAACATGGTGCTGCGCGGCGCGCAACTTACTCCGCGCGAGGCCGACACCGTAATCGCGTATCTGGTCGCCAATCTCGGACCGGGCGCTCCCGCCGCGCCGTCGGCCCCGCTGCCGGGCGGTGCCGGCAGGGAGCTCGTGGAAGCACGCTGCACGGTTTGTCACTCGCTCGAGCGCGTCACCATCGTCAAACGCAGCAAGCACCAATGGCAGGCCATCGTCGCCAACATGTACGAGCGCTGGGGCGTGGCGGCGCCCGAGGAAGCGCAGGCGATCACCGCCTATCTGGATGCGCAGTTCGGGCGGGAGTAAGCAGTAACGACGTCATCGTCCGCGCAAGCGGACGATCCAGTAAACGGCGGCGCCAAATAATTTCGACGCCAGCGGTTACTGGATGCCCGCATACGCGGGCATGACAGGCGATTGTCGTTGCGCGCGCGCCGCCCAGCTCAACGAATCTGGAAGACGAGTTTGCCCCGGAAATGGCGCCCCTCGCTCAGGCGATGGGCGTCGGCGGCCTGCGCGAGACGATAGAGCTTGACCTCGGGAGGGTGGATTGCGCCCGCCTCGTAGAGCTGGGCGATGCGCTCCATGTGCCGCCGGGCGCGTCCGACGGGAGGCCGCAGCGAAGCGACATCGCTGCGCATGGGCTTGGGCGCCTGCGCGCCCGAGGCAATGAAGGCCGCGCGCCCGCCCGGCTTGAGCACCGCGAAGGATTTCTGCGCCACCTCGCCGCCGACCGTGTCGAACACGGCGTCGCAGCTCTTCACGACCTGGGTAAAATCCCGCGCGTTGTAGTCGATGATCTCGTCGGCGCCGAGGCCGCGCACGTAATCGTGGTTCGCCGCACTCGCGGTGGTGATCACGCGGGCGCCGATATGCCTGGCGAGCTGAATGGCGAAGCCCGCGACACCTCCCGCCCCGCCCTGGATGAGGATGGTCTCGCCCGCCTTGAGCTGCAGCGTCTCCTCGAGCGCGCTCATTGCGGTGAGGCCGGTGAGCGCCAGGGCCGCCGCGTTGACATGCGATAACGCTTCCGGCTTCCTCGCGACGATTGCGGCCTTGACCGTAATCTTCTCGGCGTAGGCGCCCTCCTGCCCCGCCTCGCAGACGCCGAACACGTCATCTCCAATGCGAAGATCGGCGCCCGCGCCGACGGCACTGACCACGCCGGAAAAATCGCGCCCGAGCACATAGGGAAATTTCGCGCCGTCGTAGCCGCCCGAGCGCGACTTCCAGTCGGCGGCATTCACGCTTGCGGCGAAGATATCGACGACGACTTCGCCCGGCCCCGCGGACGGATCCGGCAGATCGCCATAGCGCAGGACTTCCGGTCCGCCGTATCGCTCAATGTAAGCTGCTTTCATGTTTGCTTCCTTGTCACTCAACATATGCTCCAGATGGGAAAAGCACCGATCATGGTCCGATCCCGACCCTGCTTTCTACACATATCACAGCGTGTCGTGGTCGATGTTGCCTGCGCGTTCGGCATGTCGCAGCGGGGCCAGTCGATTCCCCTCCATCGAAATGTGCTCTAAACTGTCCGCAACCGAACCCGCGCCGATGAGCCCGGCGCGGGCAGGATGGAGGGTAATGCCATGTTCCTGCGGAACTACTGGTACGTCGCAGGCTATGACCGCGAGGTCGGCAGGCAGCCGCTCGGCCGCGTCATTCTCGGCGAGCCGATCGTGCTCTACCGCCTGGAGGACGGCACGCCGGTCGCGCTGGAAGACCGCTGCGCGCACCGCCACCTGCCGCTGTCCATGGGCAAGCTCGTCGGCGACACGCTGCAGTGTCGCTATCATGGGCTGCGCTACGACAAGGGCGGCGTGTGCGTGCGCGTGCCGGGGCAGGACACGATCCCGCGCGCGGCGCGGGTCAAGAGCTATCCGCTGGCGGAGCGCTACCACTGGCTGTGGATCTGGATGGGCGATTCGGCATTGGCCAACCCCGACAGCATCCCCGACTATCACTGGTTCGACGACCCGGCGTGGGGAGCGAAGGGCGAGTACCTTCACGTCAAATCCAACTGGCAGCTCATCGTCGACAACCTGCTCGATCTCACGCATCTTGCCTTCGTGCACGGAACCACCATCGGCAACTCGGCGCTGGTGGACCAGGCCTCGGTGAAAGTGACGCGTTCGCAGGACAATGTGGTGGTCACCCGCTGGATCATCGACGCGCCGGCGCCGCCCACTTTCGTGAAGGCGGGCAAATTCACCTCGAATGTCGACCGCTGGCAGATCATCAATTTCGCGCCGCCGGCGTTCCTGCGTCTCGACGTCGGAGCAACGCCAACCGGCACGTGCGCGCCGCAGGGACGGCGCGTCGGCGGCATCGGCATGTGGAATCTCAATGCGATCACGCCGGAGACCGAATCGACGAGCCATTATTTCTGGGGGCAGGCGCACAATTTCGATATCGGCAACCCGCGCACCACCGACATGATCATCGAGCAGATCCGCACCGCTTTCCACGAGGACGTGGCGGTGTTCGAAGCGCAGCAGCGCAATCTGGAGATGATCCCCAATCCGCCGCAGGCCGACATCAACGCCGACAGCGGCGTTATTGCGGCCCGGCGCATCCTCGACCGGCTCTACGGCGAGGAGCAGGCGGCCGTGGCGGCGAAGATGGCGGCCGCGGAGTAGGCGTGAGACCTTGAGCACTCGGGCGTCCCCTCGTCGCGCCGAGCAGGCAATATCCCGCAGCCGCGACAGCCGGCCACCGCAACGGGTTCAATCGCGCGCGGGGAGAGCATCATGAGTCGCGCCGCAGCGATCGCCCGCGCGCACTCCTATTTCGACAGTGGTGCGTTCCTTGCCGATCTGGGCCGCCGGGTTGCCATTGCGAGCAGCAGCCAGGAACCGGAACGCGCCGCCGAGCTGCGGCGCTATCTCGACGAGGAGCTGAAGCCTGCGCTCACTGCGATCGGATTTGCCTGCCGCGTCTTTGACAATCCGCAAGGTCCGCCGATCCTGATTGCGGACCGCACGGAGGATGCGCGGCTCCCCACCATCCTGATCTATGGGCACGGCGACACGGTGCGCGGCCAGGACGATGTGTGGCGCACGGGTCTCTCGCCGTGGAGGCTCACCGTGGAAGGCGATCGCTTCTATGGCCGCGGCACTGCCGACAACAAGGGGCAGCACAGCATCAACATTGCTTCGCTTGCTGCCGTGATTGCCGAGCGGAGCGGCCACGGCGCACGGCTCGGCTTCAACGTGAAGTTTCTGATCGAGACGGGAGAGGAAGTAGGCTCCGCCGGCCTGCGCGAGTTCTGTCACGAGCACAGGAATGGCCTGCTCGCGGCGGACGTGCTCATTGCCTCGGATGGTCCGCGGGTGGCACCGGGACGGCCTACCCTCTATCTCGGCGCCCGCGGCGGCCACCCCATCGACCTGGTCGTGGACCTGCGCGAAGGCGCGCATCATTCCGGCAACTGGGGCGGCCTCCTGGCCAATCCGGCGATCATCCTGGCGCATGCGCTCGCCTGCATCACCGATGCGCGCGGCGCGATCGCAGTGCCGGAGTGGAGGCCGCAGCTCCCGGCTGCGGTGCGCCGCCTTCTCGCAGACGTGGAGATCGACGCCGGCGGGAACGGGCCGACCGTCGATCGTGACTGGGGGGAGCCGGAGCTCACACCGGCCGAGCGCGTGTTCGGATGGAACAGTTTCGAAATTCTGGCATTCACGAGCGGCGCGCCGGACAATCCGGTCAATGCCATCCCCGGCAGCGCGCGGGCGCATTGCCAGCTGCGATACGTGGTCGGCACGGCCGTCGACGACATCATTCCGGCTCTGCGCCGCCATCTCGACCGGCATGGCTTTCATCAGGTCGCGGTGTGCCGCGGCAGCGGCGGATTCTTCCGGGCCAGCAGGCTCGATCCCGATGATCCATGGGTCGCGCTTGCCGCCAGCTCGATCGAGCAAACGACCGGCCGCGCGCCGACGGTTCTGCCCAATACCGGCGGCTCGCTGCCCAACGACAGCTTCAGCGAGGTGCTGGGCCTGAAGACGATCTGGATCCCGCATTCCTATGCGGGATGCTCGCAACACGCGCCCGACGAGCATCTGCTTGCTCCCATCGCGCGCGAGGGTCTGGGCGTCATGGCGGGATTGTTCTGGGATATCGGCGAGCCGGGTGTTGCCCGAGCGGCCGCAAGACGCGACTGAAATGCCGGACGATCATCGTTTGGCGGTTGCCACGTCGGACATCGTGCAATGGACGCGCGCCTTCGTGCGCCATCCCAGCCCACAGACCGAGCGCTTCGAGCATGAGCCGCAGGTGCAGAGCTTCATCGGCGCGACGGTGATTCCGCTGCTGCAACAATTGTCGCTGCCGACGCGGCGAGATGAGATGGGCAATGTGCTGATCGAGCTCGGCCCCGAATGCGCGGAGCCAAGCTTGATGCTCATCGCCTATGCCATGACGCATCCGGCCAATCGCATGCGCAATCCCTTCGATGGAGAGCTGATCGAGGATCCGACGGGCATCCATATCCGCGGCCGCGGCGTTTCCGAGCAGAAGGGATCGTTGGCCGCCGCGCTTGCGGCGGTCAAGACGGCGGCCGACCGGCTCAGTTTGCGCGGGCGGCTGGTTTTCGCCGTGAGCACGGCAGGGGAAACCGGGCGCCATGACGCGGCGATCAGCATCCACCGCGCGCTTGGCTACTGCCCGCAGCTGGTGGTCGTCGTGATCGGCACGAACGGCCGCGTCGCGCTCGCCAACAAGGGCCGCATCGACGTGGCCGTCACCGTGCGCGGCAAGTCCGCCCACAGCAGCACGCCCTGGATGGGCGTCGATGCCATCGCGGGCGCGCGCCGCGTGCTCGATCGGGTGCTGTCCATCGATGTCAGGGCGCACAGGCACGCAGCGCTCGGCGAGGCCTCTCTGGTTGCCACTGCGATCCGATCATGGCCGGAAGCAACCCACACGGTGCAGGACGAGGCTCGTCTCATGTTCGATCGCCGCCTGCTGCCCGGTGATGATCCGCAAGCCGCCTTCGCTGCAATCGCGGCGGCCGCCGATATCGGTGAGCCGTGGTCGGTCAAGAGCGAGCCTGGAGCGTTGATGTATCCGGCCGAGATTGCACACGACGGCGCGTTCATGCGGGCGGCAGAGAGAGGATGCCGGCGCATGGGCCTTGCAGTGCCCGCGACCTTTTACAGTCACGGCGCGCTCGATGCCGGATTCTTCTGCCGCGAAGGCGCGGAGTCGGCGATGTGGGGACCGGGAGGCATCGAGCAATGGCACAGCGATGACGAACGCATTGCCGTGCCCGATCTGGTCACCGGGGCGCTCGCCTATCGCGGCATGATTGAGGAGTTTTTGTGCTCATCGTAACCCGGGTTGAGAGGAGCGAAACCCGGGTAAAGGTTCGGCGTACTCGACGAGCGCCGCTCCCCGGATTTCACTTCGTTCAATCCGGGCTACCCGATGCCGAAGCCGGCATCATTCCGCGGCGACGTTGCGAGCGGGGCCGTGCGCGGCGGTCATGGCGTCCTCATAGGCATCGAGCCAGTCGGTGCCGGCGGGAACGATCATGTCGCCGCCGCGCGCCCGCCGGCAGAGCGAAGGGTTATCGCGCACCGCCGGCAGCTTGCCCGTCTTTTCGTAATCCTCGACCGCCCGGAGCAGCACGCGACGGGTGAGCATGACCATGCGGTCGCTGGAGGCCAGATGCTCCTTGGTGCGGTCGATGATCGGATCCATGGTCTCCTGGATGGCCTGGTCCTGCAGCGGTATGCCGACGATACCCGTGTAGCTCTCGCCGCGGCGGGCCATCTCGCGATCCATGCCGTGATCGTTGGATCTGTTCATCACCGGGCGCCAGCGTCCCATCCAGTCGCTGGTTTGCGGCAGGTATTGCAGCGGACGCGCAAGACCGGGGACCACGGTGCCGTCGGCATAGCGCATTGACTTGAACTTTCCGCTCGCCCGCTGCAGGTCGATGTTGAAGATCATGGTATGCTCGTCATCGATCGGCACCCAGGCATTGGCCGACAAATTCCTTTCCATCCGGTCGCTCGGATAACAGACCCAGAACGGGAAGATGAAGCTTGCGAAGCGATGATGCTCGTGGCCGGCCATGGCATCGCGCGAGGCGGAATACATGGTGCCGAACGGCATCTCGCTGATGTTGATCTGAGGCGCCTTGTTGAGCACGGTGTAGGTGGCGGCGTCGTTCGGATCCATCTTCGAGGCATCGATGCACCCGGCATGCAAAAAGCCCAGATGCGACGTATCGATGTCGCCTTCGACCGCCTGCAGCCAATTGCAATCGCGCTGGGTCAGGGCGATGTTGCGGTCGTCCGGCTCAGCCATGGTCGCCTCGATGTCGGGCAAGGGCGGCGCCGCTACCCGCTCTCCCAGATAGACGAACACCAGGCCGCCGCGCTCGGCGGTCTTGTATGCGGTCGCCTGTATCCCCGCGGGATATCTGGTCTTGTCGGGCAGGTTCGGCTGGTCGAGGCAATTGCCGTCCACGTCAAATTTCCAGCCGTGATAGGCGCAGCGGATGCCGTGATTCTCGTTGCGGCCCAGGAACAGCGACGCCAGACGGTGCGGGCACAGGTGGTCCATGATGCCGACGCGGCCGCCGGTATCGCGGAAGGCGATCAGCTTCTCGCCGAGCAGCATCAGGCGCATCTGCGGACCGTCGGCCACGAGCTCCGAGGAAAGGCATGCGGGGATCCAGAACTGTCGCATGAACTTTCCCATCGCAGTTTCGCGCCCGATCCGGGTGAGCAGCTCGTTTTGCGCCGCAGTGATCATCCGCCTTCTCCTGCTCTCGTTCCCATCGAATGGATTACCCTTCGACGATGACGCCAGCCTTCGCCATGTTCTGCAAAGAAGCCGCAATCGCCGGCCGGGCCGACAGCGCGTCCGCCATGGGCGCATCGAGAAAGCTGTTTGGCGGATAGAACGACGCGGCGGCAAAGAACGGCCGGTACATCTCCCAGCGTGCGCGCAGCAGCGGATTGGCCGTGCCGGTGTCCTTCCTGCGCGCAGCCCGCAATGACTCGACGTCGATCAAGCCGGATACCGCCGTCGTCTCCTCGGCGCCGTCCTCGTAGGCGAGCGTGCGGCCGAGATAATCGATGATGTGCGAGCGCCCGCCGAGCACCGAGCCGTCGAGCGAGAAGCCTATCCCCAGCGCCACATTGGCGCTGATGACGAACACCATGTTCTCGGCCGCGCGCACGACCTTGGCCGCCTCCTGCGCGGGCCGCCTGGGCGAGTTGGTCGGATGCAGGATCACCTCGGCTCCCTGCATCATCAGCACGCGCGCCACCTCGGGCACGTTGATCTCCCCGCACGGGATCATGGCAAGCCGGCCAAGCGGGGTGTCCACGACGGGAAATATCTCGCTTGTTGCATAGCGCTTGAGATACGCGTCCATGAAGTCATGCGGCGAAGGAAATGCCGCGGTATTGACCCGCCGATAGCGCAGGATCACGTCGCCGTCGGGGTCGATCAGGAAGCTGGTATTGAAATATCGGCCGGGCCACTCGGGATCGCTCTCAAACTGATGGGCCCCGATATAGATTTGACGCCGCCGCGCGAGCCCCTGCAACGGCTCGGTGATTGCGCCCGGAATTGGGCAGCACGCCTTCTCGATCCAGTCGGCAGCCGGCAATCCGTGCGGCGGCCCCTGCAGCGCGAACTCCGGCAAGACGACGAGCGCCGGCGGCGCGGCGCTTTGCGTCGCCGCATCGATCAGGCCGAGCGCATGGTCGATGTTCTCCTTGATGATCGCCCAGGCAGCAAGCCGATCGCTGCCCTTGACCGCGAGCCTGCTTCTGGTCTGGATGCATGTCGCCCGCCAGGGCGCAATTCTCACGGGGGCGCAATTCTCAGGCGAGCCGTTTGCATTTCCAGACATGATGCGTTGACCAAGCGACGCTGCAATATATTCTTTTGCAGCATGATCGAGAAGAGGCGAGCCGGCGCAGACGAGATTGCGCTCAGTGCTATTTTTCCGGCTGGACCTTTATCCCGAGATCGGCTGCTCGGTCATCAGTGTATTCGCTCGGTTTCTCGATCAGACCGCATCGCCGCGCGAGCAGATGAAAATTGAACGCCTCGCAGCGCCTGTCCTTCAGGCAACGCTGCGAGCAATCGCCATAGCTCTGCGCGTTGGCCTGCAGGTAGGGCGCATTCGGAAACGCCTTCTGGGCCCGCCGCTGAATGATGGGCTCCCGCTCGTCATAGCTGACGCTCGCGCCCTCGATCACGGAAGTGATATTGCGCGGCTCGAGCCGGAGCGGATTGACCGATGCCTTGAGGAAGCAATAGCGGTTCCAGGCATCATAGGAGAATGCCTGGCATCGACTGTCCTTCTTGCAAAGGCTTTCGCAGCGATCGAGTGGAATTCCCCGCTCCTTGTGATAATCGCCGCCTTCCATGTCGCGGCCGGTGTAGATGGTGAAAGACCGACCTTGGGGGCCGGCGACAGCGGGAGCCGCGGTTGCGGCGGGAGCGGGAGCCGCCGGCGCGAGCGGGGCGGCAGGCGAAACAGCAATAGCCTCCCGTGCCGGTTCGCGATTTGCGGTTTCGTCGATCTTTCCGGTGATGGCTTTGGCAGCTTTCTCCGCCGGGGACTTTCGGCACACATCGCCTAGCGTTGCCGCAATCACTTCGAGCGAGCTGGTCGTTTCGCTGCGGCGTGCTGCCGCATAACCGGCCGCCCAAGAGATCATCATCAGCGACCTGCGCAACTTCGCGCTGTTTCCCCGGTCACCGAGGTCGGCCAGAAAATCGCTGCAGGTATAGGTATCGAGCACGAGCGCGTCCTGCGCGGGCGCCGTGCCGGAACAGCCGGTCAGCATGATCGCGACTGCGACCGGCCATGCACGTGCATTCACAGCTGCCCCCATGCCAAAGACGGATCCGGTGTCCCCGCCTGGAACGAAAGCCGCGTTGCGTCGTATTGCAGGCGGTCGCGCGGGGACACGACTTTACGGCCTGTCGTCTTCTGCCGCAATCAGGCCCGCCTTGGGGAGGTCGGCCCACTACCCGCCTTGGAGGTATCTATCCGGTCGCCGGATCGAACGCGATGGCGCGCCGCTCCAGGGGTCGCGTGGCCGGAGATACATCGCATTTCACGAACCGGCCCCTCCCCGCCGCACCGACAAACTTGCCCCCTTGCGCGACAAGCTCCCCGCGCACGAGCGTGGTGACCGGCCAGCCCCTGATCTTCCTGCCCTCGTAGGGCGTGTAGTCCATGGCATCGTGGAGCATGGTCTGGGCGATGGTGACCTCCTTGCCCGCATCCCAGATTGCCAGATCCGCGTCGCTGCCGACCGCGAGGGTGCCCTTGCGCGGATAGAGCCCGTAGAGCTTGGCGGCGTTGGTCGCGGTCAAGGCCACGAAGCGCGGAAGATCAATCCGGCCCTTCCCAACCCCTTCGGAGAACAGGAGTGCCAGTCTCACTTCGAGACCGGGAACTCCGTTGGCGACCTTCTTGAACGGCGCGTTGCGGCCATGCTTCATTTTTCCTTCCGGGTCATCGTATCGATAGCCCGCATGATCGGAGGAGAAGACCTCGAACACGCCGGTCTCGATGCCCCGCCAGATCTCCTCCTGATTTGCCTTGTCGCGCGGCGGCGGGCTGCACATGTACTTTGCGCCTTCAAAACCGGGGCGATCGAGGTCGTCATGCGTCAGGAACAGGTATTGCGGGCAGGTCTCGCCGTAGACCTTGAGGCCGCGCGCCTGCGCCGAGCGGATTTGCTCCATTGCCTCGCGCGCCGACACGTGGACGATCAGGATCGGCACGTCGACGAGCTCGGCAAGCGAGATGGCGCGCGACGTCGCCTCGCGTTCCGCAATGGGCGCATGCGCAACAGCGTGAAATCGCGGGGCGGAATGCCCGGCCGCGAGCAGCTTCTCGCTCAGCCAGGAAATGACGTCGTGGTTCTCGGCATGCACCATGACCAGCGCGCGCTCGCGCCGGGCCACCGCCAGCACATCGAGTATCTGCCGATCATCGAGCTTGAGCGCATCGTAGGTCGTGTAGATCTTGAATGACGTATAGCCGTCCTTGATCAAAGCCGGCAGCTCCTGGCCGGTGACCTGCTCGGTGGGGTCGGAGATGATCAGGTGAAAGGCGTAGTCCACCGCCGCCTTGGGCTCGGCGCAGGCGTGATAGTCCTTCACCACCTGGCGCAGCGGCATCCCGCGATATTGCGCGGCGAACGGAATGACGGTGGTGGTGCCGCCGCACGCGGCCGAGCGGGTCGCCGTGAAGAAATCGTCCGCGGTCATGACGCCCATCGAGGAGCGCTGCTCGATATGACAATGGCTGTCCACGCCGCCGGGAGTGACGATGTGGCCCTCGGCATCGATCTCCTGGCGGCCGCTGCCCAATTTTGCGCCGATCGTTACGATCCGGCCACCGACAATCCCGATGTCGGCACGGAATACGTCGGACGCAGTCGCCAGCGTTCCGTTGCGCACGACAAGATCGTAGTCGGTCATGGCACTCGTTCTCTAGGCGACGGCGCGATGCGCAACATTTCCGCGTTGCGCCAGACGCGCCTCGAGACGAGCGAGCAGGAGGTCGAGCTCGCGCATGTCGTCTGCGTCGAGCCCGGGACCCGGCGCACGCACCGCAGCCGAGCGAATTGCGCCTCGCCGCCGCAGGATCTCCTTGCGCACAGCAAGCCCAAATCCGGGCTGTTGCTCATGTCTCACCAGCGGCAGGTAGATATCGTACAGGTCTTCGGCTTCCTCGCCGCGCCCGCTCCGGAACAACGCGCATACCGAGACCAGCATCTCGGGATAGGCAAAACCGGTCATGACGCCGTTGGCGCCACGGCGCAGCTCCTGCGGAACATATAACCCGCCGTTGCCGACCAGGATGCTGACATAGCGCCTCGTCTTCCCGTCGCAGGCCTTGCGCACCTGCGTGAGCTTCCGCAGGCCTGGACAATCCTCGTGCTTAAACATCACCACGCTCGGATGCGCGTCGACGATTTTCAGGAAGCTCTGGGCTGAGATGTCGGCTTGCGTCGACTGCGGGTAGTCCTGGTAGACGACCGGAACCTCGTCCCCGAGCATCGAGATCACGTCGCTGAAATAGGCCAAAATCTGAGCTTCGGTCTTCAGGCCGGTAAGCGGCGCCACCATCACGCCGCAAGCGCCGGCCTCCATCGCAGTCCTGCTCAGCCTGACGAGATTGGCGGTGCCCGGATTCGACACCCCGACAATGACGGGGACACGACCATCGACCCGCTGCAAATATCGCCGCGTGAATTCGGCGGATTCCTCCTCGCTCAGCTTCTGGGCCTCGCCCATCATGCCCAGAATGGTGAGCCCGCTCACCCCGCCTTGCAGATAAAAGTCGATCAAGCTGTCGAGGCTCGCCCAGTCGATCTCGCCTGCGTCGGTGAAAGGCGTCGCCGAGATGGCGTACACGCCTTTCGCAGCAGCATCGAGCAGATGGCCCATCACTGTCACCCTGTTCAAGAGGCGAAGATCGGGTCCTTATCTACAGCTTTCACCAGCCGAAGAGCAACCGAGGCGCCCGTTCCCTCCAACGCGTCGCGCCCAAGTGCACTGGAGTTGAGCAAGCGGTTTGATCCGTTGCCTGCGCATTCGCCTTGTTCGGCCGCACCTGATCGCTATAGTTGCCTCACCCTTGCGCACTGATGCGGCCGGGGCTCATGAATGAGGTTCATCATGCGATATGCGCGTGCGCTGGCATGCACCGTGCTGCTCCTTGCCTGCTCGCCATTGTCGGGCGAGGAGCTGCCGCCGTTGCACACCGGGATCGACGGGACCTTTGCCCCGCACGCGTTTCCGAGCCTCTCCGGCGGCTACGGGGGTTTCAACATCGATCTCGGAAACGATATCGCAGGGCGGCTTCATCGCAAGATCATCATCGATGCGGCGCAATTCTCCGGCCTTATCCCCGCCCTGCAGGCGGGAACCTATGATTTTCTCATTGCACCGACCACGGTGACCAAGGAACGCGCCGACAACATGCTGTTCACCGAGGGTTACCTCAACACCGACTTTCAGTTCCTGATCAAGAAGGGCTCGCCCAAGGTGACCAAGCTCGAAGACCTGAAGGGAAAGACGGTCTCGGTGAACAAGGGCTCGGTCTATGACTCGTGGGCACGCGAGCTCGAAGGCAAGATAGGCTGGAGGGTCGAATCGTTCGGCACGCAGACCGATGCCGTGCAGGCGGTTCTCGCCGGGCGCGCGGACGCCAACGTTGCCGGCAATACCGTCATCGCGTGGGCCGCGAAGAACAATCCGCAGGTCGAGCTATCGTACCTCTACTCGACGGGGCTTGTCTGGGCCGCCCCGCTCCGCAAGGACTCAACGGAAATGCGCAAGACCATCGAGAACGCGATAGAGTGCATCAAGCTCGACGGCGCGATGGCGAAGCTGCACAAAAAATGGTTCGGCCTGGCGCCGGCGCCCGGCTCGGCTGCGGTCACCGTCTTTCCCGGCTACGGAGTCCCGGACATGCCGGGTTATGATCCGACCCCGCATACGCCCGCGTGCAGCTGATTATCTTGGGGCTTCGCTCCTGCCGACCGGCAACCGTCGATGACAGCGGAGAGGCCGCCGATCCTCGATATCCGCGGCTTGCGCAAGAGTTTCCATCATCTCGAAGTTCTGCGCGGCATCGACCTCGCCGTCCTCCCGCAGGAGCTGGTCTTCATCATCGGCCCTTCGGGCTCGGGCAAGAGCACACTGCTGCGATGCTGCAACCGCCTGGAGGAGCCGACCAGCGGCTCGATCCGGGTCGACGGCGTGGACATCATGGCCGCTTCGACCGACATCAATGCCATGCGGCGCCGCATCGGCATGGTGTTCCAGTCGTTCAATCTTTATCCGCACATGACTGCGCTCGGAAACGTTGCCCTGGCGCTGGTCAAGGTGCTGCGCAAGCCACGCGTCGAGGCGGAGCAGAGCGCGCTCACCGCGCTCGATCGGGTGGGGCTCGCCGAGAAGGCGCGCGCCTATCCGGCGGAGCTCTCCGGCGGCCAGCAGCAGCGCGTTGCCATCGCCCGCGCGCTCGCGCTCGAGCCGAAGCTGATGCTGTTCGATGAGCCGACATCGGCGCTCGATCCGGAGCTGGTCGGCAGCGTGCTCAATGTCATGCGCGAGCTCAGGCGCGCCGGCATGACCATGCTGGTCGTGAGCCACGAGATGCGCTTTGCGCGGGATGCCGCCGACCGCGTCATCTTCATGGACCACGGTGCAGTCGTGGAGGAGGGCTCCCCCGAGCAGATTTTTGCGCAGCCCAGGGAGAGCCGCACGCGCGCGTTCCTTGCCGAGCTCACGCGCTGAGGCAACGATGGACCGCGGGTTCGGCTTTCTCGACGCGTTCTTCAAGTGGGAGCTGATCGAGCGATATTTTCCGACCATCATGCAGGGCATGGCGGTGACGATCGAGATTGCCGCGGCCGTCGTGCTCACGGGAATTTCGCTCGGACTGTTGCTCGCGGTCGCGCGCTCATTTCGCGTATTGCCGGCGAGCGCGCTGATCGTCCTGTTCGCCGATATCTTTCGCGCCCTGCCGCCGCTCGTGCTGGTCCTGCTGGTCTATTTCGGCCTGCCCAATGTCGGGATCAATCTGCCGTCGTTTGCGGTCTTGTGGCTTGTGCTCTCGCTGGTGCTCGCCGCATTCTGCGAGGAGATTTTCTGGGCAGGTATCCTGTCGGTGCCGAAGGGTCAATGGGAGGCGGCGCGGTCGACCGGCCTCGGCTTTCTCGGCACGCTCATCTATGTCGTGCTGCCGCAGGCACTGCGCCTGACCGTGCCGCCGATCACCAACCGCACCATCGCCATCACCAAGAATACGGCGCTCGGCACGGTGATCGGGGTGGGCGAGATTCTCAACCAGGCAACGACCGCGCAATCATTCTCCGGCAATGCCACTCCCCTCATGATGGGCGCAATTGCCTATGTGATGCTGTTTATCCCGGTCGTGGCGCTCGGCCGCTTTCTCGAAACCCGCTTCTCCTGGCGGAGAGCGTGATGGAAGCAATCGGCCAGCAGTTCTTCAACCTGGCGATCATGGAGAGGGCGCTGCCGCTCCTGCTCATGGGCCTGCGGCAAACCATCGTCATTTGCCTCATAGTCATTCCGCTTGGGCTCGCGGGAGGGCTCGCCTTTGCGCTGCTGTCGCGCACATCGCTCTCCCCGGTGCGCTGGGCGGCAGTCGTCGCCATCGATTTCTTTCGCGCCGTTCCGCCGCTGGTCCTGCTGATCTTCGTCTATTCCGGATTGCCGTTCGCGGGCCTGCGACCATCGCCGTTTGCCGCCGTCGGTATCGCGTTCCTTCTCAACACGTCGAGCTACTATGGCGAGATTTACCGCGCCGGCATAGAAAGCATCGGGCTTGGCCAATGGGACGCTGCGCGCTCCACCGGCCTCACGCTCTCCCAGACGCTGGCTTATGTCGTTCTGCCGCAGGCGATGCGCAACGTGCTTCCCGATCTCGTCTCCAATACCGTGGAAGTGGTGAAGCTCACCTCGATTGCCAGCGTTGTCGCGCTGCCTGAACTGCTGTATTCCGCCGATATGGCGCGATCCGTCACGTTCAACAGCTCGCCGCTCGTATTGGCGGCGGCAATCTACCTGATCATGCTGTGGCCGATCGTGCGGCTCGTGAGCCGGCTCGAGCGGCGGATCGCAACGTAATCACCCATCGCAGGAGGAGCAGCCCGTGGCTCGAATATTGCGCATCGGCGGCGCTCAAATGGGCCCCATTCAGAAGGCCGACAGCAGGCAGCTCGTGGTATCGCGCATGCTCGATCTTCTCGATGAGGCGAAGTCGCAGCGCTGCGATCTCGTCGTCTATCCGGAGCTTGCGCTGACCACGTTCTTTCCGCGCTGGTACATGACCGATGCGAGCGAGATCGATGCGTGGTTCGAGCGCGAGATGCCCGGCGCCGCCACGCGTCCTCTGTTCGAGAAGGCCGCTCAATACGGCATCGCGCTCTCGTTCGGTTATGCCGAGCTCACGCCCGACGGTCATCACTTCAATACATGCATCCTGGCGGACCGCGACGGCAAGATCGTCGGCAAATATCGCAAAGTGCATCTGCCAGGGCATTCGGAATACGATCCCGGGCGCGCCTTCCAGCATCTGGAAAAGCGCTATTTCGAGCCGGGCGACCTCGGGTTCCCCGTTTGGCGCACCATGGGCGGCATCCTCGGCATGTGCATCTGCAACGATCGCCGCTGGCCGGAGACCTATCGCGTCATGGCATTGCAGGGGGTCGAGCTGATCGTGCTCGGCTACAACACGCCGTCAATGAATTCGCAGAAATCGGACGAGGGCCCGAAGAAACGTCTGTTCCACCACCGGCTCACACTGCAGGCGGGGGCCTATCAGAATTCGACCTGGGTGGTCGCGGTGGCGAAGAGCGGCTGCGAGGACGGCCATCCCATGATTGCCGGCAGCGTCATCGTCAACCCGGACGGCGAGATCGTCGCGGAGGCGGCAACCGAGGGCGACGAGCTCATCGCCGCGGACTGCGATCTCGACGCGACGATTTTCGGCAAGGAGACGATATTCGATTTCAAGCGCCACCGCCGCATCGAGCATTATGGCCGCATCACCAGCCAAGCTGGCGTGGTTCCCCCGCCGTAAGCCACCACAACCACCACAGTGCGAAGCCGAAACGGGCATCATCACATTGCGTTCGCCACCTGCACCGCGCCGATCGCCATGGTGACCGCCGCCTGCGTGGGATCGATCACGGGAATTGCGAGCGCGTCTTCCAGCGGATGCCGGTGACGCGCCATGCCGGCGCATCCCATCACCACCGCTTGCGCCCCGTCCTCTTCTTTGAGCTGACGCCCAACCTCGATCATGCGCTCGAGCGTCCCCTCCCCGCTCGCCGTCTGCGCAACCGACATGTTGAGCGGGCGCTCGCCGGCAAGCCGATCGATGAGCCCCATCTGGCGCAGATAACGCATGTGGCGCGGGATTGAGCGCTGGCCGATGGCGATGACGCCGAACGAGCCTGCACGCGCCAGCGCGGTCAGCACACCGCATTCGGCAATTCCGAACACCGGGCGCGTCGTGCCTTCGCGGCAGACGTGCAGCCCCGGGTCGCTATAGCAGGCGATCACGAAGGCGTCCGACGCATTGTCCGCCGCGACCAGCGCCCGCAGTGGCATGACGACGCTTTCGACATCGGCCTGAGTCTCGATGCCGAACGGACCCTGGGAAAGTGTGGTGCACACGATCTCCGGCCCCTCCTCGAACCGCAGCGCCTCGAGCGCAGTATCGATGCTGCGGGTAACCAGCTCATTGGAGTTGGGGTTGATCACCCGGATGGTCGCACGGCGGGCACTCATTTGAGGTCCTCTCCAGGATCAGGCTTCGGTCGCCTCATTGATCGCCATGCCGGTTGCCGATTGCAAGTCCACCCGCAACCGCTTGGCCACGCTTTGCGGCTCGTTCTGCTTGATCTTCACGAGAGGGGAGCAGCTGTCGCAAGCGGTCATCGGTCACCCGGGGCCGGTGGGTGACCCTAGGGCGGCCCCTTGGGCGGGCCCATTGACTGCTTGGGGGGCAGTCCCAGTGACCCGCGGATGCCCGGGGGCTTCCTGGGGGCTCCCTGCTGTAAACGTGCTGTATTAACAGCGAGACCTCGGCAGATTAACAATCAAAAGTTGAAATACATTTATAATTTCAACTTACAGGACGGTCCCAAATTAGTTCCTTAGAACGGCATCGAAATATTTTTTCATCTTCTTTGGGGAGACGCTCCGATTTCGTCCAAGATGGCCAGTTTGCCAATTTCGGCATTCAACATTTTGGAGGGCGTGTCATGGACACTATGGATCCCAGCTTAGAGCTGCCGGCGAATGCTGATGCAGCATCGTCGGCGCAACTTGCTGCGTCGTCTGCGTCGGCGCCAGCGGAATTATCAGCTGAAACTTCGAGCGCGTCTGCGCTCGCGCAAGGCGCACAGTCATCTGAGAGTGCTGGCTCGCAATTTTTCCCGCCCGCTGCTGATGCACAATGCGCACAGTCGAACGGGTCGGCGGTCGATCAGGGGCAGCAGTTATCGGCAGCGATTTCCGACTCACCTGCGATCGCGCCTGCCGAGCATCCGAATGAAGACCCGATCGCAAGCAATCTGCCCACGTTGGTGAAGTTGGCGGCGCAGCTTCCTGCCCAAATCGAGAACAATGCAGCGAAACCGCGCGGACGGCCATTCCTACCCGGGCAGAGCGGGAACCCGCTCGGCCGCCCGAAGGGGTCGCGCAATCGCGTGACGCAGTACGTTGAAGCGCTGATTGAAAACCAAGCTGAAGCGCTCGCAGAGAGGGCCGTGCAGAAAGCACTCGAGGGAGATTCCCCATTGTTGCGCGCGTTGCTCGACAGGCTCTGGCCACGCCACCGCGAGCGCGGAATCGAATTTGATGTTACCAAGATCGTGACCGCTTCTGACGCGCGTGCGGCCTCCACGGCGCTGCTGGCTGCCACCGCCCGCGGTCAAATTTCGCTCAACGAAGCGGCTCAATTCATGGGATTGCTCATGAGTCATGTGAAACTGATCGAAACCGCGGGTCTCGAACCGAGGGTGGATGCTTTGGAAAAGGAGCGCAAGACGTGAACAGGCGCTGCACATCTTCTCTCCAGAGAACATCTATTGCGCATGCCTCAACCTGTCATTGCTCGTTGCTGGCCGAGATCGAGGCGATGGCTAGCGCGCAAAGGTAAGGAGTTAGCTAATGAGTCGAGCTCTAACAAGACGCGTCGATAAACTTGAGCGTGAGGCCAATGCCAAGAAATTCTTCGTCATCGATCGAGACGTGGCGAAGGAACTGTGGCGACTTTATCAGACTTACGACCCTCGAATGGCATCCCTACAGGAACGCCTTTGGGAGAAAATAATACGAATCGCAGGTGAGATTCGTTGCCCGCCTAGATACGGAGCGGCTCAAGCAGCAGCTGATTACCAGCGCATGGATGAGCTAAGCTGGAGGCGCTACCGTTCTGAGACTGAAAGGGAACTGAGCGAAGCAGAAGAGGACGAGGAACACCAGGCAACAGCACGATATCTGGTGTACTACCAAAGTCCACGTGGCCAGCGTAGACAACGTATTCAAGAGCTAGTTCGAATACATCGCAGTGCAGCTGAACAACGAGAGCTTGATCGACTTTGCCAGCGAGCTCGTGAAGATGGGGAGAGTTGGCCAAGGCGACAGGATCAATTGAGGTGGAAGCCGGCGTTTGAGCGAACGCCAGCAGAGATTTTGGAGCTGGACGCATTGAGCGAGCAGTACACCGGTTATCGCGCGGAGCGTGCTATGGTGCGCGCAGTACAGAAGTTGCAATTGCAGGAACGCAGCAAAAAAAAGCTTACTTACGATAAACAAGTCGACGACGTGCCTTGTCCTGCATGTCGCGACCCGTCCGAAGATCTGAAGGAGTGGGAGTCTTACGAGAATGAATGACAGCCCGCAGGCTGACCACTTTCTACTCAACGGCATGGCGCAATCATGAGCTATCTTATCGGCCTTCCCACGCTCCGGAGCATACCGCGCGCGGGATGACGGCAATCGCTGACAGTTGGTACAACCCGGAGGGATATACCGGGAAACAAGACATGACACGTTCTTCGGTCTTTACCACCAACCACGCAGGCCGCGTCGCGGCTGTTGCGGGCCGGGCGCTCTCCTGTAAACAGAATGCGCCAATCCGGTGCGAAGGCGCTGTCGGTATCGAGCGTCACCAATCCGATGGGTCCTTTCGCCCATCGTGCGCCTTTACCTAAGGAAAGCATGCCATGCGACGAAAATTTGCGTGCACCCTTGCCGCTATCCTCCTCGGCACACTGACGCCATCGGTGGGCGCCCCGGAGCTGCCGTCTCCCCAGGCTCCGCAGCCAAAACCCGGATATTACAAGGCCCCGGGTGGAGGTGCGCGCGTGATATGCGGGAGCTTCGTTGCCGAGATGGAGAAGGGACCGTGGGCCAATCAGATGTTCGGCAATACGGTCATTTCCTGGGTGCATGGGTTTCTCACCGCATACAACGAGGCTTTTTCATTTTCACCGGTGGTTGGCGGGGATCTGGCACAAGGGCTTACCGAGGTCGAGGTGATCAACTGGGTGGCTGATTATTGTGGTTCGCATCGTGACCAGCTTATTGCGGATGCGGCGCATGAAATGATCGTCTACCTCTATCAGCGGCGCGCCAATCCACCTCCGCAAGAGAGCCGATGAAGCATACTCCCTGGGGCCCGGTTTTTTTGATCACGAGAGGGGAGCGGTTGGGGAGAGAGTCATCGGTCATCTGGGATGGGCGAATGACCCCCAGGATTGATCCTTGCGCCGCCGTTGCCGTGCTTGGACGTTGTCCTACTCCTGCGAATCTAGGATTCGCACCGGAAAATCGCAACAGACTCGCCTTCGCAGTATAATCGAGAGTGAGCCTCGGAGTGTGCAATGTTGACGGTTCTGCGCTATCTGTTTTTGATCGTTACTGCGATCCTTGATCATTTTTGTCCTGAATTTTGTCTGCCTCATAGCGATCGGGTGGCTCTAGGAACCGACATGGCGGCTGTTTCGGCTTATCGGCCTTATGATGGACACCAAAGAGTCTGCAAAGCGCCCTTGGTGTCAACGTGGGTGGGTAAGGACACCCATGGGATGTAGGCAAACCCATGGGGGATGAGGCGAGCAGGCTCGCGCGTTCAGAAAGGAGAGAACCTCAGCCGCCCCGTTTTGCAGGGGGGATATGGAGCGGGGCGCGCGCGTCAAATTTTTGCCGGACTACGCAGCCATGATCGCACGGCGTATCGGGCGTTGGGGCCGGGGTTGCATCCTTTCAATTTCTTCTTGTCCGTCGTGTGCGCGGGAAGCGTAATCGCCGGAGCCGCTGGCGCCGCGCTCGCGGACTATCGCATCCGCAAGGACTACGGCGGCTTCATCGATCAGTACAAGCTCAAATACGCCGCTATCCGCGACCGTGGCGAGCGGGTCATCATCGACGGCGTCTGCAACTCCGCCTGCACGCTGGTGCTCGGCATCGTCCCGCTCAACCGGATCTGCGCCACCCCACGCGCGAGCCTCGGCTTTCACACGGCCCATTTCGACACGTCCTACACTTTCGGCATCAAGGTGACGAACTATTGGGCTACCGCCGATATGCTGGCCTACTACCCGGAGACAGTGAAGAAATGGATCGACCGCCACGGCGGGCTTACCGCCGACATGAAGACGGTGAACGGCCCCGAACTCAGGGCTATCATCGATCCCTGCCCGAAAGAAGTTTTCTGAGTGGCGTTCCACATGCTATCACGAGTCTCGTGGCCATTGGCTGCGCCCCCGCCTGTGCCGCCCCCGCCCATGCAAGACCAAACATCGCCCCCGCATCTGTCCGGTGCTGGCGGAAGCTGACATAGGGCTGCCAAAGGGGGGGTTCTCAGACCGACAACATCTAGCTTCGGGCATGCAAATTAGAAAGGCCAAAGGCAGTGATGCCCCGGCTATTGCAGCAATCATCCTCCCGATAATTTGTGAAGGGACTACGTACGCGCTCGACCCTGACATGAGCGAGACTCAGGCACTGGCTTATTGGATGGGGCCTGACAAAGAGACGTTCGTAGCCGAAGAGGACGGCGTCATCCTCGGCACTTACTACATGCGGCCAAATCAGGCTGGTGGTGGGCGCCATGTGTGCAACTGCGGCTACATGACCCATACCGCCGCCACCGGGCGGGGAGTTGCACGGCGGATGTGCGAGCATTCGCTAGAGTACGCCCGATCCCAGGGTTATCGAGCGATGCAGTTCAACTTTGTGATCAGTACGAATGAGCGCGCCGTGCGGCTGTGGCAGTCACTAGGATTCGAGATCGTTGGGCGCTTGCCAGCCGCGTTCCAGCATCCAATCCACGGGTATGTTGATGCACTTGTTATGTACCGGATCCTCTGAGCCAACAGCTGCTTTCCGCGAAAATGGGTCAACGGGTTGGGTTGGGGAGAGGATCATCGGTCATCTGGGATGGCCGCCTTGGTACCGGAATTTATATGATCACGAGAGGGGAGCGGTTGCGGAGAGAGTCATCGGTCATCTGGGATGGCCACCTTGGCACCGGAATTTATATGATCACGAGAGGGGAGCGGCTGGGGAGAGAGTCATCGGTCATCTGAGATGGGCGAATGACCCAGATTTTCCTACCCTCCACTGACTGATGTGCCGCCCAAGCAAGTTGCCCAGCGAGGGTCAAACAACGAATCGGAGCTAGCGTGTCTGGCGGATGAGTTGGTCTGCCGTCGCGTTGTGGCAATCGCAGCGCTCGGCGGCGGCGCCACTGGGCTGGCTGCAAAGAGAGCGATTGCTGCGCTTCCGATTGTCTTGGCCGCCCCAAACAATCCCGTGGAACTCGGCGTCGTCGTCTCCCTCAATCGCCCCGGCGGCAACCTCACTGGCGTGACCGGCGCTAAAATGCTCAGACCAAATACCCTGATCCCAAGCCCTCAACTGTCCACCAAATCGGGGCAAGTCCAGACTCCCAGGGCAAAAGTATATCGGCCCTTGTTATCGGCCTTCGTCCGTTAGAGAATGCCGGTGCAAGGTGCATCGTTTTCGGGAGATGAGCCATGGGGGTGGGTTGGATCGCGGGTATCATCATAGGCGGCATCGCAGGATGGCTAGCAGGGCAGTTCACGAAGAGTAACATGGGGCTGCTGATGAATATTGTGCTTGGCATGGTCGGGGCTGCCATTGCCGACGCTATTTTGAGCGCGTTTGGGATCGTTCTTGGAGGATGGTTGGGGTACCTAATTGCCGGCTTCATAGGCGCATGCTTGCTGATCTGGATCGTCCGGCTGGCAAGGGGGACACGGCCAGCTTGAGGGCAGCCATTAAGCCCGCTGGCAACAACTGACGGAGTCGATTCGACGTTTCGCGCAAGAACTCGTCGCTCTATCTACCGGCGTAGCGCAACTAAATGTCGAGAGGAGAGATTCGATGAGCATTTTTGGCAATATCGCAAGGGCGATTTTTGGCCATGGTCATTCGGCCAAAGCGGGCACGAGCGCGGCCACGCCGCAATCGACACCCGAAGCCTCGGCACCTGCCACGGGCAAGTCGATGACCAAAGCAGAATTGGAGGCCATGATCGCAAAACTCGCCGGCGAGCACCGAGAGAAATTCGATTGGCGCCACTCCATCGTAGACCTGATGAAAACGCTCAAGCTCGACAGCAGCCTGCATGCCCGCAGGGAATTGGCCAAGGAGCTTGGCTATACCGGAAAGCTCGATGGCTCAGCGAAAATGAATATCTGGCTGCACAAGGAAGTTATGACCAAGCTTGCTGAGAGCGGTGGCGTTGTATCCGGGAGCCTCAGGCAGGCAGGAAAGCTAGAACACAACCGACAAACCTGACGAGACGCGCTCGTTCAAGAGCATCGGCCATTGCGTTGGCGGTTCACGCCGCTAGTTTGAGCGCATTTGAGATCTGTGCCAGCGTAGCCTTCTCGGCATCGCTTACTAGCAGCCCGCCGATACCCAGAAAGCCGCCCTCGGGGGCTGCCTCAGCGACGTGTTGGCTGATCTGGCGCAGCCATCCCTTGAAGGCGGCTGCATCCCCCGGGGCTTTCGCGTCGAGCACCGCGCCGGCCTGTCGCAGCGTCTCAATACATTTGGCGGTGATCTCGGTTGGCTTTAAACCTCGGAGCTTTTCTTTCAACCCATCGCGCGCGGTGCTGCGTCCCTGGGAAGTGTCAAAATCGGAGACAACTGCCTTGATGAGCGGGTTTGCCGCAGGGTCCATCTTGGCCTTCACGAGTTCGCTGCTGCTCGCAAATCCTTCCTTCAGGAGTCCCCACAATCCGCTTGGGTCGGCTGCGGTGACTGCGATGCCCGCCATCATCACGCTCTCCAGCAAGAGCTTCCATTCATCTGGTGAAAAACTCGATTTGTCAGACATGGACTTTTCTCCTCAGTTGTACTGCTGGGGTCAGGAACTGCATTGCGAGACAAGGTTGATGGCGATGGCGGCTTCTCCTCTCTGTCACCGAAACAGGAGCAAACCTGTCCGTCTGGCATGCGAGGAGCCGGCGACGGAAAGCCATCGGCATGTTGCGCTTACTCAACCCTCGTAGCAATACCAGCAAGCGCATGAGTGATGTGATAGTTATATGACAACAGTTACTTGCTGCGGAGCGATACTCTCACCGTCCTACAAGATCAGGTATATATTACCGTCTTGGGAAGATGGGGCATGCGCGCTCCTTCGCTCAACAGGAAACACGATCGCCATTGTGCGACTAGCAGCCGTTGACCCCGCCACCCCGGCCCCCTGGCGCCGATGCGGCCTGCTCACAATCCCATCTCCGAAAGGCGCTCTGCCGAGGCAGCGCCCTGCTCGCGCATGAGGTCGCGCACCGACGTACGCACACTCTGCGGCTGCGACAAGATGACGGTGCGAAGCTTGGCTTTGTCCGGATCGGAGTAGCCTGGAACGGCCAAGTCCTTTGCCACGCGCCATTGAATATCGGTCGGCAGATCCTCCCACAGCGACAGGCAAAACATAGCGCGCTCGAGCAGCACCCCGCCTTCGTTCGGTCCGGTCGAGAACGACAGGCGCAAGGCTGCAAGCACCTTCTCCATGGGCTGTCCGGCAAGACGCCGCATGGCGGATAATGAGAGCCAGTGCGCGGAGGCCAGCGGCTGCACGGAGAGCAAGGCGCCGATTTCATCGAGCCGGTGTGCCACCGTCTGTGGGTTGATCGGCTCAAGCGGGGCGGAAACCAGTGCGTCGAGTGCGTAGGAAGCAACGCCCCGGACCGACGTCCAGGAGCGTGCGGCTTCGGCGCGATCTTGCGCGCGCGCCTGCGCGAGGCGAAAGCCCACAATGTCCCAACCCTTCCAGATCACCAAGCCGCATGCGGTGACCACGATGAGCGTGACAAATCGCGCGCCGCGAACCGTTCGCACCGCCGACTGCGCGCTCACCGACTGTGCGACGCCCGCGCCCAGAAGGGCTGCGAAGGTCAGCGTTACCGCCTGGATCTGCAGGCTGGAGCCCACGAGCGAATGCACGCCGACCAAAGCTGCGACGCCGGCAACGACGCACGGCACGGTCCCATCTGTTTGCCGTGCGATTGCGCCTTTCAGGGTCTGATAGGCGAGAAGCGCAATGCTCGCGATCAGCAGGCCCCCGAAGAGAAAGCCGAGGTCCTGGAACACTTCGAGATAGGTGTTGTGCGCCATCATCCATTGGGCGTGCACGCTGAGCGAGCGGTCGCGGTAGAGCTGGAAAACATCGGCGAATGTGCCGTAGCCGAATCCAAAAGCGGGTGAATGCCCGATCGCGCCCATGATGACGCGGTAGAGGGACATGCGGCTCTCGTCGCCCATTCCCTGCTCCGCCATCCGCCCGAGAAAGGCGTCGCCGATGGCGAGGAAGACCGCGGCCACCAGCACGGCCACGAACACGATCATCTCCCGGCGATCCTGCACGGCGCTGCGCCGGCGCTGCACGGAAAGGGTGCCGAACACGAAGAGGCCGAGCGCGGTCGCGAGAATTCCCCCGCGCGAACCGGAAAGCAGCAGCGAAGCGGCAATGACGAAGCCGATGGTGAGCAGCAACGCGCCCTGCCGGCCGGTGACCTCGATGAAGGATGCGATCCGAAAGCGTGCCGGGCCGCCCTCGCTGACTACCTCGTGCCGGTAGCGGCGCAGGATGAGCCCGCAGGCAACAATCAGCGCCATGCCCGTATAGGTCGCGTAGGAATCGGGATCGACGAAGGTCGACTTTACGTAGCCGGGCGCCACTGCAAAGGCGATGAGCCCGCAGACCGCGTAAGCGGCCGCGATCGGCGCACTGGCACTGAGCAGAAGATAGGCGCGGCCTACCTCTCGGCAGAGCTGAAGCGCAAGCCAGAACACGCTTGCGGCCGTGACCAGCCGAAGGAGCGCGAGAGTGGTGAGATCGCGGTTGACGCTGATGCTGCCCGAAACGCTTCTTTCGAGGGCTTGCGCCGCCATCTGCCAGATTGGCTGCGCCATCGCGGACGGCGCACCGGTGTAGTTCTGTACCAGGACGAATGCGACCACCGCGCCGAACAGGGCAGCGGCAATGCCGATCTGCTTTTTGCCAACCGGATGGCTTTCGCGGCGCACGAGCAGCGAGAGCTCATAAAGCGCAGTGAGTGCGGGGAAGATGATCGCGTTGATCCCCCAGGCGATGAGGTCGTTGCTGCCAAGCCAGAACGGACACCATGCGAGCCCCGCCACCATGAGCCAGAACAGCGCGCGCTCAGTGCGCTGGCGCGACGCAATCCCGGCGAGCGCAGGCGGAGCAGCCGGCTTAATTCTGGTGCAGCTCTCGTTGGTCACGAAAGCAATTCCCTGTCCTTCGACTTCGGCGGGTCCTCCTTGGGCGGTGCCTTGCGAAGAATACTGAATATCAGTATATGAGGAAACCAAGGCTCGGCCATGGACTTCGAGTGGCATACTGCCAAGGAGCAAGCCAACCGCAGGAAGCACGGTATCGATTTCCGAACTGCCGCGAAGGTGTTCCTGGATCCCTATGTTATCGAGTTCGATGATTTCGATAACAATGGCGAGCTGCGCTGCAATGCCATCGGTCTTGTCGACGGTCGCATGCTCTTCGTCACGTACACCTTACGGGGCGACGTCGTTCGTATCATATCCGCCAGAGGAGCGGAACCACATGAAAAAAGGAAATATCACGAGCTTTAGGCTCAATCCGAAGAAACCACCGAAGAGCGATTGGCGCGCCTTCGATGCGATGAGTGAGGCGAAGCGCCACCGCGCCGCGGTGTCCGATCCCGATTGTCCGCCGGCCAGCAAGGCCCAGCTCGCTCGTGCGCGCCGCGTGCCGACGGTGGCAGCCTTGCGCAGGAAATTGAAGCTGACACAGGAGGAATTCGCGGCGCGGTTTCATCTCCCGCTTGGGACCGTGCGCGATTGGGAGCAGGGTGCCCATCGGCCCGATAAGGCGGCACAAGTTCTGCTCGCTGTCATTGCGAAAGACCCCGACGCCGTGACACGTGCGCTTGGAACAAGCCAAAAGGCGCCTGTTTAGATTCACGTTGGTGGACCTTACCCGCTGAACGCCGCTACCATTGGATCCAGCGTGCGAGCACGGCATCATCGCCGAGTGGCTGACCTGCAGGAAAAATAGTGACGAGGCCCATAATGCGAACACTCCCGGCTTTGCGACATCGGAAGTATCGGTTTCGGTGGTTGCGGGGAGCTTCAACTGTGCGTAATGACGCGCTCAAATGGTGAGCTCCCTGGACACGCTCCCGCGCCGCTCCGTGATATGGGGCCCCTTCACCGCGCTCGGGCTCGCGGTGGCGGTGGCCGCGGCGGTGCTCGACCAGGCATGCAAGCTCTGGCTCATCTTCGTGACCGATCTCGCCTCCCACGGGCCGATTGCGCTTACGCCCTTTCTCGACCTCGTGCTCACCTGGAACACCGGGATCAGCTACGGCCTGTTCCCGCAAGAAGGCCCGCTCGGCCAGTGGGCGCTGCTCGCGATCAAGGTGATTGCCGCGGTGCTGCTGTGGATCTGGCTTGCGCGCGCCTCCTCGCGGCTCACGGCGGTGGCGCTTGGCCTTATCATCGGCGGCGCGATCGGCAATGCGATCGACCGGCTGGCCTATGGCGCGGTTGCCGATTTCGTGCTGTTTCACATCACGACGACGAGCTTTAATTTCAGATGGTACGTGTTCAATATCGCCGACGTGGCCATTGTCGTTGGCGTGGCGGTGCTCATCTACGAGATGCTGCTGGGGAGCGAGGGCGCAAAGAAAATGATGCCAACCGACCGAGGCTGACAGCTCAGACGAATTGGGTGGCAATTGTACCGAGTGCCGGCTATTAACGGCGCGCCGATCACGTCGGCGTCAGGTTTTCACCTCGGACGCCTTTGGCCGAATCGACGGTTGCATAATACCAAAGCAAATTCGCCCGCGGTTGGAGGCTGATCGCGCATCTCCTGGAGCATGCATTCTTCGAAAGACGTAGCGGAGGAGGAGCCAGTCCGCTGGATCATTGCCATGAAGCCAATACCAGCCGCAATACCAACAGCCAAGGCAAGCAAAAGATGTATGTATTGGAACGGAGGCCCCATCGCGCATTATCGCAGAATGCTGGCTACGTATTATCGCAGAATGCTGGCTATTTGTCTAACTGTAACAAATTCAACTGTAACAAATTCAAACTGATGCGCACCCATTTCGAGGCAGCGATACATGCGCAGCGACTACTCCCACTAAGCCGAGCTGAAAACGACAAACTCCGGCAGTTATGACGTCTAGGTTTTGCAGCGGAAGGGCTTGAGATGCTCGGCGTTCAGAAACTTCCCGGGCCGAATTTGAAGTTGATGCCGGCCTTGACGACATTGACACTAGTCGTGATGCCGATGGTATTGGTCACAAAGCCGCATGTCCCGGCCGCCCCGCACACCAGTCCGGCCGGACTGGCTGAGCTGAAGCCGTAGTAGTCGTATTCGACGAAGCCCGTGAGCCAGTTCAGGAAGGCGTATTCGGCGCCAAGACCGACCGTCCAACCGCTTTGCGTCGCGCTGTCGGAGGCGACGTTGAGTCCGTTGACCTGGAAAGCGTAGTTGCTGTTGAGCCAGGCGCCGCCCGCCTTCACATAGCCGAGCAAGCGGTCCCAGGAATAGCCGACACGTCCGGTCACCGATCCGAGCGAGTTGTGCGTCGTCGAATCCGAGAGCCCGACAATTCCTGGGAAAAAGGTTGGAATGATGGTGTTGGCGGTATTGCTGCTGGCGCTGGTCCAGTCATAGTCGCCCTGGATGCCGAATACCCAGGCGCCCACCTGATAATTGCAACCTAACTGGGCACCCCCGAGCGCGCCGCTTGCGGTGCCGCTGCCGAAGCCTCCGTAAACCGTATCGCTCCAGCTGTCCGCTGCCCAGATGCCACCGACATTGCCGCCGACATAGCACCCGGTCCAGGTGAACAGCGGAACGACCACTGGGGGCGGAGCGTATACCGGTGCCGGCCGCGCAAGGTCGGCTGCGTTGGCTGAGCCGCCAAGCAAAGCAGTCGTCATTGCGCTAGCGAGTAAAAGCCTCTTCATCTCGTCCTCCTGTTGGCCGAAACCATAACAAATATCTCTTGCCGCCCCGTGGCAAACAGTTACTCTAACTGAGAATTGGAGTCTGTTGTGAGAGAGACACGCTTCTAAGAATTCGCCGGTTACCAGCGTCGATGCTGCCGCAATTGCGTGGCGAAATTTCGTGCCTGTCAGGTCCGCTTACTACAAGAAATGGGCTCCACAACGGCACAAGTATCTATGCGCACGTGCAATCTGATCTTGGCTGCGGCGCGTCCAGTTTGAGGCATGATCGCTATGACGCAAGCGAATAATTACAAACAATTAATGTAACACGCTTATCTGTTCGTTACTTGATTATCGATCGTTATATGGCATTTATGCTTTTGTTAGACGAGACTTTGCGACTCCCGACACCAATTACTCAAAACTCATTGTGGGATTGTGCCGATCGGTCGTGAGGAAGTCGATTGATGCTTTTTTTTACGTACTCTGGTCATCGCAGTTAGCTCGAATAAGCTGTGCGGCTCGCACCCAGGCGGCCGGGTCGAGCTTTCGCAAGCCTGCAAAGCGGAGATTGCTGAGCGGAAGTTGGAGCGCTATCAAAGCAACGTGACCACCAATTCCCGCGGATTACCTGCTACGATCTTTAAACAACCTGCAAGCTTCGCCTTGCTCGCGCCGGTCAAGAGCGCAGCACCGCCATCAGGGGCCTTGCGGTTCAGAACGGCGTTGCAGTCCTTGCAAAGCAGCTCTGCGACCTCCTTGCGGCTCGTCCGAGCGTCGGTCGGAAGCCACAATTCGAACAAGTTTTTTCTACGCTGACGATTTTTCTTCGGGTCGTCCCTCAAAACCTTGGCCGCAAGCTGGGACTTTTCCTCATAGCGCACTGCAAAATTAGCGGGCCGACAACTTTAAGAGCCGTCAATGCGATTAAGGGGGGGAGCGTTGCTGATCGAACGGAGGCTGCTGGTCCTTTCCGAATCCATCAAGCACGAGAGCTTCGAGATGGATGCAGAAAAAATCCGCAGCCTCCTCCTTGAGGCGGTGGATACGATTTTTAATCTGCGGCGCGTGAGAAGAATTGCTCGCGAGGACTGAGCAGCTCTATTTCATATTTTTCTGGCTTAGCTTTCTCCGGGAGGTCGTCCTCGTCCAGCGGCCTTTGCCCAGCAATCGTTCACCCTCTTAAACCGCTCCTCGGATTGATCGGGGTTGCTTCCTTCTGAACAGAGATCTCTCGCTGTTCAAACAGCGCTCTCGCCGAGCGAAT
>Ga0306920_100000796_pt1 | contig 38070 bp, 28 predicted proteins | sample flu12Cox44000170_FD_204666 | JGI IMG/M metagenome (GOLD analysis project Ga0306920, IMG submission 204666) | Lab enrichment of tropical soil microbial communities from Luquillo Experimental Forest, Puerto Rico - flux4day.12C.oxic.44.000.170 (v2)... | ecosystem: Environmental > Terrestrial >... | reverse complement strand
CCAACCTGGCGACGGCCGCAGCTGGGGGTCCGGACTGCCTATCGGCAGTGGGACCGGTGCCCGGCTCCTGGGCGGGCGATCCCAGTCTTCGCGACAACATGAACAACGCGTTCGGCGAGGACGTGCAGCGCGGTTACAAACAGCTGGCGTTTTTTGCCTCCGTCGATTTCGACATCATCCCCAAGGTATTGACAGTGACCGCCGGCACCCGTCATTACCACTACGATGAATTCGAGTCGGGCTCTGTGTGGAACTCCGCGACCACCAGTTCGCTCATCGTCAATCACGCAAACGGCGCGTGCACGGCTGCCGGGGCGTGTGGGTTTCCGATAAACCTGGCCAAGAGCGAGAGCGGCTTCCGCAACCGCGCCAGCCTCACTTGGCATCCTACCCCGGACGTCATGACCTACTACACCTTCTCGCAAGGCTTCCGTCCGGGCGGTTTCAATCGTGTTGGGCCCGTTCCAATGGGCCGTCTTCATTACTGCGGGCCCACGTCGAACGAACCGATGTGTCAAGCCGGCCTCGATACATCACAGTACATTACGCCGGCAGGTTATCAATCCGACAACTTAGTCAACAATGAGCTCGGCCTAAAGAGCGAACTCCTGAACCATCGGGTGTTGGTGAATGCTTCTGCGTACCGCATGAACTGGCAAGACGTGCAGATGCCGTTGTACCAACCCGTGAATATCGTTTTCGTAAACGTCAACGGCCCAAGCTATACGATCAAAGGGCTCGAGCTGCAACTGATCGCGCGCGTCACCGACGCGCTCACCGTGCAGGGTTCGAGTTCGTGGAACAGCTCTAGCCAGGCGACCGCACCGTGCATGAGATCGGCGGGTATCACGCCCGCCACGCCGAACAACCCGACGCCAGCCGGTCAGTGCATCACCGTCGTTGCCGGCGCTCCGTACACGAGTCCGTTCGACACCCTCAACAGCTCGTTGCCCTTCTCACCGCCAGTGCTATTCAACGTGCGGGCGCGTTATGACTGGGCTGCCGGCGCCTACAAGCCGTTCACCTGGGTTGGCGCCAGTCATGTCGCCTCGATGCATAACGAACCGGCCAGTTTCCCTGACGGCCGCAGCCCGGAACAGAATCCTCCCAGAACGGCGTTGCTCAGATATACGATACCTGCCTACACCACCTATGATGCGGCGATCGGCGTGTCGAAGGACAGCTGGACCGTGCAGCTCAGCGGCAGCAACCTCACCAATGTCTACGGTCCAGCCAACATCTCGTCTGCTCAGTTCATCAAGGCAGAGATTCCTCTGCGGCCGCGCGTGCTGATGGCCAATTTCGCCTACCGTTTCTGACCGGGATCTGAGCAACCCGTTATCTTTCGAAAAATCGATTGAGGGCCTCTAGCAGTGGTGTCTCTGCTCCACGATCAGCTCCCGGCACCTCGCTCATCATCTCGAATTACGTCGCTTCACGTTCACCTTTGATTGTCGAGCACTTGCGGGGCCGCGATGCGTGAAGTACAGGATTATCCGATAATAGCTATCGTATGCACCTCCTCGAGCGTCAGGAGCAACTCGAACAACTCAACCGGTGCTTCCAGGAGGCACGCGGGGCTTCGGGCAAGCTGGTCTTCATCTCGGGAGAAGCGGGTGTCGGTAAGAGCTCGCTGGTAGAGCAATTCGTCTCCGACCACCGGCGCGACGCCCGCACGCTGTGGGGCGCGTGCGATGCGCTCTCAACTCCACGCGCACTGGCTCCGGTGTACGAAATTGCCGCACAGACCTCGGTGCTCACCGGCCACGGGATTCGCGACGATCAAGCGCGTGACTGGCTCTTCCGGGCTCTGCTCGAGGATCTCGTCCGGCCCGAACGGGTAAGTGTGGTCGTACTGGAGGACGTGCACTGGGCCGATGCGGCTACGCTCGATTTTCTGCGATTCATCGGACGGCGCGTGCAGCGGACGAGTGCGCTCGTGCTCGCCACGTATCGCGACGATGAGCTCTCCCCGATTCACCCGGTACGGTTGACGCTGGGGGAACTCACCGGCGACCACGTGATTCGCGTGCGGCTCGCACCGCTTTCGAGTGCAGCAGTCGCAGTGCTGGCCGGAGAGAGCGTACGGGACGCGCAACTGCTGCATCGGATCACGGGCGGCAATCCGTTCTTCTTGCGCGAGGTCCTGGCAAGTCCGGGGGCGACGGTCCCACAGACCGTGCGGGATGCGGTGATGGCGCGGCTGTCACGGTGTTCCACTGCCACCCGCGAGCTCGCCGAGTTCGTCGCGATATCGCCCGAGGGGACTGAGAGCTGGCTCATCGAATCGGTATTGGGCGCGCAGCAGGCCGCGGTCGATGAGGCTGGTGCCCGCGGCCTGCTCGAAGTGCGGACTAGCGCGATCGGGTTCCGCCACGAGCTCGCCCGCCTGGCAGTGCTCGATGGAATCCAGCCCGACCGTGCTGCCGCGCTGCACGCTCAGGTGCTGCAGCGGCTGATACAGAAGGGAGCCGATCCAGCGCGCCTTGTGCATCATGCCACGCTCGCGCGGTTGGGGGCGGCCGTTCTCGAATTCGCGCCGCGTGCAGCAGACGAGGCTTCGCGGCTCGGCGCTCACCGCGAGGCGGCTGCGCACCTGCGCAGCGCCCTGGAGCACGCCTCGTCAGCGCGGACGGCACTGCGGGCCGACCTGCTCGGACGTCATGCCCAGGAGAGCAGCCTGGCGAATCAGACACACGAGGCCATTGCATCTGCGACGGCAGCAGCCGGCTACTGGCGCGAGCTTGGCAACGTCGAGGCACAGGCGCGCATGCTGAGCCTGCTCTCGCAGGAATACCGCACCGTGGGTGATAAGGCGAATGCCGATAAATGCGTGTCCACGGCCATTCGCCTGCTGGAGGACCTGCCGCGCAGTTCGGCTCTGGCAATGGCCTACAACTGGCGATCTCTGCTCGCGGTTCATCGTGGCTGGGACCGGGAAGCGCTGGAATATGGACAGCGCGCGCTACAGCTCGCCCGCGAGATCGGCGACCGCGCAGCCGAGTCGCATGCGCTGTGTAATATCGGCGGTGCCATTCTGGGGACTGGTGATCGCGGGGGATATGAGGCGCTCGAACGCTGTATCAGGTTGGCGTTCGACGAACGGCTCGAAGATCACGCCGCCCGAGGGTACCGCACACTGCTCTTCTATGCGGTGCTGATACACGACTTTGAGCGTGCCCAGCAGGTATTCCGTCAGGGTGTAGAGTACTGCGAAGAGCGGGGAATCTTCTCGCACAGTGCGTACATCCGCGCGTACTACACGGCCTGCGAGCTCGATCGCGGCGACTGGACCAGCGCCGCACTCATGGCGAGCGAGCTGCTGCGCAGCTCCGAATTCACCGGAGTGCAGCAACGCATCACGCTTCTCGCCACACTCGCAACGGTGCGACTGCGCCGCGGAGATCCGGGCGCCGATGAGCTGCTGGACGAGGCGCTGGCACTGTCTCTACCGACACATGAGCTCAATCGCATCGGGCGCGTCGCCGCGGCGCGCGCCGAACAAGCGTGGTATGCGGGAAGACTCGAAGACGTCGCCCGCGAAGCCGCCATCGGCCTCGCGCACGTCCGTGGCCACACTGCTCCCTGGATCCACAGTGAGCTCCTGTTCTGGCAGTCCCGCGCACAACCGATCGGCACCATTCCGGAAGGAGTTGCCGAGCCTTACCGCCTCATGCTGGCGGGAGACTGGCGGTCGGCGGCGACCACGTGGCAGGGCATTGGCATGCCATACGAGCAGGCGCTTGCACTCGTCGAAGGCCCCGCAGAAGCCGTGCTCGACGCGCTTGTCATTCTCGACCGGCTGCAAGCGGGTCCGCTCGCCGCTATGGCACGGCTGCGCTTACGCAAACTCGGCGTACGCGGGGTTCCGCGCGGACCGCGCGCGGCAACGCGCAGTAATCCTGCGGGGCTCACGCAGCGCGAGGTTCAGGTGCTCAGGCTGTTAGTCTCGGGCTATACGAACCCGCAACTTGCCCACAAGCTGCACCTGTCTGCAAAGACAATCGACCATCACGTCTCCTCGATTCTCGAGAAGCTTGATGTCCATACGCGCACCGAGGCGGTCGCTGCCGCCTTCGGCCTCGGGATCGTTCAAAGTGGAAGCTGATCGCTCGGAGCCGCCGCGCCTGAAACAAGCCGGCGACAAAGCGTTGCTACTGAGAAGTCGCGGCGACTTCGTAAACGAGTTGCAGCTGGCAGGGCCGACTCGAGCTGCGTTCATGCCCGCGCGAACCGCGACACTCGAGCACCCCTTGTGCACGATGCGTTTTGGCAGCTAACGCGGCCTTGACGGCGCCAGCGAGGTCGAACTGACCATCACAGTCCGAATACGGACATGGGTATTGGAAATATGCTCGCGCCGGAGGAAAAAGGACATGTGACTGCGGGGTCGGCACGCTCGAACCCGGTCCTTCGAACTTCAACTCGATACGCAACTGTTGGACCGTGGGGAATGCTGCGCGCAGCACCGGCGCAGTGGACCGATCACGACGTAACTGGTCGGTGCGGTCCTGACGGGTAGCGGCCGAAGTGGCGAGTCTCATTTACGGTTCCGGACTGTTGGATTGCGGTGAGCGGCAGCAGGCCACATGACCGACGTGAGCACTCAGCCCCGATTCCCGGCTGCTCGAGCCGCTCGCGTCCGCTGCTCTTCCCGCACCTCGGCGAGGGTGAGCCGCGTGCTGACCGCGATTACATCAAGGATGGGATGCGCCGGGTCTGACGGCAAGCGCAGCTGGTGAACCTTTTCCCACATTCGAATGCGGACCTCAGGTGGATTGAGGTCCGAACGCTGCTCGGCCAACTCCTGGCGCCTCCGTTCGGCGCGCTCATATTCCTCGTGTGCGAGGCGCTCTGCGGGAGTCTTGACGAGGTCTCCGGTGCGGGGCAGCGTCATATGTCGATTGAGCAGTCCAGGTAAGCCAAAAGGTCACCAGCCGTACAGGCTACACGAGTTGCTGCAGCGCCGGCCGACTTTCGTGTGCGACAAGCCCCTGATGGCCATTGGACCGCACTTTTCAAGGCGCCCAACAGCTACGCGGGGCAAAGCGAACCCGCCGACCGCTTGCGCGACCGGTAGGCTCGCTTCTCGATCGAACAGCTCAGTAGCGGCGCGAGCCGCCCCGCGGGCCCCCACCGGATCGATCGCGATCCTGAGCTTCGTTGACCTTCAGCGCGCGGCCTTCGAACTCCTTGCCGTTCAGCGCCTGCATTGCCCGGGATGCATCCGCATTCGACATTTCGACGAAGCCAAAACCGCGCGGACGCCCCGTGTCACGATCGGTGATCAAAGACACCTTCTCGACCGTTCCATGTGCCGAGAACAGAGCGCGCACGCCATCTTCAGTGGCGGTAAAAGGGAGATTTCCCACGTAGAGTTTGGTCACTACACATTACTCGCAGATTTTTGAAAAATGACAGCAGTTTGAGCTCTGTCTCCTGGTTCGTCGACTCGACACCCCGCTGATTTGCGCTGCAGCAGTTCAGTCAGCGCTAAAGCACGCAAGCCGAAAATGCACGAACCGCGGCTACAGTACGCTAGTTCTCGGCTCCCTGCCGGGAAATGCGACGGCTCGCCGAACGGGCAGGCGTGACCGCACGTGCGCACATTGCCCAATACGCCTAAATTAACGCCATGCCGGCCAACCTCTCTCCTGAATACAAGAGGGCCGAGCAAGCCTTCCGCATGGCTCGCGAACCGCACGCGCGTCTCGATTGCCTGAAAGAGATGTTGCGCACAATTCCAAGACACAAGGGGACGGAACATCTGCAGGCAAACATCAAGTCCCGCATCCGGGAGCTGACTGAGGAGATCGGAGGACCGCCCGCAGGAGCCGCGCACCGTCATTCCGGGCACGTGGTGCGTGCCGAAGGTGCCGCACAGATCTGCCTGGTTGGTCCGCCAAATTCGGGCAAATCCACGCTGCATGCGATTCTGACCGGATCCAAGGCGGCGGTCGGCGCATTTCCTGGGACGACGCGGGAACCGCTTCCCGGGATGCTCCGGTTCGAGGACGTCGCGTTCCAGATCGTCGACCTGCCGCCGATCTCGTGCGGCCGCATGGAACCGTGGATAGCGGGCTTGCTTCAAACGACCAACGCGGCCTGGCTGGTCGTCGATCTCGCAGACCCTGAATGCGCCGAACACGTGCTCGCGGTCAGCGCCGAACTGGCGCAATGCCAGATCGCGCTTACCGACCGTTGGCCTGGGCTGAGCAGCGCGCGGGAGACGGTGGCTCCGCGCGGCTCACAGGCGCACCCTGGACATCGGGCCGAAAGCTCCTCCGATGCTCTGACGGCTGAACTCCCCACGCTCCTGGTCGCGAACAAGAATGACCTGGACCCGGGCGCCGACGAGGTGAGCGTGCTCGAGGAGCTCGCCGGCGTGCGCTTCCCGGCCGTCGCAACTTCGGCCAAGAGCGGTCAGGGCCTGGAGCGGCTCGCGCCATTTGTGTTCAACGCTTTGGGGATCATACGTGTGTACACGAAGCCGCCCGGCCATCCACCCGACCGAACACGGCCTTTCGTTGTCCGTCGCGGCCACACAGTGTCCGATGTTGCCCGGCTCGTGCACCAGGATGTAGCCCGCTCGCTCAAGTTCGCTCGGTTGTGGGGCAGCGGCGCGTTCGATGGACAGCAAGTAGGACCGGATCATACCGTCGCCGACGGCGACGTAGTAGAACTGCACGCCAGGTGAGGCGTGGGAGGGGGAAGTGAGATGTTGTTCGACTTCAGTGAGGCGGAGCGCAATGTCATCCGCCATGCGCTCGAGATCTACGTGACTGATCTGCGAGAGGAGATCGTTAAGACCGAGAAGCACGAGTGGCGCGAGGCCTTACATTTGGAAAAGCAGATTCTCGAAGGCGTGCTCGAGCAGCTGAGTGTCTAACGCTACAGGACAGACCGGACTAGCTTTGCGCTGTCGCCGCTGCGCGCAATTCACGTTCGGTTTGCTCGAGCAGCGCCTGATTCGCCAGCAGGCCATTAGCGCCCAGGATCGCGCGTGCCCGACGCACGGCATCAGCTGCCTGTGACCCGTGACCCCCGGCAGCAAGAGCGCGTGCCAGCCAAAGCAGCGCTACCCCGCCGTCCCCATGGCTGGAATCGAACCGCGCCCAGAACTGCGCCGCTTCCTCGGCTGCCGCCTGTGCCTGCTCAGCGTGTCCGAGTGCGAGATGCACGCGTGCCATGTCGATGCAAATATCCGCAAGATCGGGTGACCCGTTGCGCTGAGACTGACGCAGCAGTGTCTGCGCCTGCTGCAATCGCTCGAGCGATTCCGCAAGCCGCCCATCGGCGAGCAGCACGTGACCAGTGCCGGCAAGCGACAGCGCGCGCAGCCAGTTTGGTGAGTTCGCGAAGAACGAGTCTGCATCGCTGAGCAGTGCTCGGGCCTCCGCGTGTCGCCCCTGCGCACTGCGCACCAATCCCACCCGGACTTTGACGAACGCCTGATTTGCCCTGCTGTGGAATGGCTGTTCGAGCACGCCACTCGCAGCCGTATCCGCCTCGGCAAGTCTGCCGATCCTCGTCAGCGCAACTGCGGCGCCGGAGCGCGCTGCACGCGCCTCGTCGCTTTCTGCCCCGTACAATGCAGTATAAGCGGCGTCTGCCTGGCGCCACTCGCTCACAGCCTCGTCGTAATGGTGGGCGTTGGTCAGCATGTCGCCGAGATCCGATCTTGCGATGGCGATCGCTCCGGTCGGTTTACCGGCACTCTGCGCCTGGGCGATGCGCAGTTTCTCCTTCAGGCTCTCCACGGCCGCGAGGGGATCTCCGAACCGCACCTGCAGGCCGCCCAGACGGCCGAAGGTCGTCGCCACCTGCATGTTGTCCCGACCGAGCAGCAGCGCTTGTTGTTGCAGTACCGCCCGCATCTCATTCAACGCTTGCACGATGTCACCTTCCTCGCCAAGCGCCGCTGCATAGGTCTCTTGCGCGTACAGCAGTGTGGTCCCGGTGCGCTTCCCGTACACCTGACGCGCCAGGGCGAGAGCGCGCTGCGCTGGCTCCAGCGCCCCCTTGCGGCAGGCGCCGCGCGTAAGGTTGGCGGCATCGGCGTACATGTTGATCAACTCGTACTTGGGCATGCCCGGCGCCCGCTCGCCAGTGCGGATCGCCTGCCCAATGAGCTCGATGGCGCTGTCGTATTGGCCTTCGGTGGCGCGCATGATCGACCTGGCATACAGGGCGCGGGTCAGGTCCTCGAGGTCACCGATGCTGCGACTGATGTGCTCCGCCGCATCGAGCTGAGCGGTAGCCAGCTCCGTCTTACCTGCTGCCAGCAGCGCCCAGCCGTACCACGCGCTGGCTTTGGCCGTTAACGGGTGCCGATCACCCAAGCTTTTGTGCGCGAGTCGAGCCGCTTCTGCCAGCACCGGCTCGGCGGACTGTAACTCGCCTAACCCGAGGAGGCCCGACGCAACGGTTGTCAGCAGCTCAACTCTTATCGAGTCATCGGTAATCTGCGCGGCATCGAGTCGCTTGCGCGCCTGCTTCAGCAGGTCGACCGCGCTGGTCTGGCGGCTGCCGCCGTTATCGGTATCGGCGCTTTCGAAAAACGACAGTACGAAATTCTTGACTGCCTCGGCGCGCGCCGCTTGTGCGCGAGCTCTTTGCGCCTGCCACAACGACACCGCGGCCGCGCTCGCCAGCGCCACGCTGAGCAGTGCCGCCGCGGCGACACCGGCTCGGTTCCGGCCGATGAACTTGCGCGTTCGGTACACCCACGAGGCGGGGCGCGCCTGTACGGTCTGACCGGTGAGATAACGCGCCAGATCTTCGGCAAATTCTGCGATGGTCGCGTAGCGCTCTGCGGGCGCTTTGGCCAGCGCTTTCAGCACGATGGTATCGAGATCACCGCGCAACAGCCGCCCCAGGCGCCGCGCACTCGCGCCCCGGGCTAACGCCCCTTCGGTCGTTACCGCCCGGCTGGGCCGGAGCGGTTCGACATGGATGATTGCTTCTTCCAGCTGCGCAACCGATTGCAGCTTCAGCCGGTACGGTAGCTCGCCGGTCAGGAGCTCATACAGCACCACCCCCAGCGAGTAGACATCGCTCGCGATCGTGAGGGACTCGCCTTGGATCTGCTCTGGACTGGCGTAGTCGGGCGTCAGCGCGCGCCCGGCGAAGCGGGTGACGCGCGTTTCGCGCGTGCTCTCGCCGTCAGACAGGAGCTTCGCGATCCCGAAATCGAGCAGTCGCACCTGGGCGCCGGCCGTCACGAGGATATTGGAGGGTTTGAGGTCGCGGTGGATGATGAGATTGGCGTGCGCGAACTGCACCGCATCGAGCACCTGTGCAAAGAGCACCAGACGCGCGCGGGTGTTCAATCGCTGCTCATCGCACCATCGGTTGAGCGGCAGGCCGGCCACATATTCCATGGCCAGGTAAGGCAGCCCATCGGGGCTGACGCCCGCATCGTAGAAGCGCGCAATGTGCGGGTGCTCGAGCCGCGCGAGGATGTCCCGTTCCTGCGCGAAGCGGACTTCGAGGCCGCGCTGCAGCGAGCTGAGGCGCGGCAGCTTGAGCGCCACCTCGCGCTCGAAGGCGCCGTCCGCGCGTTCCGCGAGCCATACCTCGGCCATGCCGCCGCTGCCTATTTCGCGCGTCAGCCGGTAGGGCCCGACCCGCGAGCCGTCTGTCAGGTCAAACGCATCGATCGCCTCGAGAGCTGCCGGCGCGATCTGCGGCAGGTGCGCCAGCACATCGGCGGTTTCGCTGGTCGAGTGGGCCGCCAGGAGTCGGTTGAGCAGCGGGACAAGGTCGGCATGCGTTGCCGCGATGCGCTGCAACCAGTCGGCGCGGTTGGCCGCATCGCACTCGAGCGCCTCGTCGAACAGTTTCGACACGGCAGTCCAGGTGCAAGGCGTGATTTTCATCGTCGCGCGTTCCTCGATCCCCTACATACGGAAAGGAGGGGCAAAGACGGTCACAGCGCACTCATGCCTGCAGCGTGGCCAGCAGGAAGGCGCGGGCCTTCTCCCATTGCCGCCGCACGGTGCGCTCGGACTGCTCGGTGAGTTCGGCGATCTCCGCCTCGCTGTAACCGGCGAAGTAGCGCATCTCCACGATCTGGGCGAGCGATGGATCCAGCGCCTCGAGCGCCCGCAGTGCATCGTCAACGGCCAGCAGCGACGCCTCGCCTTCAGCCGCAGCAAGACTGCCGGCAAGTGCGGTATCCAGCCGGACCGCCGCGCGGCCGCCGCCGCGGCGTTGCGCGAGCTGCTCGCGGGCCGAGTCGATGACGATGTTGCGCATCGTTTTTGCGGCATAGGCAAAGAAGTGCTTGCGGTCGGCAAGCACCAACTCGGAGGCCTCCACGAAGCGCAGGAAGCTCTCGTGGACGAGCGCCGTGGTCTCGAAACGAGCGCCCCGGTCCTGGACACGCAGGCGTGCATGAGCGATGCGGCGCAGATCGGGATATAGCAGCGCAAAAATGCGGTCAAGCGCGGCACGCTCTCCCCGTGCGGCCTGCTGCAATAGCTCGGTCAACGGTTCCTTGCGCTCTGGCATGTGCGCGGAGACCCCCAGAAGCAGCGCTTTTCAAGTCTGCGCCTGCGACAAGCCCAAGTCACGGCAGCGCCAGCTTAGTCGCTTTGGCCGGTTTCGCCACAAAAGCCCGTATGTGTTAGCAGGCCCTGGCAGTGAGTTCTTCCAACGTTCTGTCAAGAGCCGGTGCCAAAAACCTTCAACCAGCTTAACGGAGAACTGCAATGAAGATTCTGACGACATCGCGCGCGCTTGCGGCCGCGTGTTTCGGGCTTACGATGACCGCCTTCGCAGGGGTGACCAGTGCCGCCGATGCGGCGGTGACCGAGCAGAAAGCCTCGAGCCTACCGGTGGACGGGCAGCAGTGCGCGACGCACGCGTCAACTGAGCTGGTCGGGCCGGATGGACACCAATTCCGGCTAGCCTACGTACCGGGCTACGGTTGCCAATACGTGCTCGACGGTAGGTCCGCAGTGCGCGTCGATGGACCCAATGGTTATCACTTCGCGTGGACCCGAGAAACGGGTTGGAGAATCGTCGACGCGATCGACTGAGCACACCCCTGCGGCTTGCTGCGGCGACGCGGGCTGCTGGCCCGCGTCGCGCATCTGTTCATCGGCAGATGCGCTACCCCTTACATAATTCGCCCCGCATTCGGTAGGCTCACCCCCCGGGCGAATAGATTCTCCAGGTGCGATTCGATGCGTCTCGCCGCAGTCCTGTTGTCCACCGCTGCTTTGTTCTCTGCAGGCAACAGGCTGCAAGCACGGACCGACCCACCCATACCGGACTCCCTTAACGGTGAGCAGATCGAGTCGATCGACGCCTTGGTGAGCTCGGAAATGGCGCGCCAGCACATTCCCGGCCTCGCCATCGGCATCTACAAGCGCGGACACATTCTCCTCGCCAAGGGATACGGTCTGGCGAACATCGAACTGTCGGTCGCGGTTCGCCCTGAGACGCTGTTTCAGTCGGGGTCGGTCGGCAAGCAATTCGTGTCCGCGGCCATCATGATGCTGGTCGAGGAGCACAAGCTCTCGCTCGATGACAGCATTGCCCGATATTTTCCCGGAAGCCCGCCCGCGTGGAAGCCCGTCCTCATCAAGCATTTGTTATCGCACACCTCGGGCTTGGCCGAATATGAAAGCGATGAGCGCGTTGGTCCCCGGGGCGATTTCTATCTCCGGCTCGACTTTACCGACGATGAGCTGCTGAGAAAGATCGAGGCCCTCCCCATCGAGTGGCGTGCGGGGGAAAAATGGGCCTACCGCAACACGAACTATCTTCTGCTCGGCTTTGTGATCCAGGCGGTGAGCGGCAAACCCTACGCCGAGTATCTGCAGGAGCGCATTTTCAAGCCGCTGTCCATGACAGCGACCCGACTCATCAGCGAGCGCGACATCATTCCAAACCGCTCATCAGGTTACGAGCTCGATGCGGGGAAGATCAAGAATCAGCAGTGGGTTTCGCCCACCTTCAACCGAACCGCCGACGGCGCGCTGTATTTCAATGTTCTCGACCTTGCAAAATGGGACGAGGCCCTTTACACGACCCGGTTGTTGACACAGTCGAGTCTGGATCGGATGTGGACCGTTTATCGCCTCGATGACGGCAGACCGAACTGGGCCGGTTACGGGTTTGCCTGGTTCATCGACCAACAGAATGGGCACCGGGTGCTCTCGCATGGGGGCGCATGGCAGGGATTTACCTGTCAGATCTCGCGCTACCCCGACGACAGTCTGAGCGTAGTGGTGCTGACCAATCTCGACTCCGATCACTCCGACCCGGAGGTCATTGCCCAAGTAGTTGCCGGGCTGGTTGATCCGCCCTTGATGCCGCAGAAGTTTGCGCCGATTAAGGACTCGGAACCCGAGATCGCAAGCCTGGTGCGCGCGAACCTGGACCGCCTCATCGCCGGCGAGGATATCCGGCCGACACCTGCCGCGGAGCTGCTTGCCGGGCTGCCTTTCGAGCAAAGGTCGGCTTTGATTCCCGAGGAACCGCTGCGGACCCTCCAGATGCGACTCGCCACAACATGGCCCGGTGGGTCGTTGACGCTGGTCAAACGCGCTCGCCTCTCCGACGCTACGCAGTCCCAGCGGGAGATGTCTGTTTATCGGCTGGCGAAAGACAATGAGGCGCTGCTGATTCTTTTCGTGCCAGGACCAAACGGATCGATATCTGCACTCGGCGTGATGGGTGATCGTCCGTACGAGTAGATCCGGACCTTACCGGCACTCTTTGGCCGCGACGTCGATGCCGGTTGCCGCGGCCCTAGTGCGAGCGCCGGCGGGGAGGCGTCGAGTTCGGCGACGCGGTGCTCGTCGGGAGCGGCGTCACCGTGTAACGCAGTTTCGCCTCGCCGAGCGTGATGACATCGCCATGCTCGAGCCGGGCACAGCGAACGCGGCGCCGGTTCACGAGCACGCCGTTCGTGCTACCGAGATCCTGCAGCAGTGCACTGCGGAAGGCAGGGATCAGCACGGCATGATGGCGGCTGACCGAGTTGATCGGCAGTGGTAAATCGTTGTCAGAATCGCGGCCAATGGTCGTCCGCCCGCGCAGGACGAAACTGTGGTTCTGACCACCGTCGATGCGTGTCAGTATGCTCGTCTGCGTGTGCGCGAGCGCGGTATCCGGCGCACTCGCACCTCGCCCCAGCTCGTCGATGCTCGATTGCACCCGCCCCAGGGCATAGGCATTGGTCGAGGCGATCCGCGTGGTTCGTTGCAGCTCGGTGTCGCGCTCCGCCAGTGACCTGCTCAGCTGCTTCACCGTGGCGCGCAGCTGCACGTTCATCAACTCGGCGCGGTCCAGGCGCGAGCCGCCTTCTACGAGCTCCTTCATCAGCGCAGCAACTCGGTCCTCGAGAGCCTTGCGCTCGGCTTGCGGCGGGGTGACCCGGGCGCTCAGTTCCTCGATCTCGCCGCGCAAAGAGCTGATCAGTGCCGTGTGCTCGGCGTGACTCGCGGTCATCGTCCGCGCCTCGGACTCCCGTGCTTCGAGGAGACGGGTTTGTTCGGCGAGCAGCGCTTGGCTGCGCGCCAGCGCTGCAGTCAGCTCGGAAAGCGATGCGCGATCCCGCTCGCTCTCGAGCCGCGCGCCGGCGAGCTCCGCCTGGCGCGCTGCAATCTCCTGCTCCGTCATGCGTAGCCGCTCCGCCGCGGTCGCGCCTGCCAGGACCTCCGCCTCTGCGCGCCGTTGCGTGTCCGCGAGCGTCGCTTCCACCGCCAGCAGCCGGGCACTCGCATCGGCGTACTCGCTGGTCAGCCCGGCGAGTCGCGACTCCAGTGCGCTGCAGGCTCGCTCGCTCTCACCTCGCTCGGTCACCTGAAGGCTGATCGCCCTATCGTTCGCCTGGCGCGCTTCGTCGCGCTCGCGCACTGCACCCTGGAGTTGCCGCTCGCGCTGCTCGAGCTCGGCGGCGAGTCGATTGGCACGTGTCTCCTGCTCCTCCGCCCAGAGCTTGTTGGTGGCGAGCTCGTTGTCCAGCTCGCCAATGCTGCTCTCGTAAATGGCGCGATACGACTCGCGATTGTGTAGCCGCTCGACGCAGCTCGCGAGCTGCGCCTGCAGGAGCTCGCGCTCCGCACCGAGACCTTCGCGGGTGCGAGTCTCGTCGTGTAGTCGTTGAGTCAGCTCGGCGTGAGCGCGGCTCTGCGCCTCGATGCTGCCCTGCGCATTGCGCTCGCGATTCTCGCTGTCAACAAGGCGGCTTTGCAGCTCAGCAAGCTGGGCAGCCGCATGTTCCCGTTCGGCTCCCAGGGCGTCGTGGGTACGGTTGAGCGTCTCGAGAGCACCGGAGCGCTGTTCGAGCAGGGCCTGCAGGGCCGCCGCTGCCGCGCTCTGCCGCGCTTCCGCAGCACGTGCGGCAGTGAGTTCCTCGGCACGCCGCGTAGCTTCGCGCTGCGCTTCAACCAACTCGGCCGCACGCCGCTGCCCGACTTCCCGCTCGCCGCTCAGCTCATCCTCGAGAATCCGCAACCGTCTGTTCAACGCCTCGAGATTGGCACTGGTCTCGCCAAGCTCCCGACTCAACGCATCGGCGCGGGCCATGCCGGCCGTGCGTTCGCGTTGTGCCAGACTCAACGCAGCCTGTTGAGCGCGCAGCTCCTCGCTCTTCTGGACGATCCAGCGCTCGACCTCCAACATGACATCTGCGTCGGGTACCGGTGGCATCTCGTCATCGCCATCATCGCCGTCCATTGCCCCTGCAGGGGCGGCAACCTCACCGGTGTCGCTGGCCGCGCTCGCGGCTGGCTCAACCGCACCACCCGCAAGAACCTGTGCCTCGTACGCTGCGGGATCGAGCGCGGGAAGCTCGTCGGTCGCATCGAGGTTGGTGCCTGAGCGTTGCGCCGTCGTGTCGGGAGAATTCATGGTTGGTCTCTGGTACCAGAGGGCACTGCATCGGCGTGGCAGCTCTTACGGGCTCAGTGGCGCCGGATGGAATCCCCTTGTTTTGATTCATTTAATCGCAGTTCCTGGCGAAACGCACCCGGTCATTTGACAAAAGGTGGTGGTCCAGTCCGGCAATTGGGTCGCTGCCGCTTACACCTGGTGGAGCTCGGCAGCGAGACCCAAGGGGCATCAACGAGATCGCCCAGCGATAAGTCTCTGATCGGCAAAGGATCAGGCCCGAGCCCGGCACAGCTGCCGGCGGCAGCACCGGCTCTGCCCCGGCTTGGAGTTCCGGCAGGTCAGGCAGACGGGACACCTCTTTAATAGGGTCCTTTTTTGTCGGAATCCCTTAGTCGCGAGCCTCTCGTCGTGGTCCTTTACTACCGGTAGCCTCGCAACACCCCCGCTGCCCGCCTGACCAAACGCCAGTCCTCGGCGATTGCGCACGAGTCCCTACACGATCGTCGTGCCCAGGCCGTGCACCGAGGCGACATAACAAAGTGACATAACCTGATACGCAGTGGCTGCTGCCGCCAACGTTGACTGAGCACTGCAGTCGAAGGCGGCGGTAGGGAACGCAAAACGTAATCCCAAAGTCCAATTGCCAGCGGGGCGCCGCTCTCGAATATTGATCCAACATCGCCAACCGGATGCAGCATGCCTCTGGCGCGTATCCAAGGGGATCCCCATGATTAAAGCAACAGTCAGCGCCGGTCGCCTGCCTCAGTGTGGCCGCGTCTCGCGCTCGCCCTTCATTCTCACTGCTGTCACCGCCCTCTGCTGTGCTGTCGGCGTGCCCGATGCGCGCGCGGCCACGGGCGATCCGGCCGGGTACACCCCGACGCTGTATGTCTATCAGAAGAACGAGCTGGTTGATGTCAAGACCTTCAAGATCGCGGATCTCGAAGGATGCCAACGCCGAGCATCGGCACTGCTCGAGCTGTATCTCAATCACTCTGACATAGAGGAGGACATGCGGCTCGTGGTCCGATGCGTGGCGGTTCCACCGCCCTCCGCCGGTCATCGCAAAGGTGAGCGCTCGCCGGATGCCGAGCACCACCAACGGATGGCAGAAGTCACGCTCTAGCGCGGGTGGCGGACTCCGGCAGCATCAGCGCCTGCGTTCAGCGCAGGCATCAGTAGGCAGCGTCTGCTCACCGCATGACCGAGCGCAGCGTCAGCTTTCTCTTTGACCTCGACGGAACGCTGGTCGACAGCGTGTACCAGCATGTCGCGGCGTGGCAGCAGGCCTTGCATGCCGCCGGCATCGAGCTTTCCGTCTGGCGCATCCATCGGCGCATCGGCATGAGCGGCGGGCTGTTCACCGAGATGTTGCTGCGCGAAATTCATCGTGAGGTGACCCCCGCACTCCTCGACGACCTCCATGCGCATCACACCGAAGCGTACCTCAGCCTGATGAAATGGGTCCGCCCGCTGCCCGGCGCCCGCCGGCTGCTCGAGCACCTGACACGCGTGGGCCTGCCCTGGGCCATTGCTACCAGCGGGCGGATGGCGACCGCCCGGCACAACATCGAACTGCTGGGTCTCGATATCGCCAACACCGTGGTGGTAACGCGCGACGATGTGCAGCGGGCGAAACCGGATCCGGATCTGTTCGCCACCGCGGCCGCACGGCTACACGCGGACATCGAGAGCGCGGTGATCGTCGGCGACAGCATCTGGGATATGCTCGCGGCGCGCCGTGCACGCGGCCTCGGCGTTGGCCTGTTGTCCGGCGGTTATGGGCAGGACGAGTTGGAGCGTGCCGGAGCCATCCGTGTGTACGAAGATCCCTCGGACCTGCTCAACCACATCGATGAGATCGGAGGTCGCGCCTGAGGGCTCACCAACAGTTAGCCAGCCTCGAGCTGGCAATCCGTCAACAGCCCCCGGTTAACGGGACCCGCCGCCGCGCCGGTTGGTGCGCCGCTGCGCTGGGCGGTCCAGCATCGAATGAGCGCCTGCTGCACGCTGCCGCGCCGGGCCGCGCGCCCGCGTCAGGTTGTGCGCGCTGTTGACGAGAGCGATGTGTGAGAACGATTGCGGGAAATTGCCCAGCAGACGACCGCTGCGTGGATCGTATTCCTCCGAAAGCAGTCCCACATCGTTGCGCAGCCCGAGCAGACGCTCGAACAGTCCGCGGGCATCCTTGCGGCGTTTGAGCAGCACCAAATTGTCGACCAGCCAGAAGCTGCAGGCAAGAAACACGCCTTCGCCTGCGGGCAGACCATCGCCGCTCGTGGCAGTGTCGTAACGCTTCACCAGCCCATCCTCCGTCAGTTGACGCTCGATCGCCGCGACGGTGCTGCGCACGCGCGGATCGGTCTGCCGCAGAAAACCCACGATCGGCAGCAGCAGCAGGCTGGCATCGAGATGCTTCGAGCCGTAGCTGGCTACGAAGGTCCCGAGCCGCCGGTTGAAACCATGGCGGCACACATCTGCATGAATGCGCTGGCGCAGGCTGCGCCAGCGGCGCAGCGGGGCCTCGAGCCGGAATTGCTCGGCACTGCGGATCATGCGGTCGAGTGCCACCCAGGCCATCACCTTCGAAGCGGTAAAGTGTCGAGGCTTGCCACGCACTTCCCACATGCCGTGGTCCGGACGGTTCCACACCTCTGCGAGGTGATCCACGAGCGCAATCTGCAGCTGCCAACCCGCATCGTTGGCAGCCAGCTGGCCACAGCGGCCCTGGTGCAGGACGTCCATCAGCTCGCCGTAAACATCGAGCTGCAGCTGCTCTGAGGCAGCATTGCCGATGCGCACCGGAACCGAGCGCTCATAGCCGCGCAGCCAGCCGATCTCCCACTCGGGCAGCAAGCGCTCGCCCGCGACACCGTACATGATCTGCATGCGCCCGGGATCACCTCCCACGGCACGCAGCAACCAGTCGCGCCATTGCTGCGCCTCAGTGTACAGCCCACTATTCATCATCGCCTGCAGCGTGAAGGTCGCATCGCGCAGCCAGCAGTAGCGGTAATCCCAGTTGCGCACACCGCCGATCTTCTCCGGCAGCGAAGTAGTGGCGGCTGCCAGAATCCCGCCGGTAGGCTGATAGGTCAGAGCTTTGAGCGTAATGAGAGAGCGTCGCACTGCATCCGTATACGCGCCGCTTTCCCGACACTGCCCGACCCAGCGCCGCCAGAAACGTGTCGTCGCCCGCAGAGCCGCGGCCGCATCGATCGGCGCCGGAAGCGAAAGATAGGAGCGGCAATAGGTGAGCACGAAGGCGAGTGTTTGCCCACCGGCCACGCGGAATTCCCCGACGGTCTGCAGATTCTCGCCCCGCAGCGGCACATCACTACTGAGGACCAGCCGGTCGGGGCCTGCGATGAAGCTGTGCCGTCCGTCCTCGAGCCGCGTTACCCACGGCACCAGCAGGCCGTAATCGAAGCGCAGCACCAGCTCGGTGCGCATGGCAACGCTGCCACGTCGGCCATGGATGAGCCGCACGACATGTGAGTCGTGAGTGCGCACCGGCATGAAGTCGATGAGAGTGGCCGAACCCTCCGGCGTCGTGAACTCGGTCTCGAGAACGAGCGTATCGGGACGATAGCGTCGGCTGATGGCTGCTGCAGCGACGGGTGCCAGCAGCCAGTGGCCATTCTCCGGTCCACCGAGCAGCGCTGCACAGCAGGCCCCGCTGTCGAATCGTGGCCAGCAGAGCCAGTCGATCGAACCGCCGCGCGAGATGAGCGCGGCGGTCTCGCAGTCGCCGACCAAGGCATAGTCCTCGATCTTCGTGGTGCTGGCGGACAAGTTAAACCTCGTCACCGGGCTGACGGAGCGTTGCACCCTCGCAGGGCATTATGCCGGCTTCGAGCGGGCATCCCCGCAGAGTGCTGTAGGAATCGCTTTACACTTTCCACCTGTAGCCAGACTCCTACGAGAGTTGGGTCACCCCACGGGCCGACAGCACGACCTCTGCCGCCGATAGTCGCTCACGGATTCTCGCGGAGGAGTGAGCCGATGTCGTTGCAGCGAGTAATTGCCCTACCTGCCATCGCGGCCTGCCTGCTGTTGTCCGGGCTCAGTCGTGCGCACGCGACCGAGGTCGCTGCTCGCAACCAGCCGGCACGCTGGATCACGGACTCGGCGATCACCGTCGCTGTCACCACCAAGCTAGCGGCGGAGCACTTCAGCCAGGTGACGCGTCTCAAGGTGAAGACCGCTAAGGGCGGGGTGGTATCACTCGGCGGGACCACCCCGACCCGCCGCGAGGCCATAAGGGCGGCCGCAATAGCGCGCGGAATCGGCGGCGTACTGCGCGTCAACAACCGGATCGTGGTCCGGGGAGACGTGCACTAACAGCCGGGCTCATGGCGAGCGTACTCATTGCCGATGATCATGCGATGCTGCGGGCCGGGCTGCGGCTCTACCTCGAGCAGGACCCTGCGATCAGCTGCATTGCCGAAAGCGCCACCGGCGCCGGAACTCTCGAGCAGTTGCGTGCCGCTCCGTACGACCTGCTGATACTGGACATCAACATGCCGGACTGCAGTGGCATCGACGTCCTGCGACAGGTGCGCGCCGTGCATCCGCACACGCGCGTGCTGGTATTGAGCGGCTTTGCGGAGCAGCAGTATGCGGTCAATGCGCTGCGCGCCGGAGCGTCGGGGTACCTGGCGAAGGACCAGCGGCCAGAGGAGCTGCGACGGGCGGTGCACACCGTACTGGCCGGGAAACGCTACGTGAGTGAGATGGTAAACGAGGCTCTGCTGTCGCCAGGCGCGACAGCCGGTCAGCCGCTGCACGCCTCGCTCTCGCAGCGCGAGTTCCAGATCATGTGCAAGATCGCCCGCGGCCGCAGCGTTTCCCAGATCGCCGTGGAGCTATCGATCAGCGTCAAGACCGTCAGCACCTATCGCGCGCGGATCCTCGAGAAGATGAACATGGAGAACAACGCCGCACTGACGGCCTACGCACTGCGCAACGAGTTGCTCCAGTAGATTCCAGCGGACCGGTGCGAGATCCTGCGGTTACCGATCATCGTCGCCCGTCAGGGCGCGACTCGCCAACACGCCGATAGCCAGCAGGCCGAGCGCCACCAGACTGGCGGACGCCACCGGGCGGCTGCGCGCATACTCCTGACCCTGCGCTGCGATAGCGCGCACCTGATTTCCCAGCTGCGCCCCGCGCTCGGCAATGGCAGCGCGGGCTTCCGCGAGCGCCGTCTCGGCCTGCCTACGCAGCCGGCTCACCTCGGGCTCGGCGGGGGAGCCCAGCCGCTGGATCAGGTCTTCGAGCCTGCCAATCAGGATGCGCAGTTCCTCGCTCGCCACCTGCATCGGTTGCTGGTGCAGTACTCTCGCCGCCCTGCGTGCCCGGGACCTTCGAGTTGCCATGCGCGCGAACATGAGATGCTCCTTAGATCGATAGTGAGGGTGGCTACGTAACCGGACTGCGCACGCGTTGGACTACGCAGGTGGCGCTCGGCCGCGGCCCACGAAGAACGCGACGATGGCGACCACGAGGAAGATGATGAACAGGATTTTGGCGATGCCGGCCGCACTCGCCGCGATTCCGCTGAAACCCAGCACTGCGGCGATGATGGCGATGATGAAGAAGATCACTGCCCACTGAAGCATGTTACCTCCTTGCGAGGACGACGCCGCGCGAGATGCGAGGGGTTGAGAATGTGCGCCGTAGCCGGCGGCAGTTCGGTCGGCCTGACACGGTAAGGCTTGTCGGCGTTGGCCTACCGAGCGGCGAAAACCTCCGCGCCAGCGCGAGGTCTGAATTGGCGTGGAGTGCGTTCTATGCGAATTACCGCCGAAGCTCTGGCCCAAGTGCCGTACCACTACTGCCACGACCTGAGGCAAACGGTGAGCAGTTGGCTCAGCCACGAGGGCCCGCGGCTCGCGGCATCGCTCTCGCTTTACAGCCTGCTTTCGCTGGCGCCGCTGGTCATATTGACTATCGCCATCACCTCGCTCGCGTTCGGGCAATCGGCCGCGCAGCAGGCCCTGGTCGATGAAGTCCGCGACCTCATGGGTGGGGAGGGAGCGCGTACCGTGCAGACAGTCATCGAGCACGGCAAGGAGCCCCACGCGGGGAGCATAGCCTCGCTCATCGGGATCGTTATTCTCATCGCTGGAGCCTCGAGCGTCTTTGGCGAGCTGCAGTCGGCCCTGAACAAGATCTGGGACGTGCAGCCGGCGGGTGACGCCGGGCTGCTGAGCTTGATCAAGTCGCGGTTGGTGTCCTTTGCTCTGGTGTTGGGATTCGGATTTCTGCTGCTGGTCTCGCTGGTTTTCAGCGCTGCGCTCGCGGCGTTCGGGCGACTGTTCAGCGCCCGCCTCTCGCTGCCCGCGGAGCTCCTCGCTGCGGCCAACGCGCTCGTGTCGTTTGTCGGTATCTTCGTGTTGATCGCGCTCATCCTCAAATACGTTCCGGACGTGAGGCTGCGCTGGCGCGACGTGTGGCCTGGAGCACTGGCGACCGCAGTGCTCTTCACCCTCGGCAAGGCGCTGCTCGGGTTATATCTGGGGAAGACAGCGGTCGGATCAGCCTATGGCGCGGCGGGCTCGCTCATCGTGGTGATCCTCTGGGTCTACTACTCCGCGATGATCTTCTACTTCGGCGCTGAATTCACCCGCATACGCGCGAGCAGGCGCGCGCTCCGTCTGCACGGATCCGTGGCGCGCTAGGACTTTGTCTTATACTCTGCCCACAATACGCGAGAGATGACGCCACTTGGAACCCGATCGTACTCTGAAGGCGCGCCAGCGGAGCTCGCGGGACAAGGTCCGTGGACTCACGGAAAAGGCTACGCCTGCGGTGCGCTCGGACCCCGGCGATGACCTGGAAAACTTCCATCATCGTGCGCTGCTCGCTGCAATTGTTAACTCATCGGACGATGCGATCGTCAGCAAGACACTCGAGGGGCGCATCCTTTCCTGGAACCGCGGGGCTGCACGTATCTTCGGCTATGAGCCGCACGAGGTGATCGGCAAGCCGATCACCGTCATCATCCCGCCCGAGCTGCACGCGGAAGAGCAGCAGATCCTCGAGAAGCTGGGGCGTGGCGAGCGTATCGAGCACTTCGACACCGTACGGGTAACCAAGGACGGCCGGCGCATCGCCATCTCACTCACGGTATCCCCGATCCGCGCCGCCGATGGCACCATCATTGGGGCGTCCAAGGTGGCGCGCGATGTCTCCGAACGCAAAATCGCCGAGGAGAAACTGCGCGACAGCGAAGAGGCGCTGCGCCTCGCCGACCGCCGCAAGGATGAGTTCCTCGCGCTGCTGGCTCACGAGCTGCGTAACCCGCTCGCGCCGATCCGCTACGCGCTCGCGGCCAACAAGAAACCGGGGCGGACACCCGAGCAGTGCAGGCAAGCCGAAGAGATCATCGAGCGGCAGGTCACCCATATGAGCCGTCTGCTGGATGACCTGCTCGATGTTTCGCGGATCACCCGCGGGGCGCTCGAGCTCAAAAAGACCCGCAGCGAGCTCACCTCCATCATCGGGGCCGCGATAGAGACTGCCCGGCCCATATTGGATGCGAAGCATCACACACTGGTGCTCGAGCTCCCGAGCGAGCCGGTGCAGCTCGAGGCTGATGTGGTACGCCTGGCCCAGGTCTTCTCCAACTTGCTCATCAACGCCGCCAAGTACACCGACCCAGGCGGCCGCATCCAGCTGCGTGCCTTTCAGCAGGACGACGCGGTTGTTGTCTCGGTGCGGGACAACGGCATTGGCATCCCGGCTGACATGCTGCCCCGGGTGTTCAACATGTTCTTTCAGTCGCATGCTGCGCTCGCTCGTGCCGAAGGCGGACTCGGTGTCGGGCTTTCGCTGGTCCGCGGGCTGCTCGCGCTCCATGGCGGAAGTGTCGAAGCCCGCAGCGAAGGTCCGGGGCGGGGAAGTGAGTTCACAGTGCGGCTGCCACTGGGCGATGTTACTTCCGCAGTCACCGATGCCGAGGCTGAGGCGGAACAGATATCTGCGGATGCGGGACTGAAGATCCTGGTAGTTGACGATAACCGGGACGCGGCCGATACCTGCGCGATGCTGCTCGAGGCATCCGGCCACCACGTGCAGACGGCCTACACCGGCAGACAGGCACTGGAGCTGGCGAGCACGTTCCGGCCGCACGCCGTGCTGTTGGACATCGGACTCCCCGATGTGAATGGCTACAAGCTCGCCGAACAGGTGCGTGCGACGCGCTGGGGACGCGGCACGGTGCTGGTCGCGGTCACCGGGTGGGGCCAGGAGGAGGATCGGCAGCGCGCCGTTGCGGCGGGTTTCGATCACCACCTGGTGAAGCCGATCTCGGCAGAGACTGTCGAAACGCTGCTGCAGTCACTCGTCAGTGCAATACGCTCTTGATGCCGCTGCCGGCGCTGCTCTGCCTCAAGATGCAACTCCACTCCAACGATCGGTTGGGCGAGCGGAATCGTGTAGGAGTACTGTAAGCTCACTCCTACAGATTGCGCATCGGTTGGCGCGTTGAAATAGAAACATGACGAACGCCGATGACACCCCTGTGGAAGGCGGCAGCTCCCTCATGCGCGAGCTCGCGCACGAACTGCGCGATGCTCTGAGCCCGCTCGTGTCCTCGGCCGACCTCGCAAGACTGCGCAAGTTCGATCCGGAGTCGGCCCGGCTGCTCGCCGAGAAAGTCGAGCGCGGACTGCGGCGCGCGCTCGCGCTTCTCGATGCGTTCGTGCTCGCGGACCAATGCGAGCGCGGCACCTTGCCTCTGCAGATACAGACGGTGCGCCTTGAGGAAATCCTCGCAACTGCCCGATCTGCACTCGGCGCCAGTGAGCGGTGCACGTTCGAGGCTGCCGATGGTGGCGTGCCGGTGCGCGCCGACCTTACGCGCTCCGGGCAGGTCCTCGCCGCCATCCTGCAGCACGCAGCCGCGATTACCGCGACCAATCAGACGGTGGCGGTGCGCACGGCGGGGAGCGCAGCGTCAGCGGAGATTCGAGTCTGCGGCCGCGTGAGCCCAGGCAACATGCCCGACGATGAGTGGTTCGCGAGTTATCGCGGCGGCGATGGGCGTATGGCGTTGCGTACTGCGCAGCGCATCCTGAGCGCGCAGGGTGGCGCACTCGATCTCTTGCGAGAGAGCGACGGCCGATTCGCCCTCGTGGCTCGCTTCGCCGCGGGCCAATCACCGCCCGAAGCAAAGCGCCAGCAGACGCCGCCGCAACGTCCTGATGCGTCGTATCCAGGCCGAGCGGCCAGTGAGCCGAACAAACGTATTCTGATCGTGGACGACAGCCCGGAAGTGCGCCGTGCGTACCGTGAGGCACTGGTAGCGCTCGGTTATGCCGTTCTCGAAGCTGCGGATGCGGAACAGGCGCTCAGCTCGCTGGAGGACACCAGCCCCGAGGTGGCGCTGATCGACATACATTTGCCGCGCATGAACGGTTATCGGCTGGCGCAGGCGATCCGGACACGCTCGGGACCCGCGATCTACCTGGTGATGCTGAGCGGCATGGCGCTCGATCCGGTCACGCGCGGCCTGGCGCATGAGGCCGGCTTCGATGACTGCCTGGACAAGATGGCAGGTCCGGTGGCGCTGCGCGAGCTGCTCGAGGGCGGCGGTCGCCGCAGCGGACCGTGAGAGGGAGGGAGGGAAGGAAGGAAGGGAGAAAGAACAGTCTCGAAACGACGAAGATGCATCCGGCGGAAATCGCTGCGAAACCTGAGCCCCTGCGCGCTTCCGTGCCGCGCCACCGCTCTGATTTCTGGGCCTTCCTTGGCCCGCGCCCTCGTCCTTGAGGCTACCGCCCGTCCAGGGAAATTCTCGATTCCCTGCCGAAGACACCGCTCGCCGCCCCGAGACTGTTAGGGTGCGTCGGACCGAGTAGGGGCAGCTCTCGGGGACGCCTGACGATTGACTAAAGATCAAAAATGCCTGAGCGGAACGTTAACGGAGCAAGCGCAGCGCGGCTGACAGTGCAACACCGCACCGCGCGTCGGCTGAAAGCCGAGTCCACGGTCGGCGACCGCCTACAGATCGCGCGGCCCGAAATCGGCGGATGAGGCCGACAGAGGAACGCGTGCCGGGCTGACGGTGCAGATGTGGTTTCCCTCGAATCATCTTGGTTGCGCGGTCTGCTGCATCGCGCAACGGGTGGCGCGCAGCGGGGAGAGCATCGTTGAGAGCTTCATTGAACGCCGTTCCGCAATCGAATCCCGACGCGCCCCCCGAATCTGCGGGCGCGGAAAACGCTCCGGCGGTCCGGTCGACTACAGATGCCGCAGCGCGACGACGGCCAGCGCGCCCGTTCGCGCGCCCGATATGGATTGTCGCGATATGCGTCGGCGTGGCTGGCCTGCGACTCGGGCGCGATCTGTTGATCCCCATGGTGCTCGCCACTCTCATGGCGCTGATATTCTCTGGCATCGTCGAAACCCTGCGACGCTACCGCATACCGCGGGGCTTGAGCGCGCTCGTAGTGCTGCTGCTCATCGGCGCGTCCTTGGGCGGACTGCTGCACCTCGTGTGGACGCCGGCGCACCAGTGGATCGAGAGCGCTCCGCGGGTGCTACGCACCATCGAGCACAAGACGCGGCCCGCGCAATCGATCGTGCGGCGCATCGATGCCCTCGCGAGGCGGGCGAGTGCACTCGGCGCTGCGGGTGATCCGCCCGGCGCCGATGCGCCGCCCGCTCTGGCAAGCTCGGTGTCGGCGATGGACCTGGTCGAGAGCACCAGCGGAGTCGTCGCCGCCATCCTCATGGGTGCGGCACTCACGCTCTTGCTGCTGGCGGCCGGGCCGCCGACCCTGGCGCGCATGACGGCACCCGTCGCGACCGACGGACGCGCGCTGCAGGTGTTACGCGTCATCGACGCCATCCGCGTGGAAGTCGGCCGCTACTACGGCACCCTGGTGGTGATCAATCTTCTGTTCGGCACTGCGACCGCGCTATTGATGTGGTCGCTCAGCATGCCGAATCCCATGTTATGGGGTGCACTCGCCGCGGTGTTGAACTTCATTCCTTACCTCGGGTGTGCGACCACGTTCGTGATCGTGACAGTCGTCGCCTTCGTGTCCTTCGACGCCATCAGCCGGACGCTGCTGGTTGGAGCGAGCTTTCTGCTGCTCGCCGCCATAGAGGGCCACATCATCGAGCCGGTTTTCCTCGGGCGCCGCCTCGACCTCAATCCCATCGTGGTGCTGGTCGCTCTCTGGGTCGGAGCATGGGTGTGGGGCATCGCCGGCATGGTGATTGCCCTTCCCTTCCTCGTCGCCACCAAGGTGGCCGCCTCGAGGAGCCAGAACGGCGCCGCGGTGGTGCGCTTCCTCAGCCCGCCGCGCGGTCGGCCACCGCGAACCTGGCCCTCGAGGTTCAGCGCTCGTCGCTGGTAATCACCGCCACGTCCCGCCCCGCTGCTCGTAGTGACTCGACACTGCGATCACGGCGCAAGCCCTTGAGGCTCGCCTGACGGAGCAGGCCGTCCTCGGTGTAGCCGCGGAATTCGACCTCCACGACCAGCTCCGGGCGCACCCATAGCGGCAGCGCGCCGCGCAACTGTTGCCGCCCAGGGGAATTTTCCAGTGGCGGCGGCTGTGTAGCCGGTCGCAGCCGTCCGGCGACTGTAGACCTTGGCACGGCGGCGCTGCTTAGGCAACGCGCCGTGCGCAGGCACGCGACCGTGGTCGCGCCGCAGGCGCTGTCGAGCGCGGCTACTCGGCCGCTACCCAGTAGCGCGGCTCCTTGTAATACGCGTAGCTGCGGTCACGGAACATCTGGCCATCACCCCGCGTGAGCTCGTCGATGGAGGCTGTGGGCGCGCTCTGCAGCTGTTCCTTCGTGTAGTTCACGACGTAGGCATCTTCATCCTCGTTGAATTCGAGCGCCGACCAGGGAATCGGATGGTACTTCTCAGCGACACCGAGAAAACCACCGAAACCCACCACGGCGAACATGATGTTGTTGGACTCCTTGTCCAGCATCACGTCCTCGACCTCACCGATCTTCTGTCCGGTGGGATCCTTCACATTGGTGCCGATCACTTTCTTGGCGCGGATCGCTTGGGTGTGTCCACTTGCAGTTGGCATGAGCTGTCCCTCGCTGCTGACTTTTGGCAATAGCGGCAGGATCTTGGCGTACTACGCACACTGCTCCAGTAGTCCGCGACCGCGCGGCACTGTAGGAGGGATGGAGGTCGCGAGCCGCTACAGGTGCACGTAGACCTTCACTCCGCTCAGCGCATCGCGAGCGGCGGCAACGATGACCTGCTGCTGCACACGCTCGAAGCTCAGATCGATGCGTGCCTCTCCCACGGCGATTTCATTCAGGCGAATCGACTCGATACCGATCGGCAGCAGTGGCTTCTCGATACGGATCTCCTTGCGCGCACCATCGATCTCCAGTCCGAGGCAGGCCTGCAGCAGCATGAACACCGCGCCGCACGACCAGGCCTGCGGAATGCAGGCGACAGGATACGGTGTCGGTCCCTGACCGGGGATGCGGGCGAAACCGCAGTACAGCTCAGGCAGCCGCATACCAAATTGGGTCGCCGCCTCGAACATCTGGCTGAGGATGTCGATCGCCGCGGTGCGCCCGAGGTAGCGGGCGATGCCCGCGGCACAGACCGCGGTGTCGTGCGGCCAGACCGTGCCGTTGTGATACGACATCGGGTTGTAGCGCGCTTCGCCCTCGGCAAGAGTCCTGATGCCCCAACCGCTTGCAAAGCGCTCGGCAAGCAGTGCGCTGGCGACGGCCGCGCCGCGCTCGGGGCTCGGCACTCCACAGTACAGCAGGTGCCCCGCGTTGGAAGCGTGGACAGCGCAGGGCTCTCCCTCGCCGTCGATCGCCAGCGCGTAGAAGTTCAACTGCGGAATCCAGAAACGCCGCTCGATCTCCGCGCGCAGCCTGCGGGCGCGCACCGCCCAGGCGTGACTGCGTTCGCGGTCGGCGCGTCCTGCGGCGAGGCGCGACATGGCCCGGAAGGCTGCATAGGCGTAGCCCTGCACTTCCACGACCGCTATCGGCGGCGGCGGAAAGCGCCCGTCGGCATGGAATATGGAGTCATCGCTGTCCTTCCATGCCTGGTTGAGGAGCCCTGAGCCGGTCGCGCGCGCATAGTCGATGAAGCCGCTGCCGCTGCGCTCGATGCGGCTTTCCATCCACGCGGTCGCTGCCAGAAGGTTCGGCCAGAGTCCGTCGATGAGAGCGCTATCCCCGGTGCTGCTCTCGTAGGCCCCGGCCAGCATGACGAACAGTGGAGTCGTGTCGACTCCACCGTAGTACTGGCCGAAAGGCACCTCGTGCAGCGCCGCCATTTCACCGCGGCGCATCTCGTGCAGGATCTTGCCGGGCTCCGAATCGCGGAACGCGCTCGCTTCGGTCGCCTGTGTTGCGGCCAGGAAGCGCAGCACGCCGGCGGCCAGTTGCGGCTTGAGCCACAGTGTCTGCAGCGAGGTAATGATCGCATCGCGGCCGAAGGGCGTGGCGAACCAGGGGATGCCCGCATACGGGTACGGGCCGGTCGGCAGATCGGTCGTGAGCAGCGCGAGATCGGAGCGCGACTTGTCGAGCCAATAGTCGAACAGCCGGCCGCTGCTGTTGACCGCCGCCCCGACTTCGGCGCGCGCTTTCATGCTTTCACAGGCTGCGTGCCGGGCCTCCTCGAAGCGCTCTGCGGTAGGTCGCGCCGCGGTCTGTGCGCCGATCTCGATGAATAGTTCGGCTGTCCGTCCGCGCTGCACGCCGATGCACAACTGTGCCTCTTCCCCCGAGAGCGACAGCGGAGCCACCGAGAAGCGGATCTCGACGGCGCGCAGCCGGTCGAGCCCACGATAGCCCAGGCGCACGGCGGCGACGCTGATCTCCGGGGGCATCGGCTCACCGCGGCGCTTGCGCACGTGGCCCTGCACTTCGAAGATGTCGGCGAAATCGGCGCCAAAACGCACCGCGAGCGGTAATTGCGCGTCGCGGCCGCTGAAATTGGTGATCTTCAGCCGCTCGTACAGCTGGCCGGACCACAGAAACCGCGTGCGCTCGAGATGAATGACGCCCCGTGGGATCGAATGCTCGCCGGGGGCGGGCAGCGGCCTGTTGGTCAGTTGCGCCGTGAAGAGGACATTGTCCTGGGAAATTGCGGCGCCGAGCAGCGAGGGGCGGTTGTCCGCCACCTGCAGCTGCAGCCGCGAGAGCATGCGCGTGTCGTCCCAGAAAAGTCCGCTATCGGGCGCGTCGATGTCCCCCAGCGCATCTGCCAGCAGGAAGACGTTGGCCTCTTTGAGCGTGAAGCGCGTAACTCCACGGTCAGCGCCCGAATCTAGTGCCATAGGTGAGCCTTGCACCGTGGCCGCGTGCTCGCCCCACCGTTCGGGGCGCTGCGAGGAGCGTTCTGTAGACATTAAGATAGTTTTCGGCCATGTGCCGGGCGGTGAAGCGACGCTCGAATGCGGCGCGCACCTCGCGCCGCTCGAGCCGTGCGACCCGCTCGACGGCCTCGAGCGCTTCGCGCTCCGAGTGGACGATGAAACCGGTACGGCCCGGCTCGATGACTTCGGGAACCGATCCGCGGTCCCAGGCGATGACCGGAGTTCCACATGCCATGGCTTCGATCATGACCAGTCCGAAGGGTTCCGGCCAGCATATCGGGAATACCAGTGCCAGCGCGTTGGCGAGAAACTCCGGCTTGTGCTCCGCGCCGATCTCACCAATGAACTCGATCAGCGAATCATCGAGCAGCGGACGGATGACGCTCTCGAAATAAACCTGGTCGGCAGCGTCCACCTTGGCAGCGATGCGCAACGGAATGCCTGCCGCGCGCGCGAGCCGGATGGCACGGTCGGGCCCTTTCTCCGGTGCAATGCGCCCGAGAAAGGCGAGATAACCGCGGTCGGAGGGGTTCGTGTACCAGTAACGCCGCGGAGCGATCCCATGGGGGACGGTGGCAAGCCAGTTGGCCTCGGGCAGCGGATGGCGCTGATGATCGGAGATGGATACCAGGCCATAGTGCGGCCAACGGGCGTACGCGGCCGGCAGATCCTTCAGGTCGGTGCGCGAGTGCAGCGTGGTCACGCTGCGGTGGGCCACGTGCTCGAACATCGGAAAATGCAGCATGTCCAGATGGAAATGCAGGACATCGAACTGCTGGCACCGCTCGCGCACCTCGTGAAGCATGGCGAGATGCGCCGCCAGGTCGGACTTGAGCGGCACCGCATCGAGTCTCAGCGCCTGATCACGCATTGGTATCAGTCTCGCCTCGGTCGAAGATTCGCCGGAGGCGAACAGCGTAACGTCGTGCCCGAGCTCGCTTAGTGCATCACACAGATGTGCGACGACCATCTCGGTGCCGCCGTAGAGCTTCGGCGGGACGGTTTCGCAGAGAGGCGCGATTTGTGCAATCTTCATGGGCTTTCCGCAATCTTCATTGGCATTCCGTTGCCGGCTTCGCTCGGTCTTTTTACCGTGCAGCAGCACTGCTGCGTAATGGTTCAGCCAGGCCTAACGCATGTGAGAATGTTCTTACCCGGCGACACTTTGTGACCACCGGTCTACCCGACCGGGGCGCGGCAGCGGCCCGCGGCCTGACACCCATGACCAGCAGATCGTAATGTGCACTCGCCAGCTCGCGCAGCACTGCGTTGCGCAGGGTGCCCGATGAACGGATCTCGCCACGGACATCTACGCCGAGTGCTCCCCCATCTCGATGTAATGTACCTCCGAAGTGTCAGCGTTGGTTCTGGCTCGAGCCGTTAGCGGTTGTATGTCAGCCGTGGCCGTCAGACAAACAGCGCAACCGCCCGACAGCAGATGCAACTTGGCACCGACAGCTACCGCCCAGGCTGCGAGTTAGGCTGCTTCCCCGAATGCGGCGGAAGCGCCGCCGTAAGCAACAGGACCAGGTCATGGCCAAGCGCAGATACGGCCGCGCCAGCGGCAGGAAGGTTCGCCGCGCGATGCACGAGATGAAGCGCGGCAAACTGCGGAGCGGACGCTCCGGCCGGAAGGTCACGAGCCGTAAGCAGGCGATCGCGATCGGTTTGTCGGAGGCACGTCGCGCCGGCGCCAAGGTTCCCCGGGGTAAGAGATAGCCGCTGAGGCGGCCGGAGACAGCATATGTTGACCATCCTGTTGATCGTTCTGGTGCTCATACTGATCGGAGCTCTTCCCAGCTGGCCCTATAGCCAGGGATGGGGCTACTACCCGAGCGGCACCCTCGGTGTGGTCGTCGTCGTGCTTCTGGTGCTGCTGTTGATGGGCCGTATCTGAACTGAGGGTACGCACGCCTCCCGTCGCCCGGTGGCAAGGAGCGTCGCTTTGGCACCTGCCGATCCGCATCCATGCATAGGCTGGCTGCGTGTGGGCCTCGCCGTCGCCTTCCTGGCTGCCCCCGACATGTCAGCCAGAACGATGCGCGAGCCGCCGAGCACTGCGGAGCGCTACGTGCATGCGTCACCGCCCGCCACGCGCTTCTCGCAGCTCGCGGAAATCACCTCGGCAAACGTTGTCGGACTGATGCCGCTGGTCGCACCGTCGCCCGCGGCAATAATCCCGGGTGCCGCCGTCCCGGACCCGCAGCTCGACTCCGCGACTGCGGCCGACCGTTCACTGCAGCGGTTTGCGGATGAGCGGCCTGAGCAGCTGGCGCTCAGAAGAGACGAGCGCGCTCGACCGCACCCACAGGGCCGCAACGATGTAGTCAGCTACGTGGTGGGCTCTGCGGCAACAGATCTGTCTGCCGGTCCGGCTGCGCCAGCACTGATGCAGCGCGAGCTGCGCGCCTGGGATCCCATCGAGCGGCACATCCTCTGGAGCGTGCGTGAGGCACTGCCGATCTCCTCCGGCATGCTCGTCACCGCCGGTGGTCTGGTCTTCTACGGCACGGACGATGGCTGGTTCAAGGCGCTCGATGCGCGGACAGGCCGCATCCTGTGGAAGCACCGGGTCGAAGGCAAACGGCTCGCTGCCCCCATGAGTTATCGCGGAGCCGGCGGTCATCAGTACATCGTAGTGCGCGCCTCGCCACGCCCCGCGGGCGCTGGCAGCGAGACGCTGTTGCTCTTTGCGCTCGCCAATTAGGCCGTGCAACACTACTCGCAGGGGATTGCAGCATGGCCTTCAAAGACATCCCTCCACGGGAGAGCGGCACTGGACGCGTGCACGTAGTGATCGACACGCCCACCGGCAGCCGCAACAAGTACAAGTACGACGAGCGCTTCGAAGTGATGCGCCTCAGTCGCATACTGCCGCGCGGCGCAGCGTTTCCCTATGACTACGGCTCCATCCCGGGCACCAGGGCGGAGGATGGCGACGCGCTCGATGTACTGGTGCTGCAATTGCCACCCAGCTTTCCCGGGTGTCTCGTGACCGTGAGGCTCATCGGCGTATTGCATGCCGAGCAGCGCGAGGGCGGCAAGCGCATCCGCAACGACCGCCTCATCGGGGTCGCCGATACTCCCGTCAACCCTGCCCGGCTCGAGGAGCTCAGCGCGCTCGATGAGGAGGAACTGCGAGCGATCGAGCATTTCCTCAAGTCCTATAACGCATTCCAGGGACGTGAGTTCGAGATCAAAAGCCGCGGGGACTCGCGCGACGCTACGCGGATCCTCGACAGTGCCATCGAAGCGCATTCCGCCGACGGGAGCTAGATCGCTCATGGCTAGCGCAGAAGCTCATCAAGAAACGCCGCCGCAAACTGTGCAAGCGCGCGCTCACGGTCGGCTTACCCTCTATGCGGAGAAGCCCGGGCACTTCCAGACACGGCTGCGACACTACTTCCGGCAATGGTCGTAACGCTCTGATCCCGCGGTGCGGCGCGCACTTGCGGCAGTTGGCGCGCAGCGCCTCGCTGTAGTCCCTATCCTACGCGCCCTGCCCTCCCATGCTGACACTGCTTGCGCAGGCCGCACGTTAATCTACTGCCGCCGGCGGTCGCGCTCCCGATGCCGTTTACGCCGGGCCCGCTCCGCGGGGGGATGTGTCGGAGAGATGAGTAACCGCCGGCTGTCTGCCGCATGCGCTGCTGCGCCCCTCGCCGGGCGAACCGTTACTGTGGTTTTTCTCCTGCCCGATGTCACCGATTGATGCTGTGGGCCCGCTGCGCGCACGCACCCAGGGAGTCTGCTGATGCAACCTCAGGAAACCCAGCGTCACGTCCGTAGCTCGAACGGCCGCGCCGCGCGCGAAGACGCCAAGCTCGATCAGCGCAAGCTGCTGCGGGCGCTGCAGGCGGTACGCGACGGCGATTTCTCCGCTCGCCTGCCCAGCGATCACACCGGGCTCGCCGGCAAGATCGCCGACACGTTCAACGAGATCGTGACCTCCAATCAGCGCCTGGCGCAAGAGCTGGCGCGCGCCGGACAGATCGTGGGCAAGGACGGACAGACGCGGCATCGCATGGCCAGCGACCGGCGCTCGGGCGCGTGGGGCGAGATGGAGGGCTCGGTCAACACGCTGATCGACGACCTGCTGTGGCCGACCACCCAGGTAACGCGCACCATTTCGGCCGTGGCCAAGGGAGACCTGCAGCAGACCATGAGCCTGCAGGTCGATGGACGGCCGCTCAAGGGCGAGTTCCTGCGCTCGGCGACGGTCGTAAATGCCGTCATCGAGCAGATGAGCGCGTTCACTTCCGAGGTAACTCGCGTCGCGCGCGAGGTCGGCACCGAAGGCAAGCTCGGCGGCCAGGCGGCCGTGCCGGGTGTGGCGGGCACGTGGAAGGATCTGACCGACAGCGTGAACTCGATGGCGAGCAATCTCACCGCCCAGGTGCGTAACATCGCGGAAGTGACCATTGCGGTCGCCAACGGCGACCTGTCGCGCAAGATCACGGTCGATGTGCGCGGCGAGATCCTGCAGCTCAAAGAGGCCATCAATCGCATGGTGGACCAGCTGCGCTCGTTCGCGTCCGAGGTGACGCGCGTGGCACGCGAGGTGGGCACCGAAGGCAAGCTCGGCGGCCAGGCGATCGTCTCGGGCGTCGCCGGCACCTGGAAGGATCTCACCGACTCGGTGAATGCCATGGCCACCAACCTCACCGGGCAGGTGCGCAACATCGCCGAGGTCACCACCGCGGTCGCGCGCGGTGACCTCTCGCGCAAAATCACCGTCGACGTCAAGGGCGAGATCCTCGAGCTGAAGAACACCATCAATACCATGGTCGATCAGCTCAACGGCTTCGCGGCGGAAGTGACCCGCGTTGCGCGCGAAGTGGGCACCGAAGGCAAGCTCGGCGGCCAGGCGCTGGTGCCGGGTGTGGCCGGTACGTGGAAGGACCTGACGGACAGCGTGAACTCGATGGCCGGTAATCTCACCGGCCAGGTGCGCAACATCGCCGAGGTCTCGACTGCCATTGCGAGCGGCGATCTGTCGCGCAAGATCACCGTCGACGTACGTGGCGAGATCCTGCAGCTGAAGGAGACCATCAACACCATGGTCGACCAGCTGCGCTCGTTCGCCTCGGAAGTGACGCGCGTGGCGCGCGAGGTCGGCACCGAAGGCCGGCTGGGTGGCCAGGCGGTGGTGCCTGGTGTCGCCGGCACCTGGAAGGATCTCACCGACAGCGTCAATTCCATGGCCGGCAACCTCACCGGGCAGGTGCGCAACATCGCCGAGGTCGCCACCGCGATCGCCAACGGCGACCTGTCGCGCAAGATCACTGCGGACGTCAAGGGAGAGATCCTGCAGCTGAAGGAATCGATCAACACCATGGTCGATCAGCTCAACGCGTTCGCCGCGGAGGTCACGCGCGTGGCGCGTGAAGTCGGTACCGAGGGCAAGCTCGGTGGCCAGGCCGAGGTGAAGGGCGTGAGCGGTGTGTGGAAGGACCTCACCGAAAACGTGAATTCCATGGCGAGCAACCTCACCGGCCAGGTGCGCAACATCGCCGAGGTCGCCACCGCCATCGCCCGCGGCGACCTGTCGCGCAAGATCACCGTCGACGTGCGTGGCGAGATCCTGCAGCTGAAGGAAACCATCAATACCATGGTGGACCAGCTCAACGCGTTCGCCGCCGAAGTCACCCGTGTGGCACGTGAGGTCGGCACCGAGGGCAAGCTCGGCGGTCAGGCCGACGTCAAGGACGTGAGCGGCGTGTGGAAGGACCTCACCGACAAGGTCAACTCCATGGCGAGCAACCTCACCGGGCAGGTGCGCAACATAGCCGAGGTGGCCACCGCCATCGCCCGCGGCGATCTGTCGCGCAAGATCACCGTGGACGTACGCGGCGAGATCCTGCAGCTCAAGGAGACGGTCAACACCATGGTCGACCAGCTCAACAGCTTCGCCGCCGAGGTCACGCGCGTCGCGCGCGAGGTCGGCACCGAGGGCAAGCTCGGCGGTCAGGCCATCGTTCCCGGCGTGGCCGGCACCTGGAAGGATCTCACCGATAACGTCAACTCGATGGCACGCAATCTCACCGGCCAGGTGCGCAACATCGCCGAAGTCTCCACCGCGATCGCGCGCGGCGACCTGTCGCGCAAGATCACGGTCGACGTCAAGGGCGAGATCCTGCAGCTGAAGGAGACCATCAACACCATGGTCGATCAGCTGAACGGTTTCGCGGCCGAGGTGACCCGCCTCGCGCGCGAGGTCGGCACCGAGGGCAAGCTCGGCGGCCAGGCCGTGGTACCGGGAGTCGCCGGCACCTGGAAGGACCTGACCGACAACGTCAACGTCATGGCCAACAACCTGACCAACCAGGTGCGTGGCATCGTCAAGGTGGTGACCGCGGTCGCCAACGGTGACCTGCGCCAGCGCCTCACGGTGGAGTCCAAGGGCGAAGTCAACGCGCTGGCCGACACCATCAACAGCATGACCGACACGCTGGCGATCTTCGCCGACCAGGTCACCAGTGTCGCGCGCGAGGTCGGCGTCGAGGGCCGGCTCGGCGGACAGGCGCACGTGCCGGGTGCAGCCGGAACCTGGAAGGACCTCACCGCCAACACCAATCTGCTCGCCGCCAACCTCACCAATCAGGTGCGCGCGATCGCCGAGGTCGCCACCGCGGTCACCAAGGGCGACCTGACACGCTCGATCCAGGTGGAAGCGCGCGGCGAGGTGTCGGAGCTGAAAGACAACATCAACGCCATGATCGGCAACCTGCGCGTCACCACCGACCGCAACAAGGAGCAGGACTGGCTGAAGACCAATCTCGCAAAATTCAGCCGCATGATGCAGGGACAGCGCGATCTGGTCACCGTCGGCAAGCTGCTGCTCTCTGAGCTCGCGCCGCTGGTCAACGCCCAGCAGGGAATCATCTATGTCACCGAGGGACCGGACGGCGCGTACCTGCGCGAGCTGGCGAGCTACGCCGATGAGCCGTACGAAGGCCGCGAGCCGCGCCGCTACGGCATGGGCGAGGGCCTGGTCGGTCAGGCCGCGGTGGACCGCCAGCGCCTGCTGCTGACCGACACTCCGGACGATTCGATCCACATCCGCAGCGGACTGCTCCATGCGCAACCGCGTAACGTGGTGGTGCTGCCGGTGTTGTACGAAGGCCACGTGAAGGCGGTCATCGAGCTGGCGTCGCTCGGCGAGTTCACCGCCTCGCAGCTGGCGTTCCTCGAGCAGCTGACCGGCAGCATCATCGGCGTGGTGCTCAACACCATCGAAGCGACCATGCGCACCGAGGGACTGCTGAAGCAGTCGCAGCAGCTCGCGACCGAGCTGCAGACGCAGCAGACCGAGCTGCAGCAGACCAACGAGGAGCTTGCCAATAAGGCGAAGCTCCTGGCGGAGCAGAATGCCGAGGTCGAGCGCAAGAACGAGGAGATCGAGCTGGCACGGCGTGCACTGGAGGAGAAGGCCGCGGAGCTCGCGCTCACCTCGCGTTACAAGTCAGAGTTCCTGGCGAACATGTCGCACGAGCTGCGCACTCCACTCAACAGCATCCTGATCCTCGGGCAGCAGCTGGCGGAGAATGCCGGCGGCAACCTGAGCACGCGGCAGGTGGAGTTCGCCAACACCATCCACGGCGCCGGCACCGACCTTTTGAATCTCATCAGCGACATCCTCGATCTGTCGAAGATCGAGTCGGGTACGGTTACGGTGGAGTGCGAGGAGCTGCTGTTCACGCATTTGCGTGAGACCATCGACCGCAATTTCCGCCACGAAGCCGAGGCGCGCAAGCTGTCCTTCACCGCCGACTTCGACCAGCGTCTGGGTCGCGCGATCACCACCGACTCCAAGCGCCTGCTGCAGGTGCTGAAGAATCTGCTGTCGAACGCCTTCAAGTTCACCGAGCGCGGCGGTGTGCGGCTGCATGTCGCGATTGCGACCGGGGGCTGGAGCAGCGAGCACCCGACGCTGAGCCAGGCACCCTCGGTGGTCGAGTTCTCGGTGAGCGATACCGGCATCGGTATCCCGCCGGAAAAACAGCGCATCATCTTCGAGGCGTTCCAGCAGGCCGATGCCGGCACCGCGCGCAAATACGGTGGTACGGGCCTCGGGCTCGCCATCAGCCGCGAGCTCGCGCACCTGCTCGGCGGCGAGATTCGCCTGAGCAGCATCGCTGGCAGCGGCAGCACCTTCACCCTCTACCTGCCACTCAGCTATCTCGGGCCCGCCTACAGTCGCGCCGCCGGCGGCACGGGCCCAGTGGCCGCTACCCCCCACACCGCTGCGTTCCAGCCGGCGGTGCTGCCCGTGGTGCGCGGCGAGGAAATCCCGGACGACCGGGATGACCTGCAGCCGAACGATGCCGTCCTGCTGGTCGTGGAAGACGACCCGCACTACGGCCGCATACTGCTCGACATGGCGCGCGCGCGCGGCTTCAAGGTGCTGCTGGCGCGCACCGGCGCCGATGCGCTCGCTTTGGTGCGCAAGCACCGGCCGACGGCGGTGTCGCTCGATGTATTCCTGCCGGACATGCTCGGCTGGACCGTGCTCAACCAATTGAAGCGCAACGCCGAGACCCGCCATATCCCGGTGCAGATCCTCACCATCGAGGACGAGCGCCAGTACGGGCTCGAGCGCGGCGCGTTCTCCTTTATCACCAAGAGCGTGACTACCGAGGGCCTCGAGGAAGCGCTCGAGCGCCTGAAGAGCTTCACCGCAAGCCACGTGCGCCGTCTGCTCGTCGTCGAGGACGATCCGGCCGAGCAACTGAGCGTGCGCGAGCTGCTCGGTCACACCGACGTCGAGATCGTTGCCGCCGGGACCGGTGCGGAGGCACTCGCGGCCATGCGCGCGGGGAGCTTCGACTGCATGGTGCTCGACCTGCGGCTGCCGGACATGTCCGGATTCGAG
>Ga0306920_100000795_pt1 | contig 38082 bp, 35 predicted proteins | sample flu12Cox44000170_FD_204666 | JGI IMG/M metagenome (GOLD analysis project Ga0306920, IMG submission 204666) | Lab enrichment of tropical soil microbial communities from Luquillo Experimental Forest, Puerto Rico - flux4day.12C.oxic.44.000.170 (v2)... | ecosystem: Environmental > Terrestrial >... | reverse complement strand
CTCGATGACCGCGAGCACCTTGCCGCGGCGCGCCAAAATGTCGATCTCGCCGGCCGGGCAGCGCCAGCCGCGCGCCAGGATATGCCAGCCACGCAGCCGAAGGTGCCAGAGGCAGAGCCACTCCGCCACCCGCCCCCGGCGTTGCGCGCGTTGGCGGGCAAGCGCACTCTTCCGCCTGACTTGCCTCATCCTTTCTCGCTCCGGATGGCGAGAGCCCGGCGATACAGCTCGCTGCGCGGCAAGCCGGTCGCCGCGGCAACCGTTGCGGCGGCGTCGCGCATGCCGAGGTTGGCGAGTGCGGCGCGCAACCGGCTGTCGACCACCGCATGATCGGGTGCGGTCGGCTCGGGCGGACCGACGACGACCACCGCCTCGCCGCGCGGTGGCCCCGCGTCTCGGTAATAGGTGGCGAGGTCCGCGAGCCGCCCGCGCTGGATCTCCTCGTGCAGCTTGGTCAGCTCACGTGCCACGGCCGCGGGCCGGTTGTCGAGGAGCGCGGCCATGTCGCTGAGGCATCCGGCGAGCCGCGAGGTGCCTTCGAAGAACACCAAGGTTGCTTCGAGAGCTGACCAGCGTTCGAGCGCGCGACGGCGCGCCGCTCGGCGCGGCGGCAGAAAGCCGGCAACGAGAAACACGTCGGGCGGCAAGCCGGAGAGGATCAACGCGGTCAGCGCCGCGGACGGGCCGGGGATTGCCGTTACGGGCAGATCTTCGGCGATCGCTGCCCGGACGAGCTTGTAGCCAGGGTCGCAGACGAGCGGCGTCCCGGCATCGGAGACCAGAGCCACTCTTTCGCCGCGGCGCAGTGCGGCGAGGATGGTAGGCCGCGCCCGCTCGGCATTGTGGTCGTGATAAAGGTCGAGCGGTGTGGTGATGTTGTAGCGAGCGAGTAGCCGTGCGGTCACCCGGGTATCCTCGCAAAAGATCCGATCGACACCGCGCAGCACCGCGAGAGCGCGCAAAGTGACATCGCCGAGATTGCCGATCGGTGTCGCCACGAGATAGAGACCCGGTGCGAGCGTGGCTTCGGGCATCGGAGAGGGGTCGGGTTTACTCGCCGCCGAGTGGCGGCTAGGCTCGCCGCATCCGTAGCCACTCCTGCCGGAGATCACCCTTGCCGCGCCGGTGTCTCGCCCGGTTCGCCTCACCCTGCGTCGTCCTCGCCCTTATCGCGCTCGCCGCTTGCGCGCCGCCGATGGTACCGGCGCCGCTTGCTGCCCGGCAACCACTCTATGGGCGCGCACCGCCGCCGATGCCGCCCGGGGCGCCGGCGCCGGCGGCACCTGTAGCCGAGACCGGGCCGGCCAAGGTCGCGCTGCTCGTTCCGCTGTCGGGCGCCAATGCCGCGCTCGGTCAGGCAATCCTCGACGCGGCCCAGCTGGCGCTGTTCGAGGCATCAGACGATCGGCTGACATTGGTTCCCCGCGACACCAGCGGGAACGCCGAAGGGGCGGCAAAGGCGGCGCGCGCGGTGATCGCCGGCGGGGCGCGGCTGATCCTCGGGCCGCTGCTCGCCGTCGAGGTCGAAGCGGTCAAGCCGCTGGCCCGCGACGCTCATCTCAATGTCATCGCCTTTTCGACCGTGACCGAGCTCGCCGGCGGCAACACCTTTCTGATGGGCTTTTTGCCGCGCCAGGAAGTCGTCCGCGAGGTGGGCCAGGCGCGCGACCGCGGGCTCGCCCGTTTCGCGGCACTGGCGCCAAACTCGCCCTACGGCCATCTGATGGCGGACGCGCTGCGCGACGTCGCCTCGGCGAGCGGTGCGACGATGACCCGGGTCGAGTTCTACGATCCGCGCGACGATGATACCGCACCGGCGGTCCGGCGCCTGATGCTGGGGGGTGGCGCCTCCGCCGCCCCGGATGCCGCCGCAGCGGCCGCACCGTCTTTCGATGCGCTGCTGCTGCCCGAAGGCGGCGCCAGGCTCAAACAGATCGCTCGCCAAGTCAAAGAGGCGGAGATCGACATGAAACCGGTTCAGCTGCTCGGCAGCGGGCTTTGGGACGTGCCCGATATCGGCAATGAGCCGGCCCTCGCCGGCGGCTGGTTCGCCGCCGCAGCGCCCGAGCCGCGGCGGGTTTTCGAGCAGCACTTCCGGGAAGTCTACGGCCATGAACCGCCCCGCTTGGCGTCGCTCGGCTACGACGCCGCAGCACTCGCCGCGGCGCTGTCGCGCGGTGCGGGCGGCGAGCCCTTCTCGCAACAGGCGATCCTCAACCCGAGCGGGTTCACCGGGGTCGACGGGCTGTTCCGCTTTGCCCCGAGCGGGCTCGTGCAGCGCGGCCTCGCGGTGCTCGAGGTCGAGCCGCAAGGTGATGTCCTGGTCAGCCCGGCGCCGCAGACGTTCCAGGATCTCGGCTACTGAGCCGGCCGTTTTCCGTGCTCGCTGGGAATATACAGCGTGGAACCCGATTTCGGGCCGTTTTGCGACGCGATCACCGTTGTTTTTGCACCGAGTAAGAGGGCGAATTCCCTAGTTTGGCGAACAGGGAATTAAATCGACCTAACAGGGAGCTAAATCGGCCGAATAGAGAATTAAATCGCCCCACCAGCGTATCAAGCGATCGATCGACTTGAGCGGCTCACTCGTGCCAAGCCGGGGGAAAGGGTACCGGCTGGTCCGGGGAGCGCGGCGTCGGCTCGTCCGGCCCTGTCGCTTTGGGCGTGGGTTCTGCCTCGGGCACGATTTGGGGTAGGATCCCGGGTCGCCGCGCCCAAGCCGCTGGGAGGGTGTTGCGCCTCCGTCGCGCGGTTTGGACCATCACCAGCCGGCCGACCTCTTCGGCCTCCGCGGGATCGATCTCGGGCCCGTCGGGGGCGGCCAGAACGACCGCCTCCAGGGCTTCGATCGTTGCGTGCCAACGATCGGTGGCGTCAGGCTTATCGCGAAAATCGGTCATGGCAGAAACTCATCTAGTTGGCCGCGCAGAATGGCGCGGGCGAGGCGCTTGCGTGCGGCCTCGTGGCGCTTCCGGCTGAGCTGCGGCGCGGGATGGCCGGCCCCGCCCAGATATTGCCGCGCCAAGGCGCCGATAAACGCCAGCACGTCCGGATCCCCGGCAAAAAACTGCGCGATGGCGGCTAGGCACTGGCGAGCGTGGAGCCGAGCGTCCGGGGGTGCGACCGCGCGAGTCTCGCCGCCCGCCAGCGCGCGCTCGGCCAGATCCCGGCGCTCGTGTACGCGACCATCGACCAGGCTGCGCATGATGCCGGCGATGAAGGCCAGCAATGGCACGCCGTCGGGCCAGCGGCGCGAGCCGTCGAGGGCGCGCAACAGCGCCTCGTTCAACAGCTCGTCCCATTCGAGGCCCGGCAGTAGGCGGGCACGGAGCTGCGCTAACCGCTTCAGCCGTACCAGATCGGACGGCGTCAGCGCAGCGAGGGCGCGGGCGACCGCCTCGGTCGAAGAGTCGGCCGAGGCGGCAGCGGTATCGGAGCGCACCGGATGGAGCATCGCGTACTACCGCGATATGCGCGCGGGAGGTTCGGATCGGGACAGCGATCTGCAAAAAAATTCTACCCGGCCGCTGTCCGATCACCCGCCGGCGCCGCGCATTGGGGTGCGAGGCTTCCGGATTGCAGGCGGTGGCAAATGGATCGGGAAACGGAACTCGGCTTGGTGCGGCGCGCTTACGCGAAGGAGATCATGGCGACGTCGGGGATCCCCGACGCGCGTCGAGACGGCCTTTGCCGAAGTGCGCCGCGAGGATTTCCTCGGTCCAGGACCATGGTCGATCATCGGATGGCGGGACGATTGGCGGGGCGATTATATCCCGACGCCGAGTGCCGACCCGGCTTACCTCTACCTCGACCACGTGGTCGGGATCCTGCCGGAGCGGCATCTCAACAACGGCCAGCCTTCGCTGCACGCCAAACTGCTCGCCCATGCCGGCCCTCAGCAGGGAGACCACGTCGTGCACATAGGCACCGGCACCGGCTACTACACCGCCATCATGGCTCATCTGGTGGGGCGTTCGGGTAAGGTGACGGCGATCGAGCTCGATCCCGGTCTTGCGGCTCGCGCCCGAGGCAACCTCTCATCATATCCCAATGTCAGCGTCATCTGCGGGAACGGGGCGGTCGTGCCGTTCGATGCCGCTGATGTCGTTTATGTCAACGCCGGGGCGTCCCGACCGGCCGAGACGTGGCTCGACGGGTTGTCGCAGGGTGGGCGGCTCATTCTGCCGCTGACCACGAACAAGGGGTTTATGGACAACGATCCTCCCGTCCCGATCGAGCGACGGGGGGCGGTTTTCCGGATCGAGCGACGGTCGGCCGAGTTTCTGGCGCGATGGATTTCTCCGGTCACCATCTTCCCTTGCGAGGGGGCCCGCGACCCGCTGTCCGAGGCGGCTCTGGCCGAAGCGTTCGAGAAGGGCGGCTGGAAAGAAGTCACCGGGCTGTGCCGCAGCAATGACGTATCGCAGGGTCGCTGCTGGCTTCGCAGGCCCGGATGGTGTCTGACGCGCGACGTCACGCAGCCGGAGGATCACCCACCCCGCACCGGGGCGGCCCCTATCGCGGCGCGCGCGGCTGCCACAAGCGGCTGCCATTGAGGAACAGGTTGACGCAATCATCCGTCCAGGGCTCGAGCTCGGTCTCGGCGACCATCAGGCGGTTGAGGGAAAGCGCTGTCGGTATCAGGACGGCGTGCAAACTCAGTCGCGCCAGGCGCCGCAGGACCTCCTCGCTGCTGCCGCCCTCTCAGAGCGGCGTACCGGCGGGCGGCCGTAGCTTTTCGAAACACAACATTCATGCACGCCGTGACGTCAGCTTTTCGATTCCAATAAGAACCTTTAGTTCCGGCCGACTTTTGCCGCGACATCAATCATGAGCGAAAGCCGGCGAGAAGATTTGACGACTGATATCTTACGGGATATTCGACGGGCGAAGGCGGGCACGAGAATTTTGCAGGGGATGAGGAGACAATACCTCAGGCGTGTCGCGGCGGCGGCGCTGCTGTCGGTGGTGATGTCGGGCGGTGGCGCGCAGGCCCAAAAGTCCGGCGGGATCTTGCGGGTCTATCACCGCGACAGCCCGGCCAGCATGTCGATCCACGAGGAGGGGACCAACTCAGTCGCCATCCCGATGATGGCGGTGTTCAACAACCTCGTGCTCTACGACCAGCATCAGGCGCAGCCGGCCGAGCCGCCGAGAAGCTGCGCCTCAACCCGCGCAAATCCTGGTGGAACAACGTCGCTGAGATCGGCGCCGACAGCCCTGCCGAGGCGACCCTCGTGCTGAAGCGGCCACAGCCGGCGATCCTGGCGCTGATTGCCTCGCGCTACACGCCGGTCTATCCCTGCCACGTCGCGCCGCGCGACATGCGGCAGCACCCGATCGGCACGGGTCCGTTCAAATTTATCGAGTTCAAGACGAACGAGAGCATCAGGCTCGCCCGCAATCCCGATTACTGGAAACCGGGGCGGCCCTATCTCGATGGCATCGAATACACGATCATCCCCAACCGCTCGACCGCGATCCTCGCCTTCGCCGCCGGCAAGTTCGACTTGACTTTTCCCTACGAGGTCACGGTGCCGCTGATGAAGGATGTGCAGAGCCAGGCGCCGCAGGCGGTCTGCGAGCTGGTGCCGAGCAATGCCAGCACCAATCTGCTGGTCAACCGCGAGGCGCCGCCCTTCGACAACCCCGAGCTGTGCCGCGCGCTGGCATTGGCGCTCGACCGCAAGAGCTTTATCGACATCCTCGCCGAAGGGCAGGGCGACATCGGCGGAGCCATGCTGCCGCCGCCGGCCGGCGTCTGGGGCATGCCGCCCGATGTTCTGGCGACGATCCCCGGCTATGGCCCCGACGTCGCCAAGAACCGCGCCGCGGCCCGCGCAATCAACCAGCGGCTCGGCTATGGGCCCGACAAGCGCCTCGCGATCAAGGTCGCGGCGCGCAACATCGCAGGCTATCGCGACCCGGCGATCATGCTGATCGACCAGCTGAAGGAGATCGGGATCGACGGCGAGCTCGACCCGATCGAGACCGCCAACTGGTTCCCCAAGCTCGCCCGCAAGGACTATCAGATCGGTCTCAACAACACCGGCAGCGGCGTCGACGACCCCGACCAGCAATTCTTCGAGAATTACGGCTGCGGCTCGGAGCGCAACTACACCGGCTACTGCAACACCGAGCTGGAGAAACAGTTCGTTGCGCAGTCTGAGATCGCCGACCGCGACAAGCGCCGGCATCTCGTCTGGGACATCGACAAGCAATTGCAGGAGGACGGCGCGCGCCCGATCATCTCCCACAACCGCGCGGCCACCTGCATGCAGCTGCAAGTCAAAGGGCTGACCATCATGGTTAACAGCCAATACAACGGCTGGCGCATGGAAGACGTCTGGCTCGAGCGCTAGATCGGGCGGCTATGGCGCCTTGAGCCAACTCGGCGACCGCAGAGCAACAGCCGCTCCCGACCCATGTCGGCCGCTCAGCTCGGTCGAGGGAAACGGCGGTTTATGCCCCGAAGCCGTCATTCCCGGCGCACATCGCGTTCAACTGAGTCGGATGGAAAGACGGCCATTCGGCCCACGTAATCCTGCAACCCCGCGGCACCGTTCACTACTCGACGATCACCTCTCCATACATCCAAGGGTGCGGCGCACAAATATAGTAATAAACGCCCGGCTCGCTGAAGGTGATAGCTTTGGACTCACCTTTGGCCAGAACACCGGTATCCCACTTAGCTTGTTTGACCTCCGTGGCTGTGTGAGGGATGTCGCCAACATTGGTAAACGTCACGCTCGTTCCCGCTTTGATTCGGGTGCGGGCCGGGAAATAAACATACTCCATGTTGTTGTCGCCAATCTTGATCGTATTGGCCCCTTGAGCGATCGGTCCGGTGGGTCCGCCGACGGTCGGTGGTGGTGGCGGCGGCCACAACGGGCCCAGTTGGCCCTTCAGCGAGAAGGCCCACAGCGCGTCACCGTATGCGCTGCCTGTCAATCGATTGCCGCCCGTAGCGATGGCGATATATTGGTCTCCATCTACGTCGTAGACTACCGGAGGCGCCTCGGCGCCAAAGCCAGTCTGGAATCGCCACAACTCCAGACCGGTCTTGGCATCATAGGCCAGGAAGTTGCCGTCGGGTTCGCCGTGGAAAACGAGGCCACCGGCCGTAGCTGTCGAACCGCTGCCATTGCCGATGCGATACGGTGTTTTATTCTGCCACTTGATCTTGTTCGTGTCTTTCGCGATCGCCGTAAACGTACCGCTCATCGGCGAGCCGATCGGCGCGGCTTGGGTGCCGCCGTCGTAGCGCTGTCCGCGCACGTATGTGGTATCGTACCGCACAAAGGCGCTCGTCCGCACGGTGCCAGGCACGTAGAAACTGCCAGTTTCTGGATTGTACGACATAGGCGACCAGTTTGCGCCCCCGATCCCCGACGGCTGCACCAGTACCGGTTCTTCCCAAAAGACCTCGAAGATGCAGCCGGCTTTTTTGTAACCCTCGAGCGGCTGAGAACACTGGGGTACTATTGCGTCCCCAATAGGGTACGGCTGTGTCTTCGCTGTCTTCTGCCGCGGCTCCTGGGGCACCGGGCGCTCCTCAATGCCGATCAGCGGTTTGCCGTCGGTACGGTCGAGGATGTAGACCCAGCCAGTGCGGCCAGCTTGCGCAATTCCCTTGCGCGGTTGACCATTTATCACCGTGTCGAACAGGACAACTGGGCTCGCTGCATCGTAGTCCCAAATGTCGTGATGCACCTCCTGGAAGTGCCAAACATAGTCGCCGGTCTTGGCCTTCAGCGCGAGAATCGAAGCGCAGAAGAGATTATCTCCTTCGCGCGTCGCGCCGTTGTAATCCGGCCCGCAATTGCCGGTGGAGAAATAGACGAGCCCGAGCTGCGGATCAAGCGCCGGCGTGTTCCAGACCGCTGCTCCGCCGCGCACCGAATCATCGGTTCCGGCGGGCCAGGTGTTACTGCCGACCTCGCCCGGGCCGGGCAAAGTATACCATCGCCACAGGATGTTGCCGGTCTTGGCGTCAAGCGCCGTCAGCCGACCGCGCACGCCGAATTCACCACCAGTGATGCCGCTATACACGATGCCGTCGTAGTACAGCGGCGCGCTGGTGATTCCGTACCCGTTATGCCAGTCTATGATTGTAGTCCTCCACACCTCCTTACCGGTCTTAATGTCGAGCGCCACGACATTCGCGTCGAACTGGCCGAGGAACACCATTCCCTCGCCCATCGCCAGCCCGCGGTTAACCCAGCCGCAACAGATGGTCCAGATGTTCTGGTCAATCCCCGACCAGCGCTCCCACAGGATCTCGCCAGTCTTCGCATTCAAGGCGAAGACATCGTCATTGCCGGTAACGATATACATGATCCCGTCCTTGACGAGCGGCGACGCCTCGAACGAGTACTTGCCGCCAAACCCGGAGCCTTTGAGGCGGGTCATCCAGGCTCCCTTGAGCTGCTTGACGTCTGGGTGTCGACCTGCTCGAGCGTTGAAAAGCGTTGATTGGTTAGATTGCCCCCGTTGGTGACCCAATCCTTCCCGATGGGACTCTGCAATAGCCGGTCGATCTCCGGATCCGCAGCTTTAACGGGTGCGGCCTCCCCAGACAACAACCCGAGGAACATCACCACCCAGACGATTCGCCGTGCGCAACGCCGCATCATCTTCCTCCCTGATTTTGCTGGCATGAGGCCAGTTCGAATGCCTTTCAGCTTAACACAAACCGATGCCCTTTGTCAGTCCGTTGATTAAAATTAGCGCAGCGCGGTTGGAACGCCTCGGCGATTGCCACTAGTGCAGCCGTTCCGGGCAGGTGACTGAGCCCCGACGGTCGTCTGCCTCGCAGATCTGTCTCGGGGCGCGACGTGGAGGCATCGCCCGGACATTATGCGAATGCACGCGGTAAACGGCGCTCATTCCTCAGGCATCCCTGCCTTGCGCAGGCCAGCGAAATAAGTGTTCTCAAACAAATCACGGATCTTTGGCACGCCCCAATATTGACTAGTCTTCAGGTGGGCCATGCTCGAATAACGATTGTCGCTGCTCAGCCTGCGGGCTTCGGCGAGTGCGGCGACGGGGTTTTCGGTCTCACCTTTGAGAGCATAGGCGGAGGCGAGGTAGGCGTGAGGCGGCGCTCGTCCCGGATTGGCGCTCCGCGCCTTTTCAAACCAAAGAATTGCCTCCTCGGTGCGCGATTGGAGCAAATGGACGATGCCAATACGGAGATACCAATTGCCGATGAAGGGATCATGGGGGCTGAGCCGAATCGCTTGTTCCTGAAGCGGGATCATCTCCTAGATCGATCCGGTGTAAAACTTGCACTCTCCAAGAGCAGCGATTAGGCCCACGTTAGGATTATTGGACGCGGTGGCCGACTCGAATTCAGGAATGGCCTCCTCGCAACGGCCCTGCGCACGCAAGACCTGAGCTTTAGCCCAATGTGCAAGATTGCTGCGGGGCGATGCCGCTAGCGCTTGTCCGGCCAACCCTTCCGCACGTCCTATATCGGCTGTGGCGTTGTCGGTTAGTTGATCGAGCACGCGGCCCGCAAGCGCGATTGCCAAATAGCTCTGTGCGGCAGCGGAATTCGGATCCAGCGCCAACGCGCGTTCAAACATCGAGATCCGCTCCGCGTAGACATCGCGCGCTGGTCGCTTCCCAAAAGCTAAGGCGCGACCGCGCATAATGTAGTCGATCACCTCGGGTTGCTCGATCATCCGGGCGGCTTCCGCGCCGATTAGCTCGACCCTGAGCGCGTTTGCGATCCGAGTTGTAATCTCATTTTGCAAGGCGAGCAGATCGCCCGAGTCGCGGTCGAACCGCTCTGCCCACAGATGCGTGTCGGTCTCGGCATCGATCAGTTGGATATTGATGCGAATTTGCTTGCTCGCGCGCTGGACGCTTCCCTCCAGTACATAGCGTACACCAAGCTCGCGGCCGATCTGCTTTGCGTCGGTCGGTTTATCCTTATAGGTGAATGCGGTATTGCGCGAGATTACGAGCCAGTTCGGGAACCGGGACAGGTCGGTTGTCAGATCCTCGGTGATCCCGTCGGCAAAATATTGCTGGTCCGGGTCGCTGTTCAGATTGACGAAGGGCAGTACAACGATCGACAACCGGGGAGCGACAACGGGCTGCGAGATTGAGGTAGCGGTTGGCGCACTCGCCATCGGTACCGTAGAGGCGGATCTCATCCCGGGCCACATCCACCAGACGCTAACGCCGATCACAAGGGCCGCCGCGACCGCCGCCGCGATGGCAAGAACTGTGCCCCGCCGTTGCCGTGGGGCCGAGGTCGGCGCGCTCGTCGACGGCAATTCGGCGACCGCCTCAGGGCGCAACGTATAGACCCGGACGGGTCGAGCGATGTTCTTGACGCTCTGCTCGCCCATATCGTCGAGCGAGTAAGGCAGCCTGTCGCGGATCTGATCGCGCACCGTCCGCGAGACGCAGATGCCGCCAGGCTCCGCGAGCGCTTCCAAGCGTGCCGCGACATTGACGCCGTCGCCAAAAATGTCACCCCCGTCGAGGATGACGTCGCCGAGATTGATGCCCATGCGAAATTTGATGCGGCGCTCGACGGTGACGTCCGGTTCGCGGTCGATCATTCCGCGCTGCACCTCGGTGGCGCAGCGCATCGCGTCCACGACGCTCGGGAATTCCACCAACATTCCGTCGCCGGTGTTTTTGACGATGCGACCCTGGTGCTGCTTGATCTTCGGATCGACCAGCTGTCGAAGATGCGTCTTGAGGCGCTCGTGTGTGCCTTCTTCATCGGCCCCCATCAGGCGCGAATCGCCCGCCACATCAGCGGCGAGGATCGCGGCAAGATGGCGAGTCGAGGGAATGATCACACAGCCCCACCCCTGCTCGGGGCTACCGAATTGCTTAATGATACACCGCAACGCGGACCGTGCAATATCGAAGCACGGCGCCCGTTCGGGCGGATGACCGTCCTCGAGAATCTCGAATAGGGCGCCTGAGCCCGACGTCGCGGAACCGAATTAGAGGAGGACCTTGCTCGTGTCTTCGCCTTCTTTCCACGGGAGCACCTCCGCCGGATCGCCGCACCTTGTCGGGCGAAGCAGCAGATGGTGGTAATCGGTCGGGCCCTGATGATGCGACCGAAGCTCCTGCGCTTGGAGAAGACGCCGATGGGCTCGTCCGCCCCACGTCGCACGGCGGCCGCGATCACCGACCGCGCCTAGGACCTCCACACCGGCCAGATGGCGCTAAGCGGCCCCGCCGCCGTGCGGCGCAACACCGAGCAGATCCGCTACACCTATTCGGGCGAGCTCAAAGCGGATTAGATTCGCTCCCTCCTCAATCATTCACAACCTGCAAACGCAATCCGAACAGTCGAGCCGCTGCTCTATCACGCTGAGCTAAACGCGCTTCCGGACCCCGGGGACAGCTAATGGGTCGAACTTCTCCGTTCCGGGGCGAGGGCGGGAAGGTCCGGAATCGGCGCACAGGGGTAATTCAACGCGAGAGCCGTTCCCCGCACGGTCGACGGACCTTGGGTCGGGCGGATGATGGGTTCCGCGCCCTGTCGGGGGGAGCCGACGGTGAGGGAGAGCAGGCCGCGGGCTCGTAAAAGGCGATGGCCGCGCACTAATGTGTCTCGCTCGGAGTGTCCCGACGCATTGCCCGATTGGCCCCGTTTCCACCGGTTCGCGGCCAGAACCGGGGGTAACGCTCGCCTAGGTTCGGCGATCGCCGATACCACTTACGGGTAAAGGGGTCCTCGGGCGCGGTCTCTGATCCCTGATCCCGAGGAGCAGCAGGCGACAGTCGACATGGTCAAGATCCACCCGCGCGGCGATGGCCGATGCAGATCTGCGACGAGCTTCTGGCGCGCGGGTTCCAAATCAGCGACCAATTGGGGGCAACCGTAACGGAAACCCTCGCTGTCATTGCGCGCTTGCCGCTTCGCGTCGCGACGACGATGCCGCTGGTCGCTAGGCGAAGCGATAGACGTGCAATCACAGGAAGGAATCTACCATGCGTCTCTTCGTCTGCTTGGTGCTCGTCGTCGCATTCGCCTCCAGCACAGCTTCCGCGCAATCCGAGGCGTGGAGCACGAGTTGGACCGCCTCCGTGCAAGGTCCCTATCCAGTCGGGAACCCTTCCGCGCAGCCGGACCAGCGCTTCGCATTCCCCACGCCGCCGGCAGGCGCCAACGACCAGACCTTCCGGCTCGTAGTGCGCCCCGATCTCTGGGGACGCCAGGCGCGGCTGAGTTTCTCCAACGCCTTCGGTACCAAGCCGATTACCTTCGACGGCATCTTCGTCGGCTTGCAGCTAGGCGGCGCCGCTGTTGTTGCGGGCACGAACCAGCCGGTCCGCTTCGGCGGCAGACCCGGGGTCACGATTGCGCCCGGCGAATGGGTCTGGAGCGACGCGGTCGCTCTTCCGTTCGTCGCCGACCCCGAGGCGCTGTCCTTAGCTGGCAGAAAGCTCGCGGTGAGTTTTCACATCGCGGGCGAAAGCGGGCCGATGACCTGGCATGCCAAGGCTCTGCAGACTTCGTACGTCACAGCGCCAGGTGCCGGTGCCAAGGGACATGAGGAGGGTGAGTCGGCCTTCCCCTTCAGCACCGCCTCGTGGTTCTTCCTGAATGCGGTCGATGTGTCGGCACCTGCCGGAACCCCGGTCATCGTCTGCCTCGGCGATTCGATCACTGACGGCACGGCTTCAACGATGAATGGCGACGACCGCTGGCCTGACGTGCTCTCCCGACGCCTTCACGCCGCCTACCGCAACCGCACCGCCGTGGTGAATGCCGGGATTGGCGGCAACCGAGTCACGGGGCCCGAGGAGTGCGGGCCGGAAAAACCATTCCCCGGTGGCCCTTCAGCCGGGCAGCGGTTGGAGCGCGACGTGCTGCGGCTCTCAGGTGTCACGACCGTAATTTGGCTCGAAGGCATCAACGATTTCTCCAAGAACGCCAACGCCGCCGTGGAGGACGTCGTCGCCGCAATGCGAGAGGGCGTTGCGCGGCTGCGCGGCGGGATCCCTAGTATCCGTGTCATCGGCGCTACTGTCGTCTCCGCACTCGGCAGCACGATCGGCAACGGCGCGTATGGTTTCCCGGAGCAGGACGCGAAACGGAAGGCGCTCAACGACTTCATCCGTTCTTCGGGCGTCTTCGATGGCGTTGTCGATTTCGATGCGGTGACACTCGACGGCGCGACAGGTGGCATCAAGCCTGAGTTCGTACCGGAGTCGACCATGGGCGGCGCGGGCGACAAGCTGCACCCCAACCGTGCTGGCTATCTCGCGATGGGGATGAGCATCGATCTGGTGCTCGTCGCGCCTTCGCTCGCGGGGCGCTAAACAAGAAGCCGTATGTCGTTCTGCCTGCAAGCCTGATGTCGTTCTGCCCACAAGCTTGTTGGATTGCTCGCGATCACAGGTCCGGTATTGGGTACATCACCGGACCATCTGTTCTTCCCACTCAAGGTCCGGTGTGGCTCGAACCTCCCCGCTCCGGGGTGAGGGCGGGAAGGTCTGAATTCGGCGCGAAGGGGTCATCCGGCACTCAGGGGGCCGGGCGGCCCGTTCTCCACCCGTAGCGCGCTTTGCATCGCGCTGCTGTCCGGCAGCGGCGTCGATGATCCGGATCAGCAATTCTTCGAGAATTACGCCTGCGGGTCGGAGCGCAACTATACTGGCTATTGCAACACGGAGCTGGAGGAGCTGTTCGTCGAGCAGTCGACGCTGGCCGATCGGGAGAAACGCTGGCGGCTGTCTGGGAGATCGACAAGAAGCTGCAGGAGGACGGGGTGCGGCCGCTCATCTACCACTTACGCTTGGCGACCTGCGTGCAGCCGCAAGTCAAGGGGCTGACCGTCATGGTCAACAGCCAGTACAATGGCTGGCGCATGGAAGACGTCTGGCTCGACCGCTGACGGGTCCGTGCGAACCTTGCGCTATCGAACGCCAGGTAATTCGAGATCGAGCAGCGGACCGTATTGCTGGCTGCCGAAGACGTCAGCGTCGCCGGGGCTGCCGCTCGGCATCCGGCGGTAGATCGTGAACTTGATTGCTAATGCCGGGCTGAACTCGACGTGGTCGGTGATCTGCGCCGTGTCGATGCCGAAGATCCGGCAGACCGCCGCGCGCGATAGGACACCGCTCTCGCGCACAAGGTCGTAGGTGGTGCGGTCGGGGAAAATCACGTCGAACGTTATCTTGTCGACCCCTGCGTTCTTGCTGCGGATCGTTTTGGCGATCTCCGACAATTTACGGCTCGCCGTCATACCCCCGCCCCGCTAGTCGTCACCCCCGCGAAAAGCGGGGGTCCAGAGCCACCGCTTGGGCATCGATCCTGGATTCCCGCTTGCGCGGGAATGACGACCGAATCCAACGCAATCACACCCCCGCCTCGGCGATGAAAGTCGGGAACAGTTCGAGCGCGTCGTCGAGCCGCATCGTGTGATTGAGGGTCCAGCGATAGGCCGAGCTTGCGGGCATCACCTCGTCGAGCAGAAAGGCTACACCGCCGGCGGTGCCCCTCACCTGCGGCAGGCGGGCATAGAACATCTGCCGCGTCGCGATCATGCACACCTCTTCGGCCATTCCCTTCGTCGGGGCAACCCCCTGCACGACGATACCGAGCTCATGGCCGGGTTTTTCCTTCAGCGGCTCGCTGTCGCCGAGAATGGCGTCGCGCCCGTATACCGTGAAGTGCAGCTCGTAGCCCTTGTCGCCGAAGCGTTCGACCACTTGCTGCCGCGCCCATTCCGTGACGAGGTCGATATTCGCGATCGTATAAGGATCGCGCACGCCGACAATGCCGACATACCGTTCGCCGATCTTGCCCGATCCTTCGAGCTTGACCCGCAATTGGGACGCCGGGACGTAGCCGGGTCCGGTGACGCGGACGGTGCGCTCGTCATATTGCTCGTATTGGCACTGGCTCATGTCGATGTGGCCGCCGAGGAAATGCTCGTAGAACGGGTTGGCCCGCTCGTACATCGCATGGCCGGCGACCGAAGCAATCGTGCAGCGCTGCTCCGGCAAGAGGGCGGTGATCTTGACGTCATCCATCGTAATTTCGCCGAGCACCGATTCCTTGCCGCCGTAGGGCTCGGCGCAGAACGAGGCGCATTCGAGCACCTTGCCGTAGAAATAGGCGAGCCCCTCCGGGAACCCTTGGCGTATGGCGGGTGCCGCAAAGATCGCACAATCGCTGCTGCGGCCGCCGACGATCACGTCAGCACCCTCGTCGAGGAGCTTGATGTAGGGGTGGATTCCGGCCATGGCGACAACGCGCTCGGTAGCGTTCAAGGTGGCGAGATCGAGCGGCGGCCGGCCGTCGAGACCGTCTACCGTTTCGCCGGCCACAATGCGCCGACGCAGCGCGTCCTTGCCGACCTCGGAATAGAAATACCCGACGCGAAATCTGGTCAGCCCGTGCTTCTTGGCGAGGTCCCGGATAATGCCGACAAACAGATCGACTCGGCTGTTGCTGCCGGTATCGCCGGCCGAGCCGACGATCATCGGCACACCGAGGCGCCGCGACGCGAGCAGCATGGTCTCCAGATCATCCACTTGCCATTGCAGCGGGCTCGACGAGATATCCGCGCCGAGCGGCACCGGCCCTACATCGCACGACCCGGAATCGGCGCAGATCAGATCCGGCTCGCAATGGCAGCCGATGCGAAAGCTGCCGGTCTTTATCGGCGCGAAACCGAGATGCCCGTTCGGGCAAACAATCCGCAGCGTATGGTTGGCCGAACGTCCGTACTGGATCGAAGCGGGCATGCAGGGCGTCCTCGTCGGTGTCGCCGATCGACCTGATCACGACGGCAGTCATCCCATCACGTCCAGGCACGATCACAGCTGAAGGGTGATGCGACGGATTATCGGTGATCGGCGATCGGATGTGCTGGATTTTGCCATTTCGGGCGGCGGTGTTCTGTTCCGAGACGTGAGCTATCGGTTCATCGAATAGCACCTGACCAGTGGGTGTCCCACGGTGCGGCGATCGAGCCGGCCGAGTGTCAGGGCTTCGCCGTCGCCTGGTCGGCGCTGAGCGCTTCGATCACCTCGCGCACCAGCCGGACGAGACTGAGACGTCGTTGGTCGGGCCCGTCTGGTCGACGCGTGGATCGTATATCATATCGGGGGCGCTTCGGCCCGTCCGGCCTGGCCTACCCCGCTTCCGATCCTGGCGCGCGCGGCTGCCAGAAGCGGCAGCCGTTGAGGAACAGGTTGACGCAATCATCGGCCCAAGCGTCGAGGTTGGCCTCGGTCATCGGTGGGCCGAGGCCGGGGGCGCGGCGCTGCGGCAAAGTGACGGCGAGCTGGAGGAACCGCTCGGCCGCGAATGTCGGGCGGTCGATCGCCAGGCTGCCGGCGCGCGCCACAATCGCGGCGAGCTCGGGGAAACGCTGCGCCGCGGCTATCATCAGCCGGTTGAGCGAGAGCGCCATCGGCGTCAGGACGGCGCGCAACATCAGCCGCGCCAGGTGCCGCAGCGCCTCCTCATCGTGACCAATATCCCCATCAATGTGGCGATGCCACTCGCGACAACGGGCATTTTAAGTAAACGCAACGCAACCGTTACGACGATGAGTTGCGCTGCGTGCGTTATTATAGCAGGGTCCTGTCACATCACGACGCGCAAGCCGGCCAAGCCGGCCATCCGCAATTCGCGTTCGACCTCCGATGGCCAGGCGTGTCCCACCACCCATGACTCTGCTTCCGCAGCGATTTCGCAAGACGTCGATGACCGGCACAAGGCCCGCCATGGGGATGTTTGCCGGGCCGAGCAGCGGTGGGCGAAAACTCTCCAGAGACCGGTGGCTCGGCGTGTCCTAGACAAGCCGGCCGCGGAGTGTGGAGGCGGGAAAGGGCAATAAGAGATCGCGTGCGCGAGGTTAACCGGATAGCTGTGCCCTGGTGCCGGGTCCGCCACGGGAATAGCATCGGTTTACGTCGACCGGTGGGGTCATCGGCGGGGAGATCAGCGTGGCTCGCAAGAATTCGCCCATGAACGTCGATCGTCGCAAGTTCCTGGCGGGCGTCACGGTGGCAGGCGCGGCGACCGCGGTAATGCCGCCGCGAGCCGCTGCATCACCGAAGATGGCCGCGACCGAGCCGGCACCTCGCGGTCGGTCTGGGTTGCGCCCATCCGCGCAAATGGCCGCGGCGGAGACCGCGATGCCGAAGGAGCTGCCGCGCGCGCATATGGCGGACGGCGCGGACTTCATGGTCGATGTCATCAAGACGCTCGATTTCGAGTATCTGCCGGCAAACCCGGCATCGAGCTTCCGCGGCCTCCACGAGTCGCTGATCGATTACGGCGGCAACAAAAAGCCGGAATTCCTGACCTGCATGCACGAGGAATCGGCGGTCGCGATGGCGCACGGCTATTTCAAGGCAGCCGGAAAGCCGCTCCTGACCTTGTGCCACGGCACTGTCGGCCTGCAGCACGCCGCGATGGCGATCTACAATGCCTGGTGCGACCGCGTGCCGGTCATCGTCGTCGGAGGCACCGATCTCGACGCGGCCCACCGTCCGCCCGGTGTCCCGACCGTCCATTCGGCGCAGGACATCAACGCGCTGGTGCGTGACTTCACCAAATGGGACGACACGCCGGTCTCATTGCAGCACTTCGCGCAGTCTTTCGTGCGCGCCTACAAAATCGCGATGACGCCGCCGATGGGACCGGTCGCGATTGCGCTCGACGGCGGTCTGCAGCAGGCGCCGATCCCGGAAAACGGCGAGCGATTGTACATCCCGCGCTATGTGGCGACGTCGCCGCCGCAGGGTGACGGCGGCGCCGTCCGCGAGACGGCGCGGCTCCTCGCCAATGCCGAGCGCCCGGTGATCGTCGTCGACCGCGCCGCTCGCTCCGCCGACGGCATGAAGCTGATCGTCCAGCTTGCCGAGGCCCTGCAGGCGCCGGTCGTCGACCAGGGCGGGCGGATGAACTTTCCCAATACCCACTATTTGCACCAGAGCAGGCGGGGCAATGCGCTGATCGGACAGGCGGACGTCATCCTCGGCCTTGAGCTGGCGGATTATTGGGGCACGGTGAATTCCTTCATCGACAATGGCGAGGAAGACGGAGCCGGCTTGCGCGAACCGCGCACCAAAAACGGCGTGAAGCTGATCAGCATTAGCTCGGCCGCGCTGTTGACCAAGTCGAACTACCAGGAGTTCCAGCGCTTCCAGGTGGTCGATGTCGAGATGGCCGCCGATGCGGAGGCAACCCTCCCGGCATTGATCGAAGCGGTCAAGGCGGCAATCCCGAACGACCGCAAGCCGGCGATCGAGAAGCGCGGCGAGGCGCTGAGAAAAGCCTGGGCCGACGGGCGGGAGCGCGCCAAGGATGCCGCCGCCGTGGCATGGGACGCGAGCCCGATCAGCACCGCACGGCTGAGCATGGAGCTGTGGGCGCAGATCAAGGACCTCGACTGGTCGCTGGTCTCGTCCGGCAATGTCAGCAATTGGCCAAAGCGGCTCTGGGCGATGGATCGCTATTATCACTCACTCGGCGGCCCCGGCGGGTACGGCGTCGGCTATGGCGCGCCGGCGGCGGTCGGCGCGGCGCTGGCCAATCGGGCGGAGGGACGGTTCTCGGTCAGCATCCAATCGGACGGCGATTTGATGTACGCGCCGGGCGTGCTGTGGACCGCGTCGCGCCACCGGATCCCGCTGTTGAGCGTGATGCACAACAACCATGCCTACCATCAGGAGGCCATGCACGTCCAACGTCTGGCGAACCGGCGCGACCGTGTCGCCAATCTCGGCAAGGACATGTGTCCGGTCGGCACCGCGATCGAGAACCCCGATCCCGACTACGCGAAGCTCGCTGCGTCGCTCGGGTGGTGGTCGGCGGGCCCGATCAAGGATCCCAATGAGCTTGCAGGTACGCTCGAATACGCGGTCGAGGTGGTCAAGGCCGGCGAGCCTGCGCTCGTCGATGTGTGGACCCAGCCGCGATGAGAGGGGCGCCATATTTGGCGCCGGCGGGGCTCGCTGCCGGTCTTTTCCTCGAGCAAGGTGCCGCTCTCGCGGCCTCCGCCGAGAACGGCAAGCAGGTCTTCATGCGGGCCGGCTGCTGGCAGTGCCACGGTACATTGGGCCAGGGCGGCGCGGCCGGGCCGAAGCTCGCCCCCGATCCCCTGCCGTTCGACGCGCTGTCGAGCTTTGTGCGCACGACCAACCGCGCGATGCCGCCCTATCGCGAGGAGGTCCTTTCCGACGCCGACCTCGCCGATCTCTACGTCTATCTGCAGTCGATCCCAAAGGGGCCCGACCCGAAGACCATTCCGCTGCTCAACCGGTGAATGGGCGGTCAGGGAGGCTCAACCCCAGAACGATATGGGACCGGCAGACTTTTGCGCATATCACGAGCCGGCTTTGGCAAGCGAAACGGTCAAACACGGGTTGCTCCTCGGTATTCTTGCGCGCGTCGGCGATCAAAGACCTGTTGCCTTTTCGCATTGGACCCTTGGTGAGCCCGGTCAATGCGCCGTCAAGGTGGGCCATCAGTCAATCGCTCTCGGGGCGCTTGACGAGACGCAATGCCGGAAGCTCGCCGACATAACGAACTAGCTCGATTATCCCGGCGTCGTTGGCCCGGGTTTGACCGCGAAGTGGTTCACCGATCGAGCGATCGAGCTTGGAGCGCGATTTCTCGATCCGGTACCGCAACAGATTCATTCATTGAGTGATCAGCCCCGATATTCAGGGGCGTCGGGATGTGCACGTCGCGTCAACCCCGAGGATGCACCGCTCGTCGTCGAATGGATGCTGGCCTTCCATGATGAAGCGGAGCCCCACGATCCCGTTCCCATGCGCGAGGAACTCGAACGCATTGCCAGCGAAGGCAATTACCTGTTCTGGATCGACAAGGGGCAACCCGTCTCGATGGCGGGAATCCAGCGTCGCCTGAGAAACTCAGCCGCGATTACGGGTGTCTACACGCCGCCCGCGCTCCGCGGACGGGGATATGCAGGGTCGGTCACCGCCGCGACCGTTGAACGGATCTATGCCGAGGGCAGGGGGATCGCTTACCTTTACACGGATCTGAGAAATCCGTTCTCGAACCGCTGCTACGCCAGAATCGGGTTCAAGCCGGTTTGCGGCTCGCTGCATTTCCATAGGCACGCGTAGATGAATCCCGATCGAGGTCGCCGTGAGGCTGGACGAAGACGGATCTACGGTGAGCCTTGGAAAGGCTGCCGGCGGATCTTGAAGCGGGTACAAGCCGATTTGAGTGCAGTCGGTCTCCTCCCCTAGGCTGAGGTCACATATCCCGAGAAAGCCGGGTCGGTCCTTCCATTCGATAGCCCAGGACGCGTGCGGCTCCGGACGTCCCTGTAGAATGCGATCGCGCAGCTCTGCCGTACCAGAGCGGGTTCGGGAGGTCCGTCGGTGTGGCGACGAACACGCGGGTTCGCGTCCATCTCGACGATCAGCTCCAAATCGCTCAGCGCCCGCGGACGGAGGCGAAGCCGTGCTGTCTCGACCACCGTCAACGTACGGCGGTCCCCGGATTACTGACCTTTGACGTCCTCCAGGAAGTGCAGCACGTCGCTGGTGAATTGCCGAGGGTCCTGCAGAAACGAGAAATGGCTGACCTGCGGCTGCACCAGCAGCCCGGCATTGGGGATCGCGTTCGCCATGAACTCGGTGTTCTCGCGCTTGATCGCCTCGTCGTGGTCGGCGTCGACGATCCAGGTCGGCACGGTGATGCCGCGCAGCTGTTGCGCGGTGAAATGGGGCTCGGTCTCCCACATTTTGCTGATCTGGTCGAGGAAGGCTTTGAACTGGTCCGGTGTCGGCGAAAGCGCTTGGTATTCCTTCTCGGCGCGCGCGATGTAGGCGCTGAACACCGCGCTCTGAGCGATGTCGGCCACGCCGCTCGGGTCGGAGTTGGCGGCGAAGGCAAAGAGCTTGGTCAGCCGTTCGGGATTGTGGATGGCGATGTCGAGACCGAGGATCGCACCGTCGCTCCAGCCGACGACCGCAACCTTGGGTAGCTTCAGGAAGTCCATCAACCCAATGACGTCCGACGCCATCAGATCGTAGCCGTAGGGCCGGTCGTCGTGGGTGCTGCGCCCGTGGCCGCGGCTGTCCATGACGACGACCCGATAACTCCTGGCCAATGCCGGGACCTGATTGCCCCAATAGTTCGAATTGGCGAGCCCGCCGTGGAGCAACAGCACCGGCTCGCCGCGGCCGAAGGTGGCGTACCAGATGCGGATGTCGTTTATCGGGGCGTAGCCGCTCTGCGCCGGTTTCGGCAAGCTCGGCGTTGGCGGCAATGTCAGCCACTGCTGCTCGGCCCGTGCCGCAGCGGCGCTCGCCAGAACTGTCGATAGACAGAAGACCAAAGCAAAGCGGCGAATGCGCATGCTGTCACCCAAGGTTATGGTGGTCGGCTCAGCGAACCATCGCGTAGCTGAAGCAATCGCGGGGCTCGAAGCCGACGTGCGGGTGGATGATCCAGCGACGCAGGATGCCCTCCCGTTCGAGCCCCGCCTTTTCCATGACGCGAGCGGAGGCGCGCTTCTCCACGTCGCAGACGGCGCCGATGCGCCAAATGGCATCCTGCCGCATGGCCCAGCCGGTGACCTCCGCCAACGCCCCGGTCATCAGACCGCGCCGCCAAAAGGCACGCGCCAGCACGTAGCCGCAATCGAGCCGGTGAGGCTCCGGTCGCCGCAATTCAAACGTGCCCAGCAGCCGGCCGTCGCCGCGCCACGGGCCGCCATAACGACCGCCTCCAGGGCTTCGATCGTGGCGCGCCAACGATCGCTTGCGTCCGGCCTATCGCAAAAATCGCGGCAATGACGTGCGGGAAGACAGATGCTGGCTTCGCGCGCCCGGATGGTGTCTGACGCAAGGTTTTCCGCTGCTGGCGGATCGGTAATCGGAGAATCTCCCGCAATCGTATGTGAGAATGTATTCTACCATCGCCCATTCTCCCGTCACCGGCGGGAAAAGCCGGGGTCCATCGCGCCGCGGCACCAACCTTTCCGGACTGGTAAGGCCTTGCCACTGCTTGAGAAGTCCGGAGTGGTGAACGGTAGGCCCGGCTTTCCCACGGGACTTGTCCGTAGGCTGAAGCCTCGCGGGACGACGAGATAAAATCTTCTGATCACCTCTCCGACCCCGATTTCTCCACACGCTCAACTGAAGTGACTTCTATCCCGGCCTCTGCGGCTGCCAGAAGCGGCAGCCGTTGAGGAACAGGTTGACGCAATCATCCGCCCAGGCGTCGAGCTCGGCCTCAGTCATTGGCGTGCCGAGGCCGAGGGCGCGACGCTGCGGCAATGAGACGACGAGCTGGAGGAACTGCTCGGCGGCGAACTCCGGCCGGTCGATCGCAAGAGCGTCGGCGCGAGCCTCGCGCTCGAGCATGAGGGCGATCTGCCCGAGCACCTCGGCCCGGCCGCCTTCGCGCGCGACGATCGCGGCGAGCTCGGGGAAGCGCTGCGCCTCGGCCACCATCAAGCGGTTGAGCGCGAGCGCCATCGGCATCAGGACGGCGCGCAACATCAGCCGCGCCAGGCGCCGCAGGACTGCCTCCAGGCTGCCGCCCTCATAGAGCGGCGTGCCGGCCGACGGCCGCAGCCCCTCGATGATCCGGTGCACGACGGCGCCGAACAACGCCGCCTTATCCGGGAAGCGGTGGTAAAAGGTGCGCTTGGAAATCCGCGCGTGCTGCGCCACCGCCTCGATGCTGGTGGCGCCATAGCCTTCGGCGAGGAACAGCTCGGTGGCGACATCGAGGATGCGCTCACCGAGAAGTGCCGCCGCCTCACGCGACGGGCGGCCGCCGCAGCGGGGCGGAGCCGTCGCCGGCTCGCCGCCGCTCAGCGTCCGAAATAACCCGGAAGCGGCGCGTAATAAGCGGGCGGCGGGGCATAATAGGCGGGAGCCGGGTAGTAGGCCGGCCCGGGTGCGTAGAACGGTGCGGCCAAGACGCGGACCGGGGCGGTCACGATCGTGGCGGCGCCGACAACTGCCGCCGCACCTAGTGCAGCCAAGCCAAAGACGAGCCCGCCATAATGCTGATGCGCCGAGGCGGGTGAGACCGGTGCCGTGACAAGCGTAACCGCGGCGCAGCCACCGATAATCGCGGCTCTGTACTTCATCATGACCAATACCCCCATCAATGTCGCGATGCCACTCGCGAGGATGGGAATATTAGCACCGAAAGAAACGCAACGCAACCGTCTCGTATCGTTATTTTCAATCGCGGCATCGACTCGCACGAACGCTGGCCGCGCATGTCACACATCCATCGTGACCGGACGCACGACCAAGCTGTATCATTGATGCGGGCGGGATCAAGAGAAGGCGGCGGTCACGGCGTCGCCGGCAACGCGGTTTGTGATAGCGGCCTGATGATCGAACCGTCGCGCATGAAGAGCACCCACGTCGACCCCGGCGCGCGGATAGTCCGCACGGAACCGGGCGTTCTCGGGGCCGAACTCGACCGCGAGACACAGGCCTTCGGTCTGGCGACGCCGGTCGGCACTGTCTCGACCACCGGCATCGCCGGCCTGACCCTCGGCGGAGGGCAGAGCTGGCTCGGCAGCAAACACGGCTTCGCCGTCGGCTCTCGGTAGACATCGTTATAGCCGACGGAAGCTGCGCACGGCGAGCGCCATCAGAACGAGGATCTCTCTCACCGCGACCTGCAATATGGCCTGATTATCCGTCTGGCTGGACCGACCCGGTCGATAACGAGCGCAATATCGCCTGGACGCAAGAGCCTTTTGCGGTATGGGAACCACACTTGGCGCCCGCCGCGTACGTCAATGACTTCGGAGATGAGGGCGAGAACCGCGCCCGCAGCGCCTACGGCGATAATTACGCGCGGCTGACCACGCCAAGGCCAAGGACGATCCAACCAACTTCTTCCGCCTCAACCAGAATATCAAGCCGCAGGTGTGATCGGTCTACCCGAAGTCCACGACCCATGTCTGTGGCGGCACCGTTCGGGGCGACCTTCGATCAGGGAGACAGAATATGAAGATACCGTCGCCGCCGTGATGATCGCGGCGGTCACGTGTTGTGCCCGCCGCAACTAAGCCCGCAGACGGCGCTGATTGGTGAACCGGTTGGCGTCGTCGAGACCGAAGGTGGCGACTGGCTAGGGCGCTATGCCCACTCAGTTTCTCAATGGGTGACGAGGCGGCGCTCGACAGCGGCAGCCTTGATCGCCTTTTGCAGCTTTTCGAACGCGCGCACTTCGATCTGGCGAACCCGCTCGCGTGAGATGCCATATTGCTGCGACAGATCCTCGAGGGTAGTCGGATTCTCGCGCAAACGTCGCTCGGTCAAAATGTGGCGCTCACGATCATTCAAGTGGGTCATCGCCTTCTCGAGCAGATCGCGGCGCAACCCGAGCTCCTGCCGTTCACCGAGCCGGGTTTCCTGGCTCTCGCTTTCGTCGACGAGCCAATCCTGCCACTCGCCTTCGCTATCGCTCCGAAGCGGCGCATTGAGCGAATGGTCGGGGCTCGCCAAGCGGCGGTTCATGCTGATCACATCGGCCTCGGGGACATCGAGCTCGGTGGCGATCTTCTTCAAATTTTCGGGTGAGAGATCACCTTCCTCCATCGCCTGCAATTGACCCTTCAGTTTGCGCAGATTGAAAAAAAGCTTTTTCTGCGCCGCTGTGGTGCCCATTTTGACGAGCGACCAAGAGTGCAGGATATATTCCTGGATCGCCGCGCGAATCCACCACATGGCATAAGTCGCCAGACGGAAGCCGCGATCCGGATCGAAGCGTTTGACCGCCTGCATCATGCCGACGTTGCCCTCCGAGATCAGTTCCGAGAGCGGCAGCCCATAGCCGCGATAGCCCATAGCGATCTTGGCGACGAGCCGCAGATGGCTGGTCACGAGCCGATGCGCAGCCTCCGGGTCCTCATGTTCCTTCCAACGCTTGGCGAGCATGTATTCCTGCTCCGGCTCCAGCATCGGAAATTTGCGAATTTCCTGAAGATACCGCGTCAGGTTTCCTTCCGAGGAGATGGAAGGTACCGAAAGGGTGGCCATCGACGATCATTGCTCCAAGTTGGATAGACGAACGCCCGAGAGGACGCTTCGATCCCTCTCCCGAAGACCGTGCCTTGTACCCTACTAAAATAGTCGGATTTTGTCCAGTTTAAAGTCGCTCTAAATTACCCACAAGTTCGTGAATGTCAGCGGGCAGCGGGCTGTCGAACACGAGACGGCAGCGGCCGGTGGGGTGGGTGAAGCCGAGCAAACGCGCGTGCAGGGCCTGACGGGGAAATGCAGCGATCCGGGCCCCATGTGCGCCGCCGCGCGCGACGCCGCGGCCGGCGCGCGTGCCGTAGACCGGATCGCCGATCAGCGGGTGGCCGCGATCGGCGAGGTGCACCCGGATCTGATGGGTTCGGCCGGTGGCAAGACAGCATTCGACGAGGGCCGCTTGAGCGTGGAACGAGCGCTCGACACGATAACGAGTGATCGCGGGCTTCCCCCTGCCTTCCCGGACAACGGTCATCTTCTTGCGGTTGGCGGGGCTGCGGCCGATATTGCCGGTGATCTCTCCGGCGAGCGGGGTTGGCACGCCCCAAACAATTGCGGCATAGGCACGGTCTACCCGGCGCAGCATAAAGTCGCGCGAGAGTGCATGATGCGCGGCCTCGGTCTTGGCGACGACCATCAGCCCGCTCGTCTCCTTGTCGAGGCGATGGACGATACCCGGCCGGCGAATCCCGCCGATCCCCGACAGGCTCGCGCCGCAATGGCTGATCAGGGCGTTGACGAGAGTGCCGTCCGGGTTTCCAGGGGCGGGGTGGACAACCAGCCCTGCGGGCTTGTCGACGACGATCAGATGTGCATCCTCAAAGCGGATATCGAGCGCAATCAGCTGCGCAACGGGCGCTGCATCTGTATCCTCGGGGAGAAATACGACAAAATTCTGGCCGTAGCGGACCCGCAACGCAGGGTCGCGCAGCGCTGTCCCTTCACATGTGACATGGCCGGACTGGATCAGCCGTTTGAGCCGTGTCCGCGACAGCGCCGGGAGATGCAGGGCAAGTGCGCGATCGAGGCGCTGCCCGGCGTCGCTGGCGCCGGCAACAACGGTGGCCGCGATGTCGCCGGGGGTTTCGGGTTCAGCCGTCATGGCCAGGCGTTTCCGTCGCATATGAGCAACCGGGCCTATCCGGGCTGAGACAAATGCGCGCTCTCAAGATCCTGGTCGTGGTGATGGGTGTCATGCTGATCGGTGGTTTTGCAGTTTTGGTTGCAGTCATCGCCGGCAGGCTGTCACGCGGCGGCAATGTCTCTCGCTCCTTCGCCGCCGCCGCGATCGATATCCCGCGCGACGCTCGGATCGAGGCGATGACCGTCGGTACCGATCGGCTCGTCCTGGAGTTGGTGCTGCCACAAGGCGGGCGACAGCTCGTCGTCGTCGATTTGGCGACCGGCGCGCGCCTCGGCACGATTGAGTTGCGCGCGGCGCCCTGACTCTCGGCAAGTCTCCTGGTGATTCGGCATAAAGCGCCGATCCGGACGCTGCGATCCGGTCGCCGCGTGCCGATTTCGCGCCATTGCACGACCGGTTGCGTGACCCGAGATAAAGTCATCTTGAAAGCCGCGGCGAATATTCCGAACTTTTCGCCGATACGCGCCGCTGGCCCAGGCGGATCTTGATCACAAGCGTTTATGTGCCCTTTGCAGTCCCCGGTTCCAACGGCCGATTCTCGCAACCACACCGCGTCGACCGATCGCGCCGTCCGGCGTCCCGAGCGCGCCGTCGGCCGGCTCCGATGCCCGGGGCACCTGCCATAGGAAACGCAGCTTCTCGGCGGTTCCCCTCAACGGGAAGCCGCCTTTTTTGATTTTCGAGAAAACGGGGACAGTGAATATGAGCAAGAAGACGCACGGTGCTGCCAAGCCTTACCCCGCCCGCACCGGCCCGACGAGCGCGGATTGCGATGGTACGGAGCGGGGAAGGCAAATCGGTGCGCGCACCTTGGGTCCCGTATCGGATCTCGAGCGGCATCTACCCTCGGATTGGTGGCGCACCCTGTTCAACTCGCTCTATCTCGAAACCGATGGCGACGTGATCGAGAACGACCGTAACACCGGCGAAGAGGTCGACCTCCTAATTCGCACGGTCGGGCTCGAGCGCAACGACCGCATTCTCGATTTGTGCTGCGGCCAGGGCCGTCATTCGCTCGAGCTCGCCCGGCGGGGCTTTCCTCACGTCACCGGGCTCGACCGTTCGCGCTATCTGATCCGCCTCGCCCGCAAACGCGCCAAGCAGCGCAAACTGCAGGTCTCGTTCCACGAGGGCGATGCCCGGCGCTTTCGTCTCGGCGAGGCCGAGTTTCATTGCGTCTGCCTGCTGGGTAACTCGTTTGGCTATTTCGAGCGGCCGGAGGATGATCTCGCCGTACTCGAAGCGGTCAAACGCGCCCTCGCCTCCGGCGGGGCGCTGGTCATGGATCTGATGGATGGCGAGTGGATGCGTCGTCATTTCGATCCGCGCTCGTGGGAGTGGATTGACCAGAATCATTTTGTCTGCCGCGAGCGTGACCTCGCTGAGGACGGCGATCGGTTGATCAGCCGCGAGGTAGTGGTCCACGCGGAGCGCGGCGTCATCGCCGATCAATTCTACGCCGAGCGGCTCTATTCAAAAGAGCGTCTCGAGACGCTGCTAACCAGTGCCGGCTTCACCAATGTCCGCTTTCATCCCTTGTTGGCCCCGGACTCGCAACGCAACCAGGACCTCGGGATGGTGGCGCACCGGCTGTTTCTGACCTGCGAGGCGCCGCGCCGTGCACGCCGGCTGCCGCGCCGTGCTGCGCTGTTTTCCGATGTCACCGTTGTTCTCGGCGATCCGCGCCTCCCCGACTCGGTCAAGCGCAACGGACACTGGAATGAGGAAGATATTGAGACGGTCGAGCGGCTCAAAGCTGCGTTGCACGAGCTGCCCGATTATCGCTTTCGCTTTCTCGACAATCACGCCTCGCTCTATACCGAGTTGCGGGCGAACCGCCCGCATTTTGTCCTGAACTTTTGCGACGAGGGTTTCAACAACGACGCGTTCATGGAAATGCACTTGCCGGCTCTCTTGGAGATGCTCGACATTCCCTATAGCGGCGCTGGACCCGCCTGCCTCGGTCTCTGCTACAACAAGTCGCTTGTCCGCGGCGTCGCTCAGGCGATCGACGTACCGGTGCCGGCGGAGACCTATTTCAATTCGGATGACCTGGCTGCCACTATCCCTTCGGTGTTTCCGGCGCTGATCAAGCCGAACTTTGGCGATTCCTCGATTGGCATTACCAAGGACGCGGTAGTCCATACCTGGGAAGAGGCAATCAACTGCCTCGGTAGGCTGCGCGAAGAAATGCCGCGCTGTCCGATCCTGATCCAGGAATTTCTGACCGGCGCCGAATATTCGATCGGAATCATCGGCAATCCCGGGCTCGGCTGCCGCGTGCTGCCGCCGCTGGAGGTCGACTATTCGCGCCTCGACCCGGCGCTGCCGCGCCTCTTGCCCTATGAATCGAAGTGGATCCCGGACTCGCCTTACTCGTCGCAGATCAGCTATCTCGAGGCGCGGCTCGATGAGGAAACGCGCCGCAAGATCATCGACTACGCGAATATCCTGTTTGAACGGCTCGGCTGCCGCGATTATGCGCGGTTCGATTTTCGTTCCGACGCCGAGGGCGAGATCAGGCTGCTCGAGGTCAATCCGAACCCGGGCTGGTGCTGGGACGGTAAGCTCAACCTGATGGCTCAAATGGCGGGACTGCGCTATTGCGATCTTCTGAAGCTAATCATCGAGGCTGCCCAGGACCGGGTCGCCGCGCAGCACCCGGGCCTCGTTATCCCCTTCGCCGAGCGCCGAAATCAGCGTTTCGCCTTGCGGAGCGGATGACGACGCCCGGCCGCGCCGCGCCTCGTCATTAAAACTGTCATTTTTTCGAATTTGCACCTTGCGCTCCGAGTGGATAAGCGTATCTATCGGGGTCTCGACGCACTCGCACGTGCCTATGGCCCATGGTGGTTATGCAACGACGTAACGCGTCCTTTTTGGTCTTCCGGCCGCAAGGTCGGTCCCGAGAGGGAGGTCGGTATGGTTGCTATCCGACTCAGGGGCGTGGTGCCCTGTCTTGACGCCAATCTTCGCGGAACACGTCTGCGCGGGCGGGGCAACCGGGTCATCGATCCGAGCAGTCTGAGCTAAGCCAACCAAAACGGCCGGCACCGCCTCAAGTGGGCGGGTCGGCTCTCTTCGGTTCGCGTTCGGTCGAACCGAGGGTCCAGCTATGGGTCTTCCGCCATCAGCCGTGTGCCCTCGAAGTCTCGGCCGGCAGCGCGACCAAGCTTGGCCGCCTCGCGGGAAGGATGACCCCGATCATGACTGAGAGAATCAACCGTTTCCTTGCCGAAAACCGCCCCGAGACCCCTTGTCTGGTCGTCGATCTCGACGTGATCGCGGAGGCGTACGATCTGCTGCGCTGGTACCTGCCGCTCGCCCGCGTCTACTATGCCGTGAAGGCGAACCCGGCTCCGCAGATTGTCGCGATGCTCGAGCGCAAGGGCGCCAGTTTCGACGTGGCGAGCTGCGGCGAGATCGAGCTCTGCCTCAACAACGGTGTCGCCGCCGACCGGTTGTCCTTCGGCAACACGATAAAGAAGGAAAAAGATATCGCCTTCGCCCATCAGGCTGGGCTCCGGCTGTTCGCTTTCGACAGTGCGCCCGAGCTCGACAAGTTGGCGCGAGCGGCGCCCGGTGCGCGCGTATTCTGCCGCATTCTGGTCGCCTGTGATGGCGCCGAGTGGCCGCTGTCGCGCAAATTCGGTTGCGCCCCCGAGATGGCAGTCGCGCTGCTGCGCCGAGCCCGCGATCTCGGCCTTGACCCCTATGGCGTGTCCTTTCATGTCGGCTCCCAGCAAACCGATCTCGGACAATGGGACGGCGCGGTTGGGAGCGCTGCGCGAATGTTTTCACTGCTCGCCGAGGCAGATATCGAGTTGCATATGGTGAATATCGGCGGCGGGTTCCCGGCGCATTATCGCGGCGATGTGCCTGCGATCGATGGCTATGCCCGGGCCGTGACGGCGGCGATCACCAGGCATTTCGGCAACCAGCTGCCAGAGATTCTGATCGAGCCGGGACGTTCGCTGGTCGGCGATGCCGGCATCATCCAGACCGAGGTCGTGCTGATCTCGGAAAAGGGATGCGGCGACGACCACCGCTGGGTCTACCTCGATGTCGGCAAATTCAACGGGCTCGCCGAGACGATGGACGAGAGCATCAAGTACCGGATCGCGACCCCAGGTCGCAGCGGGGTATCGGGTCCAGTCATCCTCGCCGGCCCGACCTGCGACAGCGCCGATATCCTCTACGAGCGGACCGAATACCAGCTGCCGCTCGGCCTGGAAGTCGGCGACAAGGTTGAGATTCTGTCGACCGGGGCCTATACGGCAAGCTACGCATCGGTCGGGTTCAACGGCTTCTCGCCGATCCGGACTTATTGCATCTGAACGGAGCGTACGGAGGCGCCGGTCACCGAAGCGTCGACGACCTCCTGCACCAGCTTCCGCAGCATCGCGTCGGCGAAGTCGTCGAATGTCCGTGCGATGACAACGAAGGCCAACGGGCCGCCGATTACGTTGTTGCGATAGTAGTCCGCGAGCCAAGGCTCTTCGGTCAGGATGGCGAGCCCGTTGATCGCGATTCCGCCGGCCACGATGCGGTCGCGCGCCGCTGCCGGCGGCAAGCCGAAATTCGCCATACCGTCCCCCGAGATGTCGATCATCCGGCGCCCGGCAGGCTCCGGCAAGCGGTCGAAAGTCGCTGCGGCCGCGAGTAGCGCAGGACCAATCGCCGTGATCCCGGCCGAGCTCCGCCGGGTCGCACGTACCGCAGCAGCAAAGGCACCAGCGCTCCCAGTGTCGGCAACCCGCGTCCAATCGACGGTGACTGCGATCTTATCCGGGTCAGACCATTCGAGGACGAGTACCTCGATCCCGCCCGGCGCGGCCGATATCGCCTCCACTAGGCCAGGGCTTGCGAAGGCACGCGCGATCCCGTCATGCTGCAGCAAGTAGGAGTCAGCTGTCACGCTCGCAGACACGTCGATGGCGAGTGCCAGGGCGAGTGCGGCACCCTTTGCAGAAGTCACCTCGAGCATTAGGGCAATCAGCGTAGCGATCATGACCGCGACCATGCATTAACTCTACTGCCGGGCAGTTTCCGGGGCTATAAGCTGGTTATTGCCCGATATGAGGAATTGACAATGAGGCGCGCGCTCGCGGTCGGTGTCGGTTTGGCCCTCAGCCTCTCTGCTGTGGCGGCCACTGCAGCGAACAAGCCGTCGCCCCAGAGGGCGCCCCCGGCTTGCGCTGCGATCGCGTTTCGTCCGTTGCCTTCCGGCATGACGGATGGCGAGCAACAGGCCGGTATGTACAAATCGCGCCATGCGCGGCTCGCGCTACATGCTCAGGTCAAACAGGGCGAGCCAGTCGATTATTTCGTGGTCGCGAGCGGCAAGCGCCTCGCCGCCGGGCCGGCGAGCCTGCCCGAAGCTGCTGCCAGCTGCGCCGCTGCCAAAAAGATGCCGGCGCGGGGAACCCCTGCGTCGTCCTGCACCGGTCAACGCTTCACCGTGGTCGTCGCTCATGCCGGGAACGAGCGCCTGGCAATGCTCTATGCGCTCGACGGCTCTACCTGGCGGTTCTGCACCGCCGGAAGCTTTTGACGACGTGTCAAAGGGTCGGATATCCAGCCCGGCGCTGCACCGATCGCGGGCATCTGCTCAAGACTTGACCAGGGGAAGGAGCTGGTCCGGGAATGAGGTCCGGATGGATCTGATCCGGCGATCCCGGCCCGGATCGGCCCTCGCGAACACTGCGCGGACCCGGACCTGACCTTTCCGCTTCAAAAATCGTGCCAGAGGCGCTTGCGGCGCTTGAGCCGGCGCTCCTAGGATGCGACAGCCTCCGTAAGGAAAGCACTGCGATGCCACACATCACCACCGATGACGGCGTTCGCCTCTATTACGAGGAGACAGGGTCGGGCGCGTCGATCATCTTCGTCCACGAATTCGCCGACGATTACCGCAGCTTTGAACCGCAAATCCGCTACTTTGCGCGGCGCTATCGTTGCGTGGCGTACAATGCCCGCGGCTATCCGCCGTCCGAGGTGCCGGAGGATCCTGCTCGCTACTCTCAGGACCGCGCCCGCGACGATATCCGCGCCGTGCTCGACGAGCTTACGATTGTCAAAGCGCATGTCGTCGGCATTTCAATGGGCGGTTTTGCGGCATTGCATTTCGGCTTGGCCTATCCCGGCCGTGCGGTATCGCTTGTCGTCGCCGGATGCGGCTATGGTGCCGAGCCGGGCAAAAGGGAGCAGTTCCACGACGAAACGGCAAAGACCGCAACATTAATCGAAAGCGCTGGCATGAAGGTCGCTGCCGAGACCTATGCGCGCGGCCCAACGCGGGTGCAATTTCAGAACAAGGACCCGCGCGGATGGGCAGAGTTTGCAGGGCATCTTGCCGAGCACTCCACTCCGGGCTCGGCGAAGACGATGCGCGGCGTACAAGCGCGCCGACCCTCACTGTGGGAGCTGACCGATCGCATGGGCAACCTCGAGGTGCCGACATTGATCATGACCGGCGACGAGGACGACCCGTGCCTCGAACCCGGCTTGCTGATGAAGCGCACGATCCCGAGTGCAGCGCTCGTGGTCTTCCCAAATACCGGGCACGCGGTCAACCTCGAAGAGCCGGACCGGTTCAATCGCAGCTGCGCCGAGTTCTTCCACCAAGTCGAGAGCGGCCGTTGGCCGCGCCGCGATCCGCGTTCACAGACCGGTTCGATCCTCGGCGTCCGGTGAGAGCCCAAGTGGGACAGTCGGAGCCGGAATTCACTCTCGGCATCGAGGAGGAGTATTTCCTCGTCGACCGCGCCACGAGCGATGTCGTCGGCGATCCGCCCGCGGAGATGTTGGCGGAATGCGAGGGGTTGCTCGGGGGGCAAGTAAGCTCGGAATTTCTGCGCTCGCAAATCGAAGTTGGGACACGGGTTTGTGCGAGCCTCGAAGAGGCGCGCACCGATCTGCGGCGGCTTCGCGCGACGGTCGCCGGGGTGGCGGCGCGGTGCGGTCTGGCGCCGGTCGCCGCGGCGACGCATCCGTTTGCCCGCTGGGACGCGCAGAAGACCACCGAGCGCAGCCGCTACGCGAGTTTGCACGCTGATCTGCAAGCCGTCGGACGGCGGCTGGCGATCTGCGGCCTGCATGTCCATATCGGCATTCCCGATGACGAGCTGCGCATCGACCTCCTGAACCAAGCCTCGTATTTCCTCCCTCATCTGTTGGCATTATCGACCTCCTCGCCCTTCTGGCAGGGCGAGAATACCGGGCTCAAATCTTATCGGCTGGCGGTCTTCGACGAGCTGCCGCGCACGGGCACCCCCGAACGCTTTGCCAGCTGGGGCGAATACCAGCGCCACGTCGACATCCTGGTCGGCGCCGGGCTGATCGAGGATGCCACCAAGCTGTGGTGGGATCTGCGGCCGAGCGCTCGCTTTCCGACGCTCGAAATGCGCATTACCGACAGCTGTACGACGCTCGACGATTCGTTGTCGATCGCCGCACTGTTCCGCTGCCTGTTGCGGATGCTGTGGCGGCTAAAGCGCGAGAACCAGCGCTGGCGGATCTATGCGCGCATGCTGATCGACGAGAACCGCTGGCGGGCGCAACGCTACGGCACCGACCAGGGTCTCGTCGATTTCGGCCGTGGCGCGATCTTTCCCTATGCCGAACTACTCGACGAGATGCTGGCGCTGGTCGATCCCGATGCCCGCCATTTCGGCTGCCTCGTCGAGGTATCACATACCCGCGAGATCCTCGCCCGCGGGACCAGCGCCCATCGCCAGCTCGCGGTCTTCGACCGCTCGCTCGCCGAGGGTGCTACGCGTACCGAGGCGCTTGCCGCGGTCGTCGACTGGCTGATCGCAGAGACCGTGCGGGGGCTTTAGCGGCCGTGCAGCGCGCAAATACAACGTAAATCGCGAGCTCGCACGCGCAAAACCCCGTCCGTCGCTCCAAACATCACGTTTGATCAATCGCTTAGGGTAGAATTTGAAGGTCCGCGAAACAACGTAACTCGCCTCGCTTATCAACGTAAACCGCACGGCCGTCAGCGGAAAAAACAACAGCCGAGACGCTCGAGATCGGCCAATCATAATTGTGTTATTGACAATACGCGATTTCGCATGATATATATTTCCTATGAAAAACACCATATCCCCCACCGAAGACGAGCCGATGGCCGAGGCCACCGGAGATTACGAGATCGGGCGCGGCAAGCCGCCGCGCCACGCCGGCTTTCAGAAGGGCCGTTCCGGCAATCCCAAAGGCCGGCCAAAGGGCTCGAAGAACCTCGCGACTTTGTTGAACCAAGCGCTCGACGAAAAGGTCTATGTCACCGAAGATGGCCGACGGCGCCGGATCACCAAGCGCGAGCTCGTGGTCAAACAGCTCGTCAACAAATCGGCCGCTGCCGATCTGCGAGCGATCAAGCAGCTGACCGACATCGTCGATGATGTGGAGAGGCGAACCGGCGCTTCGCCCGCGCCCCCCGAGCCTTCTGAATTGACCGCGACGGACAGAGAGGTCGTCGAGCTATTCGTTGCGCGATTGCGCCGTCAAATCGCGGCCGAGGCGGCGGCTGCCCCAGAAACCGAAAAGCCCGATTGAGTCTGCAGCACGGCGGTCGCGGCGGCTGGGCTCAGCGCGTCAATCCAAGCACGAGACGGGCAGCGGCGGCGGCGACGCGGGCGACGATACCGGCATCGACCGCATGCGGCCAGCGGTCCCGCGGCATGTGGAACAATGGGTTGCTGCCGACCAGGGTCAGGTAATATCCGCCGGCGCGGTGAATGTCCCGCGTCTCGCCGGTCGGCACCAGAGTCTTTGGCGCGATATGGTCCGGCTGCTGGCCGATGCGTGTCAGTTCGGCCGCGGCCCGGGCGCGCAAATCGTCGCTCGCCGATTGGATCGATTAGCTGACCTCCGACCGCGCCGATATTGGCGCCGTAATGCACCCAGACCGCACCTCCTTCGGCGACCGGCCGCTCCCAACCGGGGCGGCGAGCCATGAAATCGTCGAGACCGAGGTGACCGAGCTCGTGGCCGCTGTTGGCGGTGAAGATCACATCGCAGCGTGGCGGCGAGGCGATCAGGGCGCGCAGCGATTCGAGCCAGCAGACGAGGCCGCCGCCACGCTCCGCGGTCGACTGCCACCACGAGCTGCGCGGCGTCACCACGACGACCGGTGTCCGGGCATGATCCTGCCCGTCGATCCTGAGGACGACGTTGCGCGCAAGAGCCCGTGTCCGGCGGCTCGCGGCCACGAGCCGCGCCGATGCCCGCCGAGCGGCGGCGCTGAGCACAGTGTCGCGCGCCTCGCTCGAAACATGAATCGCCGGTGCGCCGGAGGGGTGGCGGAACCGCTCGGCGTTCAACAGCCCGAGGCCCGCATTTGTGCCCTTGCAGACGATGACGAGCCCGCGATGTGCCGTGTTGCGACGCAGCTCTTCGTAGTCCGGGCTGTAGATACTCCGCGGCGACAACTCGGCCACTGCGATCGATGTCTCCGCGCCCACCGGCCCGAGGATGCCGGCGACACCGTCGCTCTCGGTGGAGGGAGAGTCGAAAACCGGCACTCCGGGGATGCGGACACCGTCGAATTCCAGATAGGCATCGATCGGATCGAGACGATCGAGTGTGAATGTCTCTACTGCTGGCACGGCGCCGAGGCCGGCGGCCTCCCAGTCGGCGCCGGCTTCGTCGCCCGCCGTGGCGGTGCGATGAATGCCCTGCGAATCCCATGCCCTCAGCCACGCGGTCGCGCGCATGGTAGCGTCGTCGGACAAGTAATTACTGGGATCGGTCGACACCACAGTTCCCACCGCCGTGCGTCCTCAGCTTAGCTCGTCGAGCAGCGCTCTTGCGTCTTTGAGATCGGGGGTGCCGAAGCCTTCGGTGAACCAGCCGTAGACCGGCGCGAGCAGGTCGCGGGCTTCGGCGCGCCGGCCTTGGTCGCGGCGCAGCCGCGCGAGGCTCACGGCGGCGCGCAATTCCCAGAGCTTGGCCTCCTGCTCTTTGGCGATGCTCAGAGCTTTAACGTACAGTTCCTCGGCAGCCGCGGCATGGCCCTGCCGCAGCAGCAGCTGGCCCTTGAGCCTGTTCAGCTCGGCCGCCAGCCAGCGTTCCCCTGTCCTTTCAACAATCTGTAAGGCATCGTGCAAATGCGCCAGCGCTTCCTCAGTCTGCCCTGCAGTCTCGCATGCTGCTGCCAAGAGGGAAGTATGATAGGGCATCCACTGCTCCGCACCGGTGGCGCGATAGGCGGCCAAACCGCTGCGCAGAAGAGAAATCCCCTCCATCAGATCCCCTTTTTTGACTTCTACCCAGCCACAATAGATCCTTCCGAACGCTTGCTATTGAGAGAAACCTTGCTCGGTCGCGAGCGCAGCTACCTCTTTTGCCCGCTCTTCGAGGGCGGCGTTGTCTCCGACGAGCGAAAGAATCCTAGCGCCGATATTCAAACTTGCGGCCAAAGATGGTTGATGGGTCAATCTCCGCGCCTCGGCGATCGCGGCGCTGCATCGTGCTAGCGCCTGATACGGGAAGCCAAGACAGAAAAGGACATTCCCCAACAGCGCTAGTGAGTTTACGTAGCGGTGAGTCCCGGTCTGGCGGATCAGCAGGTGGTGGGAGTCCGGATCATAAAGCGTCAATACCTGTTCGAGATGAAATCGCGACGAGGCCATATTGCCAGTAAGCATCAGGGTGCGACCACTGGAGAAGTGGCCCAGAACGAGCCCCCCAGCGTCGTTGCGTTGGCGGCTGAGACGCAACAGATCTTCGTCGACGCGCAGCGCCAAATCGAATTCGCTGCGGTATGAATGATAAAACGACTGTCCGAGGGGAACCTGAAGGAATTCCGAGGGGGAACCCAGCTGCTCCCACACCTGTCGTGCACGAACATAGGCATGCCCCGTTTCCGGTGCGGCGAAGCCTTTGACGGATTGCAGGACGGCACCCAAGGCGCTCAAAAATTCTAGCTCCTGTCGTCGGCGTTCAGGGGTGTCCGGCAGCTGCACCAATTGGTCCAGCCCCTTTTGAAACTGCGCGACCGCTTCGACCATCGCCGAGCGAGCGGTGGACCTTATGACCGGCCTTACCCCAGTAGGCCACGGATTTTTGGACGAATCCGGCCTCAGCGTATGCTGTGCGAAGATCTCGGGTTGGCTGTCCATCAGCTCCGGGGAATGGGCCTCGAGCGCTTCGGCGATCTGCGCGTGCAACTGCTGACGAGTGCTGCGCAATAGGCTGCCATGCGCTGCGTCCTGCACCAGTGCGTGCTTGAAGGTGTAGACCGCCTCGGGCGGTGCGCCTCTCTGAAACACCAGCTCGGAGGCGACCAGGCGAGCGAGAGCCGCGCGCAGCTCGTCCTCACGAACGCGCGAGACAGCGCGCAGCAATTGGTAGGAAAATTCGCGCCCGATCGCAGCGCCGATCTGCGCCACCAGCCGCACCGACGCCAATCGGTCAAGCCGCGCCATCAGTGAGTCGTGCAGGGTGGTCGGAATTCCCACCAGCGGGACGCCGCTCTCCAGGACGCTCTTGGTCAATTCCTCGATAAACAGGGGGACGCCGTCGGTGCGGTCGGCGATCTGGTCGACGACCTCATCGGGCAACGCTTTGCCGCCAACGATCTGCGCTACCAGAGCGCTGCGATCGCGGTGGTCCAGGCGATTGAGGGTGAGCATCGTCACCTGCGGCTGGCCGGTCCAGGACGGTTGGAACTCGGGCCGGAAGGTCACGATCAGCAGCACCGGCAGTTTGCGGACGCGCTCGATGGTGAGGTCGAGCAATTCGCGCGAGGTCGGATCAACCCAATGCGCGTCTTCGAAGACCATCAGCACCGGCTGTTGGCGCGCCAGACCTTCGAGCTGGTGGAGCAGCGCCTCCAGTGTCCGCTCCTTTTTGCGCTGCGGGCTGAGGTTCGGCAGCGGGTGACGGAGCGAAGCCGGCAATGACAGCAGATCGGCGAT